>Ga0181525_10000141_pt1 | contig 66282 bp, 56 predicted proteins | sample PEATcosm2014_Bin_48_FD_121100 | JGI IMG/M metagenome (GOLD analysis project Ga0181525, IMG submission 121100) | Peatland microbial communities from MTU Mesocosm Facility, Houghton, MI, USA - PEATcosm2014_Bin06_10_metaG | ecosystem: Environmental > Terrestrial > Soil > Wetlands > Peat | place...
ATACCAGCGCCGATCCGGAAAATGTGGGGGGCAACGGCGCGTTGGCGAAGGCTGGCCAATCTTTCACCCAGGCCACCAACACCGGCCCCGGCGGCATTGGAAATGTGGGTCCGGCCACGATCCTGGCCACCGAAACCGTACTGGACCGCATGAGCGCGCCCGCAGGCAAGCAACCCGCATTTCCAAGCGATGCATGGCCCACCGAATCCTTCTCGCTCAACGAAAAGGACGTGTACATCAACCAGGAAGGCATTCAGACCATGCACCAGCCGGCGGCGCATTCCGACGGCGACGTGATGGTGTTTTTCCGGCGTTCGGACGTCTTGGTGGCCGGCGATATTCTCGATACCACCCAGTTTCCTAGCATTGAGACCGATAAAGGCGGCACCATCCAGGGCGAAATTGACGCATTGAACCGCATCGTCCAAATCGCTATCCCGTCGATTCCGCTGGCTTGGCTGCGAGGTGGCACCTTGGTGCTGCCCGGCCACGGCCGCATCTGCGATCAAGCCGACATTGTGGAATATCGCGACATGCTGGTGGTTATCCGGGACGTTATTCAGGATATGATCCAGCGCGGCATGACGCTCGAACAGATCAAGGCGGCCGATCCCACCGAGGGATACCGCAAGCGGTATGGGAGGGATTCCGGCCCGTGGACCACCGATATGTTCGTCGAGGCGATTTACAAGAGTCTTACCGCCAAGAAATAATCGAGGAATGTGCTCAATGCAGCCCAGGGAGCTTTTAAGGAACACGCGCAAAACGGAGCGCGCCCAGCACCACATTCGAAGACGACATGAGGTCGTGCACCCTGGGAACATCCGGTCGGAAACTCCCGCAGGGGTGGCGCTCGCAACACATTCGAAAACGCCTGGAAGTCGCGCACCCGAGAACGCCGATTCGAAGACTCCCGTAGGGGTGGCGCTCGCAACACATTCGAAAACGCCTGGAAGTCGCGCACCCGAGAACGCCGATTCGAAGACTCCCGTAGGGATGGCCGTGAACTGGAGAACATCGACTCGAAGAAGACCGCACGGGTGGCGCGCGGGCCAGTTCCTGACCGATTTGGAGGCGCGCGCCACACCTTTTGCGCTTTTAAGGATCGTATTCGCCCTGCTGATAGGATCGGCGCTCACCGCACTTCACGCCCCGGCTCAGACTCTGGATCTGGCCGGGCAGTGGGCGCCGCGGGAGCACCAGGACTTTCAAGATCGCTCCGGTGGGCCGGATCCCGTGGATTACCTCGCGATTCCGTTGAACAGGGGGGCTCGTGCGCGGGCCCTAAGTTACACCGCCTCGATTATCTCGATGCCTGAGCGGCAGTGTCTCTATTACCCTCCCTTTTATGTCGTATTGGGACCGCAGGGCTTCAAAATCTGGGCCGATTTCGATCCCGTGACCGGTAAGGTGCTGGCGTGGAAAGTAGGGGCCGCTATCGACCGTGCAGTCATCACCATCTGGATGGACGGGCGTCCCCATCCTTCCAAATACGCGCTGCACACGTTCGACGGCTTCACTACCGGGGTGTGGGAAGGCGACGTCCTGACAACTTACACCACTCACATGAAGGCCGGCTACTTTCGCCGCAACGGCGTTCCCAGTAGCGACGAAACAACCATGACGGCTCACTTCATGCGGCACGGCAATTCCCTCACTATCAGCGCCCATATCGAGGACCCGGTTTATTTGACGGAACCTTGGGTGATCAGCCGGACCAATCAACTGGATCCGAGCGTAAATCTTCCCCCAACGCCTGCGCCTTGCATGCCGGAGGCGGAAATCCCCCGGCAGGCGGGCAGTGGGGTGGTGCCCCATATTCTGCCCGGGAAGAATCCTTTCATCGATGAAATGACCAAGATGTATCATATTCCCCAGCAGACGGTGCTGGGCGGCGCGGACGAGATGTATCCCGAATATCGCAAAAGATTGAAAGACACCTACGTCGCTCCCGAGAAGTGCGTTCGTTATTGCTGCGGATGGGGCGGATCGGGCGCCAGGAATCTCGGCTGCATCGTAACCGAGCAATAAACAATATGAAGTGCCGGAATGCAAGAAATAGAATGCGGTTCGCTTCGGCTAGTGCGGTTTGGTTGCTGGGCTGGCCTTGCATCGCTTACAGCCAGGCCTCAACGGCGGGTGGAAGCATTCCCGCTCCTCCTCCCGCAGCCCAAAAGGCCGCTCCGATTGACCTGACGGGATATTGGGTATCGATCGTGACCGAGGATTGGCGGTGGCGCATGGTGACGCCGCCCAAGGGCGATTATGCCAGCATCCCAATCAGTTTGGAAGGCAAGAAGGCGGCGGATTTGTGGGACCCTTCGAAAGACGAAGCGGCCGGTGAACAGTGCAGGTCTTACGGTGCTCCCGCGATCATGCGAGTTCCCGGCCGGCTGCACATCACCTGGCGAGATCCGGACACACTTCAAGTTGAGGTGGATGCCGGCGAGCAGGTCCGCCTGCTGCATTTCGGTGCGTGGACGCCCCCCCGCGGTTCGCCCGCTACCTGGCAAGGCGATTCGGTGGCGGCCTGGGAGACCCCGCGTCCGGTGGGAGGCGGCGGAGGTGTGGGAGAAACTCAGGCCGAACAGGGCCGCGGTGCGGCGCCCGCCGACGCGGACGCAGCCAAACATGGTGACCTTAAAGTAGTGACGACGCATATACGTCCCGGTTACCTGCGGAAGAATGGGGTTCCCTACAGCGCCAGTACAACAATGACCGAGTATTGGGATCTCAATAAGGAAGTAAACGGGGAGCAATGGATCGTAATTACGACGCTGGTGGACGATCCGGTATATCTACTAGCGGAATGGGTCACCGCTCTGCATTTCAAGAAAGAGCCGGACGGTTCGCGATGGGATCCGAGCCCGTGCTCGTCAAGGTGGTAAGGAACGCAAAGCGTGCCTTTAGCAACGAAAAAGGTTCTGTCATGCGGCCCGTCGCGCTTCACCCCTCGCTTAACGCTTCAAATAGTCCGCGTGACACGCAGAAGGATATAGAAGGCATCACTTTCGATGCGGTAGTTGCCCTTCCCACCGAATGCGACTTTGGACGCCGGTCATCGCCCGGCGGGTGAGAGTCACCGGCGATATCAATCGGCGCTAGCAATCGGCGATAGCAAGGTGATGGGGCCGGAAGCGCCGGCAGGGGCCCCATGCCCCCAGGTCGGCACGCGTCGCTGGCCCTGCTATGGGCCAATGAACCAATACTGCGCATCGCAACGGGCCGTACCACTAGCAGTGGCGCGCCATCTAGTGGATGGCTTCGTTCCTTCCGGTCATTGCTTTGTTCTTTCCGGTCATTGAGGGCGGGTGGCGCATCGCTGGCACAAATGATACAACTCGGCGCGCGGCTTCGGTTGTCACAGCCCATACCCTGTGATAAGGTCGGATTCTTATGCAACATCTTGAAAGCGAGGACGCGAACAATGACCCGCAACACCCGCAATACTTACGTTTTTTGTTGCTTCGTACCTGCTCTTAGTGGATTGATTGGCTGTTCGAGCGTGCCCCCCAAGCAAGCCGCCCCGCCACCCGACAAGGTCCAGGGGAAAGCCCAGGTGGTTGTCTCCGAGACAACGCAATTAGACGCTTCCATCAACGGGGGTGGACCTTCCGTCTATCTTGTGGATGGCCTGAATCGCTACCGCCTCTTCTTCGACAAAGCGTCTCCGGTTGACGCGGGGAAAGAGTACATTGCCGAGGGCGTGTATGCGCAAAAGGCCATCGATGCTATTGGCGATCCCAATCAAGGTAAGACCGGCTATCCGCTCGCATCGAGCTGCGACAGTGTGGTGAGGACGGCCTGGCCCGCGCTGGCCTTTGATGTGGTGGATTCATACTCCACCAGTCTGTGCGCCAAGGTGAAACGCTTCCCCGCCAGGCCCGTATTCCTGGTGACCCGGATCAAGCTCGTTACCGACTCCGCCAAACAGCAGAAGGATACCCGGGCCGAAGAGAATGAAGCCTTGCGAGTTTCCGTTCCGGCGGACAAACAACGCGCTCTCTTAGTCGCTGGCGCCACCGTACTGACGGCGCCCCTTTGGGAACCGGCGGGCGGAACAGCTCGCTGCAAAGTCGTCATCGACGAGGAAGGCAAGATTGCTGAGCTTGACAGTGGCTCCCAACTCTGCGAGACCGTGCCTTGGCCTCAGTTCCGTTATCAGCCCACCGTCAAGGGTGGGCGCCCGGTCAGAGTGGATACCGAAGTGGAAGTGCGTTTCGACCCGCGAAAGTAGCAGCTTCGATTTGAGCTCCGACGTCGCGTCCTTGTGATAATCGTTGCTCCGGCGTCTTTAGTTCTCGATTTACCTTTCCGGGCCTCCGCCAAAAGCAACGCTTCTACTCGGAGAGATGGCGGACGTTAGTCAGGACAAGAGGGGCACTTCCGGCTGGTGCACTGTGCCTGGCGATCGCTCCGAGCATGAAATCGTTGAGGGTGCTTTTCCGAACTTGAACATAAGCCCACGGCGGATGCAACAGCCCGAGAGTAGGCGCGACCGGACGCCCCGTGAGATGCAAAATCGCTTAAAATCGCTTCTAATTGTTACAGTACTATTGTGTTCCTGGACTACTCGGAATATAGTGTTCGAGAAGCCGCGTCTGGAAGGAATGCACGTGTTCAAAATAAATCGGCTTTGTTTGTTTTTTCTATTGACAACGGCAACCTTGGCGGTAGCCCATGACAGTGGGCAGTTCAAGGCAAATCTAATCGGATATAGCGAAGTCCCTGCAGTTTGGACCAAGGGTTCGGGACAGGTGACGGTTGCAACATCAACGGGTCAGACGACGTGGAACGTCACACAGAGCATTACCAGTCTCTTAGGTGTGGCGCAGCCTGCCGGCCTGTATCTCGGCCTGCCCGTGACCACCGGCGGCGCCCTAGCACCGATCTGCGGTGGAACCAGGCCGGCTGGCCCAACCACAGCCAATGGCACGTCACCATCGATATCCGGTGCGCGATTCGGCTCGGCACCGTTGCGGAGGCTCAAAGCCTCCGGGACTCTATGTCCAGGACTCTACGCCCAAGACTCTACGCCCAAGATTCTACGGCCAAGATTCTACGCCCAAGACTCTACGCCCAAGACTCTACGAACGACACGCCATGAACACTGCACTGTATGAGACTCATATCGACACTCCGTTGTTCTCGCCCCGGTTCCAATGGCGGAATTCCCACAGCCAGCGCAACCGTCAGATGCGGCGTGCGATTTGCCTGCTCGCCCTGACGAGCGCAGCGGCGTTCGCACAGGCCCCCGCCTCTTCGTCGTTGAAAATCACGACCAAGACGTGCGCGGGCGGAACTCAATACGCCGCTTATTCCGGCTGCACCATCGCCGCTACGGGAGGCACCCCTCCCTATACGTTTTCCTGGTCTACGTCGCCAAGCTATGCGTCGCTTCCGGAAGGGATGAGCCTGGATGCGAGCACCGGAGCGATCACCAGTTCACAGATTGGCGGCCAAGGCACTTATGGCGTTCAATTCATCGTGACCGATGCATCGAATTCGACCGCGACTCAGAATATTAGTTTTGGCATTGCCGGAAACAACGCATTCCTAAGTTCCATTTTCCCGCGCAATTCGATTTTTCATCACCGGATGGATTACGCCACTACCGGTTTGCCCGTGGATACGTCCCCGGCCGCGCCAATCTATAGTGGCTACCTACCCGAAACAATCAAGCCTTTCTTTGGAAATGCCTCGGCGGGACCACCCAACGGCATACCGGCCTTTGAAGTACCGTGCAGCCAGGCCTACGCTCCGGTTACTACGGCGCCCGGAGGGTATCAGCATTACTTCACCTCCGGCCCTATTCCGCCGAATGCCCCGATTGAAGGCACGTCTAATAATTCGAACGCTACAAACTATATCGGTGACGGTCATGTGCTCATCTACCAGACAGGTGGATGCAGCAACGTGACGCCCGGTCTGTGGGAAATGTTCACGTCTCAGTTAGTGGCTGGCGGAGCGTGGGAAGACGACTCCAATGCGCTTTGGCCCGACGTGGACACAAACGCCTTAACGCCGCAAGGAAAGGGGACGGCGGATGCGGCCGGCCTCCCGATCGCGCCGCTGTTGCTGAACGCAGATGAAGTGATTGGAACCGGCACCCCAACATCTCCCAACGGCACGGTCCGGCATCCGACGCGATTTACGCTCAATCATATGTTGAACAATTGGGTGTGGCCCGCTACCGAGACGGCAGGCGTGGGGAGTTGCACCGGGGTTCCAATAGAAACGTTGATTTCTCAATCTTCGCCGCCTTCAGCCTGTAGTTTTAGCGCACCAGCGGGCGAGATTTACCGGCTGAAGGCATCGGTTGCGAATCCATCCTGCACCGCCACCAGCCCTCAAGCCGCCATCATTATCCGGGGCCTGAGGCACTTCGGGATAATCCTAGCCGACAACGGAGACTCTGGCGGACTGATCGGCACGCCCGACACGAGATGGAATGACAACGATCTGTCATGCCTTAGAAATCTAACGCTGGCTGATTTTGAGCCGGTGAACGTTTCCAGTTTAATAATCTATAAAGATAGCGGGAAGACGGCGGACCCTGAGGTCCGGCCATCCATCCTGGGACCACGGTGAACCGCCAGCTTGAGCGACTGTTTGGAACTCAGACCGGGTCGTCCGCGCTCACTTCTGACCGCTCCACATTCCGCGCGCCGTGAAGCCCCGCCTTCAGATCCGGACTTGGGACAGTAGTACCGGAGCATAATAGGCGCGCCGCACCCTCTGCGCTGGTGACCCGCTTGGCGGCCTGATTTTCTGATTAGCACACCGCGCGGTATACTTCATCCGATATGAAACGCCTCGCTCTGCTCGCCGCCTGCTTGTCGCCGGCCGCGCTCTTCGCGCAAACCCAGCCCCATTTCGAAGTGGATCCTACCTGGCCGCAGCCGCTGCCTGAGAAGTGGATTACGGGCCAACTCAGTGGCGTGTGCGTGGATTCACACGATCACGTGGTGGTAGTGAATCGCCGCAATATCACGCCTGAGGAAGCCGAGACTTCCATTAACGCACCCTCCATCATCATGTTCGACGCTGCGGGAAACGTGATCCATTCGTGGGGCGATCCGAATGTAATTCCCAACTCCATTCACGGCTGTTCCTTCGATACGGAAGACAACGTCTGGGTGGCCTCAAACGGGGATGGCGTCGTCCAGAAGTACAGTCACGACGGGAAACTTCTGCTGCAAATCGGCACGCGCGGCGTGGTGGACTCCTCCGACGGCACGGGCAAGGGCCAGCCGTTGAACTCGGCTCGCGACAAGCTGTTCCATCCGGCCAACGTCGCCGTGGATCCGGGCAATGGCGATCTCTACATCTCCGACGGTTACGGCAACCGGCGCATCGTGGTCTTCGATAAGAATGGAAAGTTTCTGCGCCAATGGGGCAGCCAGGCCACCCGGGAACAGACCCAAACCGGCGAGCCCGGTGTTTTTGCGCAGGTGGTGCATTGCGTGACGCTTGGCAATGACGGCCTGGTCTATGTGTGCGACCGCCAAAGCGACCGCGTTCAGGTGTTCGATAAGCAGGGCAAGTTCGTAAAGAATATCTGGGTTCGCACCGGCGCTCCCGAACTGCCGGATCCGCGCGGTACCGTTTGGTGGGTCTCCTTCTCACGCGATCCGCAACAGAAGTATATGTACGTGATGGACGGGCGCGCCGAACAGGTCCGCATTCTGGATCGCGAGACCGGCCAGATTCTTTCCAGCTTCGGCCGCCCGGGTCACCAAATCGGCAACTTCACTCACGGGCACACCATGGCAGTGGATTCGAAAGGCAACATCTACATCGCGGAGACGGACATCGGCCGGCGCGTGCAGCGCTTCACGCTGCTATCGAAGTAGGTTCCCGCCACCCGGTCCGCAGGGGCGCCTTGGGTACCAGAACGTGCCCGCGGGAACGACTTCCAATAAAACGTTCACGCGGGAAAATCTGATCGATCACCTGCAAAGGCACGCCTATCGCGGCGTTGGTGCAGCACTGGATGTCGCCAGTGGATCGGTGGCCTGCTACGATTCTACGCTAGGATAGGCCCATGCGATTGCTCTTTTTTACGACCCTTGTCGCCGCCACAACGTGCTTGCTTTCCGCTCAAGATAAAGGCCGCGGAGCTGCACCTGCAGCCTTGACTCTCACCATTTCCGGATTTCCCGACGGCGGCCAGATTCCGGTTAAGTTTAGTCAGGCCGCTCCGGGCGTGGCGGTCGGCGAGGGTACATCGCCGGCCATGAGCTGGACCAACGCACCGGCCGGCACGCAAAGTTTCTTCCTGAACATGCACGACCTGGATGTCGCCCGTAACAAGACGACGGAAGATCAGGCGCACTGGGTTCTGTGGAATATTCCGGCGACAGCCAGCAGCTTGCCGGAAGGCCTACCCAAGGGATCTCCACTGGCGGACGGGAGTTATCAGATAAGCGCCACAGGACCCATGTACCGTGGTCCCGGAGCCGGCGCGAACGGTCCGTTCCACCACTACATGTTTGAGCTCTACGCCCTGGATACAAAGCTGGACGTGCAACCGTCGGCTGACGCCTTCGAGACGCGCGCCAACGTGATGAAGTCGATTCAGGGCCACATCCTGGCGAAAGCGGTCTACGGGGGCCTGTTCCGGCGGCCGCAGTAAATCGCCACTTGTTGGACCAACCGCGGGCGGCGTCAGATGTGCGCGCGGCTCAGTAGTTTCATGCCGTTACGAGCCGCGATCGTGAGGGAGCGGGTTTTAGACACAGGCTGTTAGCGCGGGGCGTTCCCCAGCGGCGCCACACCCACACCGGCCAGCCTGGCACGTTCGAGCGAAGCCTTCACCATCCCCGAAGAGATTGCCTGATTAATCATCCGGTTCAGCTGGGGCAATTTCAACTTATCGCCCTTCTCGACGACGATAGATTGCCCCACGTTGGAGAAATTGTCCGGCATGACGCGCACTTTGGGATACTTCGCGGCGACGGCTTCGCTGCGCTCTCGATTCTGACCGAACGCATCCAGTTCGCCCGTCTGGAGCATGCGCGCCATCTCCGGCTCCGGCGGTGTTTCCTGCATGAGAACGACTTGCGCGTTCTTGAGCGTCTGGCTTAAGAAAATCTGCTGAGTCTGGCCGGTTGTCGCGCCCACTTTGAGGCCAGGACGGTCTATGTCCTCGGAGGTTTTGAAGGGACTATCGGCGCGCACCAGATATGCGTTGAACATCAGATAAAACGGCCTTGAAAAATCAACCACGCGCCCGCGCGATTCGTCGTAGGCCAGAAACCCGATGTCAGCGGTGTGCTCGTTAACGGCATCCATGACGGCCTTGGCGTTCTCACCCGGGATTAACCGATAAGGCACACCGAGATTACGAGCGATTTCTTTCAGCATGTCCGGCACGGCGCCCGAGTATTCGCCGGTAGAGGGGTCGCGCATGCCCTGAACCGGATTCCGTCCCAGGAAAATGCCGCGCAGGGTGCCTGTGGGCGCAAGGTCGGTCTTGGCGTCGGCAGCTAAAGCCGGCGTGGCCAGCAGGATACCCAGCACGCCCGCCGCCGCCAAGCCTCGCGAGAATGTGCCAGGTAGCGCGGGCGGTCTCCGAAGCAAAATCGGGACGAACATAGGCCAATTATAGACGCTCCGAATAGCTGGTTTTCCCCCGGGCTGATGACGTGACCAGAAGTTTGTTCCGGATGCGGGCAAGCCCTTGCAACACGCTCAGCCGCGCCAACTCATTCGCGCTGGCGGCATTGCGGCGGCAGATGGCGCGGCCACGGCCTGCGGGACGGCAGCAAGTTGAGGCGCCGGCCCCGTGTGCTTTTCAGCAAGCGGCGAACTTTGGTGGAAGCGCAGATATAGGCGCCAGCGGCGGCGTCACAATTGACGAGGGCGAAGCACTGGCGCGAACCTGCGCGTTCGCGCCGCTGCGCTCGCGATTCGCGGTTCAGCAGTCCAGCGCAGGATAGGTCTGGCTCGGGATGGGACGGGATCGTTCCGGATCGTCAAAGATAAGCTGGGCTGCGAAAAACTGAAAGAACGAGCGTTGCGACCGATGAGGACATTTGGCGCGGAACGTCCTTCCTGGAAACCAGCGACGCCCGGCCACTTGTTATGACCCTAACCACGGACCCGGTTACTGGAGTATTGAAAATCTCTGGAACACTCGATATCGATGCAGCGAACCGGCTGCGCGAGGCGCTGCTCGACTGCTGCCTGCATCAACCCGAGGTCGCGGCCGACCTGAGCGAGGTAGAGTCCTGCGATGCGGCCGGATTACAGGTTTTGCTGGCTGGTCAGAGAGGCGCAGCAGCTTTTGGCAAGGTCTTTAGCGTGCGGGCGGCTGCCACCCCTATCTTGGAAACTGCGGCGGCGCTGGGGCTTTCGCTGGGAGCGCCCGCGCATTCCCCCAGCGAGGATGGTCGAGATGCAACCCAACCCGGTTGATACGTATCTCCAGGAAGCCGAAGATTTGCTGGCCGAAATTGAGGCTGCGGCGCTTACATTGACCGGGGATCGCGGCGGAAGCGAGGCGGTGCACCAGATCTTTCGGGCATTTCACACCATTAAGGGCTCCGGCTCTATGTTTGGGTTCGACGCCGTAGCCGCCTTTACGCACCATGTGGAGACCCTTCTCGATCAGGTCCGCGACGGTGTCATTGCAGTAACGAAAGAATTATCGAATGTAATCCTGGCGGCCGCGGACCAAATCAAGTTACTGCTGCGGGCGGCGCAAGGCGGCCTTGCGGTGGACGCTATTGCACAGGAGGCTCTGCTCGAAAGGGTGAGCCGGCTGTCGGCGGAAGCCACCCCATCGGCGGACCGCCCCGCGCCGCCGGACGTTTCCGGCCAGCAGAGTCAGGCTAAGGTCTGGCATATTCTTTTTCGTCCCGCGCCATCCCTGTTCTCGAGCGGCGGCAATCCGATTCTGCTTTTCCGGGATCTGAAAAAACTCGGGGAATGCGTGGTCCAAGGGCACACCGACGGGCTGCCCGCATTAAGCGAGATGCAAGCCGACGCGTGCTACTTGTGGTGGACCATCCGTTTGACCGCGGCGGGTTTGACCTCGGGGGTGGATCCGGATGTCATTCGGGACGTTTTTCTGTTCGTCGAGGATGGAAGCGAACTGCGGATCGAGCCCGCTGAAGTTTCCGCAACCCGCGGCCCGGCGGCAGCTCTGGAAGCCTCTGCGAGCGCTAACGCCCCGGCCGCCGAACCGGAATCCCGCGTTCGAAGCGCGCAAACCCAACCCAAGGAGGCCACCGTGCGCGTCCCGGCCGAAAGGCTGGACCGGCTGGTGAACCTGGTGGGTGAGCTGGTGATGAACCAGTCGCGCCTGGCGACGGCGGCGTCCCGGTTTCACGAGCCCGAACTGGCCGCCCCGGTGGAAGAGATCGAGCGGCTGGTGGGGGAATTGCGCGACGACGTGCTCCAGATCCGCATGATGCCGATCGGCACCATCTTCGGCCGCTTTAGACGCCTGGTGCACGACCTTTCCCAGCAGCTCGGCAAAGAGATCGAGCTGGTCACCGAAGGCGAGGAGACCGAGCTGGACAAGAGCATTCTGGACCAGTTGGGCGAGCCGCTGGTGCACTTGTTGCGCAACAGCATCGATCACGGCATCGAACCGGTTTCCGAGCGGCTGGCCAAGGGCAAGCCCCGCCAGGGGGTCATCCGGTTGGCCGCGTTCCATCGCGGATCGGACGTAGTGGTGAGCATCGAAGACGACGGCGCGGGTATGGATCGGGCCGCGATTCGCGCCAAGGCCGTCTCCCGGCAGATTATCGGGCCCGACGCGAACTTGAGCGACAAAGAGATCCTCAACCTGATTTTGCTGCCGGGCTTCTCCACCGCGCAAAACGTGACCAGTGTTTCCGGCCGCGGGGTGGGGATGGACGTAGTGAAACGCCAGATCGACGCGTTGCGGGGCTCGCTGACGCTCGCGAGCGAGCCGGGCAAAGGCGCTTCGGTATCGCTGGCGCTGCCGCTCACGCTGGCCATCATCGACGGCCTCAGGGTGGAAGCGGGAGAGAGCCAATACATCATTCCGATGGCCGTGGTGGCCGAGAACGTGGAGCTGCCGCGCACCGAGCGCACTTCTAATAACGGCCGCAACATCATTGCGGTGCGCGGCGAGCTGATTCCCTACATCGATCTGCGGGAATTGTTTCAGATGGCGGGCGCCGGACCGGCCATCTCAAAGATCGTGCTGGCGCGCTACGAAGACCAGCGCATCGGACTGGTGGTGGATCGCGTGATGGGCACCCATCAAACCGTCATCCAGTCGCTTGGCAGGTTCTTCCGCCAGATCCAGGTGGTTTCCGGATCGACGGTGATGGGCGACGGACGCGTGGCGCTGATCCTGGACATTGCGGGTATCGTTCACCTGGCCGACCAGCGCTGCCAGGATGGAATGGCGCGCGGCGGCGCTCCAGAGCGGGTAGCGGCTTAGAAAATCGGTAAATCGAAAAGGGATACAGGACTTATCGTTATGAAGAACTGGAAAATCGGAATACGCATCGCGGCGGGATTCTCAGCCGTCATCCTGATCGCCGTTACGCTCGGGTTATTCGCCTACCTGAAGGTGGGGGACATCAGCAAAAACGCTACTGCGGCCATCACCAAGGACGTTCCCAAGCTGTACCTGGTGGGGGTAGTGAAAGAGAACGTGGAGGCCATTTATAGCCTCGGGCTGCGGCATGCCGTAACCGCAAACAAGCAGGAAAAGGGCGAACTGGACGTGGAGATCCAAGCGGCCCGCACGGCCAACGCCGCGACCCTGGCCGAGTACGAAAAACTGGTGTTCACCGAACGGGGGCGCGCTCTCTCGGAGACGTTGAAAACCGCGCGCGCGGCGTTCTGGGAGTCGATGGACGAAATGCTCCGCACCAGCCGGACCGGAACCGAGGAGGCCAACCGGCGGGCGCTGGAAATGGCGACCGGCCAGGTTTTGCCTTTGCAGAAAAAGCTGGCGGAGGCGGCGCAGGCCATCGTGGACTACAACAAGACCATGACCGACGAGAGCGGGCAAGCCATTCAGGCGGCGGTGGGGAGCGCTCGGAGCGGGGTGCTGATTGGGATCGGCGCGGCCATCCTGATCGCCATTTTCATCACTCTCATGGTGGTGGGAAGCATCACGCGGCCGCTTCAGCAGGCGGTCCGTTTTCTGGAACAAGTGGCCGAAGGCGACCTCCGGCACAGCGCCGAAGTGTCTTCCACCGACGAATTCGGCAAAATGCTGGATACTCTCAACCGCATGATGGAGAATCTGCGCAGCACCATGCGCGACGTGACGGCGGCGGCGGTGAACGTAGCCACCGGGAGCGAGCAGATGAGCGCCACCGCCGAGCAGCTTTCGCAAGGCTCCTCCGAGCAGGCTGCGGCAGCCGAACAGAGCACCGCGGCCATGGAAGAAATGGCGGCGAGCGTGCAGCAGAACGCCGACAACGCGCGGCAGACCGACAAGACCGCATCCACCGCCGCCGAGGACGCCAAGTCGGGCGGCGAGGCCGTGATTCGCACCGTGCAGGCCATGAAGGAAGTATCGGAGAAGATCAACATCATCGAGGAGATCGCGCGCAAAACGGATCTGCTGGCATTGAACGCGGCAGTGGAAGCGGCGCGCGCGGGCGAACACGGCAAGGGTTTCGCTGTAGTGGCTTCTGAAGTGCGCAAACTGGCCGAGCGCAGCCAGACGGCGGCGGCCGAGATCAGCCGCCTGACTACCGACGGGGTGAAAACCGCCGAAGGCGCGGGCCAATTGCTAACCAAGCTGGTTCCCGACATTCGCAAGACCGCCGAGCTGGTGCGCGAAATCGCGGCGGCCTGCGGAGAACAGAATACCGGGGCCACGCAGATCAACGAGGCGTTGCAGCAACTGGATCAGGTGATCCAGCAGAACGCTTCGGCGTCCGAGGAAATGGCCTCGACGTCGGAGGAACTGGCCAGCCAGGCGGATGTGCTGCGGTCGGCTATCGGGTTTTTCAAGCTGGAAGACGGGCGGCGGGGAGAAGACGGGCGGCGGGGAGAAGACGGGCGGGGCGTGGCGCCTTCAGCTCCCCCGATGCTCAGGCCGGCCGCGCGCAAGCAACTGCCGGGGAAGCGGGCCGTCAGCCTGCGCGGGGCTTCCTCTAGCCTGGCGAACATGCAGCGCGCCGTCAAACCGGCCGGGCCGAGCATCGAACTGGACTCCAATACCGGGAACGCCGACGCGCGGGACCAGGAATTCGCGGCTTACCGGGAATAGGGAAGAGATCATGATTACAGAACTCAGTCAATACATGACGTTCAAGCTGGGGAACGAGTTATTCGCCATCAATGTGGCGCAGGTGCGCGAGGTGCTGGAAGTATCCACCATCACTCGAGTGCCCACGGCGCCGGGCTATATGCGGGGAGTGGTGAATGTGCGCGGCAAGTCGACCCCGGTGGTGGATCTGCGCCTGCGGTTCGGACTTGCGCCGGCCTCCGACACGGTGACGACGCGTATTATCGTGATGGAACTGCTGCTGGACGGCGAGACCACGGTGCTGGGCGGCATGGCCGACAGCGTTCACGAAGTGATCGAACTGGACCCTTCCAATATCAATCCTCCACCCAGCATCGCCATGCGGTGGAGAACCGACTTCATCCAGGGCATGGGAAGGAGGGGAGAAGATTTCGTGATTATTCTGGACATTAACGCCGTCTTCGCTTCCGATGAACTGGCTTTAGTGGACCAGGCCGCGATGCAACAAGCGGAAGCGAGCGTGGCCTGAGGAGCTTACCGCCAGGGCGAAGGAACGGCCCCGCGCACCGGCCGGGCTGTAACCGGAGCTCCGCCCGAGGAAGCCGAGTGCCAAAAAAGGAATACACCTCCGAACCTGTCGATCCGGCCCTCCGCATCTCCCCGCACAGCTTTGGCCAGCTAGCGGAATTCATCACGCGCGAGCTCGGGATCAAGATGCCGGAATCCAAGGTGTCGCTGATCCAAAGCCGCCTTTTGCGCCGGGTGCGCGACTTGGGGCTGGACTCCATCGACCAGTATTGCGATTTTCTCTTCTCGCCGGCCGAGGCTGGGGCCGAACGCATCCATTTCATTAACGCCATCACCACCAATAAAACGGACTTCTTCCGCGAGCCGCAGCACTTCCAGTTTTTGAGCGAGAAGGTGCTGCCCGAATTGGAGCGTTTGAAGCGCGGGGCGCTGGATAAGAGAATCTCGGTTTGGTCGGCGGCCTGTTCTTCGGGCGAAGAACCGTACACCTTGGCGATGATCCTGAGCGAATATACCGCCGGACATCCGGGCTTCGATTTCCGGATTCTGGCCACCGATGTATCGACAAAAGTCCTGCAGACCGCGAAGGAAGGCATCTACAGCGCGCGTCAGATAGCGCCGGTTCCTGCCGATTTTCGCCGCAAATACCTGTTGCGCGGCAAGGCCGGGCACGGACAGAGCGGGCACGATCGGGGCAACCACAGCCCGGCGCTACGAATCACTCCGGCTCTGCGCCGGCGGGTGAGTTTTCATCAGCTGAATTTTATCGACGCGGACTACCGGGTCCGCGAGATGTTCGAGGTCATTTTCTGCCGCAATGTTTTAATTTATTTCGACCGGCCCACGCAGGAAGCCGTCATTAACAAGTTATGCCGCAACCTGATCCCCGGCGGCTACCTGTTTGTCAGTCATTCGGAGTCGCTGTCGGGTTTGAATTTGCCGTTAATTCCGCTGCGCTCCTCCTGCTTCCGAAAGAAAGGCGCATGACCTGGGCGGGAGGATTCTTGAAATGAACTCCGGGCGGAAAATCCGCGTTCTGATCGTCGACGATTCCGCGTCGGTGCGGCAGATGCTGACCCAGATCCTGGAATCGGATCCCCAGATTGAAGTGGTGGGCGCGGCCGCCGATCCCTATATCGCGGTGGAGCGCATTCGCGAGAATCCGCCCGACGTCATTACGCTGGACATCGAAATGCCGCGCATGGACGGTCTCACCTTCCTCGAGAAGATCATGAGCCAGCATCCCATTCCCACGGTGATCTGCTCCACGCTTACCGAAGCCGGCTCGGAAACCGCTCTTCAGGCGCTGGAGAAAGGCGCGGTGGAAATCATCACCAAACCCAAGCTGGGCGCCAAGGAATTCTTCGAGGAATCGCGCGTGCGGATCTGTGAAACGGTGAAGTCGGCGGCCCGCGCGCGGCTGCGGAAACTCCGCATCCACCAGCCTGCGAACCACATTCCACCCAAACTCACGGCGGACGCCGTGCTATCGAAACCGCCCACGCGCGGCGTCATGATTCAGACCACTGAAAAGGTAGTGGTGGTGGGCGCCTCCACGGGCGGCACCGAAGCCTTGCGCGAGTTCCTGGAAATGATGCCGGCCGATTGTCCCGGCATCGTGATTGTGCAGCATATGCCGGAAGTGTTCACCGCCCGGTTCGCGGAGCGTCTGAACCAGATCTGCCGGGTGACGGTGAAGGAGGCGGCCAACGGAGACAGCGTGATTCGCGGCCAGGCCCTGATCGCGCCGGGCAATCACCACCTTTTGCTCAAACGCAGTGGCGCCCGCTATTGCGTGGAGTTGAACGATGGGCCGCTGGTGAGCCGGCACCGGCCGAGCGTGGATGTGCTGTTCCGGTCGGCCGCCCGCTACGCCGGCCGGAATGTGGTGGGCGTGATCATGACGGGAATGGGCGACGACGGTTCGCACGGCATGCTCGAAATGAAACAGGCCGGGGCCGTTAACCTGGCGCAGGATGAAGAGTCGTGTGTGGTTTTCGGCATGCCCGCCGAGGCCATCAAACTTGGCGGCGTGGATCGGGTGCTGCCATTGCAGAACATGGCGGCCGAGGTGGTCCGGTTGTGCCGATGAGCGGGAAAACGCGCTGGGGGGAGACCGGACCGTCGCGCCCTGGCGCCTGGACGGAAGATGTGCGCGGTGTCATAGCCGAACTGGAAAGCCTGAACCGCGCCACCGAGGCCGATTTTCTGGCCATTGGAAGCAACCTGATGGCCTTCTTAACGTCTTCGCGCCAGCTTCACGCCGAGGTCGCCGGTTTGACCGCGATGGCGTCCGGAGAACAGGCGCAAGAGGCTTGTAAGGCCTTGCTTGGGGTGCGCGATTATGCGCTGGAAATGCGGCGCCACTCCGAGGCCGGCGGGCGGGCGCTTCTAATTCTTCAGACCGGCGCGGAGCGCATTCGAGAAGGGTTTTGCAGCTTCGATAAAATCGCGGCCGCCTTCCGCATCACCGCCACGTTAGCCCGCATAGAAGCCGGCCGTCTGGTGGAGTCGCAACAGAATCTAAAGAACCTGGCCAACGATGTCCGCTCGTGCAGCGATTCGGTGAAAACGCGCGCCAATCAAGTGGTGGACGCGGCGGTTGCTTTTCATGCTCAGGTGGCTTCTACGCTGTATGAGGTTGCGCGCTCCGGCGCGATCCAACAAACGGAACTCCCGGCATTGCTCGACGCGGTGGACGCGGATCTGGAAATATTCGAGTCCCGGCAGCGGGAAGCGGCCAGCGCGTCGTTGAAACTTTCGGCCGTTTTGGACTCTGTGTCCGCCAACCTGGGGGCCATCGCCACCTCAATTCAATTTCACGACATCACGCGCCAGCAGCTGGAGCACGTGGTGGACGCTCTGAGCGGCGTGTTGGCGGCTGCGCCGATGCGCGGCGATCCCGGGCAGGACGCGATTTCGGCCTCGGCCGCCGCGCAGGTCAGGCTGCAGAAAGCGCAACTGCAAAGCGCGGCAGCCGCCTTTGCGAACTCTACAAAACAAATCGAACGCGATCTGGCAAGTATAGACGCACGAGTGCGAGAGATGGCGGCCGCGAGCAGCCGCATTCAAAGCGCCGAACCTCAAGGTCGCGATTCTTTTCTGGGCGGCATGCAACGCCAGTTCGGCGCTATCCAACGGGCGGTCGGGGAACTACATTCCCTCCAACGGGACGCGCACGCCGCCATCGCCGGTCTGGAAGATGCCAGCCGGAGCATGAGCCGCGCCGTGAAAGAGGTTCAGTCCATCGAGTCGCAACTGAATCTCCTTTCGGTAAATGCAGTGGTTTCGGCGAACCACATGGGCGCCGAGGGACAAGTTATTGTCGTGATTGGAGGCGCCATTCGAGAGCTGAGAATGGAATCCGTAGCTCGCTCCAGCGACGCTCAAACAGCGCTCCAGTCGATCGGCCAGGCTATCCAAACTCTGGCCGGCGATGACGTTTCGGGAGCTAATGCCGCCTCCGGCGCAATCCTGCTCGAGAATCTCAACACGCGCGTCGCAGAGCTTCAATCCGCCATCGCGTCTGCAGCCGCGGCCGCGGCGAACGTCGCCGCTCTGGCCAATCATCTTTGCGCCAACCTGGAGGAGGCGCGCAGCCATTTCAGAATTGGCCTTCTGTTCGCCGAAACGGCGCAGCGGTGCTGCGATTCACTGGATGTTGTCGTTTATCAGGCGCCGCCTCTGCCATCTTCAGACCAGCCACTGGCGGAGCTGACGCTAGACGATCGTTACACCATGCGCGCCGAGCGCGAAGTTCATGAGACCGCCCTGCGTGCTTCGACCAGTGGTTCTGCGCCATTTTCCCCTGCGGCGGCAACACCCGCCCCGGAGACCGGCGATGAAGTGGAGTTCTTTTGACGGCCCAATCGGGAGGCGGCGCGGGCGCCCTTAAGGAGTAATTGCCATGCCAAAAACAATACTTACAGTAGACGACTCGGCCAGCATGCGGCAGGCGGTGTCGTTCGCACTGCGCTCCGCCGGGTATGAAGTGATAGAAGCGGGCGATGGAACCGAAGCAGTTGCAAAACTGTCGGAACCTATTCACCTGGTGATTACCGATTTGAACATGCCCAAAATGGATGGAATCGAGCTGATTAAGCACATCCGCTCCGGTTCGAATCACAAGCACATTCCCATCCTGATGCTCACCACGGAATCGCAGCCGGCCAAAAAGGAAGCGGCGAAAGCGGCGGGAGCTACCGGCTGGATCGTCAAACCTTTCCGACCCGAACAATTGCTCGCCGCTGTGAGCCGCGTGCTGGCATAAGCTCCGGCGAGTTGTGTTCATCTCGACGCCCGCCTTGGCTCTGCACTAGTGTCCGCAAGAGCGCGCACACGGTACGCTGAAAGCGTGCGCGTGCGCCACAGCGAGTTGCACAAGAATATTCACTGCATTTTTGAAATAGGGTTGCGATTTAAGCCGGCTCTGTAGATGGAAGCCAAGCTACTGATGGTGGCAAAGAGCTCGGAAGTCTTTATGGGCTTGGAGATGTAAGCGTCCATTCCCGCCGCAAGACAATCTTCGCGGTCGCCTTTCATGGCCAGCGCCGTCATGGCGACGATCGGAATATGCTTACCGGTAATCGCCTCCCTGGCGCGGATGGCAGCCGTGGCTTCCTTGCCGTTCATATCCGGCATGTGAACATCCATGAGGATGAGGTCGAATTCGGTTTGCTCGAACGCTTTCAAAGCTTCCTTTCCACTCACGGCCAGCGCCACCCGGAAGCCCTGTTTCTCAAGCAGGCGCCGGGCCAGCGTCTGATTGACGCGGTTATCTTCGGCCAGCAGAATGTGCAGCGTCGCACCAAACGTTTGCGGCGCCGCAGATTCGGCTGGTTCACCAGCTTCCCGATCCTGCCGCTCTTCCGGTTCGGCCCGCTTGCGGCCCCCCAGTAGGCCGAGGATCGCAGAACGAAGATCGGATTGGCTAACCGGCTTGGTCAGATAAGCGTCCACACCCAGCTCACGGCAGCGCGCGACATCCCCGGTCCTGGCCCCGGAGGTGAGCATAAACAGGAGGGAGGTGCGCGCTAACGGGTCGCTTTTGATTTTCTGAGCCAACTCGAAGCCGTCCATTTCGGGCATATGAACGTCGGAAATAATCAGCCGGAAAGGCTCGGCGCGTTGCTGGATAGTCGCCAGGGCGGCCGCCGCGCTATCGGCGGCCACGGGTTGCATGCCCCAATGCGACAAACGCTTGCTCAGGATTCGGAGGTTGGTTGCATTGTCGTCGACAATCAGGACCGGCACGCCTAGCAGCAAGCTTCCGTCGGGCGCGACGTCCGGCTCCTGTTCACCGGCTCCAGCCAGGTGCACAGTGAAGTGAAATGCACTGCCCTTTCCGGGTTCGCTCTCAACCCAGATTTTCCCGCCCATCATTTCCACCAGACGGGCGGAAATGGTGAGGCCCAGCCCAGTGCCTCCATACTTGCGCGTGGTGGACCCATCGGCCTGCAAGAACGCCTGAAAGATCGCGTGCTGCTTTTCGAGCGGGATGCCGATGCCGGTGTCACGGATCGTGAAGTGAGCGAACAGGCCGGCGGATGGAACTGATTTCTGCCCTGGCGCGTCCACCCACAGTGAAACCACTACTTCGCCCGCCTCCGTGAATTTCACCGCATTGCTGATCAGATTCAGAAGTATCTGGCGGAGGCGAAGCCCATCCCCGATCGCCCATTGCGGCACACCTTCATCGATGTCGGAAACCAGCTCCAATCCCTTCTGATGGGCACGCAACGCCAGGGTCTTGATGGTCTCCTCTAGGGAATTCCGCAGACGGAACGGGACCGGGTCCAGATCCATCCTTCCGGCTTCAATTTTGGAAAAGTCGAGAATATCGTTGATCACCACCAGCAAAGATTCAGCCGAGTATTTGGCCAGAGCCATGTATTCGCGCTGCTCGGAGTTCAGCTCCGTATCGAGCACCAGCTCCGTCATGCCCAGCACGCCGTTCAATGGCGTGCGAATCTCGTGGCTCATGTTGGCCAGAAACTCGCTCTTGGCGCGACTGGCGGCTTCCGCCGCTTCCGTGCTGGCAGCGAGTTCAACGGTTCTCTTCCTCACCCGGTCCTCCAACTGGGAATTGGTTTTACGCAGCGCTTCTTCGGCGCTTTCCAAGGCATCCAGGGTCTGGTTGATAGTCCTGCCGAGGGTGGTCAGTTCGTCATTGCCATCGTCATGCAAGCGCGCTGCAGAATTTCCGATTCTGCCGATAGCCTGTACGCCCTGGCTAAGCCGGGCCAGACGAGACAGAACCGCGCGATCCAGCAGATAAAACATGGCGCCGCCAAATAAGGCCGCCGCGGCGGAGATCCAAAGCATGAGGAAACGTACCGTGGCCATGCCTTGCGAATAGATGCTCCTTGGCTGGGCGAGCTTAAGTATTAACGCGGGCGTCTTTTGGAGGTCGGTGACCAGCAAGTACCCGGCTACGACGTTGGAGTTCAGCGGCTGTACGCCCACCGGCTGGCTCTGAGAGAGCATCGACCGTATTCCGAAGAATTCGGGCACAACGGAATTATTCACCGGCTGGGAGGAAAGAGACAGATGCGTCTTCCGTGCCAGCCAGTCTACCTCCCTTTGATCCAGCCAGCGCCCCATCACCAGGGTTCCTCTTACCGGCCCCTTGCGATCGCCGGTCAAGACGGGCGAGACGGCCACCAGCATGGGTCCGGCGGGCAGAACCACTATGCCAGAGAGTGCCGGCTTCCTATCGAGCCCGCGTAACAAAACACTGCCTGGCCCAATAAAATTGCTGAGCCCACGCGGAAGGGCGACGGAATGCAGATCCGGTAGCGCCACTGCTTTGCCGAACAGCATGCTGCCGGTTAAATCGAATATCCCGACAAAGTTCACTCGCAACGCGTCGAGGTTTCCGAATTCACCCTGCGGAAACCGCGGATCATGGCTGAGCATATAGGCGTACATGCGGTCGTATTCGGCATAATCGGTCACCGTGTGGGTCAGGTCGGTCAGCTCATCGGCGAGGGCAATGCCGGCGCGCTGGACATTCACGCGCACGTCCTCTTCCTCCAGACGGAGGAAGCTTTCCAGCAGAAAGACTCGAGACGTAACGGCTATCACCGCCGAGAGCGAGATCGAAATCAGCCCCAGGGAAGCGAACACTCTTCGTCTGATGGTCACGGAGTATGGCTGCTTGACTACCGGTTCGTCAGTTCTGCCGGCAGGGTGAGTGCCTTCCGATCCGCCTGGCCGGTGACCGCTGTGTTTTCGCCCCAGGCACCTACTCACACTCATCGGCCGACCGGATCAAGTCTTGACCGGCGAAACCATGCAGCGCGGCGCGCCGTCTGGTCGGCGCTGCGGGGGATACAATGAACCCGATCGCCAGTAAAGGAGCAGCTCAAATGTTCGGACCCGATAAGTTTTACCGGATCGGCGCCTGGGCGGCCCGGGCTGCGTTCGTTGTGACGGTCTTATACATCCTGACCGGGGTCGTCTGGTGGTTCTCCGAACGCGACCAGGTACTGCTCCAGTCCTTGACGCCGGGCGATCCTTACCTGGCAATTCTCGAGTCGCTGCTCGTCTTGTGGTGTCCTTTGATGGTTGTCGCCATGGCATCCGTGCTCAAGCCTTCGCCGCGCGCGAAAAGGCTTGCTACGGTATCGCGGCGCTCAGCTTCATGATTCTTCTAGCCGCCGTGACTTGTAGCATCCATTTCGTGCAGCTGGTTGCGATTCGTCGAATGGAACCTGCGGCCATGCGCGCTCTAGCGCCGATCGTTTCCCTGCCCTGGAAGTGGCCCTCCATAATGTTCGCGCTGGATCTTCTTGCCTGGGACCTGTTTTTCGGTCTGTCCATGCTGCTCGCAGCGCCGATTTTCGAAGGGAGCAAACTGCAGATGGCCCTCCGTCGCGTGATGTTCCTCAGCGGATCGCTATGCCTGGCAGGACTTCCGGGCCCAGCGCTGGGAGACCTTCGATTCCAGAGTATAGCCATTGTCGGTTATGCCGGTCTGGGCCCGGTTGTTTTTCTGCTTTTGTCGCTAGTGCTGTCGCGAACCGATGGCACGTGATTGGCCAGGTGAGCGGACTTTAATGGCTTGTTAGGAAACCGGGGGCCGGAGTATGCGTTTAAAGCAAGTAGGAAGCATACGAATTCCAAGATTGAAAGGACCCGCTGCATGTTAAAAACTTCATGGTTAAACACTTTGTTGACACGTAATGCGATTGGATTTTCCGCGCTTGCCGTTGCTCTTCTGGCGGCGCCCGCCGCTTTCGGCGATGTGCCGGGACGGCATCCGGCCTACTTGCACGCTCGTACCGATTTGCGCCGCGCGGAGCGCTTGATGGACTGGCCGGACTTCCGCAACGTCCGGCACGAATTGGACGAGTCCGCACGCCACGTCCGCGAAGCAATTCATGAAATCGACGCGGCGGCCATCTGGGACCGTAAGGATCTCGAAGACCACCCACCCGTGGATACCTTCCCGGATCGCGCCGGGCGTTTTCGTGCGATCGCACGATTTCTGTTTGGCGCCAAGCGCGACATCGAACGGGAGGAAGACAACCCAGCCGCCAGAGCATGGCGCGATCGGGCGATTAACCAAATTGACCAGGCCCTTGCCGCGGTCCGTCGCGCCGCGCGTGACGAATGGCGCGACGATTGGTTCCGCTAGCCGGCAGACGCCGCTGATTTTGGCCGGGCGCGATGGGTACGAAGGCGCCGGATTGTGCAGCCGTGGTTTCGCCGTCAGCGCGGATTGCGCGAGGACTGGCGGCGAACCAAGAACGTACGAAACGTTCCATAGCCCTTGGCCATCGCGACCTGGCCCACATACTCGCAACTGAATTCCTGCACGCCCTCATCGGCTGCCAGGGCGGCGAAAGGCTCGCTCGAATAAACCTTTCCCAAAGGAGTCACCGGTTCGATGCGGGCCGCGCGGCTCACATGAGCGCCCACATAATTCAACCGCTCTGTGACGGGATCCATACAGGCGTACACCGGACCGGCGTGCAGACCTACCCTTATCTTTAGTTCTCCCAAGCCACAGCTTGCCCAATCGATCTGTTCGATCCGCTCGCACAATTCCAGCGCGAACAGTCCCGCGTCGCGCACGTTCGCGAACACAAAATACAGCCCGTCGCCCCAGGTGTTTTTCGCAATCGGGGCATGCGACGAGCTTTTGGTCAACTCTCCCACCATTCCCAGAAAATGCGTTACGAACAAAGGGATCTGGCCCTCCGTCAGCTTGCTAAACCCGTGGGCGTCTGCGAACAGCAGCGCTTGAATGCGAGGCACGAAGTGGCCTGGAGCCTGGGTCATAGCTACTTCCGGAGGTTTGCATGGCGGCTCGTAATTGACAACGATTTGCTCGCCCAACGCCTCCGCTATGTGGATCTGTTCCACGCGAAAACCCCGTTTCGTCCATTCGCCAACCATGGACGCGGTTCCTCCGGCGCCGTCCCCAGGCTTGCCATCCCAAACCACGATCGGGATCAATTCGGTGTCGAACTGACGGGCATGAATTCTCCCTAGACCGCGCAGCGTCAAATTCGCGAATTCGTCAGCCACTTCAGTATTCGACGGCGGGCGGTCCGTGCAGACCGTGACTTCGGTGGCGCGATCCAGCACACTTTCAAATCTCTCGCGCCAATCCGCCCCCGGCACGGTGTCTACGCTGTCGGCGATGAAAGCGGATTTTTCGTACGGCAGGACGATGTAGGCCTCCGCCTTCAGATCTAAAATCGTTTCCAGGAACAGGATGTCGGAGCCGCACGCCGCCGAGGAATAGCCGAAACCGGGCTGGTGTTTCATAAGCGATGCGCGCAGCGAATCTCGCACAAGCGGCTCCTGTTGCGAAGGAAAACGAGGCTGGATCCGGTTGGGCCGGTCAATCATATGGCCGGCAAAAACGATAACCGGCGGAATTCGTAAAACATTTTCGATCGGAGCCCAGTCCGTTTGAAAATACCTGAGGATCATGCGAGCGTTACGACGGGTGGACTGAATATCTCCATAGCGCCTGGGCGCCGTTTCCACGGCGAGCGCATAAGACTCTTCGGCCCGCGTGAATTCCTTAAGAATGAGCCAGGCTTCCCCGATGGTCGCTCGGAGCCAATAGACTTGATCGGCTGAAACGGAAGGCAACTGGCTCAGGCACAGATCGCGAACATTGCGGGCCAGTTCAGCCGCCTGCTCGCGCTCATCGGTCAGGAGCGCGGTGGTGGCTGCATTGATTCCGGTCCAATAACCGCCCTGATTGCGGAAAGCTTCCGAATAAAGTTCGAAGGCCCTCCGTAGATTTAGCTTGGCTTCAGAATCGTTGAGACTCCGGCCCGCTAGATCCTTGAAGGTTCGTGCCAGCAACCCGATGGTTTCTTCATCGCGATGGCCCTCCTTGTAAAGCGCGATCAGGACCTCATTCGCCGCTGCGGTAGCGCCAGCCCGTGCAAGCGCCAGCCCGAGCAGTTGCCGCAAACGTGCATTAGCGGGGAAGTGTTTCAGGCCGGCGGACGCGGCGTCGTAGGCGGTAAGGGGATTCCCGCTGCGTAGCATTCGTTCGCCGAGCATGGAAAACGGGAGGGGCGAACCGGACCATGCAGCTTCGTCCCGCCTGCTCCAGATACGGAACAGCTCACTTAAAGGCGCGGAGGCTATTTCGAGGAGCGGCGTTGCGCTGGGATCGATGGAGTGGGAATCCGAGCCGGAATTGGCCGGCGGTTCGATGGTATAGCCGAGCGCCAGCAGCATTTTGATGGATTCCAGCGCCGTTCGACGATCGTATTCTTTTTCAGAATCCGATAATTCTTCGTAAGGTACGAGACCGGGGTGCTCTTTTTTGCGATCATTTCGCTCCGGCCCGTAACTCCAACCTTCACTGAGACGCTGTCGTGCCCAGAGGTCATGTCCATTGCGAGCCAGCCGCTCAGTTAATGCAAGAATTTCCGGTGTCAGTTTCAGTGCGGATGTGTCGTCGACGGAATAGGGGTCATAGTTCATCGCTATGTTATGTTATAGTTCCTCGCTATGTTATAGCTCATCGCTATGTTATAGTTCCTCGCTATGTTATAGTTCCTCGCTATGTTTTAGTTCCTCGATGTGCCATAGTACATCGGGATGGAGTTGCCAGGCGATGGGCTGCGCGGCAAGTTGGACGCGGCGCCATCAGTGCACCTCAGAAATGAAACTTCGCGGCTAACTGAACCAGCCGCGGTGCGGCCGCGCCGACGACGCTCCCAAAATTAGGATCGTTGACTTCGCCATCCACTGAAGCCGGGCCATAGAACTGCGCGTGATTGAACACGTTGAAAGCTTCCACCCGGATATCCAGCGAGTTGGATTCCGTGAGACGAATGGTTTTGCTGATTTGCACGTCGAAATTCTCGATCCCAGGACCATGGAACATTCGGCGGGGCGCGTTGCCCAGTTCTCCCAGCGTCTCTGGAGCAAAGAGACTGGTGTTGAACGCAGGCCGGCCGTTGCGCGGATTGCTATTGATTTCGAGCGGGCCCGGCGTCATCTGCGGCGTGTCCAGCAATTCATTGTTAACGCCGTTGCCGAGAGTCCCCAGAAGCGACCGGTCGGAATCGTCGTAGAGCGTCACCGGAAATCCCGTGGCGAAGCGCGTTGTGCCAGAGACGCTCCATCCTTCAGTCAGCCGGTTGCGGCGGAAGAATTGATCGAAGGGCAACGCGTAGGTGTAGGTGGCGACGAAGTTGTGCGTCATGTCCCAGGATGAGATGACGCGCGTAAGGCCGTAATTGAACGGGTTGATCTGCTCGCCCAGATTGGAGGCATCGTCGATCGACTTGGAGAAAGTGTAGCCCGCCAGCAGAGTGGCCCGCTTCCCGAGATTCAGGCGGAAGGTGGCTTCGAGCGCGTTGTAGTTGGAATTGCCGATCGTTTTTTGTGCGGTCGTAGATCCGAAGTCCGGCCCCAGTCCAACGCGCGTTCCCTGATAGTGCTGACCGGAGGCGGACGTGTAACCGGCATCCTCACCGAACGGCCCGCACGTAGCAATGCCCGGCGCCACTTCTGCCGGCTGGCTCAGGCTCAGGCACAAGGCCGGATTGCCGATGTTCACCGGCAACAAAACTAATAAATGATGACCCTGATTTCCCGCGTAGCTGACCGTAAGCAGCGCATTCCGGGTAATCTGGCGCTGAATGGACAACATATAGTTTTCTGTGTAGGGCACGCTGTTACGGTAGTAAAAATAAGGGTCCGCGCTGATCGGGATCACGGAGTTAAAGTTGAATCCGGTATAGGGATTTTGAGCTGACACATTGTGCGGCGGAAACTTGAATGGGAAAGGATCGGCATTCTGCACACCGTCACTGGCATTGGTAAACGGGGTCGCAAAGAGCGGCGGCGCGGGGCTCAGGTAATTATATCCATAGGGAGGGACGCCGTACATGATGCCGGCGGTGAGCCCAGGAAATGCAGTGTAGAACATGCCGTAGCTGGCCCGGATGCTGCTCTTTCCCGAGTCGCCGAAGATCTTCTTCAGAATTCCGTGCTCGAAGTTCGGCGAATAGGCCAGGCCGACCCGCGGAGCGAAATTGCGATACTTGGCCGGCGATAACGTAGGAGGAATGCCGGGATCGCCGGGAACCACCAATCCGGGCAGCGCGTTGGGATACAAAGCCGATTGTGCGCCGGGAACCACGGTCTGGATATTGTTGTATTTTTCCGACCACGGCTCAATTAGATCCCACCGCAGACCGTAATTCAGCGTCAGGTTAGGGAGTGCCCGCCAACTGTCCTCAATAAATGCCGCGGCGTAGTGGTTGCGAAGATAAAAGCGCTGTCCGGTGGTCTGGGTGAAGTTGCTCGGGGTGCCCAGCAGAAAATCGGCGAAAGGATTACCCGTTTCGGTTCCGTCGATATTGAACGTGCCGTTGAACGTGGCATTGGGGTTGGAGTTCACCTGATCGTTGTGAAACTGGCCGCCGAATTTCAGCGTATGTCGCCCGATCACCTTCGAGATGGAATCGCTTAAATACAACGTGTTGTTCCATTGATCGGTGTTGGTGATCGGTACGCCCATGACGAAGGAAGGGAAAACAATGTTCTCCACTCCGGCGAACTGCGGCGCTTGGACCACGATGCCCTGTGTCCCTGCGCCAGTCACAAATCCCTGCGACGCAAGCGATACTCCCAGCCCTCCGTGCGGCTCGCCAATATTGTTTACATTTCGCAAGAATCCCATGTGAAATTCATTGACCGTGGTGGCTCCCAGAATCTTGGTATCGCCAATTGTGATCTCCTGCGCTTGCCCGGTGGTGAGAGCGTCGAATCCGGGAATGCTGGCCCCGCCCTGACCGCCCGGATAAGGATTGTCCAGGCGGTAGTTGTCGACGAAATAGTAGCCGGAAATCTCACCCAGGCGCGTGTTGGCATCTATGCGCGCGCCCGCTTTGTCATCCCGCACGGTCTCCGGATAGGCGGACGTGGAGAATTGGTTCGAACCGATGTTGGGCGCGGGAATGTATTGCAGAAGATGCTCGGCGGGCGCGGACCAGACAGATTGCGGAATAATCGCGCCGGGAAAAACGCACTGCGAGCTGGAACCGCAGCCGGGAGTGTAGTAAGGCTCGCCTTGGGAAACAGCATAACCAAGCTTGCCCGTAAGGAGATTAGCCAGATACGCCCCGCTTACGGATCCGGTGAGCGTGCTCTCGGCATCGCTGAAATTGCCGGCGCGCTCCCGATTAGACAGCACTGTGGTAACCGGCGATGAGATGCCTTCCACCGTGCCGGTTCCCTGATAATCCAGGAAGAAAAACACCTTGTCTTTCCTGATGGGTCCGCCCACGGTTCCGCCGTATTGATTCTGGCGATACACGCCCCGCGTGGGGTCGAAGAAGCCCCGGGCATCCAGAACGGTGTTCCTCAGAAATTCGAATGCATCGCCGCGATACGAATTGCTGCCCGACTTAGTGACGACGTTGATCATCCCGCCGTTGTAATTGCCGTATTCGGTGTCGAAATTATTAGTGAGAACGCGAAATTCCTGAATGGAGTCGAGGTTTGGGACCACCGACGTTCCACCGTTCATGTGCTCCTGCACGTCGATGGCGTTCACCATGAAACCGTTGGCCGATTCGCGTTGACCGTCGATGGAAACATTTCCGGGATTCGCGTCGCCCGAAGGATTGATGGTGCCCGTCACGCCCGCCATAACCACGGAGGTAGCCGTCAACGTGGTCACTGGACTGACGCCGGGTTGGATGGCGAGCAGATCGGTATAGCTGCGGCCGTTGAGCGGAATCGCCTGGATCTGCGCATCTCCCACCACTTGGCCTAAATGAGTGGCGACCGTATCCACCTGGGTTTGGACGTTGGCTTCGGTGGCCCTGACAGTGACGGCCTCCGAGCGCTGCCTTACTTCCAGCGTGGCATCCAGCGTTACCGCGGCGTCGGCGTCGATAGCGATACCGGTCTTCTTCTGCGGCTGGAATCCGTCCGCTTCGATGGCGAGGTCGTAACGGCCCACCGGAAGCGACGGGAAAGAATAGAAACCGCGCGCGTCGGAAGTGGATTCGAAGCGGCCCTTCAGCGCCGTGTTGACGAGCCTCAGCTTCACTCCTGGGATGACGGCGCCGCTGGAATCTTTTAAGACGCCCGAGAGGCTGCCGCCCGCCAGAGCCCATATCAGACTTACCGAAAGCAGAATGAGCGCGATTACGGCCGCCGTCGTTCTCGCTCTACCGTAGCTTCTCATGACGTCTCCCTAGCTTCTTGTGCTACGACTTGTGCTTTAGTGATACTAGCACCTGTGATACGACTGTTCAATACGTGCTACCGTGAGGTGTCCGGCTCTTTCGAGTAGCGCTCGGCGGCGGCCGGATCTCCGCCCTTTAACGCGATCTCTGCGGCGTGACGATAAAGCTGAGGGTCCCGAATGCCCACCGCCAGCGCAATTTCAATCTGACGGCGAGCTTCGGCGTCTTGACCATTGACGTGCAACGCCCAGGCGTAGGCATCCTGCGTGTACACGTCCTGACGCCAGCCGTACTCCTGTTGCGCTATTTTCAGAGCTTCGGCCGGCCGGTGCGCATGATCTGAGTAGTAGAAGACCAGGTGGCGATTGGAGTTGTCCTTCTTGTTGGATTCCAGTAGCGCTTGGGTTTCGAACTCGGCAAAGGCCCGCTGCGCTTCGTCAGTGCGCCCCGCCAGTTGCAAGGCTTCGGCCAGGTCATAGCGATTTGCGGCGCGCGGCTCGGCTTGATAGCGCCGCTCAAAGAGCACTATTGCTTCTTCATAACGCTTCTGCGCGATTCTTACCTGGGCCAGATTTCCGAGAGCGGAGGGATAGTCTGGAAGCTCTGTCAACGCTTGCTGCAATAGCTTTTCGGCCGCGCCGGCGTTGCCGGAGGCGAACCGAAAATGGCCCATCTGTGTAAGGGTGGAGGCACGTTCTTCTCTATCTGTCGGCGGCGTCGATTGAAAAGCCAGATCCATCAGTTCGTAGGCGCCCTCCGGGTCCCCGAAAAGCTCGCGTAAATGGGCTGCCCGAATGAGGGCCGGCCGATTGCCAGGCCGCAGATTGAGCATCCACTGGGCTGCAACCTCCGCGTCCTTGTAGTTGCCGAGCTCCACGTTGGCGTCGGTCAACAACCCGTAGACCATGACATCGTCCGGGACTCTCTTGTTGAGCGCCTTGGCGGCCTCCAGCGCGGCCGGATATTCATGCTTGTCCAGGAGCATGGAGACTTCTTTTTTTCGATTGTCGAAATCTGTCGGGGTGGTTTCGACCGATTTCTTTATCACATTTCCCGCTCTGGGGTTGGTGAAGCTTTGCCCGGCGGCGACACTTGCGCCGATTATCAATAGCACCGCAATATTCATTTTCATGGCAGGCGTCCTTGTTTAAAAAACGGAAAGGTGGCCGCCGATTTAACGCGACGGCCACACGAGGTTTGCTATTTCACAGGGCAGATGCCGCCGGGTTGTCCGGTGCAACCTGCCTGCCCGGGTCCGGTATGGGCGCTGTTGCGTCCACTGTTGGCGGGCATGACGTAAGGGAAGGAATTGTTGAAGCCCTCGGTTTTGGTGTTCACGCCATCTCCGAGCGCCAATCCGTATTTCGTGGGACTCACCAGGATGCCTTCCACGGCTCGCAGGGAGATGTCAACCACATCGTCGATCGGCCGGCGGCCGTTGGGGTAGCCCGCCACGTCGCCACCGATAAATCCGAGCCGCTTCTGCATGCCCACCGGAGTGGGAGGAATACCCGTGTTGAGCCGCAGCAGATCGGCTACCGGTCCCGCGTCGGCCGCGCCACATCCGGGACAGATAGGCGCCTGATACTGCACCAGAAGCAACAAGTCGGTGCGCGGATTGGGTGGAACCGGAACGCCCAGGCTGCTTAACACTCCTGCCAGCGTAGGTTCCAGCACGAAGCTCGCGAACTGGGAATCGTTGATCGGAAAGTCCTCGCTGAAACGATTCTTAAAGCCAGTGCCGATAATCAATTCGTTGATCAACGAATTGCCTTCACGATTTACCTGCTGATACGGACCGGAGCTTTGCCCGGGATTCGGAGAGCGCCGCACCGTGATCTCAGGGCGCGAGGTACTGCCGTAGGTTCCGATGACCGCCCTCTTGTCGCTGGCAGGGTGCATCTGGCCATCCACCGTCAGCATCGTAATGGGGACTTCCAGCACGATGGAGTTGACGTTGAATCCGCCCACGGCGTCGGGAGCGTAGTTGTGGGTATTGTCCGCATCCACTGCGGGCGACAGGATCGGCCCCACGCCGCTGCGGTAGTTGACGGAGTCAAACGTGGCGCCAAGGTCGATATAGAACGGGTCATCCGCGGTTCCGGCCCACACTTTGATTCCATCGTCCAGGGTATAAATCCCCTGATTGAAAAGTTCCTGGTAATTCGGCATGGTCTTAGGACCAACGTTCGAAGGAACTGCGTACAGTGTCGGCCCGCCAGCGTTCAGAACGGTGGAGACGCCATTCTTAATCATGGTTACGGTATAGGTCTGGCTGAGACTCAAGCCCTCAGAGCCCGGGCCGCTTAGGGCACTGATCGGCGGGAACCCGGCGACGCCCCCGATGAAACCGACGGGCAACTGCGGATTGAGGATTTCGGTCTTGAAGCGGAATTGAAAAATGATTTCCGCTCCTCCGCTTTGGTTGTTGTCAACGATCATCTGATAAACGACGCTCTCATCGAAGGGAAAATAGTTGGGTCCGTTGGATGGCTCGAGCAGCGGGTCGACGTTCAGGATCATCGTGACGTTGTTCGGATTGTCGTAGCTGACGAAGGCGTACCAGTCGGTAACGTCTGCGCTATGGTCCAACGCCGTGATAGGCGCCTCGCGATGGCTCGATGCGAAAAGGCTGGAAGGCGCCAGCATGAACAGCGGTATGGCGAGGGCCACGATTGACTTTAGTTTTTTCATTGAAATACCTCTGGGCAGAATTCGTTGACGTCGCCAAGGAATGCAACTGCCGGGCGGTTAGATCGCCCGGCAGTGTTTCCGGCTAGCCTACGTATCTAAGTTACGTGACGCAAGCGCAAGTGGATTTCGTAAACTCACACTTCTTTTCTTTATTGCGGGACCCAATGCGCTTGTGAGGTAAATAAACCGTCGACAAACCCAATATGGTAAACAAGAAAGATGCCAAACGCCATGCTGGCGACACCGGACATTGCAATCAGGTAACGATTCATTTGGAAGAATTTCTTTCCGCTGTAAACCAGCGGCATTGAAATGGCGGTGGTCATGAGCATCATCCCCGCCATAGTGCCGAGACCGAACACCAGCAAATAAGCTGTCACCAGAGCGGACTTTTGATGGTGGAGAGCACCAAAAGGGCCACTGCGGCCGAGCCGGCCAGACCGTGTACCAGGCCCACCGCTAACGGTCGAATGGTTTGGTACAGGCCGAGTTTTCCGCTGGTTCTTTCGAGCGACAGTTGTATCCGGCCTGATGGGTGCGAGGCTGCAGCGGCACTTTTTATGGGGGTAAGGCGCTCCGTAATCCAGCGCATGACACCGGTCAAATTTAGGATGCCCAGCAGGATCAGCATCAACGCCACGGAGAACTCCATGGCCAATCCGAAACGAGGCGGAATTACAACACCGAAAATAATAATTGCGGAGCCAACCAGGAAAATCGTAAGCGTATGCCCCAACCCCCATAACAACCCGATCATCGCCGAGCTCTTGATGGACTTCTGCCGGCTCACAATAGTAGTGACCGCAACCACATGGTCGGGGTCCGTGGAGTGACGCATTCCCAGAAATAATCCAAGCAGAACTATCGTTACAAACGGAAGCAGCTTGGTAGTGGGCAAAAGCTTTTGCCCAATGTGAAGCGAGGCGAAAGCCGACGCCGTTATTCCCACGCCCAGCGCCACCATGAATGCGGATGACAAAAAGGGAAGATAGCGTAGGGCGGCATTTCCTGCCCGCACATGAGATGATATCGCGCGTTTGGCGTAGACCATGGTTAGTCCGACGGTCACCAGCACAGCCGCCAGTCCGAAACTAAATGCGGTAATCAGAAATAATCCAAAGCCGATCCTATGGAGCGAAAAGGCGCTCAGCAATACCACCAGGGCCGCGGGACAAGGAACGATCCCGCCGGTGATGCCCAACAGGCACAGTTGGCGTAACGACAGGGCTCGATTCGCCACATCCGGCCGCGACACCTGGCTGAGAGCTGGTCGAAACAGGGAAAGGAACCAGTGCGAATGCCGCTCTCCCGGAGCATGGGAATGTTCTCCGGATTGTCCCGTCCACTGTCTCAGGAGAATGAAAATACCGAGTCCGGCAACACTCAAACCGGAAATTGCTCCGAGCCACGGGTAAAGCTGCTCGGGAACGATGTACCGCGACAGATAAAGCGTCGCGGCCCCTAACAGGTATACGCCGGCCGTGTGCGCCGCGGTGACGACGACTCCTAACAACACCGCATGCCGCGCTGTGCCGCGCGAGCCCACCAGGTACGCAGCCACGACAGTCTTGCCGTGTCCCGGCTCCAGCGCATGCAGCGCGCCCAAGCCCGCGGCGACGAATGCGGCAGAAAACAATATCCAGAAGCTCAACTTACCCTGTTTCGAGATCAGGTCTGTAAAACGGCTGCGCGGCGTGTTCTGTGTTCGAGGCTTGACTGGTGGAGCAATGACGCTCAATGATCGCGGCGCGGTTTGCGGCGTTGCGGCAGCGTAATGTTCGACCTTTGGTGGCGAAGTGCGCTTATAAGCTGGAGCGCCTGAGGCCCGGAAGCCGACCACAGCCGACAGTTGTTGCGGAGGGCTGTTTAACACATCGCTCGAATAGTTGCTCAGTTCCTGGCTACGATCAGAGCTGGGAGCCGAACTGTTCTCAATCGTAACTCCATTGCCTAGCACGACGATTTCCTTCCAGCCAGCCCGGCCTGGAAAATTGTCATCGAAGTAGGAGAGTTTGTGTGCGCCCGCGCCGTAGCCCAGCTTCCCCCGTAGCACAAAGCCGACTTTCATCGTCGGCAAACCTCCGGCGCCCCCGGCAAAGGTCACCTGCCGAGAGATAGTATCGAGTCTGACAGGCTGGCCGTCGCTCTCGAGCGAGATTCCGCCCTTCAAGACCCGCTCTTGCCCGGCGAGGTAGCGAGAAGCGCTGGGGTTGCCTGCCGTGGGAGTAATATCGAACTGCCGAATCTCCTGAAAGGTCGGGATTTCGGCCATGTCGATCAAATATCGAATCTCAATAAACCTTTGCTCGATGTCGATTTTCGCGTAATGATTAATGCTGAAATTACCCATGGGATGGGCCAAGCACGCGGCGGAGCTGAACAGCAGCCCAACCAGCCAGGTGACGATTACCGGCCGGCGATGAAGACTCTTATCTGTTACTGATGCTGCCGGGACTGCCGCTTCTCGCATAGATGATACCTTCCAAGGTCCTGCTGGCTATTTCAGCTTGAAGTATGTGGAAATGCGGGTTCTTCATCGCGCGGCTCAGAAAGTCTTCCGCATCGGAATCCTTCGCCAGGCTGTGATAGATCATGCCGGCATGAAACAGGAGCAGCGAATCGTCTGTATTCAAAAAAAGAGCTCTGTCGATTGCTGAAGCCGCTTCCTGAAATTGGCCATTCTTGTAAAGGACCCAGGCCAGCGTATCCCAGGTGTAAATGTCATGCCGGATTTCCAGTTCTTTTCGCGCCAGTTGCAGAGCCTCCGCCAGCTTGATCTCGTGATCGGCATAGAACAAGGCAAGCTCTCGATTGGCTAGCGCTTGATTCAACTTGCTGAGGTGTCCGATGTACTCCACCAGCTCGTACTGCTGCCGGGCTTCCTTCTCCCGCCCCACTTTCTTATAAACGTCGCCCAATTCGGCGACATATACAGGAAACGGAATGACGGCAAGGGAGCGTTGATAGAGCTGAATGGATTCCTCGAGTTTCCCTTGCGCCGCCCGAACCTTCGCCAGACCGGCCAGGGAGCGATAGTGATTGGGATCGGCTGTTATGCCGGACTGATAAGACCCATCGGCGTTCGTCAAATCGCCAGTTTGAAAGTAGCGCTCGCCTAATTCGAAATAAAGCCATGCCAGATTTTCCCGCGGAACGTTCGTCTGCAGGGCAGCCCCGATGGCGCTCTTCATCAACCGGATGGATTCCGTGGAGTCTCCATGCAGGTAGCACAGGTATGCCAAGCGGCTATCGATCAGATATTGGAGATCGCGCGGCGATGAGATAGCCCGGCCCAGCGCCTGCACGGTGCGATAGGCATTTGCGGCCTCATCATAATCGCCCATATCGGTATAGGCGTCCCCTTCGATGGCGAATGCCGCGAGATTTCCAGAACCTGTGCCGATTGCTTTTTGCGTATAAGCGAGGGCGTCTGAGAAGCGATGCTCGCCCATATAGACTAATGCCATGTGAACGAGCGGATCGGCCAGACGAAAGTCTTGAGGCGCCAGCGCGAGCGCCTTCTGCAGCGTTTGCTCGGCCAGTTCGTAATAAGAAACATCGCCGGTTTCTCTGGCCTTCTGAAAATATTCGGATCCTAAACCGTCATATCCCGCGTAATCGCCCGGCGCTTCCTTCACACGATCCTGCAGCGCCTGAATTCGCCGGTCGGTCTCCGCTGCCGGCAAGCGCTTCAAATCGGCCGGCCATGCCGCTGCCGCACAAAGGATCAGAAGAACTGGTAGCCTCTTCGCCATTCTGCCTCACTGGTTGTAATTGAAAATCGATCCTGATTCACTGATCTGGTTTAACGCCGTGCGCGCAGCTGCCCTGCAAGTGAGTAATACGGGCAGGAACGTAAATCGGATTTCCTGACGCCAACTTTCATGCGCCAACTCCTCTTTTTTTGCAGCCTCGATTATTTGCGTCGTTTTCATGAATCCGCTGCCAGCCTGGTTTCCGTACCGTACAAGTGAGCCTTGTGTGCTTTCAACCAGGTGTGCGGTCATAACGACTCGGATTAGCTCGAACGGCTTCGGTTTACCCGTGTATACTATGCTGAAAGCATCTGTGGCATCTTCTAGCGCGGCCGACCCTTCGGATCACGAGCGCGAGTTGAAGGCGTTGGTCGAGCTGTTGGCTGCCGGAGATCAGCACGCGCTAGGGCGCCTTTACGACAGAACGAACAGGATCGTTTACGGATTGGCTTTGCGGATTCTGGGTGATCCGCCATCCGCCGAGGATGTAACCATGGAAGTGTACCTGCAAGTCTGGCGCACCGCCGGGAGTTATGACCCTCAGCGCGGTGCCGTGCTATCGTGGCTTGTCTCTTTGGTCCGCAGCCGTGCCATCGATAGCTTGCGCAGCCGTAAGACGCGCCGCGCCGATCTGGAAGAAAGTATCAACGAACTGGCGAACCTGCGCGATTCACGCCCCGATCCCGAACTGGCCAGCTTCGAAGATATGCGGTCGCGCACGATCCGCAGAGCGATGGCGCAGCTTGCCCCCGATCAGCGGGAGGCAATTGAACTGGCCTATTTTTCAGGACTCAGCCATACCGAGGTGGCGGTCCGGAAAGAACTTCCCTTAGGCACTGTCAAGACGCGAATACGGCTCGGCATGTTGCATTTGCGTAAACTGTTGGAACCTTATGCGGAGGCGCTGTGAACTACAAAGATGTTTCCAGTGCGGAGATGCATGAGCTGGCATCGCTCTACGTTCTAGGAGCTCTCGACCCAGGCGAGAAACTCGCTTTTGAAGAGCACCTGCGCCGCGGGTGCGATACCTGCGCCGACGTAGTGCGCTCTTTTACCGACATTGCCAATCTTATCGGCGAATCTGTCCCTACTGCGCCGCCTCAGCAACTGCGTGAGCGATTGTTGTCCACCGTGAACCGCAGCCCCCGAACTGCAGGAATTCTTTTCGAGCAAAGCGGATTGCTGATCGCCCGCTCGGACGAACTGGCATGGAAGACGTTGGCGCCCGGCATCTTTTATAAGCCGCTTTATCAGGATGCCGATCGAAAGTACAACACCAGTTTGGTTCGCATGGAGGCCGGCGCTCATTATCCCAGCCATCATCATGCAGCCATTGAAGAGCTCTTCATGCTTTCGGGCGATTTTCATTTGGAAGACCTGGTGATTTACGCCGGCGATTACTGCCGGGCGGATTCCGGCACTATCCACGGGGAAACATTTACCGACATGGGATGCCTGTTCCTGTTGATGGCCTCGCAGGAAAATCGGATCGTCGAGCATCAAGGTTTCTAATGCGAAGGTTTCTAATGCGGACACACGCGCCCCGATTCCTGCTGAGTTGCGTGGCGGCCCTTTTCCTCCCGCCGCTCGCAATCGGACAATTGGTACAGGCTGCGGCGCAGCCTGAGCCGAAGCCTACGCCCCGGACCGCGGATGGCAAACCGGATCTCAATGGTCTCTGGGGTCCCGACCGAACCTTCATCTACGACATCGGCAGCGCAATGAAGAAGGGCGATACCGTGCCGCTGCAGCCCTGGGCGGAGAAACTCACCAAAGCGCGCATGTCGAAAGACGACCCGGAAGCCAACTGCCTACCAGCCGGCGTTCCGCGCATGGCGCCGTATCCTTGGAAGATCGTGCAACAGCCCAAGCTGATCGTGTTTTTATTCGAAGGAAATATCCACAGCTATCGGCAGATTTTCATGGATGGCCGCGGACATCCGGCCGATCTCAATCCCACCTGGTACGGGCATTCCATCGGAAAGTGGGAGGGCGACACACTGGTGGTTGACAGTGTCGGTTTCAACGACAAGTTCTGGTTCGATTTCGCGGGGCACCCGCACACCGAAATGCTCCACATCACCGAGCGATACCGGCGCACCGATTACTCGCACCTGGACTTCCAAGTGGTAATCGACGATCCGGGAGCCTATACCAGGCCGTTCACGTTGTACGGGCACTCGCCGTTGATGGAGGACTCCGAGATCTTGGAGTACATCTGTAACGAGAACAATCGGGACGTGAGCCACATTGTCGGCAAAGACACGCGGAAATAAACCGAGCCCGCGACCGTATCGAGCCGCAACCGTAAGGGAGCGGTCCCCGTCATCGTTCTGCTAATGTCTGCCAAGCTCCTAATGCCTGCCGAGAAATTTCAGAACCACTTGATTAAATACCTCCGGCTGCTCCCAATACGCGGAATGACATGACGAAAGTTTCTGAGCTTTTGATCCGCGCGGCGAAAAGCTGCTGGATCGGTGGAGGCGCGTAAAGGTCGGAGCCTCCGGTGAGCAACAACGTGGGCGCATGGATGGTTTCCAGCAGCGCGAAAGTGATGTGGTTGCGCAACGGTTGTGGCGGGGCAGGCGCCCCTGGCGGGCGGCTTATCTTTTGCAAGTCCACCCAACGCTCGGTCCCGGCGGCGTTCCCAGCCCGGTAAGATGGCCCCAACTCTCGAAACTCCGGCGGCAGCTTGTCGAATTCCGGGGGACGAATCCTGCGCCCCAGTTCGAGAAAGTCCGCATCCTGTACGCCCCCGATGGAATTCGCGACAACCAGGCTGCGCACCCGCCGCGGGTACGACAAAGCGAAATCCATCGCAACAAATCCCCCGGCGGCGGTGCCCACCACATGCACTCGATCGAGATGCAACTGATCGAGCAAAGCCAGCAAATCACCTGCGGCAGTGCCGGCGGCCGTGCCAGACTGCGTTTCCGTAGAATCGATTTCGGTCCGGCCCCAGCCGCGGCGGTCGAAGGCAATCACGCGATATCCGGCTGCGATAAATGCGGGAATCTGGTACTCCCAGACGCGGCTAGTTCCGGTAGCGGCGTGCAGCAGGATCACCGGCGTTCCGCTGCCTCCGGTGTCGCCATAGAAGAGCCGCGCTCCGGGAATTATGGCGTATGCCTCGTGAATGGCCGATTCCGGAGCAGCCGGACTTTGGCCTTGCAGCATGCTGATGGCAATTGCACCGGTGCACATGCAGCGCGCGATTTTCCTCCATCCGGGCACGGACCATATATACTGCTACTTTCCGGGAAGGTCAAATGAGGGCCGGGAAGGTCAAACGAGGGCCGGGAAGGTCAAACGAGGGCCGGGAAGGTCAAATGAGGGAGGTCAAATGCAGATCCATTGGACGCAGATCCAGCGCACCCTGCTTGCAAGCGGCGTTTTGTTCGCGGCATTGGCGGCCACGCTGTGCGCGCAGCCGGACCACATAACCCGCGACGTAATCTATGAAGGCGCCCGTTTGATTATCGGCGATGCGAGCGCCCCTATCCAGAACGGCGCGTTCGTGGTCCGCAATGGACACCTCACTGCGATTGGGCCGAAAGGCTCTATCAAAGCGCCCGCCGGCGCGGTTCACATCGATCTCACCGCAAAGACGGTCATGCCCACCATGAACAACATCCATGTCCACATAGGATATGAGGGTTATGTGAGTTGGAGCGTCGAGAACCACACAGCGGAAAATCTTCTGGATCATCTGGAGCGCGAAGCGTTTTACGGCGTTGGCACAGCCATGGCCATGGGCGAGCAGCCCACGGACTTCGCCATCGATTTCCAGCAGAACCAGTTGGCCGGCAAATTTCCGCCGGCAGCGCGATTCTTTTTCGCGGCAGGCCTGGCGCCTCCGGGCGGTGGTCCGGATGCACTGCTAATCCAGGGGACCGGACCGCTCCACGCGGTGTATGAAGTATCCACTGCGGATGAAGCCGTGGCCGCCGTGCGGAAAATCGCGGCCAAAAATATCAAGGAGCTCAAGTTCTGGGTGGATAATCGGGACAACGCGCGCGGGAGCAGGAAGAAAATGCCACCGGAAGTTTACACGCCGTTGATTGCCGAAGCGCACAAACACGGCATGCTGGTCCACGCGCACGCGACGAACTTGGAAGATCAGAAAGGCGTAGTAAAAGCCGGTGTGGATGTGCTGGTACACACGCTCATGGCTGAAAAGGTAGACGACGAATTCATCGCGATCCTCAAAGCCAAGAAGCCTTACTGGACACCAGTGATGGGTTTGGGCGATCGATCGGAGCTATGCGACGGGGACAATCCATTCATCGAACAGGTATTGCCGGACAGCGTGATAGCCGATATCAGGGCCGGCAAAACCTGGCTGCCCTCGCCGCCGTGCTCAGCGCCGCCCAGCGCGCAATTCGTCCAGCGCGAAGAAAATCTCCGCTACAATTTCCCAAAATATATCGCGTCCGGCGCCCGTATCGTGCTCGGCACCGACGCCGGAATTTCCGCTAAATATTCGTATGGCTTTGCGGAACATCACGAGATCGGAATGTACGTCAGGCTGGGGCTGACACCTGCGGAGGCCATCGTCGCCTCCACATCCAGGCCTACCGAAGTGCTTCGGATCCAGGACACCGGAATGCTCGCCAAGGGCCAGCGAGCGGATTTTATCGTGCTGAATGCGAATCCGCTGGAGAACATCCGCAACACGCGGGAAATCGATAGTGTCTACCTGTATGGCGTCCGGCTGGATCGAGAGGAACTGCGGACGAAATTCAAACAGGCCGTGGTGGATCGGGACGCAACCAAAGCCAAATTCAACAAAGACTACGTACCGCACCCGCCGTCTTCGCGAAAGCTCGTCGATTGAGGATATGAAAATGCTTCACAGGCGTCAGTTTGTCGGTGCTGTTTCGGCGGCAGGTGCCGCGGCATTGGCCAGTATTCCGCGCGTGCTCTCGGCGGCCGCGGTCAAATACGATCTCGTCATCAAGAACGGTCGCGTCTTAGATCCATCCCGCCACCTGGATGCCATGCGCGACGTGGCGATCGCCAACGGCCGTATCGTAGCGGTGGAAGCCAACATCTCCGCCGGCGCAACCGAAACGATCGACGCGCGCGGGAAGCTTGTCACGCCGGGGTTGATCGACATCCACACTCACGCGACGCGCATCCCGGATGGGCCGGCGCTGTGCCTGGCCGACGGCGTAACGGGGCTGATCGACGCGGGAACGCAGGGCGCGGACGGTATTGACAAAGCGATCGCCGTGGCTAAGGCGGCGCCGCAGCAGTGCCGGGTTTTGATCAACATCGGGCGCGCCGGCATTCTGCCCGAAGGCGACACTATGGACATCCAGCGCGCAGACGTGGCCGCGGCAAGCCAGGCGATTGAGCGGAACCGCGAAACGATCGTTGGAGTGAAGGCGCGGCTATCGCGCGACGTAGCCGGTGCGAACGATTTTGAGGTTCTAAAGCGAGCACAGGAAGTGGCCTCGTCCTTCCATCTGCCGGTGATGATCCACATGGGACAGACGGTGTCGCCGCTGCCCAAGCTCCTGGCGCTCCTCAAGCCCGGCGATATCGTCACTCACATGTTCGCGCCGCCGCCAAACAGCATCATCGACGATGCCGGGCGCATTCTGCCGGAAGTGATGGGCGCCCGCCGCCGCGGCGTTCTTTTCGATCTCGGCAACGGGCGCACCGGCCATTTGCGCTGGGATATCGCCGAAAAGGTGCTTCGGGACGGGTTCCTGCCGGACACTTTTTCGACCGACTGGACAGCAGAAGGCCGCACCAATCAGATCATCGACTTTCCGAATGTTATGTCCAAATTTCTGATGCTGGGCATGCCGCTCAACCAAGTGGTGGCTTGCGCCACTGTCAATGCTTCCCGCGCGTTTCCAATCTTCCGCACTCGAGGCACCCTCAAAGTGGGTGCGCCGGCCGACCTGGCCGTGCTGGAGCTCAGGCAAGGCACGTTCGAATTCGTCGATAATTTTGGGAACAACCGAACCGGCAGCCAACGGCTTTTCCCCAGCGCCACTGTGCTGGCCGGCAAACGCGTTGCAACGCGCGATTAGAAGGAGGATGACAAAGGGGGCCGGGGAGGGGATTCCTCACGGCCGCGGCTCGGCCGGCTTACTGGCGTCGTACACGATTCTGCCTCCCAGCAGGGTCATCACCGGTTTGATTTTCCCGATCTCATCCGCTGGAACGGTAAGATAATCGCGATCCAGCACCACCAGATCCGCCAGTTTGCCCGGCTGTATCGAACCCAGGTTGTCTTCCTGAAAAACCAGATAGGCATTCTTTCGCGTGTACGCGATTAAAGCATCCTCCCTGCTTATCGCTTGCCGATTCACTTTGGCGCCGCCCACCATTTTGCCGGTTACTGCAAAATTCAACGTGGTGAACGGCTGGTATTGATTCGCCGCTGTTCCATCCGTTCCCAGGCCCCATTGGATGCCGCTATTCTGGATGGTGCTCAGCGGAGGCATATCATAAGCGCCGTCCCCGAATTCCTGGTGCAGAATCGCCCCGTTGATGACGGCCCAGGGATGCACGGCGGCGTACACTCCCAGCTTCTTCATCCGTTCCAGCTGCGGCGCGTTGATCTGGTTGAGGTGGGCAAAAGTCCAGCGTAGATTCCGGATGGGATGTTCTTTGTTGACGGCCTCGATTTGATCGAGGAACGCGTCGATGGTGTCGTGCAGCTCGGCATGTACGTGCAGAGGAAGTCCGGCCTTGGCGATCTCTAGAGCCATGCGGCGCCACTGCTGAAGCTGATCGGGAGTGGGACTTGATTTGATGGCGAACATCGGGTCATGCAGAGGCCCATAAACACTTTCGCCGAAAAAGATATTGTCGATAGAACTGTCTCCCTGGAACAGCTTCATTCGCGGGATCTGCTCTAAAGCACGCTCCATCTGCTCGGGATTCGCGGGCGCCACGCCCTCGATACAAAATATTCGGATATTAAGCTGGTTCTGCGCCTTCCATTTTTGGAAAATATCCAGCACATCGGTGTTGCAACCAGGAACGCCTACCGAAGTAAGCCCTGTTCGATTCATGTCGTATACCAATAGCCGGCTACTGGACTCCAGTTGTTCCGGCGGCACTTTGGGAAGTTTAGCGGCCACCGGGCGCGTGGCTGGGATGTCGCCCTGGATCACACCGGTAGGTTTTCCGCCAGCGTCGCGCAGGATGGACCCTGTGACGAATTCCGGCGGATCCGGCGCGTTGGCTTCAATTCCCAAAGCTTGTAAGGCCCGGCTGTTCAGGAAAATTTGATAATACGATTCCTGGAGCGATAGCGGATTGTTTGGCGCGATCTTATCCAACTCTTCCCGTGTAAAAGGCCTGGGATCGTCCGCGAACTGCTGATGAGTCCAGCCGCCGATGTTATAAATCCACTCCCGCGGCGCCACCTTTTCCAACCGCGCGCGCAACATTTCCACCGCCTGTTTTCGGGATTCCACGCCATCGAAGCGAAGTTCATTTCGCCAAGTGGTCGCAGCACGCAAAAGATGCATGTGGTTATCGATTAACCCGGGAATAACGGCCCGGCCCATCAGATCGATTCTCCGGGTGTTGGGGCCCGCAAGCTGGGCGATCTCCGGATTACTGCCGACTGCCATGAAGCGATTGCCTTGAATAGCCACTGCCTGTGCGATCCTGAAACGCTCGTCTACGGTAATGATTTTGCCGTTCGTGAGGATCAGATCGGGCACAGGTGTCTGCGCGCGCAGCGCAGCCACCCCGCTCACGAACAGCACAACAATTAACCGGCGGAGCTGCAAACGAATTCGAAACGTGCGCATTGGGTTACCTGGTCGATTATGCCGTAGCATCCGCATCCAACGCCAGCCCGACGCCTCGAGATTTCATCGAAGCGCCTTCAAATCTACGCTCAGATCGGCAGCCTGCTCAGGGGTTATCGGCGTTCCCGCTCCGAGCAGCCTTCGCCCAGCCAAATGGTCTCCGGGGCGATTGACGGAATCCACGGCCGCCAGCCGGCCATCCCTGAAATAAAAAAGTGAAAATTTCCGGCTCCCCGGTTCGCCACGCGTAACCGCCGGACCGCTGCTCACCGACAACCCGGCCATCTGAAGTTTAATGTCGAACTGGTCGGTCCAAAACCAGGGCACGGCGCGATAATCTTCCGAACGTCCCATTATGGCCGACGCAACGCATTTCGCCTGGTCGACCGCATTCTGCACCGATTCAATCCGGACGCGCCCGCCGGCAAATGGATTCGGATGATCGGCACAATCCCCGATGGCGTAGATGCTCTCGTCCGCGGTCCGCAGCCGCTCGTCGACCGCGATGCCGTTCGAATCCTGCAGCCCGGCGTCCATAGCCAGTTCCACATTCGGAACCACGCCGATCCCAACCAGCACCAGATCGGCGGGGCAAACGGAGCCGTCGCTGAGGATCACCTTGCTCACCTTTCCCTGCTGGCCCATCATCTCAGACGCCGCAACGCCGAGCGAAATCTCAACACCCTGGCCGGTGTGAACGTCGCGATAAAAATCGGAAAGAATCGGGGAGACTACCCTTGGCATCAGCCTCGCCTGTAGCTCCAGCACCCGAACCGATTTGCCGAGCGTGCGGGCGGCAGCGGCGAGTTCCAGGCCGATGAATCCACCGCCGATCACCACGATGTCGCGCGCGGCTTCCAGGCGTTGTCGGATGTCAACGGCCTCGTTATCGGTTCGCAAGTAGCATACGCCGTCCAACCCGGCGCCCTTTACCGGCAGCTTCCGATTGCGCGCTCCCACCGCCAGCACCAGCGCATTGTAGCGAAGCCGGCGGCCTGATTCCAGAATAGCCAAGCGGCCTACGCGATCGATCTTAACCACCTTTGTGCCCCTCATCAGATCGATTTGATGGCTCTCATAGAACGCCAGAGGCCGCAGCGCGGCGCCTTCAATATCCTGCTTGCCCGTCATGAACCCCTTGGAGAGCGGCGGGCGCTGGTAAGGGAGATCGGGCTCATCGCCAATCAGGACGATGGGCTCCTCATAACCGTCCATGCGCAGAGACGCGGCAACCTGAAAGCCGGCCTGGCCGGCTCCGACAATGACCACGCCATCCGATGTCATGGTTTCAATCTATAGAGAGGTCGGACCTGAGCCTGTAATTTTTGAAAGACGAGCGCCTTGCGGTGATCCCATCATTGCTGGGTCTCAGGTGTCCTCACGATCAGCCCATCCAGAGCCTTGGTCAGCGGTATCTGGCAACCCAGTCGGCTGTTCGCCCGCCGCTCGGAGGCCGTGGTGTTGAGCATCTCGTCCTCGTCTTCCTGGATGGGATTCAGCAGGCCGAGAAACGCCTCATCCACATAAACGTGGCAGGTGGCGCATTGGCAGGCGCCGCCGCACTCGGCTACGATGCCGTCGATTCCATTCTTGATGGCGCCTTCCATCACCGAGTCGCCCACCGGCACGGAGACCTTATGAACGTCGCCGGTATAAGAGATGTAAGTCACAGAGACAGTTTCTTTTTCTTTCTTTCCAAAGAGGCTCATGATTGTCGATTGGGTTGTCAAATAGATGCTCTAACCACAGTACGTCACTTCCGAACTTCACAGACCAGGCGGCCGGGTGGGACTCCCAGTACAAAGCTGGCCGCTCCAACAGTACGTTTTCCTCTCCCGCGTATTCCTTTAGCGCCTGAACAATGCAATTATCGATTCGGGCATCTTCTCAAAAATGAGCCGCGCAGAGTAACCACTGAAACGAGGGACGCAGTCAAACCTCCCCCGCCTCTCTCGCGGCTCGCCATAAACGAGCGCCTAATTGCGGTCCAGATGAGTTGAGTCCTTCTCATTCTCGGCGCAGAACGATTCCAGCAGATCGCTGTCCGGGCGCAAGCGCTGTTTCAGCAGGATGGTGAACGGGCGGGTATAAGTTTTGGGATCGTCGATGGTCAACTGGACCTCCATATGGCCGAGGTCCAAGCGATGAAATCGTTCGGTCAGGCGCAGCGCCTCGCTATGGGTGTGGCCGCGCGCGTCCAACCAGCCACGGTCATTGAAGCCGGCCGATTCCACTACCAGAGAATCGCGGTCCCATTTTCCCACCGAGTACCCCAGCCACGTGGGTTGAGGATCGTCGGGCAATTTTCGGCCGTCGGTGTATATCTGCCGGTAGGTTGTGTCTCTCTCATAAAGCATCACCGTCATCCCGGGCGTTTGAATGATCTTGTACGGCGCCGGCGCGATTTCCACCAGCGGCATGCCTTCGGGAAGACAATGCGAGAGCGGAGATTCCTTGCTGAAGGCCTTCGAACGCTGCACTAATAAAGCGGCGGCTTCCGGCCGAATAGGCGCTTCATCGGGTTTGAAATCGGAAAATATATTGATAAAGTACTGCGAAAGAGGTTCTTCCCCCGCGCCATTTGTGGATCCAGGGACCAGGCGTTCCAACAGCTCCGGTGGAGCGCTTTCCGTTTGCCAGAGTCCGGAAAGGTTGGGCTTCCCGTCGGCTGCGCGGGGGGTTTTAGCGGAAAGTTTCGGCTTGCCGTCCGCGGTTCTAGGAATACCGGGCGACGGATAGTTGAGCCACTGGGCGTGGAGGGACGCATGCGCCGCCAGCAGGGCGATCAGGATCGTGCATAGGTTCCGATTAGGCTTCACGTTCTTCCTCACGTGTTTTTGATCTCTCCGATGCGTCATTACAGCATATGCCAAAGTTCTACCGCCCGTTCGCAATTATCCTGTCCCTGGCAGCCGTTGCGCTCCATGCAGAGAGTTGTTGCGCCGATCCGCGAGCGGCCCGGATGGCTTTCGTGGCCAAGCAGAATTCCGTCAACTACATCTTCTGATGGATTTTGACGCCGCAGGCAAGGGTTACAATCCGGTGCGGCTAACCAACGATTCGGAAGCTGAAAATTATCCTTCCTGGTCTCCGCACGCACGCTGGTACCCTTCAGGGAGACTGTAGACAGAATTACTTTCCCACTACAAAAGCCTACGGTGCTGTCCAATATGCTTCAGGTCTTCCCAGGAGACAAGCCGGGCTTCAGCGCCATGAACCATTCGTTATCCACAAGCGACCGCTGCGCAAACCGTAATCAACCGTACGACACTTATTGTCAGTTATGGCTGCATTGAATGCCGCGATATCTTTGGGGAACCGCACTGGACCGATTTCTGTTATGCGCGCCTGGCCGCTCCAAACGACAAGTCCTATGGTGCTTGCAACTACATATGCAAAAGATAGGCAAATTAAGACAACTACCGGTTTTTAAGACCCTTCCCATGTGCGCCGATTGCGCATATAATTGGCACGAACATGATTGGCACAAACATGGAGGCGCCGATGCATCGTCGAAATATCACTTTCGTGGTTGCGGTAGCGGTTGTTCTATCGCTGATCCAAATACAAGCCATGGCCCAGTCGCTCAATGCGAAACCCGCCACAACGGCGGCAGCCGATACCTGGAAGGCGCCCCGGACTGTCGACGGCCAGCCGGATCTTCAGGGAGTCTGGTCCAACAACAATGCAACACCGCTGGAGCGTCCGAAGGAATTGGCGGGACGAGCGTACCTGACAGATCAGGAAGTGGCGGCGCTCAAGAAGAAGGCGGCTGAGCTGTTCGACAACGGCAAATCGGACGCCGCGTTTGGCGACAACGTTTTCCAGAGCGTGCTGGCCAATGTCGAAGGAAAGAAATCGGGCTTCAAGAGCGTAGACGGCGAGACTGGCGACTACAGCTCGGTTTGGACTGTCGCCAGGGAGTGGGATAATCGCACCTCGCTGATTACGGACCCGCCCGATGGCCGCTTGCCTCCCATGACGCCAGAAGCCGAGCAAAAGCAGCGCGCCGTAGCCGAGGCATTGAAAGGCCGGCCGGCCGGACCCGAGGATCGATCCCTGAGCGAACGCTGCATTTCATACGGCTCTCCGCAGCTCGTCGCGGGATACCAGAGCTACTATCAGATCGTGCAAACGGCCTCTACCGTGGTTATCCTGACGGAGATGATCCACGATGTCCGGATCATTCCTATCGATGGGCCCATAGATGGGCGTCCGCATCTGCCATCGAACATCCAGACCTGGCAGGGCGACGCGCGCGGCCATTGGGAAGGCGACACGCTGGTGGTGGATACGACGAACTTCAAACCGGGCGCATTCCGGAATGTTTCCACCGAGAAGCTGCATGTGGTGGAGAGATTCACGCGCAGCGGTCCCAACACCCTGCAGTGGCAACTCACCATCGACGATCCTGGCGCCTGGACCAAACCGTGGACCGCGATGATCCCCCTGCGGCCCTCGCAGAAGGCCGTTTACGAATACGCCTGCCATGAGGGGAACTACGGCCTGGAGAGCATTCTTGCGGGCGCGCGGCGCGAAGACAAGGCGGACGAAGCGGCTGCAAAAAATGGCAAAACGAATTGATCACCGGCCGGTCGACGGCGGCGCGTCCGGCAACGTATAAGCGATGGCCAGCGCGCTCCAACTCGCCGCACCGGCGGAAATGAATTGGTGGCGTCCGAACGGATAGCCGCTTTCAAAATAAGGTTGCGTGGGATAAGACCGGGTTTTCACCAGCCAGGAGCCGTCCTGATATTGCTTCTGCTGCAGGAATTGAACGCCTTTCAGGTATGCGCCGTTAGCGGAAAGGACGCCCGCAGTGTGCAGCGCGTAGAGAGAGATGCCTGTCGCGTAGGCGTCCGGTTCCATTCCGTCGCGTTGCGCCCATCCCCCGCCGGGCTTCTGTTGGCTCAGGACTTGCCGGACGGCCGTTTCCACTTGGGACCTCGGCGCTTTCGTCCATACCAGCCCCATCAACTTCATGGCGCGGTCTTCCGCTGAGCGCGCATCCACCGCCAACAGCCAGTGTTGGGCTCGCCGGACCTTTTCTTGTACCTGGTGTTCGCGGTCCGCGACGGGATACAGCGTGAGCGAACGCGCACCCATAGCGGTGGCCGTCACCAAGGTGTCTTCCATGGGCGGGCGGGAAACGCCGTTCGGAGTCCAGGAACCATCTGCCAGTTGCAGGGCGGCGGCCGCGTGAATTAACTGCGCCGTCATGATATCCAATGGATGCTCTTCGGCGGCTAGAGCCATCATCACGTAACCGATGGCGATGATATTGCCACCGGGTTGGTCGCCCTGCATCGCCAGTTCCCCGACAATTTTGTGCGAGGTTTCGATCTGCTTCAGATTGGTCTGCGCCATCTCTTCGTTGATGGCAATCCCCTTTTTGCGTGCCTCGGCTGCAGCCATCGCAACCAACGCCTGGCTATGACAACTGATACAGCCGCGTTTCTGGTAACCCACCGGCGCCGTAGGCAGGAGAAGATTGACAGCACGTTCCACGGAAATTCTAGCGTCCGCGATACCGCCTGGTTGCGGGCTTGGATAAATGTTCTGGCGGGGTCCGTGGCCGCGGGTAGCGCCAGAGGCTTCTAGCGCGGCGATTTTGTCGCCGTCCGCGCGATACAGCGCCCAATCCAACGGGCGCTCGCCTTCGGTGTCTTCGGCGTTCGGGTCCGCCCCTTTATCGAGCAGCAGCTTGACGATGGCAACCCCGGATTGTTCGGACGCTGTGGCAGTCATCAGCGCCGTCCGGTTGTACGGGCCGGCGCGGGCATTCACGTCGGCGCCCCGTTCGATCCACGCTTCCACCAGTTTCGGATCCTGCCAATGCGCCGTCATGGCCAGGGCGTCCTTCTCCACATTCGCGCCCTTGGATAACAAATACTCCAGCGTCGGCCGATACTGGCGGGCGTAGCGTATGGTGCTGCCGTATCCGGGTTCGTTGGGATCGCAGCCGTGCTCCACCAGGAAACGCACTACGTCCACGTCGGCCGAGAGCGCCGCCCGCCCCAGAGCGTGCATTCCTCGACGGTCCTTGGCATGGATATTCGCGCCGTGGTCCAGCAGGAGCTGCAACACCGGGACCGATCCGGGATAGCTGGCCGCGATCAAAAGCGGTGTGCGCCCCAGGTTCTTCGACACCGCATTCACGTCCGCCCCGGCTGCGATGAGCAACTTGACCTTGGCGACGTCGGGTATGGCCCACATCAACGCCGTGGCGCCCGCTTTGTTGGCGGCATTGGGATCGGCGCCGCGATCGAGCAGCAGCTTGACGCAATCCGGGCCGGCGAACAGCACCGCTGCCATAAGCGCGGGCGTGTCTTCGGGGTCGCGCGCATTCGGATCGAAACCTCGGTCGGGACCCCGGTCGAGCAGACGCTTCACCGCCGAGGTGTCGGACTTGTGAATAGCCTGGAATAAAGGCTCCTCGGCCCGTGTTTCGGCCGCAAAAAGCCGGCCGGCGAGTAACAACGCGAGCGCTAGCGCACGTGGGGGCATGTGAAACTCCCGTGTCCTCATCGATAATAGCTTGAGGCTCCATGATTCTATCTCAATAACGGGCGTGGCGCACGTTCATAGCCGCACGCAGGAGTGCGTGACGCCACAATTAAGCTATGTGAACGGAGAAGGTTATGAGAAAATGAAGCACCCGGAAGGGCCTGCTTATGAAACCCCGCTATGGCGTTCTGGGGATGCTGATCCTGCTGTTCGCGATCACTTACCTCGACCGGGTGTGCATCTCCGTGGCCGGCCCTCGGATGCAGGCCGATCTTCACATCAATCCGGTCGGCTGGGGCTGGGTGACGGCGATGTTCACCCTTTCTTACTGTCTGTTTGAGATTCCCACCGGCGCGCTGGGGGATCGCATCGGTTGCCGCGCCGCGTGCTTACCCGCATCGTGCTGTGGTGGTCTGCATTCACTACGCTGACCGGCATGATGTCGAATTACTATTTGCTTCTGCTCACCCGCTTTTGCTTCGGCGCCGGAGAAGCAGGCGCGTTTCCGAACGCGTCGGTAGTGGTCTCCCGCTGGTTCCCCGCCAGGCAGCGCGCCAGCGTCTGCGGGGTTATGCTGATGGCCAGCCAGATCGGCGGGGCCATAGCGCCGCTCTTGGTGGTGCCCATCCAGATTCGCTATGGCTGGAGGGCTTCGTTCTTCGTGTTCGGCGTGCTGGGGATCGTCTGGGCAGCGATCTGGTACGCCTGGTTTCGTGATTCTCCGGCGGAGATGCGCGGAACCAGCCCGGCCGAATTAAAGGAAATCGGGCCACAGCAAGCCGCGCACGCACATAAGTTTCCATGGCGGATGGCGCTCCGCTCTCAAAGTGTGCTGGCCCTGCTGGTGACGGCCTTCTGCTATATATACGCCTACACCTTTTTCCAGACCTGGTTTCACACTTTTCTCGTAAAAGGACGCGGCTTCAGTGAAAAGGGCCTGGCATTTTCGACGCTGCCCTATATTGTGGCGGCCGGTGCGAATTTGGCGGGCGGAACCGCCAGCGACGCGCTGGTCCGGCGGCTGGGGTTGAAATGGGGACGGCGCATCATAGGCATCGCCGGGCTGGGCTGCGCCGGCCTGTTTACCGTCGCAGCCATGCTAACCCGGCAGCAGATGTTGACCGTAGTTCTTCTATCGTTGGTTTATGGAGGCATCACCTTCCAGCAATCCGGAGTGTTCGGCGTCTGCCTGGATATCGGCCACCAAAACGCGGGCGCGGTGGTTGGGCTGATGAACACCTCGTCGCAAGTGGGAGGCCTGGCATCGTCGATAGCCTACGGCTATATCGTGGATGGCTTCGGAAGCTACGACGCGCCTTTCGTCCCTATGGCGGCGCTTTTGTTACTGGGCTCGCTTTTATGGTTTCGGATTGACGCGACGGAAGAGCTCAGCGGGGAACCTCGTCTGCGGTCCAATTTTATTGCCACGGCCGCCCCTGCTCAGCGGGTGGCGGATTGAATCGCTTTGAACAGCGCCTCGTGGCGCACCAGCTTCGCCAACAGTCAGCCGCTCCGGCAGTCAACGCCTCCTGAGGCGCTGTTTCATCCGCATTGGCGGTACAAAATGATCGGGATGCCGCGGCGTTCGGCATTTAAACGCTCCTGAAGCTCGAAGCCGTTTATCCAGGCTAGATATAGGTCCAGGATCAGGCACTCGGTGCTATGCAAGCGCTCGAGAAATTCCTCGGCCGAAGGGAACGCCTCCAGTCAAAGCGAGTCGAACGCATCAGATTCTTCAGCGCCTCGCGAATCGGCACGTCGTCCTCCACAATCGAAACCCGCTTAGGGCGCGCGTTCTAGTTCCCTGCCCCGCCGACTCCTGAGCCGATTATTTCAATTTCCTGGGACTGATTTCGGGCTATACGCAAGAATCGCCCCGCGATCGAGATCATAGCGATTTCCGGCAAGGACCCGGAGATTCTCTTGGACGAACACAGCACGGTGAGAGCGTGCGCCACGTTGAGCGCACGTCGAGCGCACAAGAAACTGGGACCAAAAGGTGAAACCTGCTGGAAGCGGACCGCCTGAAAAGCGGCCGGGCGGATGGAGCTGACTAAAGCCGCTTTGGGCGCGCCGGAGTGCGCGAGGGAGCCTCCTCAACGCCGCTTCGCCAGCGGACGCTTTCTCAAGAATGATCGCTCACAGCTACTTCAATGGCAAAGCGCCATGCGCGGCCCCGGAAGTGGAACCGACGCGCCGGTTTCGCAGCGGCGTGCGCCAGCCGGGATAGCCGATAATCAGGCCCATGCCGGCTAATCCGGCGAGGGTGAGCAGTATCGACGGGGGAGCCGGAGTGCCCGGCGGCACGGGTGTACCAGTAATGCCAGAGGTTGTGATACTGAAATTCAGCGTAGCATTTGGTGGGTTCAGATCGGAATAAAACAGTTGGAGGGTGTGACTGCCCGCGCTGAGCGCACCGGAGGTGCAAGTTAATGGCGTGCTGCCGTGGACGCCTCCGAGATCGCAGACTATCGTTCCATCCAGGTACATGAATGCAACGTCGTCGGCGCCGATGGTGAAGGTGATCGGTCCTGCCGAAGGAACACTCAAGGTGGTGGAAAACACGGCCGCCTGGAACCCGGACGTATCATTCGGCCCGCTCCCATTCGGCGGGTAGAACTGCGTGTGGGCGTAGGGCAGGGTTATTGTCCCAGTCCCGGTCTCGACCACGTCAGAGACCGCGCCGCTCCCACCGTTGTTCAGAGCTGGGCTCCACCATGTAATTTCACCGCTCGCGGTAAGATCGGCGGGGAGCGGGAGGTTGGTGAAGCAGCCTGACACACAACCATACGCCGCCGTATTCAGAACGGGCAGGCCGTGTGGTCCTAAGCTGCTTTGTACTTCGTTGTTGAAGATGCCCTGTGCCAGATGCACCATATCCCGATCGTTTTCAGCGATGGTGTAGTAGGTAACCGACATGGTGACGGTACCGGCGCTCGCTGCGAAGGGCGAGAGAGCGAGCGCCGCGAGAGCCACGGGGGCAATGAGATTTCGAAACACGATGTCCTCCTGTCACTGATATCTGCCGCGCCGGTTCCACCTCTGTGGAATTAGAGAATGTGATTGGACCAAGGACTATATTTCGAGCTCGCAGACGGGAGCCCGCTGGTCGTTGTGCAAGCGCGGGCCGATTCCCCGAACAAACAGCCCGCTACCAAACGGTTACTGAACATTCACCGTCGAGGAAGTATAACACCGATGGCCTCCGGACCGCTGCCGCACGATAAAGAACCGGCCATGTCAAAGAACCGGCCATGTCGGGACCCGGCGTTATTTTCGGTCCTCGCGACGACGGCCATGTCCATAGGCTCTCTCACCATGAGCTGTTCGACTAATTGCACGATTGATTCACTCCGTTCGAGCCTGATATAGAATACCAGTGATGAAAAATCAAGCATTACAGGCGGTTGGACGGTCTCAGGAATTCGAGACGGTACAGACGATGCCGTTCGCCAAACGTGCCGGTTTAGTTTTTGCTGCATTGTTATTAGCGTGCGTCCCGATACTGGCGCACCATGGGACCCAGGCTTCTTACGATCCGGAGAAATTAGTCACGCTGACTGGCACGGTCACCGAATTCCTCTGGACCAATCCCCATAGCCAGATCCATTGGGACGTCAAGGGTCCCGATGGCAAGGTGGTGAATTGGGGTGGAGAGTTGCACAGTATCGCGCAACTGCTGAAGTCCGGATGGTCTAAGAATCTGATTAAACCGGGCGATGAAGTAACCGTTACGGGACATCCATCCAGAGCCGGAACGCCTTATATGGTTGTGACCGTGGTGAAACTCGTCAACGGCAAAGAGTATTTTCGAGACGCTCCTGAGCAGGGCCGCTAATGCGCGCGTATTTGCTGGGTCTGACAATTGCCGCGGTGGCCGCCGTTAGTCCGCAGGCCCGGGCGCAGGACAAGGCAGGCCGCGGAGTGGTGCCTTGCCTGAACCCCTGGCAGCGGCCCGGGGGTTGCACTCCGGCGTCGGACAAGAAGTTCAACCCGCGTGATCTCAGTGGTGTCTGGACCCGCACATCCGGGGCGGGAAATCTGGGCAACAAGGTGGCCATGACATCGGAGGGCCAAGCGAAGTTCCTGACTAACAAGCCGTCCTTCGGGCCACGCATGATTCCTCCCGCTTTGGGGAACGACCCGATGGGCAAGTGCGATCCCTTAGGGCTGATTCGCAATATCCTTCTCGAAGTGGTGGACCGTTCCTTTGAGTTCGTCGAGATGCCCGGCCGGGTGATCCAATTCTTCGAATGGGCGCATCAATACCGCACCATCTGGACCGATGGCCGCGCGCTCCCTAATGCCGACGCGGAACCGCGCTGGATGGGCTACTCGGTTGGAAAGTGGGAAAGCGATACGTTCGTGGTGGAAACCTCCGGCTTGGACCAGAGGACATGGCTGGATAATTTGGGCCATCCCCACACCGACGCGATGCACGTGCAGGAACGCTATTCCCGGCCGGACCCAACTACATTGAAATTGAGCTTCACGATTGCCGATCCAAAGTTTTATCCCGAACCTTACGTGAGCGACGTGAAGACGCACCGCCTGAATCCAGAGAGAACGATGGACGACAAACTGGAGACCTTCTGCGTTCCATCGGAGGAAGAAGTCTTTAATAAAGGCATCCGGGATCCCGCCGCCGGACTGGGCAAATGACTGCGTTCAATATCTGGCTATATAACACAGGGTTTTCCCAATGGGTGAGGGAATCTGGTTCCTTATTGGCTTATCCTGCGTTCCTTTTTCTGCATAGCATCGGCTTGGGAATACTCGTGGGCCTCAGTTGGGCCTTCGCTTTGCGGATTCTGGGCGTCGCCAGGCAGCTGCCCATCGCCCCTTTCGAAAACCTGTTTCCGCTTTTGTGGATGGGATTTGGCATCAACGCGGTGAGCGGCGTGGTGCTGTATGCCGCCGACGCGGTGAATAAATGGGCGAATCCGCTTTTTTACGTGAAGCTGACTTTGGTGGCCCTGGCGGTTGCCAATCTGGCTTTGATTAAATCCAAAATATTCCGCGATCCATACCGCAAGGGGGATTTTCTTCCGCTGAGCGCCAAGGTGCTGGCCGCCGCATCGCTGGTGCTATGGGCGGGCGTGATTACGGCCGGCCGGCTGATGGCCTATTGGAAGGAAACCGCACAATGAGCATCGCCGCGCTGGTGGCCTGGTTAGCTGCCACGCGCTTGTCCTGGGTAGTGAATCATTACGCCTGGATCTGGCCGGCGGCCCAGACCCTGCACTTTATCGGACTGGCGCTGCTACTCGGCAATGTCGGCCTGCTGGATCTTCGCCTGCTCGGAGTGGCGAAAGAGCTGCCGGTAGAGCCTATCAATCGATTAATTCCGTTCGGGGTGGCGGGCTTTCTGTTGAATGCCTTCACCGGGACGTTATTCGTATTCGGCGAACCCAAACAGTACCTTCCCAACCCGGCGTTTCAGCTCAAAATCCTATTCATAGCGCTGGCCGGGTTGAATGTGCTGGTGTTTAGTTTTAGCGAAACGCGGCTGGTAGTGGCCGGGCTCGGACCTGGGAAGGACGCGCCGCGCAAGGCAAAAATTATCGCGGCGATGTCCCTCTTTTTGTGGGTGGGCGTCGTCTACTGGGGCCGGATGTTGCCGTATATCGGGGATGCGTTTTGAGGGATGCATTTTGAGGAAAAGCCGCATGCGAGAAGCCGGAATCAGGAACTATTTACTCCCGCTGATTTCATTAGTCGTATGGAATATTCCGGCGTTCGCCCAAATCGACTTGGCCGGAGCCTGGGGCGCGAGACTGCACGAAGACCAGGCTTTTCGCGGTCCCGGGCCCGATCTCGGCGAATACGAAGGCATTCCTCTGAACGAGGCAGGCCGTCTGCGGGCGGAGAGCTTCGACGCCGGCTTCTGGGAGGAACCGGAGCGCCAGTGCGCGGCCTACGGCGCCGACCTGCAGTATGAAATCGATAACGCCCAGATCTGGAACGAAGTGTCGCCGCTCACGCACGAAATCATAGCCTGGCATAACCGCGTGGACACCAGAAACATCGAGCGCACCTGGTGGATGGATGGCCGCCCGCATCCATCGGAATATGCGCCGCACACCTGGGTAGGCTTCTCGACGGCCAAGTGGGAAGGCCCCATGCTGACCGTCACCACCACGCACCTGAAGCAGAATTACATCGAGCGTAACGGCGTGATGAGGAGCGACAAAGCCACCCTGGTGGAGCATTATATACGGCACGGGAATTATTTGACGGTGGTCCAGATCACGACGGACCCGGTGTACTTCACCGAACCGCTGCTACGCAGCAGAAATCTGGTGTGGGATCCGTTTCAGCGGGTGCTCGGATATTCCTGCCGATCGGCGGAGGAAGTCTCCCGGCCCAAACATTTCGTACCGCATCGCCTGCCGGGAACGAATACGGCATTGCTGGAGACCGCCATTCGCCGCAAACTGCCGCGGGAAGCCATAGCGGGCGGCGCGGAGACCATGTACCCGGAATTCATGATCAAGATGAAGTCCATGAAGATCCCCACTGCCGCGGACATGCCCGCGTCCAAGTAACTGCTGGATTGAGGAGACCATCCGTGAAGCACAGAATTCTCGCCGCTTGGAAATGGCCCCGCCAGCCGGCAATATTGGCGGGAGTGACGTTCCTCCTGGCTTTCTGCCCGTACACCTACGGGCAGCAGGAATCCGGCGCGGCGTCTGGCCCGAAGAGTTCCAAACTCAGCATACTTCCCGTTCAGGGGGATGTTTATTTAATCGCCGGCGCCGGGGGCAACATTACCGTGCAGGTGAGCCGCGATGCGGTGGTGGTGGTGAACACAGGCCTGGCAGGTATGACCCCTGAAGTGATGGCGGCCATCCGAAGCATATCCACCAAGCCAATTCTCTATGTAGTAAACACCAGCGCCGATCCGGATCTTACCGGCGGCAACCAGGCGATCTCGCGCATGGGACTTGCGATCACCGGCCGCATCGTGAGTGGCGCGGCCATCCTGGAAGATGCAGGTTCGAGCGCCCTCATCCTGGCGCACGAGAATGTGCTGAACAAATTGAGCGCGCCCGTGGGCGGGACCCGCGCCACCCCATCCGGCGCGTGGCCCACCGACACGTTCCTGGCCGGCACGGAAATGCTCAACGGCGAGGCCATCCAGGTTTTTCATGAACCGGCCGCTCATACCGACGGCGACAGCATCGTGTGGTTCCGCAAGTCCGACGTCATCAGCGCCGGGCGCCTGTTCTCCGCGGTTTCTTATCCGATCATCGATCTGGAAAGCCACGGCAGTATTAACGGTTTTATCGCGGGACTCAATCACATTCTGGATATCGCGGTTCCGGGCTTCGCAGAAGAAGGCGGCACTTATATCGTCCCCAACGAAGGGCGCATCGGCGACGAGGCCGACGTGGTGGATTATCGGGACATGGTGGTCATTATTCGCGACCGTATCCAGGACATGATCAAGCGCAAGATGACGCTGGCGCAGGTGAAGAGCGCGCGCCCGACGGTGGATTTCGATCCCCGCTATGGAGCGGCCGCAGGCCCGGCCTCCACCGACGCATTCGTCGAGGCGGTTTATAAGGATTTGAGTAAGGCTAAGCAGTAAGAGCGGCTAAGTAGTAAGAGCGGCTAACTAGTAAAAGCTTGAGGGAGGAGTTGGGATGAAAAAGCGAGCTTCGATTGCAATCGTATTCGCGGGAGTCGCGCTCATCGTGGGTGCGGTTTACCATGCCGCCCGGACGGCCGGGGAGGAGACGGCACGCAGGAGCGCCGTGCATTCCGCGTTGCCCGAAATGCAGGCGGCGAAAGCCATCCTGAATTCCACTCACCGGCACCGCGAGTGGGTGAGCGTACGGGCGGGCCAGGCCAGCGTCCGGGCCTTCCTCGTTTATCCGGAGCGCTCCGATAAGGCTCCCGCGGTGATTATCACCTCCACGAAGCAAGGCGCGAGCGACTGGATCCGGGCGGTGGCCGACCAAGCCGCGGCCGAAGGGTTCATCGCGGTAGTGCCGGATGTTCTGTCGGGTTTGGGTCCTTATAGCGGCGACCAGAACGCGTTTGCCAATCCCGCGGAAGTGGAGGCTGCGCTGGTTCGCCTGGGAAGCGTCGAGATTGCGCTTCGGACCCGTGCGGTGCGCGACTATGCGATAGCCTTGCCGGCGGCCAATGGAAAAAGTGCGAACTTGGAATTCGGCGAAGCGGGTAGTTCCTCTGGCGAGAGCTGGATCGAAGCTGCGGTGGAATCGCCCGTGGCGGGGCAGCGCTCCGCCGGATACAAATTAAGCTCGGATGCCTGGCCGCAAGTGATCGCGTTTCTGTCGAAGCAGACTGGAGACCATCCCATATTCGGGGAGAATCCTAACGTTCCCGAAGATCACTCCGCGCATTTCGGCATGGCGATGGGGCAAAGTGTGGATGGGCAGTCCAAAGGCGGAGGGCGGCGCGGATATCCAACAGGCAAGCTGCCCGATCTGCCGGCCGGCATCTTTAACGCACACTCCGCGCTGGCGAATTCGAAGCTAAAGAAGGAATGGGTGGATATTCCGATGGGCGCCGTCAAACTGCACACCTGGGTGGAGTACCCAGAGGGCGACGGAAAAACTCCCATCGTGATTGTGATGCAGCACGGTCCCGGAATGGACGACTGGCAGCGTGCCATTGCGGACCAACTGGCTTATGAGGGGTTCATCGCCATCGCCACCGATCTGCATTCAGGCCTGGGACCAAAAGGCGGAAATTTCGACTCTTTCTCCGGAACGGATGAGGTGATGCGTGCCACTGCCCGGCTTACGCCCAACGATATGTTCAACCGCTACAAAGCGGCGCGCGACTGGGGTATGAAACTGCCCCGCGCCAGCGGCAAGAGCGCCAGTATCGGTTTCTGCATGGGCGGTGGTAACAGCTTTCGCTTTACGGCCGAGATTCCCGATCTGGACGCGGCCGTAGTGTTTTACGGCACCCCCGACAATCAGGAAATGTTGGCCAAGGTGAAGGCTCCGATTATGGCATTCTATGGCGACGACGATGCGCGTGTCACTTCCACCATGGCGCCCACCCAGGCCACCATGAAGCGCGACGGTAAGTGGTTTGAAGCATATACTTATCCGCACGCCACCCACGCTTTCCTGTCCTACCAGGACTTGGCCGGCAATCCAGCCGCGACGGCGGATTCATGGCCCAAAGCCATCGCTTTCTTAAAAGGGCACACGATGTAGTATATGCTGTACGGAAATGGTTCACTGTATTGAACAACGCCTTGACGCCGCAAGGGCCTTCGGATAACCTTCGTTAGGTTATCTTCAATTGTTCCGCGTAAACGCGTGATGATTTTCCGAAAAGCCCTTCAAATGGTTGAGATCGGAGAACTGGCGGAGTTGGTTGAGAGGATTCGGGGCAGAGGGACTAATATGATATGAGCGAAGGAGATTCTTAGATGTTGAAGCGCACACTGCTGGTCTTGGTAATCGCCGCCGCGGCGATTGGATTGAGTGGCCGGGCTTATGCCCATCACTCTTTCGCGGCCACCTATTACGAAGACCGGACGCAAAAGATCGAAGGGAATCTGGTGCAGTTCCTGTTCCGGAACCCCCATTCGTTCGTGCACGTGGAAGCCGAGGACGAGCAGGGCGTCGTGCAGCGCTGGGCGGTGGAATGGGGCGCCGGCGGCCAGTTGGGCCGTCAAGGCGTCACGCGCGACACCTTGAAGCCTGGCGATCACGTGATCATCGTCGGCAACCCGGGCCGCAATGCGGAAGATCACCGCATGCGCATGGTGACCATCACCCGGCCGTCGGACGGCTGGAAGTGGGGCGGCAGTTTCGAATAGCTGGCGCGGTTTTGAATCGTCGCGCTGCAGGCGTTTTCATCCAGAGCTTCCCGAACAACATTGCGCCCACGGCCAGATCACCGGCAGCGTCGCCCCCCTCGCGCCAGATCCAATAAGGGCTGAAGATTTTGTTCCAGAAGATGTAAGATTTTGTTCAGGGATTTGGATCGGGAAATGTCGATTAGGAGACGTCACATGCTGGAGAGGCAACGAATCGTGCTGATTGGATTACTGGCTTTTCTGACTCTGGGAAGTGGCGCTTTCGCCCAGACGGATATCGTCGGAGAGTGGGGTAACCGCTTTCACGAAGACTTCTGGGAGCGACGCTCCGGTTTGCAGATTGGCGACTTCACCGGATTTGCAATGACCGACGAAGGGCGTCGCATGGGGGAATCCTGGAATCCGAGCTGGTTTTCCCTCCCGCACAATCAGTGCCGGCCGCACACCAGCATCTATGGGATTCGTGGTCCGGCGAATTTGCGGATTAGCAAGGAAATCGAACCGGCCAGCGGAAAATTCCTGGCGTACAGGATCGATTGGGATATCGACCAATTCCAGGAGATCTGGATGGATGGACGTCCGCATCCGCCCGATTACGCTCCACACACCTGGGAAGGGTTCTCTACCGGCGAATGGCTCGGCAATATGCTGAAGGTCACCGTGACGCACATCAAAGCCGGGTACCTGCAGCGCAACGGCGCTCCGCACAGCGATCAGGCCGTGACCACGGAATATTGGCAGCGGCACGGCGATATGCTGCTGCTTACGTCTATCATTGAAGATCCCATTTATTACAAAGAGCCAGTGGTAAAGACCACCAACTGGGAGGCCGAGGACATCCAGTTGGGTAGGGGCCACTGCGGACCCGCGCAGGTAGGCGACGAGACGCCTGGGCAGAGCAGCGACGTGGTACAGCACTTTCTACCCGGCAAGAACAATCAGATCCAGGAATTCGTCACACAGCGGCATGTCCCGCTGGAGGCCGCTCTGGGCTACGAGGAGACACTCTATCCCGAGTACATGCTAAAGATGCAGGCGGCCCAGCAAGCCGCGGCCAAGAATGCCGCACCGAAGCATTCCGGGCCAGCCCAAACGGGATTTTTCGGAAAATGGAACCTGAGTATTGCGAAATCCACCTTTAAAAGCGACCTCACGAATTTTTCGCTATCCGGCGCCGATGGCAGCGCTCCGCAATGGCGCACCATGGTATTGGAACAGGCCGGCGACTCGATTAAGCACACGACGGACACGCAACTGGTGACCAACGCGACCAATTTCCTGCGCGTCGAGTACACCGCCAAGCTGGATGGCAAGGACTATCCGGTCGAAAATTCGAGCACCATGGATTCCGTTTCGCTGCGCCAGGTGAATGCCACCACCATCGAGCGTATCGCCAAGGACCGGGGCAAAGTAGTGGAAAAGGCTACCTTCACGCTGTCGGCCGGTGGTAAAGTGCTCACCATGAAAAACGACGGAACCGGGCAGGGCGTTGAGTATCACAACGTCCAGGTGTTCGACAGGGTCGAGGAATAATCAGCGCCGAGGAATAAGCGGATGAACCAAAGGAAACACACCCGGTTGCTCAGCAGGTTGCCCAGCCGGTGGCGCGCCTGCACAATCGCGGCGCTGGGATTATGCGGGTGGTTCCTGCCGCCAGGCGCCGCTCAATCGCCGGAGCCGGCGCGCGTTGCGTCCGCAGAGAGCACCGCGCGTCCCAAGGCTGCGGAGCTGGGCATCAAGATCCAGCAGATTCGGCGCAACGTGTACATGCTGGTGGGCGACGGGGCCAACATCACGGTGCAGACCGAATTGCCCGCCGGTCAGGAAAATTACGACGGCGCTTTTGGCGGCGACACTGGCGTGCTGGTGGTTGACACCGGAACGAAAGCCATGAGCGCCCAGTTGGTGTCGGTGATCGGCAAGCTTTCCAGTGGCCCAATCCGCTACATCATTAACACCAGCGCCGCCCCGGATCATGTGGGTGGTAATGAGGCGTTGTCGAAAGTGTCGGGCGGCAGCGTTCAAGGCGCTCTCGGCGGACGGACGCCCGGGGAGCCACTTATGACTTTGGCGCACGAGAGCGTGCTCGAACGCATGAGCGCTCCCAGCGGCAAAGAAGCCATCTATCCTTTGCCGGCCTGGCCCACAGACGTATTCACCACTGGGAAAGACGTCTTCTTCAACGGCGGGTCCACTAGGATCATTCACCAGCCGGACGCTTACAGCGACGGGGACAGCCTGGTTTATCTGCGCCGGTCCGACGTGATCGCCACCGGCGAGATCTTTAGCACCGTGAATTTTCCAAAAATCGACGCCGAGCACGGCGGCCATATCCAGGGGATTGTGGAGAGCCTGAATCGGCTTTTAAATCTCGCGGTGCCGGGCGAGAAGGAACAGGGCGGCACCATGATTGTGCCGGCCCATGGACGGCTTTGCGATGAAGCGGACGTAGAGTTCTATCGCGAGATGGTGCAGATTATACGCGACCGGATTCAGGACGGGATTAAAAACGGCATGACGCTGGAGCAAGTGAAGGCGGGCCGCCCAGCGCTCGAATACGAGCGACGCTATTCGCAGCCGGACTGGACCACCGACATGTTTGTGGAGGCCGTTTACAAGGACCTATCGGACGCCGCCCACCCGGCCGCTTCGGCTCCCGCGAAAGCTGCTGCAACGAAATCCGGGACGGCCGCCGGGCCGAAGGAATGATCACGGCCGAAGGAATTATAACCATGGGTAGCTCGACAACGTTGGTGCTCTTGTTTGGCTTGGTGTTCTTATTTGAAATGCCGTCGCGCGCCGGCGCGCAGACCCCAGCCCAACCGCCACAGCCGGGAGAGGAACTGCGGCTGCAATCGCAAACGCCCAAGTCCCAAGCCAGTGCAGCCAAAACCGGCAAGGCGGGAGCGCCGTTCGATCTGACCGGATATTGGGTGGCCGTAATCGATGAAGACTGGCGCTGGCGCATGATCACGCCGGAAAAAGGCGACTTCTCCGGCATACCGTTAAACCTGGAAGGACGCAGGGCAGCCGACACTTGGAATCCCGCGAGCGACGAAAAGACGGGCAACCAGTGCCGCGTCTACGGCGCTCCATCCCTCATGCGCCTGCCCACGCGGCTGCACATCACCTGGGCGGACGACAACACACTCAGGATCGAAACTGATTACGGAACTCAAACGCGCCTGCTGCATTTCTACGAGACTCCGTCCTCCGGCGAACGGAGCTGGCAAGGCACTTCACTAGCGGAGTGGGAAGTGGGGCCTGCGCCCAAGGGCCACGACGCCCCCTCGGGTCCGCGGGACCTGAAGGTGACCACCACCAATTTGCGCGCCGGATATCTGCGCCGGAATGGAATCCCCTACAGCCAGGATGCTCAACTGACGGAATATTTCGACCTGATTCCGAAGCAGCCCAACGGCGACGAGTGGCTGGCGGTGAACTCTCTGGTGACGGATCCCCGCTACCTTACCGAGCGGTTCATCGTCAGTTCAAATTTCAAGAAGGAACCCGACGGCTCAAAATGGCATCCCACCCCATGCTCCTCGCGCTAGTACGGGAGCAACAACCGAGAACAGGATGAAGCGCGCGCTCGCGAGCATATTTCTCATCTTCTCCGCGTCCTGGCTGGCGGCCCAATCGCCCACGCGTAGCGGCGGCGCGACGCCCAAAGCGATGGCGCCCATCGATCTCACCGGCCAATGGGTCGCGGTCATCACGGAGGATTGGCGCTGGCGCATGGCGACGCCCGCCAAAGGCGATTTCACCAGCGTTCCTTTGAACGCCCAGGGCCGGAAAGTGGGCAATATGTGGGACCCTTCCGCCGATGAAGCCTCGGGCAATCAATGCAGGTCCTACGGAGCTCCCGCTCTCATGCGCGTTCCTGGGCGAATCCGGTTCATGTGGGCGGACGATGAAACCCTGCGCGTTGAAACCGATGCGGGAATGCAGAATCGTACGTTTTATTTCAAGAGCCCGGCGTCCCAGGGCGGCGATTGGCAAGGCGCATCGGAAGCCTCCTGGGACATGGTCGGCGGCCCGAGGGGCTCATCCCCACAGGGCGGTTCCTTACACGTCGTCACCACCAGGTTTAAAGCCGGATATCTTCGAAAAAATGGCGTTCCTTATAGCGATAAAGCCGTTCTTACAGAATATTACGACGTGACCCGAGAGTTGAACGGCGATTCCTGGCTCATTATTACCACCATCGTAGACGATCCCACTTACCTGCAGCAGCCGTTTATTACCAGCTCCAATTTCAAGAAACAGCGTGACACTTCAGGCTGGAAGCCCACGCCGTGTTCAGCGTGGTGACCGGGAACCGGGTCCCTTACGGTCGCGGCTCTATTGTTTGTCGAATACCTGCAAGCTGCGGTAGTCGGTGCCTTTGATGGAGCCCTTAGTGGTGATGGTGAGCGTCTTGCCACCGTTCGATACTACCAGCGTGGATGTTTCCACTGCCTTGCCTGCGATTTTCCCCGTGCGCTCCACGGTGTTTTCGTCGATGCGCTTCAAGGATACGGTGTCCAATTGCGGCGAAGTGATCGGGGCGTCTTTGCCGTCGTACTTGGCCACGTAATCGCTGGTCGCTGTGTTACCGGCGCCCGTCACCGTCTTCTGCAAAAAGCTGATGCCGCCGTCTTTGGCTTCAAAGATAATCGTCCGGCCCTGAATTTGCGGATCGGGATCGAACTCGGACTTCGCAAGATCCAGCACCCAAGTGCCGAGCAAGGAATCTTTGGGTTGAGCAAATGCAGGCACTGAATTAAGAGCCAAGGCCAGCACTGCGGCGATGAACGGGAATGCGCGGGATCGCATAACCGACAAACTCAGCGGCCGTTCGTGACCGTGTCGATCATAACCGCCTCCCCGCTCTTGACGATCTCCAGACCCCGCTTGAGGGCGGCCGCGATATCGTTCGGATCGGTGATCGGCCCAATACCTTGCATGCCATAAGCTTTCGCCATCTGGGCGTAATCGATGTTGGGATCGATCAGCTTGGTGCCGATGGCGGCCCGGCTGACGTCGCGATTGGAGCGCGCCGCCATGGCCGTCACCAGCATCACTTCCTGATGGTAGCCGCGGTTGTTGTGCATGATATTCAGCATCGGAATCTGATGATGGGCCGCGGTCCACAACACGCCGGGTCCATAGTTCAGATCGCCGTCGCGCTGGAAATTGACGGTCAGCCGGCCGTGTTTCTTATTGGCCAACGCAGCGCCCAGCGCCGCTGGAGCGCCATAGCCCATGCCGCTTCCGCCCGAGCCGCCGATATATTGGTAATATTTATCGAAATTCCATAATCGCGTGGGCCATCCGCTCAAAAAGAAATCTACTTCCTCTCCCACCAGCGACCAGTCTTCGTGCTGAATCTGCGCCCATACCTCGGCGGCCAGACGCGCCGTCGTGATAGGGCTGGAATCCCAACCCACTGCCGCTCGTTCCAGGTTCTGATTCCACGCCCGCTTGTTGGCTTCGGCCACTCTTGTCCCGCGCTCCTGAATCCGCCTGCGCAGGTCTGGAGTGAGCAGCCGTTTGCAAGCTTCGATCAATTCCGGCAGCGTAGCTTCGCCATCTCCGGCGATGGCCATGTCCACCTCGGGATAACGGCCGAAATCCTGGTAGTTGGAACGCTGGAACAGGTCCAGGCTGGAGATGCCGATCACCTTGGCATTCTCTTTGGTGATCCGCCGCGGTGCCTCCGGCTCAATGCGGTTGCCGGGCGACATCCGGTGTGTAAGGCCCCACATATCTTCTACTTCCAGGCCCAGGACAACGTCCGCATCGGTGATGCTGCCGCCTCCACACAGGGGATGGCGCGTGGGAAAATTCAACCGGAAGCGATGATCGTTTACCGGCGCCTGCAATGTTTCGGCCAGTTCCACCAACAGGTTCATGCCGTTCTGTGTGTGCGCCATCCGGCTGACGACGATCACCGGATTCTCGGCGTTGACGAGCAGCTTAGCCAGCTCCGCGATCGCGCCCGAATCCCCTTGCGGCGGAGTGGTCATGGTCAATTTCGGTATATGCAGATCGTGTTCTTCGATCGGGTCTTCCTGCAACTTGGTGTCTGCCACGATGGCGACCGGCCCCATGGGTGGGGTCATAGCGATTTTGTAAGCCCGCACCAGGGAGTCCGCGAAGCTTTGCAGCGAGGCCGGGTTGTCGTCCCATTTCGTAAAGTCCCGAATGATCGTCACCGGGTCCTGCGCCGTGTGCGTCCACTCCACGTAGCTCCTGCGCACCGCAGCATCCATTTCGTTGCCTAGGATGAGAATCACGGGGACTCGATCGCAGTACGCAT
>Ga0181525_10000143_pt1 | contig 65823 bp, 53 predicted proteins | sample PEATcosm2014_Bin_48_FD_121100 | JGI IMG/M metagenome (GOLD analysis project Ga0181525, IMG submission 121100) | Peatland microbial communities from MTU Mesocosm Facility, Houghton, MI, USA - PEATcosm2014_Bin06_10_metaG | ecosystem: Environmental > Terrestrial > Soil > Wetlands > Peat | place...
CACGCATGAAGCTCATCGACTTGATGCGGATGCGCGTGCGGATCAGGTCGTTGGTGGCGGCGCGGCCCCATTCGCCGCCGGCGTCGTCGCTGCGGTTGAGCACCTCGAGGTTGTCCTCGAGCGCGCCCATCCACGGCGCCATCTTCTCCTCCTCGGTGCCCGGCAGGAAACCGATGTCCTCGCCCACCGGCACGGTGGCGCGGGTGAAGATGATCTCCGAGAAGCGCTTGGCCTCGAAGGTCTGCGCCAGCCCGGCGGCCAGCGCCAGCAGCGTCTTGCCGGTGCCGGCCTGGCCGATCAGCGAGACGAAATCGCATTCCGGATCGCACAGCAGGTTGAGCGCGAAGCTCTGCTCGCGGTTGCGCGCCGTCACGCCCCAGACCGCGTTCTTGGCGTGCAGGTAATCGCGCAGCACGCGAAGCACCGCCGTCTTGCCGCGGATCTCGCGCACCTGGGCATAGAACGGCGCCCCGTCCTCGATGTAGACGAACTGGTTGACGAGCAGGTCGGCGACCACCGGACCGCTGATCCGGTAGTAGGTGACGCCCGACTGCTGCCAGGACTCCATGCCCTTGCCGTTGCGGTCCCAGAAATTGGCCGGCAGCGCATGCACGCCGGTGTAGAGGATGTCGGTGTCCTCGAGCACCTTGTCGTTGAAATAGTCCTCGGCCGAGAGGTCGAGCGCGCGCGCCTTGACGCGCATGTTGATGTCCTTGGACACCAGCACCACGTCGCGGTCCGGATGCAGCTCCTTGAGGGCGCGCACGACGCTCAGGATCTGGTTGTCGGCCTTGCCCACCGGCAGGCTCGCCGGCAGGGCGGCGCCGATCGCCTGGGTCTGCAGGAACAGGCGCCCCGTGGCGTCGATGTTGCCCAGGGTCGAGAGCAGCATGCCGTCCTCGATCGGCGTCTTGCAGGAGGCGACCAGCGCATCGAGCGAACGGCTGGCCTGGCGCGCATTGCGGGCGACCTCGGTCATGCCCTTCTTGTGCGCGTCGAGTTCCTCCAGCGTCATCATCGGCAGGAACAGGTCGTGTTCCTCGAAGCGGAACAGGCTGGTCGGATCGTGCATCAGCACGTTGGTGTCGAGCACGAACAGGCGGCGCCGCGCCTGCGGGTCGCGCGCCTTGCCGCGGCGCGGCGCCGGCGCCGGGGCGCGCGGCTCCACCAGCGTCAGCCTGGAATCGGCGCCGTGCGCTTCGGCGCGCCGCGCCTCGGGCGCGAGCGGCTTGTGCACGGCCGGTGCGGCGCCGGCCGCGGGCCGGCGCGCCGCCGGGGAACGCGGCAGGGGAACCACGGGGGCATGGGGGTCGAGGAGGGTGGCCGGCTTGCTGGGTGCCTTGGGGAGGGGCATGCGGGGGTTTTGCTCGTCTAGGGGGTTGGTCGGGACTGCAGGTGCATTCGTTGGCGCTTGCGCGGCGCGGCTTCAGGCCAGCGCCTGCACCGCCGCGAGGACGGCGTCGACGTGCCCGGGGACCTTGACGCCGCGCCATTCCTGGCGCAGCACGCCCTGGGCATCGATGAGGAAGGTGCTGCGTTCGATACCACGCACCATCTTGCCGTACATGTTCTTTTGCTTCATGACAGCAAAGAGCGCGCACAGCGCCTCCTCCGGGTCCGCCAGCAGCTCGAACGGCAATTCGAACTTGGCGCGGAACTTCTCGTGGGACGCGAGCGAATCGCGCGATACGCCCACGATGGTGGCGCCGGCCCGGGCGAAGTGCGCGCTGGCGCGCGCGAAATCCTGCGATTCGGTGGTGCAGCCCGGCGTGCTGTCCTTCGGGTAGAAGTACAGGACCACGATCTGGCCGCGCAACTGCGACAGGCGGAAGGCGCCGGCCGTCGAGGCGGCGGGGAAATCGGGCACCTTGCGGTCGAGCGCAACGGTCTTGCTGTCAGCCATGGTCGGCTCCGGGCGTGGCGGGAGGTTGGGCGGCCACGAAGGCGGCGATCACGCGTCGCCCCTCGGCCACCAGGATATTGAAGGTCCGGCAGGCGGCGGCGCTGTCCATGACCTCGAAGCCCACCCGCGCCTGCGCCAGCGGCAGCGTGAGCAGCGGCGACAGGAAGCGCTGCCGGGCCCCGGTGCCGATGAGCACGAGTTCAGGCTCGTGCGCCAGCAGCGCGGCGAAGTGGGACGCCTGCAATTGCTCCACCGTGCCGGCCTCCCAGGCGTGGACCGGGCCTTCCGGCGCCAGGACCAGCGCACCGGCATGGCGGACGCGATTCACGTCGATATGGCCGGGCCCATAGCCTGTTACGGTATTGAGGTTCGACGGCGCCTGGGCGTGCAGCTTCAATCGTGCTCCGCGCGCCGCGCCGGAGCAGGTTCCGGGGTTACGCGGCGCAGATCGGGTAAATTATGCAGCCAATTCGCCCGCCGTACGGCGGGCCGATCGGCGGGCGATAATAGGGGACAGTGTAAACGGGCAAGCGGCCTTTCCGGCTGCCGCGCTGCACCAGCCAACGATGGAACGGGGCGCGACCACGCCCATTACGGGGATTTGATGCACAAGGAACCAGCGGAATTCTCGCGCCTCAAGCGCCTGCCGCCCTATGTCTTCAACATAACGGGCGAGCTCAAGATGGCGGCGCGCCGGCGGGGCGAGGACATCATCGACATGAGCATGGGCAACCCCGACGGGGCGACGCCGGCGCATATCGTGCAGAAGCTGCTCGAGGCGGTGCAGCGACCGGACACGCACGGCTACTCGGTCTCCAAGGGCATACCGCGGCTGCGCCGGGCGATCGCGCACTGGTACCGCGACCGCTATGCGGTCGATATCGATCCGGAGACCGAGGCCATCGTCACCATCGGCTCCAAGGAGGGCCTGGCCCACCTGATGCTGGCGACGCTGGACCGGGGCGACACCGTGCTGGTGCCCAATCCGAGCTACCCGATCCACATCTACGGGGCCATCATCGCGGGCGCCGACATCCGCTCGGTGCAGATGACGCCGGGCGTGGATTTCTTCGGCGAGCTGCAGCGCGCGATCCGCGAGTCGCTGCCCAAGCCCCGGATGATCGTCATGGGATTCCCGAGCAATCCGACGGCGCAGTGCGTCGATCTCGATTTCTTCCAGCGCGTGATCGACCTGGCGCGCGAGCACGGCATCTACGTCGTGCACGACCTGGCCTACGCCGACATCGTCTTCGAGGGCGAACGCGCGCCGTCGATCATGCAGATACCCGGCGCGCGCGAGGTCGCGGTGGAGTTCTTCACGCTCAGCAAGAGCTACAACATGGCGGGCTGGCGGGTCGGCTTCATGGTCGGCAACAGGGACCTGGTCGGGGCCCTGGCGCGCATCAAGAGCTACCACGACTACGGCACCTTCACGCCGATCCAGGTCGCGGCCATCGCTGCCCTCGAAGGCCCGCAGGACTGCGTGCGCGAGGTCGCCCAGCAGTACCTGCGGCGCCGCGACGTGCTCGTCAAGGGCCTGCACGAGATCGGCTGGATGGTCGACGTGCCCAAGGCCTCGATGTACGTCTGGGCCAAGATTCCCGGGCACTACGCGCCGCTGGGGTCGCTCGAGTTCGCCAAGAAGCTGCTCGCCGACGCCAAGGTCGCGGTGTCTCCGGGCATAGGGTTCGGCGAATACGGCGATGGCCACGTGCGCTTCGCCATGATCGAAAACGAGCTGCGCACCCGCCAGGCGGTGCGCGGCATACGCGAGATGTTCCGCCGCGACGGCGTCCTGGCCAAGGCGGCCTGAGGACGGCCGCGGCCGGTACCGGGGCCGCCGCGCGGCCCGCTTATGAAAAGAAGTCGATGAATCCTCTACGAGTCGGTTTGTTGGGCCTGGGCACCGTGGGCCGGGGCACGTTCGATGTCCTGCAGCGCAATCAGGACGTGATCCGCCGGCGCGCCGGCCGCGGCATCGAGATCGCGCAGATCGGCGTGCGCGACCCGGCGCGCGCCCGCGAGCGGATCGGCACCGCGGTGCCGCTCACGCCGGACCTGCACGCGGTGGTGCGCAATCCCGACATCGACATCGTCGTCGAGCTCATCGGCGGCATCGAACCGGCGCGCACGCTGGTGCTAGAGGCCATCGCCAACGACAAGCACGTGGTCACCGCCAACAAGGCGCTGCTGGCCCTGCACGGCAACGAGATCTTCGACGCGGCGCGCAAGATGGGCGTGATGGTGGCGTTCGAGGCCGCCGTCGGCGGCGGCATCCCGATCATCAAGGCGCTGCGCGAGGGCCTTACCGGCAACCGCATCGAATGGATCGCCGGCATCATCAACGGCACCAGCAATTTCATCCTGTCGCGCATGCGCGATACCGGCGCGGCCTTCGCCGATGCCCTGCGCCAGGCGCAGGAGCTGGGCTACGCCGAAGCCGACCCGAGCTTCGACATCAACGGCACCGACGCCGGCCACAAGATCACCATCCTCGCGGCGATCGCCTTCGGCGTGCCGATCCGCTTCGATGCCGCGCACGTCGAGGGCATAGAGAACCTGGCGGCCGCCGACATCCGCTACGCCGAGCAGCTGGGCTATCGCATCAAGCTGCTGGGCATCACGCGCCTGACGCCGGCCGGCGTCGAGCTGCGCGTGCACCCCACGCTGGTGCCGATGGGGCGGCTGCTGGCCAACGTGGAAGGCGCGATGAACGCGGTGCTGGTCAAGGGCGACGCCGTCGGCACGACGCTGTACTACGGGCCCGGTGCCGGCGCCGAGCCGACCGCCTCGGCAGTGGTCGCCGACCTGGTCGATGTCACGCGCATGCACACCGCCGACCCGGAAGACCGCGTGCCGCACCTGGCCTTCCAGCCCGATGCGCTGGTGCGCCTGCCCTGGCTGGGCATCGCCGACACCGTGACCTCGTACTACTTCCGCATGCGCGTGGCCGACCGCCCGGGCGTGCTCGCCGACATCGCGCGCATCCTGGCCGACAGCCGCATCTCGATCGACGCGCTGTTCCAGCGCGAGCCCGCCGAGGGCGAGAACCAGGCCGACGTGATCATGCTCACGCACGAGGCGCTGGAGCGCGACGTCAACACGGCGCTGCAGCGCATCGAGGCGCTCGATACCGTACTGGCGCCGGTGATCCGGATCCGCCAGGAATCGCTGGCCTGAGGGCGCGCCGATGAAATACCTGTCCACGCGCGGCAAGATGGCGCCGGCACGCTTCCGCGACGTGCTGCTCGAGGGCCTGGCCGTCGACGGCGGCCTGGTGGTGCCGGCCGAATATCCGCGTGTCGACGCGCTGCTGGCGCGCTGGCGCGACCTGCCGTACGCCGCGCTGGCCGGCGAGATCCTGGCGTTGTACGCCGACGACTACCCGCGCGCCGCGCTCGATGCGCTGGCCGCCGCCGCCTACACGCCGGCGGCGTTCGGCAGCGAGCGCATCACGCCGGTGGTGGCGCTGGAACCGGGCCTGCACCTGCTGCAGCTGTCGCAGGGTCCGACGCTGGCGTTCAAGGACATCGCCATGCAGCTGCTGGGCGGGCTGTTCGAGGCCGAACTGGCGCAGCGCGGCGAGACGCTCAACATCCTGGGGGCGACCTCGGGCGACACCGGCTCGGCCGCCGAGGTGGCGCTGCGCGGCCGCCCGCGCATCCGCGTCTTCATGCTTTCCCCGGCCGGGCGCATGAGCGCCTTCCAGCGCGCGCAGATGTACTCGCTGCAGGACCCGAACATCTTCAACCTGGCGATCGAGGGCAGCTTCGACGACTGCCAGGACATCGTCAAGGCGATCGTCGGCGACGTGGCATTCAAGCGCGGCCACCACCTGGGCGCCGTCAACTCGATCAACTGGGCGCGGATCGTCGCCCAGGTCGTCTACTACTTCCGCGGCTATTTCGCGGTCAGCCGCACGCCGGGCGAACCGGTCGACTTCTGCGTGCCGTCGGGCAACTTCGGCAACGTGCTCGCGGGCTGGATCGCGCGCCAGATGGGCCTGCCGATCGGCCGCCTGGTGGTGGCCACCAACGAGAACGACGTGCTGCACGAGTTCTTCAGCACCGGCACCTACCGCGTACGCAGCGGGGCGCAGACGCAGGTCACCAGCAGCCCGTCGATGGACATCTCCAAGGCGTCGAACTTCGAGCGCTTCATGTTCGACATCGTCGGGCGCGACCCGGCAGTGCTGCGCGAACTCTGGTGGCAGGTCGACACCGCGGGCAGCTTTTCGCTGCAGGACACGCCGTACGCGGCGGCGGTCGCCGCGAGCGGTTTCGTGTCCGGTCGCAGCAACCATGCCGATCGGCTGGCGACGATACGCGCGCAGTACGCGCGCGACGGGCGCATCCTCGATCCGCACACGGCCGACGGCGTGAAGGTCGCGCGCGAACAGCTGCGCCCGGGCGTGCCGATGCTATGCCTGGAGACCGCGCTGCCGGCCAAGTTCGCCGAGACCATACGCGAGGCGCTGGGCCGCGATCCGGATCGGCCGGCGGCGTTCCGCGACATCGAGCGCCTGCCACAGCGCTGCGAGACCCTCGCCGCCGATGCGACCCTGGTGCGCCGCTACCTGGAGGAGCACGCGACGTGAGGCTGCCGGGCGCGCCGCGCACGGGTGATGGCGGGGCATTGCGGCCATGAGTGCCGCGCCCAAGGCGATGGGCTTCGTCGGCGATTCGGGTTCGGGCAAGACGACGCTGGTCGAGCGCCTGATCGCGCGCTTCGTGCGCGGCGGCTGCCGCGTCGCGGCGATCAAGCACGCCCATCACGGCTTCGACATCGACCGGCCGGGCAAGGATTCGTACCGGTTCCGCGCCGCGGGCGCGGCCCAGGTGCTGGTCGCCTCGGACCGGCGCTGGGTGCTGATGAGCGACGAAACCACGGACGACCCGGCCGCCGCGCTGGCGCGCCAGCTGGCCCGCCTCGATCCCTGCGACCTGGTGCTGGTCGAGGGCTACCGCGGCCAGGCCGGCATCCCTTTCATCGAGGTGCGCCGCAGCGGCGTGCCGGTTCCGGCCGATCCGCCGGCGCCGCGTCCGCCGCCGGCCGGGCGGATCGCGGTGGCCAGCGACGTGCCGCTGGCGCCGCAGGAGGCGGGAGCGGGCCTGGCGCTGCTCGATCTCAACGACATCGAAACGCTGGCGCGCTTCGTCGCCGCGCGCCTGGAGGTGAGGCTGTGCTGACGCTCGAGGAGGCGGCCGGGCGGATGCTGGCGGCCGCGCCGGCGATCGCCGGCGTCGAGGAACTGCCCACCGAAGCGGCGGTGGGCCGCATCCTGGCGCGCCCGGTGCTGGCCCTGGTCGACGTGCCGCCGGCCGACAACGCGCAGATGGACGGCTACGCCGTGCGCTGTGCCGACCTGGCCGCCGGGGTGCCGGCCGTGCTGCCGGTCGCCTTGCGCATTGCCGCCGGCCAGGCGCCGGGCGTGCTGCCGGCCGGCGCGGCGGCGCGGATCTTCACCGGGGCGCCGATCCCGGACGGCTGCGACGCGGTGGTGATGCAGGAGGCGGCCGGCGCAGTCACCGCAGGCGTCGAGATCCGCGAACAGCCGGTACCCGGGCAGTGGATCCGGCGCCGCGGCGCCGACATCACGCGCGGCAGCGTCGCGCTGGCCGCGGGCCAGGCGCTGCGCGCCCAGCACCTGGGCATCGCCGCCTCGGTGGGCGCCGCCCACCTCACCGTGGTGCGCCGGCCACGCGTGGCATTTTTCTGCACCGGCGACGAACTGACCCTGCCGGGCGAGACGGCCGCGCCGGGGCGCATCTACAACTCCAACCGCTACGTGCTCGCCGGGCTGTTGCAGGCGCTGGGCTGCGAGGTGCACGACCTGGGAATAGTCCGCGACCAGCTGGCGGCGACGCAACGGGCGCTGGAGCGCGCGGCCACCGGTGCCGACCTCGTGCTCAGTTCCGGCGGCGTGTCGGTGGGCGAGGAGGACCACGTCAAGGCGGCGCTGGCAGCGCTGGGCGAGCTGCAGGCGTGGCGCATTGCCATCAAGCCGGGCAAGCCGCTGGCTTTCGGGCGCGTGGGCAGCGTGCCCTTCATCGGCCTGCCGGGAAATCCGGTGGCGAGCTTCGTTTCCTTCGTGATCCTGGTGCGGCCCTTCCTGCTGCGCTGCATGGGCGCGAGCGATATCCGGCCGCGGGCGGCCGGCGTGTGCGCCGATTTCGAGCGCCCGGCCGATCCGCTGCGGCGCGAGTTCCTGCGCGCCCGGCTGAACGACAGCGGCCGCCTGGAGCTGTTTCCCAGCCAGAATTCGGCGCTGCTAAGCTCTGTTTCCTGGGCCGATGGCCTGGTCGACCTGCCGGCCGGCGAGGCCGTGGTCCGTGGCCAAACGGTCCGCTTCCTGCCCTTTGGCGAACTGACCGGCCCGCCCTGAGCCGACGCGGGCGCCTATCCCGGCGCCCGTGCGGACCGACGAGAAAGCCGCGCGACGAGCGACATCATGCAATTGCGCCTCATGTACTTTGCGCGCCTGCGCGAGGCCATCGGCCGCTCGCAGGAAACCGTGCAGGTCCCGCCGGCGGTGACGAACCTGGGGCAACTGCGCGCCTGGCTGGTCGCGCGCGGCGATCCCTGGGAACAGGCCTTCGCGCGCGTCCAGCCGGTGCGCATCGCGCTCGACCAGGTGGTGTCCGGCGACGAGACGCCGCTGCATGGCGATGCCGAAGTCGCCTTCTTCCCGCCGGTGACCGGTGGCTGAGGGCGCGCCCGCAGCGGTGCTCGTCAGGGTCCAGGAGGCCGATTTCGACCCGGGCCGGGAAATCGAGGCGCTGCGCGGCCGCAGCACCGGCGCGGTGGTGAGCTTCGTCGGGATCGCGCGCGAGTTCAGCGACGCGTTCGCGGTCGAGCGCATCACGCTGGAGCACTATCCGGGCATGACGGAGCGTTGCCTCGAGGACATCGGGCGCAGGGCCCTGGCGCGCTGGAACCTGCTGGCCGTGCACATCATCCACCGCCACGGCGAGCTGTTGCCGGGCGACCGCATCGTCCTCGTGGCCACCGCCAGCACGCACCGCGACGCGGCCTTCGAGGCCTGCCGCTACGTCGTCGACTTCCTCAAGACCGAGGCGCCCTTCTGGAAGCGCGAGGCCGGACAGGGCGGGGCGCGCTGGGTCGAGGCCAAGCAAAGCGATGACCAGGCCCGCGAGCGCTGGCGCGATCCGTCCGCCCCGGGGTGACCCCGGTCGCAGCCAAATAGCCCTACCGGCAGGCTTGAATTCGGCGTCGTCCCCCCCATCTACACGGCATCCGGGAGCCCAGGCTCCCCACGGACCTCGAGGAAATACTCCCATGCGCCAGGACAAACTGACCACCCGCTTCCAGGAAGCACTTGCCGACGCCCAGTCGATCGCGGCAGGCAACGACCAGCAGTACATCGAACCGCTGCACTTGCTGGCCGCCATGCTGCGCAATGACGACGGCGGCGCGCGCTCGCTGCTGCAGCGTGCCGGCGTGGCGGTAGGGCCGCTGGCCGGCGCGGTCGAGGCGGCGATCAAGCGCCTGCCGCAGGTGCAGGGCTCCGATGGCCAGGTGCAGGTGAGCCGCGAACTGGGCGGCGTGCTCAACCAGACCGACAAGGAATCGCAACGGCGCGGCGACGCCTATATCGCCAGCGAGATGTTCCTGCTGGCCCTGGTCGACGACAAGGGCGAGGCCGGGCGGCTGCTGCGCGAGCACGGCGCCAGCCGCAAGTCGCTGGAGGCGGCGATCGACGCCGTGCGCGGTGGCGCCAATGTCGATTCGGCCGACGTCGAGACGCAGCGCGAAGCGCTCAAGAAATACACGATCGACCTGACCGAGCGCGCGCGTGCGGGCAAGCTCGATCCGGTCATCGGCCGCGACGACGAGATCCGCCGCACCATCCAGATCCTGCAGCGGCGCACGAAGAACAACCCGGTGCTGATCGGCGAACCCGGCGTGGGCAAGACCGCCATCGTCGAGGGCCTGGCCCAGCGCATCGTCAACGGCGAGGTGCCCGAGACCCTCAAGGACAAGCGCGTGCTCACGCTCGACATGGCAGCGCTGCTGGCCGGCGCCAAGTTCCGCGGCGAATTCGAGGAACGCCTCAAGGCGGTGCTCAAGGACATCGCCGCCGACGAGGGCAAGACCATCGTCTTCATCGACGAACTGCACACCATGGTCGGCGCCGGCAAGGCCGAGGGCGCCATGGACGCCGGCAACATGCTCAAGCCGGCGCTGGCGCGCGGCGAGCTGCACTGCATCGGCGCGACCACCCTCGACGAATACCGCAAGTACATCGAGAAGGACGCGGCGCTGGAGCGGCGCTTCCAGAAGATCATGGTCGGCGAACCCTCGGTCGAATCGACCATAGCCATACTGCGCGGCCTGCAGGAGCGCTATGAACTGCACCATGGCGTCGAGATCACCGATCCGGCGATCGTGGCGGCCGCCGAACTGTCGCACCGCTACATCACCGACCGCTTCCTGCCGGACAAGGCCATCGACCTGATCGACGAGGCGGCGGCGCGCATCAAGATGGAGATCGACTCCAAGCCCGAGTCGATGGACCGGCTCGACCGGCGCCTCATCCAGCTCAAGATCGAGCGCGAGGCCGTCAAGAAGGAGAGCGACGAGGGCTCGCGCAAGCGCCTGGGACTGATCCAGGAGGAGATCACCACGCTGGAACGCGAATACGCCGACCTCGACGAGGTGCTGCGCGCCGAGAAGTCGATGGTCCAGGGCGCGGCGAACATCAAGGCGGAGATCGAGCGCCTGCGTGCCCGCATGGCCGACCTGCAGCGCAGCGGCCAGTTCGACAAGCTCGCCGAGATCCAGTACGGCAAGCTGCCGCAGCTCGAGGCGCAGCTCAAGGCCGCCGAGGCCAGCGGCGCCAAGCGCGAATTCAAGCTGCTGCGCGTCGAGGTCGGGGCCGAGGAGATCGCCGAGCTCGTCTCGCGTGCCACCGGGATACCGGTCTCCAAGATGATGCAGGGCGAGCGCGACAAGCTGCTGCACATGGAAGACCGGCTGCGCCAGCGCGTCGTCGGCCAGGACGAGGCCGTGCGCCTGGTGTCGGACGCGATCCGGCGCTCGCGCGCTGGCCTGTCCGATCCGAACCGCCCCTACGGCTCGTTCCTGTTCCTCGGACCGACCGGCGTGGGCAAGACCGAACTGTGCAAGGCGCTGTCGGAGTTCCTGTTCGACAGCGAGGATCACCTGATCCGCATCGACATGTCCGAGTACATGGAGAAGCATTCGGTGTCGCGCCTGATCGGGGCGCCGCCGGGCTATGTCGGCTACGACGAAGGCGGCCAGCTGACCGAGATGGTGCGCCGCAAGCCCTATTGCGTGATCCTGCTCGACGAGGTGGAAAAGGCCCATGCCGACGTCTTCAGCGTGCTGCTGCAGGCGCTCGACGACGGGCGCATGACCGACGGCCAGGGACGCACGGTGGACTTCAAGAACACCGTCATCGTCATGACCTCCAACCTGGGCTCGCACGAGATCCAGCGGCTGACCGGCCAGGATCCGGAACTGATCCGCGAGTCGGTGATGGGCGAGGTGCGCGAGCACTTCCGGCCGGAATTCATCAACCGGATCGACGAGATCGTGGTGTTCAACGCGCTCGATCGCGCGCAGATCGCCGATATCGCCCGCATCCAGCTGCGCCGCCTCGAGGCGCGCCTGGCGGCGCAGGAGATGAAGCTGGTCGTCAGCGACGCCGCGCTGGCCGAGATCGCCAAGGTCGGCTTCGATCCGCAGTACGGGGCGCGTCCGCTCAAGCGGGCCATCCAGCAGCAGATCGAGAACCCGCTTGCCCGCCTGGTGCTCGAGGGCAAGCTGGGGCCCCGCGAGGTGGTGCCGGTGGACTTCCGCGACGGTGCCTTCACCTTCGAGCGCACGGTGCACTGACAGGGGGCCGGCGCCGCCCGCTCCGCTCCGATCGTCCGAATTGGGGGGCGGGGACGGGTGGCGGCGGCGCTAGTCCACCGGAACGGTAGGGGCAATTTCCGCCGCCGGATGCCGATATCCACGGCATGGACGGAAGCGCCTACCCGGCAAGGGTGCCGGTTCCCGCGGGAACCGGCACCGGCATCGAGCTGGCCCAGTTGCTGGGCGCGCTCAGCTATGCGCTGGACATCACCGAGGGCCAGCCCGAAGGCCATTGCGTGCGCTGCTGCTGGATCGGCACGCAGATCGGCCGTGAACTGGGCCTGGCCGGCCAGCAGCTGCACGACCTGTACTACACGCTGCTGCTCAAGGACCTGGGCTGCAGCAGCAACGCGGCGCGCATCTGCGAGCTCTACCTCACCGACGACCTGAGCTTCAAGCGCGACTACAAGCGCGTGGGCAGCGCGCTGCCCGAGGTGGTGGGGTTCGTGCTCGGCCATACCGGCCTGCACGAGGGCCTGGCGACGCGCTTTCGCAGCCTGCTCAACATCTTCCAGAACGGCGGCGAGATCGCCCGCGAGCTCATCGAGACGCGCTGCCAGCGCGGCGCCGAGATCGCGCTGCAGCTGCGCTTCTCGCAGGCGGTCGCCGACGGCATCCAGAGCCTGGACGAGCACTGGGACGGCTCGGGCAAGCCCGCCGGCCTGCGCGGCGAGGCCATTCCCATCGGCGCGCGCATCGCGCTGATGGCGCAGGTGATCGATGTCTTCCACCTGAGCGGCGGGCCGGCCATCGCGCGCCACGAAGTGGACCGCCGCGCCGGCGGCTGGTTCGATCCGGAGCTGGCGCGCTGCTTCGAGACGCTCGCCGCGCGGCCGCAGTTCTGGCAGGGCCTCGAATCGCGGCACATCGATCGCATCGTCTTCGACCTGGAACCGGCACGGCTGTCGCGGCCGCTGGACGACGACTATCTCGACGACATCGCCGCCGCGTTCGGCCAGATCGTCGACGCCAAGAGTCCGTATACCAGCGGCCACAGCGCACGCGTGGCGCTGTACACCGACATGATCGCCGAGACGCTGGGCCTGACGGCCGAACGGCGCCGCTGGCTCAAGCGCGGCGCGCTGCTGCACGACCTGGGCAAGCTGGGGGTGAGCAACTCCATCCTCGACAAGCCGGGCAAGCTCGACGAACAGGAATGGATCGCGATGCGCCGCCATGCCAGCCTCACCGGCGAGATCCTGTCGCGGATCGACGTGTTCGCCGAACTGGCGCAGGTCGCCGCCGCCCACCACGAACGCCTCGACGGCAAGGGCTATCCGCACGGCCTGGCGGCGGCGCAGATCTGCCTGGAGACGCGCATCATCACTACGGCCGACATCTTCGATGCGATCACCGCCGACCGGCCGTACCGCGCCGCAGTGCCGGTCGACCGCACGCTGCAGATCATGGCCGGGGACCTGGACCGGGCGATCGATGCGCGCTGCCTCGAAGCGCTGCAGGCGGCCGTGCACGCGGCCAAGCTGCATCCGGAAGCGGATTGAATTTGCGCGGACCCTCACCCTGACCCTCTCCCGCACGCGGGAGAGGGAAAGTCTTGCCCCCTCTCGCGCCTGCGGGAGAGGGAACGTCTTGCTCCCTCTCCCGCGTGCGGGAGAGGGCAGGGGTGAGGGCCCGTATCGAGGCGAGCCCGCCCGCCTAGTGCAGCGGGCTGGCCGGCTGCTCGGTGCCGTCTTCCGGCGGCTCGGTATGCACCGAGTGGCCCGACGGATTGGGAAACACCGGCGCGCCGCAATCGTCGCAATACTCGAGCGGGAAGCGGTGGCTGTGCGCCAGCACGTGGGTGATGCCCAGGCGCTTGAGCGCGACCTCGATTTCCTCGAGCGCGCGTTCCTCGTCGTCGCCCAGCAGCGGCCACACCACGCCTTCGACCACGACATCGTCGTCGGCGGTGCGCGAAATGCCGATGCGCATCTCGGTGGTGGGCTGGTCGCGCTTTTCCTCGTAGGCGGCCACGGTCGCCTGCAGTGCCGCCGGCGCCAGGTCGTAGGTGAGCTTGAGGAAGGACACGGCCGCTTCCAGCGAGAATTCGCGCAGCTCGCGGTCGCCCAGGCGCAGCGCGGCGTGGAAGGCATTGGGCGCCAGCACGCGGAAGCGGCAGCCGGTCATGACCGGCGTGAGCACGCCGGTCAGCTGTTCGGTGAAAGCCTCGATCGCGGCGGTCTTGGCATCGGGGTCGACGCCGGTCTGCTGCCAGTGGTACAGCGGCGCGCCCTGTGGGACGACCAGCGCCGCGAGCACGTAGCGCGAATCGGCCAGCATGGCCACGGGCTCGCGCAGCGCCTTCTGGTCGATCTTCAGCCGACCGTCGCGGCCCTCGGCGCCGGCGGCGGCGCCGAACAGCGCCTCGGCGGTGTCGCGCACTTCACCGAACGATTCGGGCAGCTGGTCGATGGAATAGAGCGTGTCGGCGATGGCGATGCGCGCGCCGCGCGCCGCCAGGTGCGCGCCGATGTGCACGGCGATGCTGTCGATCATGGCCGCGCTCAGCGCCAGCGTGGGCAGCTTGTAGCGCGACCATGCCAGCACCGGCAGCGCGATCAGCAGGCCGTCGTGCACCACGCCGTCGATCTCCATGGTGCTGCTCTCCGCGCAGGATTCGGCCAGGTCGGCCAGGTCGTCGTAGGCGCGCGGGTTGCTGCTGGCGAGCTCGTCCAGCGCCGCGTCGATGACTTCCTCGAAGCCGCGGGCCAGCCGGTCGTTGAGCAGTTCGACGAGGCGTCGCTCCCAGAGCTGGTCCTCGATACGGCTGCCGGATTCGGACATGCGGCGGGCAAGCTTGGCCAGCGTGTCGGCGTCGGCATGGTGGCGCGCGCGGGAGATATAGCGCGATCGGCGCATGGGCATTTCCTGTCGGTACAGCAAAGCCCGCTATTATCGCACCATGCAAGATGTGACTGTGGAAGGGGCAGCCGCAGCGCCCCCGGCGCGCCCCTGGCGGCGCGATGCCCATGCGGCGACCCTGGTGGGCGTGGCGCACCTGAGCTCGCATTTCTTCCAGATGCTGCTGCCGCCCATCTACCCCTGGTTGATGCGCGACTTCGGCATCGACTACACCGAGGCGGGCTTCCTCGCGACCGTGTTCTTCGTCATCAGCAGCACCGGCCAGGCGCTGGCCGGTTTCGCCGTCGACCGCGTGGGCGCTTTGCGCGTGCTGCTGCTGGGCATGCTGCTGCTGGTGCTGGCCGGCATCTCGCTGGGGCTGACCGGCTCGTACGCCGGTCTCATGGTCACGGCGGGGCTTGCGGGCGCCGGCAATGCCATGTTCCACCCGGCCGACTACACCATACTCAACCGCAAGGTGTCGGCGGCGCGGCTGGGCCATGCCTTCGCGATGCATGGGCTGTCGGGCAACCTGGGATGGGCTGCCGGCGCGACGTTCATGGCATCGGTGACGGCACTGGCGGGCTGGCATGTCGCGGGGTTTTGCGCCGCCGCGCTGGTGTTCGGGGTGCTGCTGTTCCTGCTGACGCAAGGTGCGGTGCTGGGCGGCGTCGAGCCGCGCCCCGAGGCCCGCAGCATGGCGGCCACGGCGGCGGACCCGGCAGTGCCGCTGCCGTCGCCCGGGCAGTTCGCCTTTCTGGCCTCGGGCACCGTCTGGCTGTGCTTCGCCTTCTTCTTCCTGTCCACCGGCGCCGGTGGCATCCTGCAGAACTTCGCTCCGGCGATGCTCTCCCATGTCTACGGCGTCAGCCTCGCGCTGGCGACGGCCAGCCTGACGGCATACCTGCTGGGCAGTGCCGCCGGCACGGTGCTGGGCGGCTTCGTCGCCGGCCGCGAGGCCCGCAGCGCGCGGGTCGTGGCCGTCGCGCTGTGCCTGGCGGCACTGATGTCGCTGCTGCTGGCCAGCGCGACGCTGCCGGCGGCCTTGCTGCTGCCGGCGCTGTTCGCGCTGGGCTGTGGCGCGGGAACCGCCGGCCCGAGCCGTGACCTGCTGGTGCGCCAGGCGGCCACGGCACGCTTCGGCGCGGCCTCGTTCGGCCGGGTCTACGGTTTCGTGTACTCCGGCCTGGACAGCGGCCTGGCCGTGGGCCCGCTGGTGGTCGGGCGGCTGCTCGATCACGGCCTGTTCCGCTCCGGCTTGCTGTGCATCGCGCTGCTGCAGATCGCGGCGGTGCTGGTCGCCGTGGGCGTGGGCCGGCGCCTCTGAACCTGGCTTGATCGACGAATTCCCAGGGCCGCGCTTGCGCGGCCCGTTTCTTTTTTGGTGGCTGTTTTCACAGCATGAAGCGCATTCCACAAAGTGAAATGAGCGTGGCGCACAGCAGCAGGGTGCGTCCCACCACGTTAAATGCCATTCCGTATCGTGGCAAATAATGAGCAAGTGACTGACGAAAAACAATAAAATTTATTGTCTTATATAAGACATAGGGCATGTTGCGATGCACGCAAACGCCTAGCATCTCTCCATCGGATTCAACGACAACCTGGTGGAGATCCCATGACGGCTCGCAAGCTCGAAGCGCAACGGCTACAGAAGGACTGGACCGAGAACCCCCGCTGGAAGGGCGTGCGGCGCAGCTACAGCGCCGATGACGTCGTGCGGCTGCGCGGCTCGGTCGGCATCGAGCACACGCTGGCGCGCCGCGGCGCCGAACGCCTGTGGAAGGCGCTGAACACGGCGCCCTTCGTCAGCGCGCTGGGCGCGCTCACCGGCAACCAGGCGATGCAACAGGTGCGCGCCGGGCTGCAATCGATCTACCTCTCCGGCTGGCAGGTGGCCGGCGACGCCAACACCGCCGGCACCATGTACCCGGACCAGTCGCTGTATCCGGTCAATTCGGTTCCCAATGTCGTGCGCGCGATCAACAACACGCTGGCGCGCTGCGACCAGATCCAGTGGATGGAAGGCAAGGATCCGGCCCACCCGGACTACGTCGACTACTTCGCACCCATCGTCGCCGACGCCGAGGCCGGTTTCGGCGGCGTGCTCAACGCCTTCGAACTGATGAAGGCCATGATCGAGGCCGGCGCCGCGGGCGTGCACTTCGAAGACCAGCTTGCATCGGTCAAGAAATGCGGCCACATGGGCGGCAAGGTGCTGGTGCCGACGCGCGAAGCCGTCGAGAAGCTGTCGGCCGCGCGACTGGCCGCCGACGTGATGGGCGTGCCCACCGTCCTGCTGGCCCGCACCGACGCGGAAGCGGCGGACCTGCTGACCTCGGACGTGGACGACAACGACAAGCCCTTCCTCACCGGCGAGCGCACGGTCGAGGGTTTCTACCGCACCCGTCCCGGCCTGGACCAGGCGGTCGCGCGCGGCCTGGCCTACGCACCCTATGTCGACCTGCTCTGGTGCGAGACCGGCAAGCCCGACCTGGCATTCGCGCGCGCCTACGCCGAAGCGATCCACCGCCAGTTCCCCGGCAAGCTGCTGTCCTACAACTGCTCGCCGTCGTTCAACTGGAAGAAGAACCTCGACGACGCGACGATCGCCAAGTTCCAGCGCGAGCTGGGCGCGATGGGCTACAAGTACCAGTTCATCACGCTGGCCGGCTTCCACAGCCTGAACTACTCGATGTTCCACCTCGCGCACGGCTACGCGCGCAACCACATGACGTCGTTCGTCGAGCTGCAGGAAGCCGAATTCGCGGCCGCCGAGCTCGGCTTCACCGCCGTAAAGCACCAGCGCGAGGTCGGCACCGGCTACTTCGATTCGGTTACCCAGGCGATCCAGCAGGGACAGTCGTCGACGACCGCACTGCACGGATCCACCGAGGACGAGCAGTTCTTCAGCGCCGGCCGGGATCCGAAGGCCGATCGCAAAGCAGCATAGAAATGCAGGCAGGAGACATTCGTTCCCGACAGGGCGCGTGGGCAGGGATGCCGGAGTTGCACAAAAGCAACGACGTGTTTGCAGCGCAGCTTGTGCTGGCAACACCGGCCTCCTATTCTCGCTCGCTCTTGGGGCAAGAGGGTTGGGAGCGAGGCGGAGAGCGGCCGAGGCAGGGGCTTGGCCTAGATAACAATAGCAACGACATCAACAAGAACAACTGGGGGGCCGCATTCGTGCGGCCTATTTTTTTGCCTTTTTTCCGCGTGCTTCCTTCACCCTCGATCGGCCGCGCCGCGCAGGAGCCTCAATGAATCCCCAAGCAACATCGCAACCGACCATCGCCGTCGTCGAACCCCATAGTGCCGATCTCGACGCCCTGCTGACGCCCAAGGCCCTGTTGTTCCTGGCCCGCCTGCATCGCGGCTTCGAGTCGCGCCGCCAGGAACAGCTGGCGCTGCGCGCCGTGCGCGCCCGTCGCTTCGATGCCGGCGAGCGCCCCGATTTTCCCGCGGCCAGCGCCGCGCTGCGGGCCGGCAGCTGGACGGTGGCGCCGCAGCCGGCCGACCTGCTGTGCCGCCGCGTGGAGATCACCGGGCCCGTCGAGCGCAAGATGATGATCAATGCCCTCAATTCCGGCGCCGATACCTACATGGCCGATTTCGAGGACAGCAATACGCCGGACTGGACCAGCCTGCTGCAGGGCCAGCGCAACCTCGTCGATGCGGTGCGCCGGCGCATCGAATGGCAGTCGCCCGACGGCCGGCTGTACCGGCTCAACGAGCGCACCGCGACGTTGATCGTCCGCCCGCGCGGCTGGCACCTCGACGAAAAGCACGTGCACATCGATGGCCAGCGCATGAGCGGCGCCCTGTTCGACTTCGGCCTGTTCCTGTTCCACAACGCCGCCGAGCTGCTGGCGCGCGGCAGCGGCCCGTACTTCTACCTGCCCAAGATCGAATCGAGCGCCGAGGCGCGCCTGTGGAACGACGTCTTCGTCTTCGCCCAGCGCGAACTCGGCCTGGCGCGCGGCACCATCAAGGCCACCGTGCTCGTCGAGACCGTGCTCGCCGCCTTCGAGATGGACGAGATCCTGTACGAGCTGCGCGAGCATTCCGCCGGCCTCAACGCCGGCCGCTGGGACTACATCTTCTCGTGCATCAAGAAGTTCCGCAGCGACAAGGAATTCTGCCTTGCCGATCGCTCCGCGCTGACGATGACGGCGCCGTTCCTGCGCGCCTACGCGCTGCTGCTGCTCAAGATCTGCCACCATCGCGGCGCGCCGGCCCTGGGCGGGATGAGCGCCTTGATCCCGATCCGCAACGATGCGGCCGCCAACGAACGGGCGCTGGCGGGGGTGCGCGCCGACAAGCGGCGCGAGGCCACCGACGGATATGACGGAGCCTGGGTGGCTCACCCCGCCCTGGTGCCGGTCGCGATGGAGGAGTTCGTCAAGGTGCTCGGCGATCGTCCCAACCAGATGGACCGGCAGCGCGACGACGTGACGGTGACGGCGGCCGAACTGCTGGCTTTCGCCCCGGAGGCGCCGATCACCGAGGCGGGCGTACGGATGAACCTGAACGTGGGCGTCCATTACCTCGGTTCCTGGCTCGCCGGCAACGGTTGCGTGCCGATCCACAACCTGATGGAAGACGCCGCCACGGCCGAGATCTCGCGCGCCCAGCTCTGGCAATGGATACAGTCGCCCAAGGGCGTATTGCAGGACGGCCGCAAGATCACCGCGGCGATGGTGCGTGCCTGGCTGCCCGAGGAACTGGCCAAGGTCAAGGCGGTCGTGGGCGGCGAGGGGCGCACCTACGAGCAGGCCGCTGCGCTGCTGGGCGACCTGGTGTGCGACGCCAACTTCGTCGAATTCCTCACGCTGCCGCTGTACGAGCAGCTGAGCGACGAGGCGGCGTCGTTCGGGGCGGAGGCGGAGGCGTACGCCTAGTTCTCCCTCACCCCTGCCCTGTGGTCCGCGCCTCCTAGGGCGCGGCCCACAGGGTGGGGGTGAGGGCCTGCGCCCCCCCAGCTACCCCACCTCTTCCGGCGCCAGCAGCGTCATCGTCAAGGCGTGGATGTGCCCCTGCAGCAAGGCCGCCAGCCGGTCGTGGACCATGCGGTGGCGCTGCAGCCGCGACTGGCCGGCGAAGGCCGCGCTCACCAGGCGCAGGCGAAAGTGCGCCCCCGCGCGCGCGCCGGCATGGCCGGCGTGGGCCGCGCTCTGATCCTCGATGGCCAGCTCGACCGGCGCCAGGTCCTGCAGGCATGCGCGGATACGGTCGGCCAGCGGGGCCGCGGCGGGCTCAGCCATCGCTGCCCGGCTTGGCCGCCGAGGAGCCGATGACCGGGTCATTGGCTGCCACCGGCGCCAGGTAGCGCGCCATGTATACCCCGGTGCCGACCGAGAACACCAGCGTGAGCCCGAGCAGGCCGAAGGTCTTGAAATTGACCCAGACGTCGGTGCTCCACGAGTAGGCCACCACGATGTTGGCCGCGCCCAGCAGAAGGAAGAAGACCGCCCAGGCGTACATCAGCCGGTCCCAGACGGCCGGCGGCAGCTCCAGTTCCTCGGACAGCAGGGCGCCGAGCAGGTTGCGCTTCCATATCCAGCGCCCGCCCAGCAGCATGACGGCAAACACCCAGTAGAGGATCGACGGCTTCCACTTGATGAACCAGGCGTTGTGCAGCCACACCGTAAGTCCGCCGAACACGACGATGAGCGCGGCGCTGATCCAGACCGGCGCCTTGACCGGCATCTTGCGCGACAGCAGGAAGCCGATCTGCGCCAGGCTGGCCAGGATGCCGCAAACCGATGCCACAATCAGCGCCGAGAGGTCCAGCTGCTCGTCGGCGGTGCCGCCCAGCGTACCCAGCCAAGCGGCCACCAGCGCGACGGTCGCGTCCGGCCAGTACTTGGCGACGCGGATCGCGCCGAAAAAGACGATCACGGGCAGCAGGTCGAGCAGCAGTTTCACGAATTGCCTTGATTGAGCGTTGGTGGGAAAGGATCGATCGCGCGGGATCGGCCGAAGCCGCGGCGCCGGAGGATAATCCGCCAGCCGTGATTCTACGATCAACCGCCGGGACGGCCGCCGCGGCCGATGCGGTCCGGCCGCCCTCGACCGGCTCGCGCAACGCCCGGCCCGGGTCGTATCGACAGGAATGTGCGCAACGCCCATGACGAATGCCATTACCGTTGGTCAGTACGCGAAGCTCGCCAACGGCATCTCGCTGCACTACGCCAGCGCCGGCCGGCCGGGCCTGCCGCTGGTGCTGTTCCTGCACGGCTTCCCGGAATTCTCGGGAGCCTGGGACGAGATCCTGCCAGCCTTCGCCGACAGCTACTTCGCGGTGGCGCCCGACCTGCGCGGCTACAACCTGTCGAGCGCGCCGACCGCGGTGTCGGCCTACCGCCTGCGCGCGGTCGTCGGGGACCTGGTCGCCTTGATCGAACAGCTGGGCTACGAGAGCGCGAGCGTGGTCGGCCACGACTGGGGCGGCTCGGCGGCGTGGCGGCTGGCCATCGCGCACCCGGAACGCGTCGGGCGCCTGGCGGTGCTCAACGCGCCGCATCCCAACGCGCTGGCGCGCGAACTGTCGTGCAACCCGGCGCAGCAGGCCGCCAGCCGCCACGTGACCTGGCTGCGGTCGCCGGACATGGAGGATGCCCTGATGTCCGACGACTTCGCGCGCCTCAAGGACTGGCTGCGCGCCATGCCGCGCGCCGGCCACGCCTGGCTCACGCCCGCCCGCCTGCAGCGCTACGTCGAGGTGTGGCGCCGCGGCCTGACCGGGGCGTTGAATTATTATCGCGCCTCGCCGCTGCATCCGGCGGCCGAGTCGAGCCAGGCGACGGCCGCCTTGCGCCTGAGCGACGACCAGTTCGTGGTGGCGGCGCCCACGCTGGTGCTATGGGGAATGCGCGACGAATCGCTGGTGCCGGAGCTGCTCAACGGCCTGGAACAGTGGGTGCCGCGGGTGACAATAGAGCGCTTTGCCGCCGCCACGCACTGGATCGTCCACGAGGAGCCCGCGCGCGTAACGGAACGATTGCGTGCCTTCCTGGGTCCATCCGACACCCGCTAGGCCGCACGCGGCGGTTCGAGAATTGCAGCGCCAACCCTGCAGCGATCGCTGCAGATTTCCCGGGAGATCGTCCTTGATGCCGTCCTTTCCGCTTTTCCGCCGCTACGGCGTGCCGCTGTGCGCGGCCCTGCTGGCCGCGACGCTGGCCGGCGCGCCCGCGCTGGCGCGCGATGCGCTGCCCGCCGGCGTGACCAAGGTCCGCTCGATCGAAGGCGTAGACGAGTACCGGCTGGCCAACGGCCTGCAGGTGCTGCTGGTGCCCGACAAGACCAAGCCGACCGTCACCGTCAACATGACCTACAAGGTCGGCTCGCGCATGGAGAACTACGGCGAGACCGGCATGGCCCACCTGCTCGAGCACCTGATGTTCAAGGGTTCGACGCGCTTCCCGGACCCGGACAAGGAGTTCTCGCGCCGCGGCTTCCGCAACAACGGGTCGACCTACTTCGACCGCACCAACTATTTCTCGACCTTCCAGGCCAGCGACGACAACCTGCGCTGGGCGCTGGCGCGCGAGGCCGACGCGATGACCCACTCGTTCATCGCCCGCAAGGATCTCGATTCGGAGATGACGGTCGTGCGCAACGAGTACGAGATGGGCGAGACCCGGCCCGCGAGCGTGCTGATGAAACGCCTGCTGTCGGCGATGTACGACTGGCACAACTACGGCAAGGAGGCCATCGGCAACCGCAGCGACATCGAGAACGTGGCCATATCCAACCTGCAGGCCTTCTACCACCGCTACTACCAGCCGGACAATGCGGTGCTGATCATCGCCGGCAGCTTCGATGTCGCGCCGACGCTGCGCCTGGTGGCCGCCGACTTCGGCCCGATCCCGCGGCCCAAGCGCACGCTGCCGCCACTGTGGACCGTGGAACCGACCCAGGACGGCGAACGTTCGTTCGTCGTGCGCCGCAAGGGCGATACGCAGCTGGTGGTGGTCGGCTACCACATCCCGGCGGCGCGCAGCACCGACACCGCGGCGCTGGGCGTGGCCGGCGAGATCCTCGGCGACACGCCCAACGGCCGGCTGCACCACGAGCTGGTCGAGTCCGGCCTTGCCTCCGATGTCTTCGTCGAGCAGATGGCGCTCTACGATCCGGGCGTGATGGTCTTCGGCGCGCGCGTCAAGCCGGGCGATTCGCTGGAGAAGGCGCGCGACCGCCTGATCGAGGTCGTCGAGTCCACGTTCGCAGCGACACCGCCCACCGATGCCGAGATCCAGCGCGTGCGCAGCGACGAGGAGACGGCCGACGAACGCGCGCTGGCCGACCCCCAGGAGTTCGGCATCGCGCTGTCCGATTCGATCGCCCAGGGCGACTGGCGCCTGTTCTTCGTCGATCGGGACACCACGCTCAAGGCCACGGCCGCCGAGGTCGCCGCGGCGGCGCAGCGCTATTTCCGCCGCGACAACCGCACGGTGGGCCTGTTCATCCCCGAGGACCACCCGCAACGCGCCGAGATCCCCGCGCCGTTGCCGGTGGAGGCGATGCTGGCCGGCTACACGCCGCGCGCCGCCATCGCGGCGGGCGAGAACTTCGAACCGACGCAGGAGAACCTCGACGCCCGGACCCGATTGCTCGCCATCGGCGACCTCAAGGTGGCGCTGCTGCCCAAGAAGACCAAGGGCGAAACGGTCAACGTGGCGACGAACTTCGAGTTCGGCGACCTCGCCGGACTGCGCGGCAAGTCGGTGGTGCGCGAGCTGGCCGGGGCGATGCTCGGGCGCGGCACCAGCGCGCTCACGCGCCAACAAATCGCCGACGAGATGACGCGCCTGAAGATGACCGGCGACCTGCTCGATTTCCAGACCACGCGCACCAATCTCGATGCCGCGCTGCAGCTGTCCTTCAATGCGGTGCACGACGCCAATTTCCCGGCCACCGAGTTCGACCAGCTCAAGCGCGAGCTGCTGACCGGACTGCAGGCCAAGCTCAGCGACCCGGGCGAGCTGGCGCGCGATGCGCTGCAGCGGCATTTCGACACCTATCCGGAAGGCGATCCGCGCCACTATCTTGCGCTGCAGGACCGCATCAGCGCCGTGCAGGCCGCGTCGCTCGATGATGTGAAGGCGTTCTTCGCGGCTTTCTGGGGAACGGCGCGCGGCCAGATCGCCATCGTCGGCGATTTCGATGCCGCTGGCGCGGAGGCGCGGATCCGCGCCCTGTTCGCGTCCTGGCCGTCGCGGGCGCCGTATGCCGAGATCCTGCGCGAACCCCACGACATCGCCCCGACACGGGTGTTCATCGACACGCCGGACAAGGAAAATGCGTTCTACCGGGCCAAGCTGGCGCTCGACCTGCGCGACGACGATCCGGATGCGCCTGCGCTGATGCTGGCCAACGAGATCATCGGCGGCGGCTCCGGCATGCACAGCCGCCTCGTCGATCGCGTGCGGCAGAAGGACGGCCTCTCCTACGGCATCGGCTCGGGACTGCTGGTCGGCGGCAAGGAGCGCGCCGCCGCGTGGGGCATAGGCGCGATTGCGGCGCCGCAGAACGTCGACAAGGTGGAAGTGGCGGTGCGCGAGGAACTCGAGCGCGTGCGCAAGGACGGCTTCGACAAGGCCGAGATCGAGGATGCGCGCCGGGGCGCCCTGGAGAGCCGGCGGATGGCGCGCTCCGACGACGGCACGGTGGCGGCGGGCTGGGTATCGAACCTGGACCTGGGGCGCACCTACGCGTTCAGCCGCCAGCTCGAGGACCGGCTGCGCGCGCTCACCGTCGCCCAGGTCAACGAGGCGACGCGCCGCTACCTCGATCCGGCCAAGCTGACGGTCGTCATCGCCGGCGACGGCAAGAAGGGCGCGCAATGACGGGCCGGCGCCACGCAGGCCGCCCCTCATGACGGGCGAATCGCTGCTGGGCCGCCGTGCGCGCGCACCCCGGCCGCCCCGGATCGTCGTGCGCGTGGGCGACTGGGAACAGCTGCGCGAGGCAGCCTGCGCCGTGCGCTTCGCGGTGTTCGTCGCGGAGCAGGGCATACCGGCGGCGCTGGAACTCGACGACCGCGACGCCACGGCCACGCATGCGGTGGCATTCGATGCGGCCGACCGGCCGGTGGCCACCGGCCGGCTGCTCCCCGACGCGCACATCGGCCGCATGGCGGTGCTGGCGGAGCAGCGCGGCAAGGGGCTGGGCCTGAGCATCCTGCGCGCGCTGGTGGCGATAGCCGCGGGCCGCGGGGTTCCCGAACTGCGACTGCATGCGCAGACGAGCGCCGTCGGCTTCTACGCGGGCGAAGGCTTCGTCGTCGAGGGCGAGCCGTACGAGGAGGCGGGAATTCCCCACCAGACCATGGTGCGGGTCCTGCTGCGCTGAGCGCTTGACCGGCGCGCTGGCGCCGGCACCTAGGCCGGCAGTGCCGCGACGCGGAAGACCGCCACGGCCGCGACCAGCTGGCCGGCCTGTTCGCGCAGGCCCTGCGCGGAGGCCGCGCTTTCCTCCACCAGGGCGGCATTTTGCTGCGTGACCTGGTCCATCTGGGTGATCGCCTCGCCGACCTGCACGACGCCGTCGCTTTGCTCGCGGCTCGAGCGGCTGATGTCGCCGATGATCGTCGAGACGCTCTTGACCGAGCTGACGATATCCTGCATGGTCGCGCCTGCCCGGTCGGCCAGCAGCGTGCCGCTGTCGACGCATTCGACGCTGGCGCCGATGAGCACCTTGATCTGCCGGGCGGCGTCGGCGCTGCGCTGCGCCAGGCTGCGCACCTCGCTTGCCACGACCGCGAAGCCGCGGCCCTGTTCACCGGCGCGCGCCGCCTCCACGGCCGCGTTCAGGGCCAGGATGTTGGTCTGGAAGGCGATGCCGTCGATCACGCCGATGATGTCGGAGATCTTCCTCGAGCTCTCGTTGATCTGCTGCATGGTCGCGACCACCTGCTGGACCACGGCGCCGCCGCGGGTCGCGATGGCCGAAGCGTTTGCCGCCATGTCGTTGGCCTTGCCCGCGCTGTCGGCGTTCTGCCGCACCGCCGATTGCAGCTGTTCCATGGCCGCCGCGGTTTCCTGCAGTGCCGATGCCTGCTTCTCCGTGCGCCCGCTCATATCGTCGTTGCCCTGGGCGATCTGCGCACTCGCGCTGGCAACGCTCTCGGAACTGCTGCGCACCCGGGTGACGATCGTCGACAGGCGACCCTTCATGTCGTGCAAGGCATCGAGCAGCAGGCCGGTCTCGTTGGTGCCGCCGGCCTGCACGTCCACTGCCAGGTTGCCCTCGGCGACTGCACGGGCCACGGCCACCGCCTCGTTGATCGGTCGCACCGTCGAGCGCACGATCGACACCGACATGTATATGCCCAGGACGACGATCGCGAGCGCGATCGACGGCACGACCAGCAAGGCGCTGTCCACGGCCGATTGGACGTTGTTGCCGGAGTCGACCATCAATTCGTTCTGGTAGGTGATCAGTCCGTCCAGGGCCGCCATGTATGCCGCCTGCTTGGGGCGCACATCGTCGAGCAGCGTCGCGCGCGCGACGTCCCTCTTTGCGTCTTCCAGCGCCTTGAGCATGGCGTCGCGCGGCTCCTTGTAGGCCGTGCGGGCGTCGGCGACGTTGGCCAGCAGGATGGCGCCGATGGGGCTGTTGATGGTCTTGTCCAGCGCAGCGAGCTTGTCGCTGATCAGGGCGTCGTTGGCGCCGATCGCCGCGCGCTCCTGCTGCAGTTGCGCCGGGTCGGACATGATGAAGAGGTTGCGCAGCTTGCGCGCATTCTCGTTGACGGCATCCTTGATCTGGATGACCTCCTCGATCGTCGGGTACCGGTCCTTCATCACGAGCGCGAATTCGTCGCGAATGATGCCGATCTTGATCAGGGCCAGGGCGCCGAGCACGGCGACGAGGACGGAGATGACGGCAAAGCTGAGATAAAGGCGCGTGGAGATCTTGAGCGCGGAGAGGGACTTCATTGCGGGTGTTTCCTGCCTGCGGGCCGTGAATGGATTTCCCAGGCAGGTTACGGCGCGGCGACGCGGCTGAATCGACAGAGATGGATGGAAAATCCATCCATCTCGCGCCGGCAGCGCGCCGGCCGGACCGCTACCGGATCAGCCGAGCTCGCCCTGCGACGGCGGCTCGAGCAGCGGCGCGCGGTAGCCGGTGCCGTCGATGACGAATTCGAAGCGCCGATCGACATGCTCCTGCGGCGCCTCGGTGGCAAAGCTGCGCTCGAGGAAGTTGACGGTGCCGTCGCGGCGCACCGTGATGATGGTGGTGGCGCGCGTGCCATAGCCCTTGGCGCGGATCTGGATTGCCGAGAGGGCGCGTTCCCAGTCGAGCGGCACGCCGGTGCTGGGCAGTTCGGAGTCGCGCGCCACTTCGCGGCTGGCCATCAGGCGCAGCAGGGCCTCGGTGTTGACGTTGCTGGCGACCTGGCAGGCGAAGCCGGCGATGCCGCGTGCCAGCTTGGGCCAGGGCGTATCGAGCAGCGCGTTCGACACGCCGTAGATGCCGGGCTCCAGCGGGCGCGGATCGGGCAGGCCGGCCGGCGTGCGGTTGCTGGTATAGAGCAGTTGCGCATCGACGCCGCGAGCCGGCACCGGCAAGGGCTCGCCGAGCAGCAGGTTGTAGCCGTTGAAGCTGCCGGCGCCGCGGGCGTTTTCGCCGATCCACTCGCCCATGGTGCCGGCGCTCTGCAGCGCCGAGAGGACCAGGAGGCCGCGCGACGGCGCATGCGCATTGCGCTCATGCGGGGCGCGCACATTGGTGAGCATGGCGACGCGGCCGCGCCGGTTGATTCCCAGCCAGGTGCCGCCGGCCTCCTCGTCGCGGCCGCCGAGCAGCGAGACGGCCTGGCCCCACCATGCCGCCGGGCGCGTGCGCCGCGCGTAGAACTCATCGCGATTGGCGGCGATGACCAGCGGATAGTCCGGATGCGACTGCCAGGCGACGAGGATCAGGCACATGCGTGGAGGCTGGTCGGTGAACTCATCGGCGAACGCTAACGCAAACGGCCGCGTCTGTCGAATCGCGCGCAATGCCGGTGATCGTTGCGCTCAGGCGGTCGGATCGAAAAGCGCGTACGGCAGTTCGCGCAACTGCAGTTCCGGCGCGTCGGCGCTGCCGGCATGCAGGTGGCCCTGGGCGGCGCGTTCGGTAGGACACTCGACGAGCAGGTCCCAGCCGCCGCGGGGCGCTGCGGCGGCCAGCACGATGCGGCCGATCGGATCGGCGGAGCCGTCCTGGTAGACGTCGGGACCGGCGCCCAGTCCCGCGGCGTGCGCCAGGAACATGCGCCGGCGCAGCTTGCCCAGGTACTGGCTGCGGGCGACGATCTCCTGCCCGGGGTAGCAACCCTTGCGGAAATTCACCCCGCCCAGCACTTCGAGGTTCACGGCCTGCGGCACGAAGAGCTCCTGCGTGTCGGGCAGCACGGACGGTATCGCCGCGTCGATCTGCGACCACCACCAGAGCGCCGGCCCGACGCGCGGCAGGTCGCGCAGCAGCTCGCGCCAGTGCGATGCGCGTTCGGCGCGCACCAGCAGCAGGTAGCGCTCCGGACACTGGACACCGCCGGGCAGGTGCACGATGCGCTCGTCGCCGTCGAGCATGGTGCTGGCGCCGGCCGCCGGCGGTGCAATGCCGATCGCTTCCAGCACCGCCGCGGCGCCGGTGCCCAGCACCGCCAGGGCACGCCAATCGGACGAGGCATCGCGTATCTTCGCCTTGGCGCGCAGGACGAACATCGCCAGCCGCCGCTGCAGGGCCGGTGCAATGGCTGCCGGCAGCAGCAGGCGGATGTCGGTGCCCTGGCGCCATGCCTGGAAGATGGCCAGCAGGCGCCCCTTGGGCGTGCAGTAGCCGCCCAGTTGCCAGCCCTCGGGCCCGATGGCGGTCACATCGATCGTCGTCTGGCCTTGCAGGAACGGCACCGCGTCGGCACCTTCGACCGCGAGCACGCCCTGATCCGTCAATTCGGCCAGCACCGGCGCGTGCGCCCAGGCGGCCGTTTCGTCGGCGCTCGCCTGCCAGCGGCACGATGCGGCGCCCGGCGCCGCGGGCGGGGCAGTCGCGGGTGTGGGCGATGGGGCAATGGTCATGGGGCGAGCGGCCTTCCGGAAGCGTCGTGGCGTGCCGAGCCCGGGAGGGATCGGCCAGCGATCGTAGCCCCATTATAGGAAAGCGCGCAGCCGTGGCGCAGCGGCTACAGCGTGGTCGGCACGGTCACCGGCTCCGCAGCCCGGTGGAACCACCGAGCCGGTCTTGGCGCATGGCAAGATTGCGCGACAATCGTGGCTGCAAACCCGTGGCTGCAAACCCGCGGCTGCAAACCCGAGCCTGCAAGCCCGAGCCCGCAAGGCGCCTGCAAGCCCGGCCCTGCAACCCGCTTCCTGTGACCGGCGAGCGCATACATCTTGTTCTTCAAATGGTCCCTGCGCGCGATCGCGCTCTACGCCGTGCTTGCGGCGCTGCTGGCCGCGGCCGCGGCGTGGTACGAACTCACGCGGCCGCTGGAGGTGGCCGGTGGCGTCGCCGAGGTGCGCGTGGCCAGCGGTGCCACGGCCCGATCGATCGCGCGCCAGCTGCGCGAGGCCGGCGTGCCGCTGTACCGGTGGGAGTTCGTCGCCGCGGCAACGCTCTCGCATGCCACCCGTTCGCTGCGTCCCGGCCGGTACCGCATCGAAGGCGCGACCAGCGTGCTGGCGCTGGTGGATAAATTCCGCAAGGGCGATTTCGAGCGCGAGCAGCTCACCGTGCTCGAAGGCATCACCTTTGCCGAGCTGCGCGGCGTCCTGAGCCGCTCGCCGGACCTGCGCCACGACACCGCGGCGTGGACCGACGCGCAGATCCTGCACGCCGTCGGCGCCGCCGAACCGGCCGCCGAAGGGCTGTTCGCGCCCGACACCTACACCTTCGATCCGGAGTCGAGCGACCTGGAGATCTACCGCCAGGCGTACCAGACGCAGAAGGACCGCCTGGCGCGGGCCTGGCAGACGCGCGCCGACAACCTGCCCTACGCCGAGCCGTACCAGGCGCTGATCATGGCATCCATCATCGAGAAGGAAACCGGCCGGCCGGACGAGCGCGGCCAGATCGCCGCGGTGTTCGTCAACCGCCAGAGGCTGGGGATGCCGTTGCAGACCGATCCGAGCGTCATCTACGGCCTGGGCGCGCAATATGCGGGACGGCTGCACAAGCGCGACCTGCTGCACGACACGCCCTACAATACGTACACGCGCGCCGGCCTGCCGCCGACGCCGATCTCGCTGCCGGGCCGGGCTGCCTTGGAGGCCGCGCTCAATCCGGACCTGAGCAAGGCGCTGTACTTCGTGGCCCGGGGCGACGGCACTTCCGAATTCTCCGCCACGCTGGCCGATCACAACCGTGCCGTCGACCATTTCCAGCGCGGCACCGTGCGGCACGGCGCCGCCGGCAAGTAGCAGGGCAGGCAACCGATGGCGCTTGGCCGTTTCATTTCGTTCGAGGGCGTCGATGGCGCCGGCAAGAGCACGCAGCTCGCGGCCGTGGCCGCGACGCTGCAGGCGCGCGGGCTCGACTGCGTGCTCACGCGCGAACCGGGTGGTACCCCGCTGGGCGAGGCCCTGCGCACGCTGGCCCTGGGCCAGGACATGGCGCCGATGACCGAAACCCTGCTGATGTTCGCCGCGCGCAACGAACATGTGCAACAGTGCATCGGGCCGGCGCTGGCGGCCGGGCGCTGGGTCCTGTGCGATCGCTACACCGATGCGAGCTACGCCTACCAGGGCGCCGGCCGCGGCGTTGCCCTGGCGCGGCTCGATGCCCTGAGCGACTGGGTGCAGGCCGGCTGCCGCCCCGACCTCACGGTGCTGGTCGACATCGATCCGGCCGAGGCGCAGCGGCGCCGCGAACGCGCCCGGGCGGCCGACCGTTTCGAGCAGGAATCGGCCGCCTTCTTCGAGCGGGTGCGCGCCGGCTATCGCCAGCGCGCCGCGCAGGATCCGCAGCGCTTCCTGCTAGTGGACGGTGCAAATGCGGCCGATGGCGTGACCGCATCGATACTTCTGCGCCTGGCGCCATGGCTGGCCTGAACGCGCCGCGGGGTTCCGCCGAGGCCGCTGTCGGGTCCGCTGCCGGGCCTACTGACGGGTCCGCGGCCGGGTCCGCGGCCAGGTCCGCCGCAGCGTCGGGGGCGGCGGCCATCGTGGCCGGCGCCGTCTGGCTGGCCGAGCCACGGCTGCGCCTCGGGGCCCTGCGTGCCCGCGGCGCACACGGCCTGCTGCTGCACGGGCCGGCCGGCGTGGGCAAGTGGGACCTGGCAATGGCTTTTGCCGCCGACGTGCTGTGCGAACGGCCCGCCGCGGCCGCACCGGGACAGGCCTGCGGCGACTGTGCCGCGTGCCTGCTGCTGGCTGCCGGCAATCACCCGGACCTGCGCGTCGTGGTTCCCGATGCACTGGCCGCACGGCGGCCGGGCAGCGCCGTGGAGGAGGCCGACGGCGCGCCGGCCGGAGAGGGCGCAGCAGCGACCAAGACCAAGCCCAGCCGTGAAATCAAGATCGACCAGGTGCGCGACCTGGCCTCGCTGAGCAGCATCACGGCGCATCGCGGCGGAGCCCGGGTCGTCGTGCTCGGGCCGGCCGAGGCGCTGAACCTGCCGGCAGCCAATGCCCTGCTCAAGGGCCTGGAGGAGCCGCCACCGGGGCTGATCTTCGTCCTGGTCTCCGACCAGATCGACCGCTGCCTGCCGACCATCCTGTCGCGCTGCTCGCTGGTGCGCGTGGCGGCCCCGGCCCGGGCGGTGGCCCTGGAATGGTTGCGCGGCCAGGCCGGGCAGGCCGATGCCGAGCAGCGCCTGACCGAGGCGGGCGGGGCACCGATGGCCGTACTGCGCGAGTCGGAGGAACTGCTTACCGGGGAGATCCGGGAGACCCTGCTGGCGCTGTTGCGCCGCGGCGCCGCCCTGGAGCCCGCCGAGATCGCCAGCCAGGTGCCGCGCACCCTGCCCATAGCGGCGGCGGTCGCTTTGTTTCAGCGCTGGGGATGGGACTATTTTTCGTATCGAACCGGTGGCGGTCTCCGATATCATCCGGATGACGCTGCCAGTTTCGACGCCTTGGCGCGCCACTGGCGCCTGGACGCCGCCGGCGGCTGGCTGGATCGCCTGCGAGGCCTGCGTGCCGTCGCGGACCACCCGCTGAACCCCCGGGCCGCCATCGAAGGCGCCCTGTTCGACTACATTGCATCGATGAAGGCATCGTGAACGACCCCGCGGAACCGCGCATCAGCATGCCAGCCCCTGCCATAGGCGTGATGCCCAATGGCGCGGCCGGCGGCCGGCCGGCCGTGCTTTCGCTCTCGATCAAGGAAAAGGCGGCGTTGTACGCGGCCTACATGCCATATCTGAAGAACGGCGGCATCTTCGTACCTACCAATCGCCCGTACAACATCGGCGACGAGGTCTACCTCATACTGACGCTGCTCGATGACCCGACGCGCCTGCCGGTTGCCGGCAAGGTGGTCTGGATCAGTCCATCCGGTGGCGGGGCATCGAAGACGCCGGGCATCGGCGTGCACTTTCCGCCGGACGAATCGGGCATCATGGCGCGCCGGCGGATCGAAGACGCGCTGGGCGCCGCCTTGCGCTCCTCGCGGCCCACCCACACCATCTGAAGGCCCGCAGGTCCCGGATCCTGCCGCGCGCGGGAGCCGGACCCTGGTCGCGCCACAGGCGCCGGCGCCCGTCGCAAACGATACCTCGCCACGATGCTGATCGACTCGCACTGCCACTTCTGCTTTCCCGACCTGCTGGCCGACGCCCCGGGCGTGCTGGCGCGGATGCACGCCGCGGGTGTCGACATGGCACTGAACATCTCGACATCCCAGGAGGACCTGCAGCCGGTCGTCGCCTTTGCCCAGGCGCACGACGGGATCTACGCGACCGTGGGCATCCATCCCGACAACGAGGACGAGGTCGAACTCGATGTCGCCACGCTGGTCCGCCATGCCGGCGCCGCCAAGGTCGTGGGCATCGGCGAGACCGGGCTGGACTATTACCGGCTGCACGAGCCGCTGGACTGGCAGCGCGAACGCTTCCGCACCCACATCCGCGCCGCCCGCGAATGCGGCAAGCCGCTGGTGATCCACACGCGTGCCAGCCCCGAGGACACGCTGCGCATCATGCGCGAGGAACGGGCCCAGGACGTGGGCGGCGTCATGCACTGCTTCACCGAGAGCGCCGAGGTCGCGCGCGCGGCGATCGACCTGGGCTTCCTGATCTCGTTTTCCGGCATCATCACGTTCAAGTCGGCCCGGGACCTGCGCGCGGTGGCGGTGCAGATACCCGACGAATCGATACTCGTGGAGACCGATGCGCCGTTCCTGGCTCCGGTGCCCAATCGCGGCAAGAGCAATGAACCGGCCTGGGTGACGCATGTGGCCGCGATGCTGGCCGAGCTGCGGGGGCAGACCGTCGAACACGTTCACGACATAACGACGAAGAATTTTCTCAAATTATTCAATATTATAAAATAGTTAGTTCATGTTAAATATAAAGATAGTAGCCCTGCCAGCCACCCCCTCGAATCCCTCGATCCGCAGGACGCGCGATGCAAAGTGACATCGAAATCGCGCAGCAGGCCACGCTGCAGCGCATCGTCGAGCTGGCGCAGGAGCGCCTGGGAATCGCCGCCGAACACCTGGAACCCTATGGGCATTACAAGGCCAAGGTCCATCTGAATTTCCTCCAGACGCTGCGCGACCGCCCCGACGGCAAGCTGATCCTGGTCACGGCCATCTCGCCGACGCCGGCCGGCGAAGGCAAGACCACGACCACCGTGGGCGTCGGTGACGCGCTCAATCGCGTGCTGGCCGGCACCGGCAAGAAGGCGATGATCTGCCTGCGCGAGCCGTCGCTCGGACCGGTATTCGGGCTCAAGGGCGGCGCCGCCGGCGGCGGCCATGCGCAGATCGTCCCGATGGAAGACATCAACCTGCATTTCACCGGCGACTTTTCCGCCATCGCGCTGGCCCACAACCTGCTCTCGGCGCTGATCGACAACCACATCCACCACGGCAACGAGCTGGGCATCGACCTGCGGCGCGTGACCTGGCGGCGTGTCATCGACATGAACGACCGCGCGCTGCGCGACATCACCATCGGGCTGGGCGGGCCGGGCAACGGCTACCCGCGCGAGGACGGCTTCGACATCGTGGTCGCCTCCGAGATCATGGCGATCTTCTGCCTCGCCACCAGCCTGGGCGACCTCAAGGAGCGGATCGGCAACATCATCGTCGCCAGCACCGCCGACGGCCGGCCCGTAAGGGCGCGCGACCTGCAGGCGCAGGGCGCCATGACCGCACTGCTGCGCGATGCCCTGGCGCCCAACCTGGCGCAGACGCTGGAGCGCACGCCCGCGTTCATCCACGGCGGCCCGTTCGCCAACATCGCCCACGGCTGCAACTCGGTGCTGGCCACGCAAAGCGCGCTGAAGCTGGCCGACTACGTGGTCACCGAGGCCGGATTCGGCGCCGACCTGGGCGCCGAGAAGTTCGTCGACATCAAGTGCCGCAAGTCGGGCCTGCGGCCCTCGGCGGTCGTGCTGGTGGCAACGGTGCGCGCGCTCAAGTACCACGGCGGGGTCGAGGTGGCCGACGTGAGCCGGGAAGACCTGGCGGCGCTCGACCGGGGCATCGTCAACCTCGAGCGCCATATCGACAACGTCCAGGAGCGCTACGGGCTGCCCTGCGTCGTGGCCATCAACCACCGCACGCACGACACCGCGGCCGAGATCGACCTGCTGCTGGCACGGGTGGGCGCGCGCGGCAGCAAGGCGGTGGTGGCGCGCCACTGGGCCGAGGGCGGGGCCGGCGCCGAGACGCTGGCGCGCGAGGTGCTGCGCCTGTGCGATACGCCCAGCCGGATGCGCTTCGTCTACGAGGACGCCGACGCGCTGTGGGACAAGATGCAGGCCATCGCGACCCGCGTGTACGGCGCGGCCGGCATCCGCGCGAGCGCGGACGTGCGCGCCCAGATCGACCGGCTGCAGGCCGACGGCTATGGGCACTATCCGGTCTGCGTTGCCAAGACGCAGGTCTCGTTCTCCACCGACCCGCGGCTGCGCGGCGCGCCCAGCGATCACATCGTCGACGTGCGCGAGGTGCGGCTCGCCGCCGGCGCGCAGTTCGTGGTGATGATCTGCGGCGACGTGATGACGATGCCGGGGCTGCCCAAGGTGCCCGCGGCCTACGCCATCGACGTCGACGAGCGCGGCCGCATCGTCGGCCTGTTCTGAGGGACGCGAGCGTGTCGACGGCCGCGGCGGTACCGCCCAACCTGGCAGCCTGGCGCAAGGGCATGCGCGAGGAACTGATCGCGCGCCGCATGGCCGCACCACCCGCGGTCCGGCGCGAATGGAGCCTGGCCATCAGCCTGATGCTGATGCAGGCCTTGCCGCTGCGTCCCGGCGCCGTGGTGGGTTTCTGCTGGCCGCACAAGTCCGAATACGATGCCCGGCCGCTGATGCGCCTGCTGCGCCAGCGCGGGGCGCGCAGTGCATTGCCGGTGGTCATGCAGCGCGCCGAGCCGCTGGTCTTCCGCCACTGGGAACCGGGTGTGCCGATGAAGATCGGCACGATGGGCATCGCCTACCCGGATGGAACCGAGCAGCTCAATCCCGACATCCTGCTGGTGCCGCTGGTCGGTTTCGGCCGCGCCGGCGACCGGCTGGGCTATGGCGGCGGCTATTTCGACCGCACGTTGGCATCGATGGAACCGCGGCCCCTGAGCATCGGCGTGGGTTTCGAGCTCTCACGGATGGAAACGAGCTTTCCCCAGCCGCACGACATTCCGCTCGACGCGATCGCCACCGAGGCGGGCCTGCGCTGGCGGGCCCACAACGCGCTCGAGGACGTCACGCCGCGCGGGCTGCGCGACCGCCTGGAGGAACTGGCGCGCAACCGCGCCGATTTCGCGCGGCTGACCGCCCATACCGTGCCGCATTCAGTCCCGTAGGGGACCGGCTACCGTTTCGCCACGGCGCCGCGCGAAGCGGCTGGTGATGGCCGCCAGCAGCGGCGCGCTGGTCTCGACCAGCACCACGCCCAGCATGATGAGGAAGGCGCCGATGGCGGCCCGCAGCGTCAGCATTTCGCCCAGGAAGACGGCGCCGGCAAGCGCCGCGAACACGCTCTCGAGCGACATGATCAGCGCCGCCTCGGCCGGCGGCGTGTGGCGCTGCGCGACGATCTGCAGCGTGAAGGCGATGCCGCTGGAGACGATGCCGGCGTAGAGGATGGCGGGCAGGCCGTTGATCACGTCGTGCACGGTCACCGGCTGCCAGGCCAGCGCGAAGGGCAGGGAGGCGATGCCGGTGATCGCGCACTGCAGGGTCGAGAGCAGCATCGGCCGCGAGGCGATGCCGCGGAACTGCGCGATCAGCGTGATGTGCAGCGCCCAGATGAGGTCGCTGACGAGCACCAGGACGTCGCCGCGCGACCATCGCGCGTCACCATTGCTGCCGGCCAGCAGCCAGGCGCCGTAGAGCGCGACTGCGCAGGCCAGCAGCACCAGGGCGCGCGGCGGCCGGCGGCTTACGGCCCAGGCCACGAACGGCACGAGCACCATGTACACGGCGGTGAGAAAGCCGGCATTGGTGGCCGAGGTGCTGGCCATGGCGGTCTGCTGGAGCAGGGCGGCGCCGCACAGGCAGGCACCGATGGCACAGCCGCCGGCCAGGTCGGTGTGCGCCAGGCGAACAGTGCTGCGCCGGGCCTCCCAGATCGCGAACGGCAGCAGGAACAGCGTCGCGGCCAGGAAGCGCACCGAAACGAACGCCAGCGGGCCGACATTGGCTCCGCCGAGCTTCTGCGCGACGAAAGTCGTGCCCCATAGCAGGGCAACGAACAGCAGCAGTGCGTCGGCGCGCGAGCGATTCAAGGCAAAGGACATCGTGGGCGGTGGATCCGGTGGTTCGATCGGCGTAAACCGTTGGGGAAATGCCGCTGGCGCGGTGGCGCCGGTGCCACGGCGACGGGACCCGGGATACTATCGCGAATCTTTCGCGATACGCGCTCGCCGCCGCCGGCGCGTGAACACCGGTGCACACCATTACCAGGACGTCCGCACATGAGCGCATCTGATTCCGATGGACTGCGGCGCGGAATAGGTCAGCGGCAGCTGAGCATGATCGCGATCGGCGGCGCGATCGGCACCGGCCTGTTCTTCGCCAGCGGCAGCGCGATCTCGCAGGCCGGGCCGGGCGGCGCGATGCTCGCCTACGCCCTGATGGGCTTTGCCGTCTACTGCATGATGCAGTCGCTGGGCGAGATGGCCACCCAGCTGCCGATACCGGGGTCGTTCGAAGCCTATGCCGAACGCTTCATCGATCCCTCGCTGGGCTTTGCCTTCGGCTGGAACTACTGGTTCAGCTGGTCCATCACCCTGGCCGCCGAATTCGTCGCCGGCGCGCTCATCGTCCAGTTCTGGTTCCCGGACAGCAACCCGACGCTCTGGGCGATGGGATTCTTCGTGCTGCTGATGGCGCTGAACCTGCTCTCCGTCAAGGCCTATGCCGAAGCCGAGTACTGGTTCTCCGGCATCAAGGTCGTCACCGTGATCATCTTCGTCCTGGTCGGATTCCTGATGATCCTGGGCATGCTCGGCGGCCAGCGCATCGGCTTCCAGAACTGGTTCCTGCACAGCACGCAGACCGGACAGAGCGCCCCGTTCGTGGGCGGCTTCACCAGCATCCTGCTGGTGTTCCTGGTGGCCGGCTTCTCGTTCCAGGGAACCGAGGCCGTCGGCCTGGCCGCGGCCGAGACGCGCGACCCGACCACGAGCGTGCCCAAGGCCATCCGCACGGTGTTCTGGCGGATCCTGCTGTTCTATATCGGATCGATCTTCGTCGTGGGCTCGCTGATCCCGTTCACCGACCCGAACCTGCTGCGCAGCGACGACGGCATCGCGTTCTCGCCTTTCACCATCGTCTTCCAGCAGATTCCGCGCTTCGGCTACTACGCGGCCAACGTGATGAACTTCGTCATCCTGTCCTCGGTGCTGTCCTGCGGCAACTCCTCGCTGTACGTCTCGTCGCGGATGCTGTACGCGATGTCCCACAGCGGCAAGGCGCCCAAGCTGTTCGGCAAGGTGAACCTGCGCGGCGTGCCGGTGGCCGCGGTCTGGGCGACCGGCCTGGTGGGTGCCACGGCCTTCCTGGCCAACGCGGTCGGCGGGCAGAAGATCTACCAGATGCTCTACAACTTCTCCGGCCTGACCGGTTTCATCATCTGGCTGGGCATCGCCCTGTGCCATCTGCGCTTTCGCCGGGCCTGGCTGGCCCAGGGACGCAAGGTCGAGGATCTCAAATTCCGCTCGCGCTTCTATCCCTGGGGCCCCTGGGTCGCCGTGGTGCTTTTCCTTGCGGTCATCTTCGGCGCCAACATCGGCATCTTCCAGCAGCCGGTGTTCTCGTGGTTCGACTTCATCACCAGCTATGCCATCGTCCCCATCTTCCTGCTGCTCTACTGGGGCCACAAGCGGGCGAACAAGACGCACATCGTGCCGCTCAAGGACTGCAACTTCGAGGGCAAATGAGCCACTCACCGCACGCCGTCGGAGCGCCGGAAGCTGCCGGGACGGTCAAGGCCGCGCTGGATCGGGCGCTCGAGCTGTTGCGCGTGGACGCGAGCCTGGCCCTGGAGCAGGCGCAGGAAATCCTGCACGCGGCGCCCGGGCACCCGATGGCGCAGCTGGTCCAGGGCATGGCGCAACGGGCCATGGGCCAGCCGGCCCTGGCGGTGGCGACGCTCGGTCCGCTGGTGGAGCAGCAGCCCAAGGCCGTTTCGGCCTGGTACGAACTGGGGATGGCGCAGTTCCAGATCGGGCAAAACGACGGCGCGCTGGCGAGCCTACGTCGCGCGGTCGAGCTCAAGCCCGACCATGCCGACGCCTGGCGGGCCATTGGCGACATCTGCACCATGGCGGAGGACGTGGCGGGTGCGGACGCGGCTTTCGCCGGCCACATCAAGGCCTCGACCCGCGATCCGCGACTCCTGCGCCCGGCCGCCGCCCTGTGCGCCAACGACCTCGCAAGCGCCGAACCCTTGCTGCGCGAGCACCTGCGCCACTGTCCCACGGACGTGGCCGCGCTGCGCATGCTGGCCGAGGTCGCGGGGCGCCTGAGCCGCTACAACGACGCCGTGATGCTGCTCGAGCGATGCCTGGAGCTCGCGCCGAATTTTCATGCGGCGCGGCAGAACCTGGTTTTCGTGCTCAACCGCCAGAACCGATTTCCCGAGGCGCTGGAAAACGTCGAGTACCTGCTGGGCGCGGAACCGAACAATCCCGGCTTCTGGAACCTGCGGGCAACCGTGCTGGCGCGCGTGGGCGAGCATGGCGAATCCATGAAGATCTACGCGGACATCCTGCAGGCGCATCCGGCAATGCCCGGAGTCTGGATGAACTACGGCCACGCCCTGGGAACGGCCGGGCGCACCGAGCAGAGCATCGAGGCCTATCGCAAATGCATCCGCCTCGAACCCAACTGCGGCGAGGCCTACTGGAGCCTGGCTAACCTCAAGACCTTCCGGTTTGCCGATGCCGAGGTGGCGCAGATGAAAAGCCTGCTGGCACGGCGCGAACTCACGAACGAGGAACGCTTTCACCTGCAATTCACGCTCGGCAAGGCCGAGGAGGATGCCGGGCACTTCGAGGCATCGTTCCGTCACTATGTCGAAGGCAACCGCTTGCGCCGCACGGAGATCGCGTACGACGCCGCTTCGACGCACGACCTCGTGGCTCGCAGCAGGGAGCTGTTCACGGCCGATTTCTTTCGCTCTCGCGAGGGATACGGCAATCCATCCCGCGAAGCCATTTTCATCGTCGGCCTGCCGCGGGCCGGGTCCACCCTCGTCGAACAGATGCTCTCCAGCCATTCGGAAATCGAGGGGACGATGGAGCACCAGGACATCATGGTGATGGCGACCCGGATGGGAAGGCGCAGTCGCAAGGCCGGCGGGCCGGATTACCCCGCGGCGTTGGCGGCACTGACGCCGGAGGATTGCCACGAACTGGGGGCGCAGTACCTCGAACACACCCGACTGCAGCGCAAGACCGGCAAGCCGGTGTTCATCGACAAGATGCCGAACAATTTCCTGCACCTGGGATTGATTCGCCTCATATTGCCGAATGCCCGCATCATCGATGCCCGGCGGCATCCGATGGCGTGCTGCTTTTCGGGTTTCAAGCAACACTTTGCCCGCGGTCAGTATTTCACCTACTCTTTGCGGGACATCGCGCGCTACTACTGCGACTACGTAGACCTGATGCGCCATTTCGATGCCGTGCTTCCGGGTGCCGTCCACCGTGTCTTCTACGAGGAACTGGTGGCAAATACCGACCAGGGCGTTCGGGACCTGCTCGCGTATTGCGGCGTGCCTTTCGAGGAGTCGTGCCTGCGCTTCTACGAGAACGACCGTGCAGTGCGCACGGCAAGCGCGCAACAGGTGCGCAAGCCGATCTTCCGCGATGGCGTGGACCAGTGGCAGAATTTCGAGCCCTGGCTGGGGGAATTGAAGGCCGAACTGGGGCCCGTATTGCAGCAGTATCCGGCGGTGCCCGGGGGCTGAGGCCCGCGCGGGGGAGATCGGGACACCTGTCTATTGCGATGCATTTCCGCTTTACCAACTATCAAAATTGAACGGGGGAGGGCGATACATGACGCGAAGCCGCAAACGCAAGCTCCAGCGCCTGCGAAAGCCGCAGGTACTCAAGTCCTGGGTGCCGCTGGCAACGGCGCTTTTTGCAGCCAGTGCGTCGCTGCATGCGCAGCAGGCGGACAACGCGCCTGCTGCCATGGCGCAGGCGGCGGGCGGCGATACGCTGGAAGATATCGTCGTCACTGCGCAAAAGCGCTCCGAGACCCTGCAGCAGGTACCCATCAGCATCCAGGTGCTCGGTGGAGAGCAGCTCGCGCAGATGAACGTCGTCAGCTTCGACGATTACGCCAAGCTGCTGCCCAGCGTCAGCCTGGAATCCTTCGGTCCCGGCCAGGCGCAGCTGTATTTCCGCGGCATCGTCAGCAGTTCCAACGGCTACCTGCACTCGGGTCCGCGTCCCGAGACCGGCATGTACCTGGACGAGATCCCGATCACCACGATAGGCGGCAATCCCGACCTGCACATGTACGACATCCAGCGCGTCGAGGCGCTGGCCGGCCCCCAGGGCACGCTGTATGGCGCCGGCTCCCTGTCGGGAACGCTGCGCATCATCACCAACAAGCCGACCACGTCCAAGTTCGAGGGCGGCTACGACGTGCAGGCCGGCAAGGCCAAGAACGGCGACCCCGGCGGCCAGTTCGAGGGTTTCGTCAACGTGCCGCTGAGTCCGGACCTGGCCGTGCGCCTGGTCGGCTACGTGGACCATGACGGGGGATACATGGACAACGTGCTGGCAAGTCGGACGTACCAGCGCCAGTCCAACGACAACCTGCCGTCGCGTTGCAATTACGGCACGGGGCCGGTGACGACCGCCATCAACTGCCCGGTCACGGTGACCAATGCCGGCTACGCGAAGTCGCGTGCCAACACCGTCGACACCTATGGGGGCCGCGCGGCCCTGCAATTCGACCTGAACGATCAATGGGTGATCTCGCCCATCATCGTCTACCAGGACCAGAGGACCAAGGGCAGTTTCAGCTTCGACCCGCTGATCGGCGACCTGCAGTACACCGACTTCAGCCCGGACAGCACGACCGACCGGTGGTACCAGGCGGCGCTCACGGTCGAAGGCAAGATCGGCAATTACGACCTGGTCTATTCGGGCGGCTACTTCAACCGCAAGCAGAACGTCCAGGCCGATTATTCCGAATACAACGTGGGCTATGACACCGGTTCCTACGCCTATAACCGCCTGCGCGACAACAGCGGCAACCTGATCGTGCCGAACCAGAACCAGGTCCAGTCCGACCAGTACGGCAAGCTCACGCACGAAATCCGCATCAGCTCGCCGTCCACCAACGCGGTCAGTTTCATCGCCGGTCTTTTCTACCAGCGGCAGACCGACGACACGCGCGACGACTTTCGCTTCCCCGGCCTGGGCAGCAACGCCACCTACAACTATTCGGTGCCGACCTCGCCCGGTTCGCTGTACCTCGACCAGTTCCGGCGCACCGACCGCGACTATGCGGCGTTCGGCGACGTGACGTGGAAGATCAGCGACCAGTTCAAGGTCAGCGGCGGCATACGCGAATTCATCGCCTACAACACGCTCACCGGATTCTTCGGTTTCAACAGCGCCTGGAACGACACGATCCCCGGCGACCGGAACATGAATTCCCTGGGCCTGAACGGCACGCTCTATTGTCCCGGCGGCGTCATTGCCACGAGCGGCGAAGAGCCGTGCCAGAACGTCAATGCCCTCGTGCGCGAAAAGGGCCAGACGCACCGCGTGAATGCGAATTACCAGATCGATGCCGATCGCATGGTCTATGCGACCTATTCGACCGGCTTCCGGCCCGGCGGCCCCAATCGGCGACCGAACCTTGCGCCTTTCTCGTCCGACAAGCTCACGAACTACGAGTTCGGCTGGAAATCGACCTGGCTCAATCACCGGGTGCGGTTCAACGGCGCGCTGTTCGACGAGAAGTGGGATGGGGTCCAGCTGACGACCAACGGGCCCAACGGCATCACGGACATATTCAATATCGGCAATGCGCAGGTCAAGGGACTGGAAGGCGACATCACCTGGCTTGCAACCGAGCACATCGAACTGTCCGCCTCCGGCACCTACGTCCACGCCGTGACGACCACGGACTTCTGCGGCGAGAACAAGGTGCAGGGTACGCCGGGATATGGGCAGCTCCTGCCCAGTTGCGCCGGCTCCGCGTCGGCGCCATCCGGTACCCGGCTGCCGATCACGCCCGATTTCAAGGGGAACCTGACGGCCCGCTACAAGTTCAACGTGAATGATTACAAGCTGCATGCGCAGGCGGCGTTTTTCCACCAGACGAGCGCAACATCGGTGCTCAACGTGGCGGAAGACCAGGAAATCGGCGACATGCCCGGCTTCAGTACCGTCGACGTGGCCTTTGGCGTGGCCAAGGACCGGTGGGCCGCGGAGTTCTTCGTCAAGAACCTGTTCGATACGCGCGGCCAACTCAACCGCAATTCGCAATGCTTCGTTGGAGAATGCTTCAACAACCCGCGCATCTACCCGACCATGCCGGAATATTTCGGGGTCAAGTTCAGCAATTCATTCTAGCCACGAAAGCCGGGGCATCCGGCAGGAAGACAGCCGGCGCGCGCAGCGCCGGCTTTTTTTTGCGCCGAGGCAACGGGTGTTGCAAAACTGCTCAATCGAAGGGAACTTTCCTGGAGGAAATTGCCGCGCTGCGCTATCGTTCCGCGCTTGGCCAGAAGCGGGCAAGAGCTCGACAATTCGATGGACAGGAGGGGGAAATCATGGTGGTGAAACCGGGTGTGGTCGGTAAGAGTTTGCTGTGCGGCCTTGCCGTGCTCGGCCTGGGCCAGCACGGCGCCAATGCGCAGACGGCCGGTGGGTCGGCGCCCGCCGATGCCGGCGCCACGGAACAGACGCTGGACACCGTCGTCGTCACCGGCACGCGCCGCCTCGATCGGACCGTCGCCGATTCGCCGGTGCCCATCGACGTCATCGACACGACGGCACTGAAGAACCAGGGCGCCACCAACGAACTGGGCGCCGTCCTGAACGACCTGGTGCCATCAATAAACTTCCCGCGCCCTTCGCAGTCGGACGGCACCGACATGGTTCGCATTGCCACGCTGCGCGGCCTGGGCCCGGACCAGACCCTCGTGCTCATCGACGGCAAGCGGCGCCATGCGTCTGCCATCACCAATGACCAGTTCTCGATCGGCCAGGGCTCGTCGGGCGTCGACCTCAATGCGATTCCCGTGTCGGCGATCAAGCGCATCGAGGTGCTGCGCGACGGCGCCGCCGCCCAGTACGGATCCGATGCCATCGCCGGCGTGATCAATATCATCCTCAAGGACAACTCCGAGGGCGGTGATGCGACGGCAACCATCGGCAAGTACTACACGACGATCAAGGGGGTTCCCAAGGTCACGGGCCTGCAGAGCGCCAACGGCCAGCCGGTGGTCGATTTCGTCGACGGATTCGGCACCAACGTGTTCAAGGCCAATACCTCGGGCAACCGCACGGCCCAGGACGGCACCACCTACAACGTCAGCGCCGACATCGGCCTGCCGCTGAGCGATCGCGGCTTTGCCAACCTGGCACTCGAGGTTGCGCACCGCGATTCCACCAATCGTTCCGGCTACGAGCTCGGGCAGAACTACAACACGCTGCCGGTCAGCGGCGCTTTCGACCCCCGCGAGCTCACCTTCAACCGTCTCGACGGATCGACCGGCGACGGCACCGAGCAGGACCACAAGATCTTCCTCAATACCGGCTACAAGATCGACGACAGCGCGAAGGCATATCTTTTCGCCAACGACAGCCACCGTACCGGGACGGGTTACCAGTACTACCGGAATGCCGGCCAGGCTTCCGACAACGGCGGCCGCGACTGCGACATCAACCTGCCGGCCCTGTCCAATGGCGCGTGCCAGACCTTCCCCTTCTATCCGAACGGCTTCCTGCCGGTCATCAACAGCACGATCACCGACTACCAGGTGGTGGCGGGCGTGAAGGGCGAGCTGGCCACCTGGCACTACGATGCATCGCTCAACGACGGCCACGACCGGTACGACTTCGGCACCGGCAATACCATCAACACGACCCTGGGCGAGGCAAGTCCGCGCTCCTTCAACGACGGCAGCCTGGCCTACGGCCAGACGATCGCCAATCTCGACCTGCAGCGTGAATACGCGTTCACCAGCACCATCCAGGATCTTTCGGTGGCGGCGGGACTGGAATACCGGCGCGAGCACTACACCATCACTCCCGGCGAACCCGATTCCTATGCGGCAATCGCGGGCGTGCCGTTCAGCCCGCCGGGCGGCTCGCAGAGCTTTCCGGGCTTTGCCAATGCCGAGGATCAATACCGCCACAATGTCGCGGCGTACGCGGATCTCGACGCCGATGTCAATGAGCGCTGGGAAGTCTCGGCGGCGGCACGCGAGGAGAAGTACTCCGATTTCGGTTCCAACACGAGCGGCAAGCTGGCAACCCGCTACAAGCTGGCCGACAGCTTGACCGTGCGCGGTGCGGTGTCCACGGGTTTCCGCGCGCCTTCCCTGCAGCAGGAGTTCTACACGACCCAGGCGTCCGTCTCGACACCCGGCGGCATCGTGCTGACCAATCTGCTGCCGGTGTCCGATCCCGCCGCCCAGGCGCTGGGCGCCAAGCCCCTCAAGCCGGAAACGTCGCGCAACTTCTCCGCGGGTTTCTCCTGGGCGGCGCTGCCCCGGACCACGCTTTCGATGGACGTCTACCGCATCGACATCCACAACCGCATCGCACTGACCGATGCGCTGAACGCCAGCTATGTGCCGAACATCGTTTCCATACTGCAAAGCAATGGCCACCCCAATGCGACGCAGGCGTTCTTCTTCGTGAACGGCTACGATTCGCGCACCCAGGGCATCGACCTGGTGGCCACCAGCGCGCTGCCGTGGCAGCAGCTGGGCCACTTCGATCTCACGGCCAGCTATAACTACGGCACCAACGGGATCAGGAAACTCGTGGCCTACGCGCCGACGGGCCTGCCCCTGATCGGCTCCTACAGCCAGACGCTCTACACCACTGCCCAGCCGCGCGACAAGGCGACCCTGTCGCTCGACTGGAAGCGCAACACCTCCGGCGCGACCGTGCGCGTCACGCGCTACGGCAAGGTCACCTCCGAGGACCAGAACGGCGGCGATTACGGTTCGTCCACGGACAACTTCACGCAGGGCGCCAAGTTCCTCACCGACCTGGAATACCGGTATGACGCCGCCAAGGGTCTGCAACTCGCCGTGGGCTCGAACAACATCTTCGACGTCTACCCCGATGCCTACCCGCTCAAGCGCAATTGCTCCGGTTCGCCGGTGCCCAGCTGCTCCTCGACGGCGCTCGATGCCGTCTACCCCTTCGGCGTGGTGTCGCCGTTCGGCGCCAACGGCCGCTTCGTTTATGCGCGCGTGAACTACAACTGGTAAGGCGGGGATCGCGCATGCCTGCGCTTTCGCCGCTATTCGCGACCGCCTAGTTCACGGGCGGCGCGACCGGGGGAAGTGCAGGCAGGTTCCATGCGTGCAAGTGCGCGACGTATTCGTCTCGGGGCAACTGCACGAGCCGCGGTAAACGGTCGCGGTCGAGCCACGCGACCAGCGCGGCGATGTTGGCCGGATCACCGGCCGTGCACCCGGCTGTGGTGCTGGCCGGTCCCTGCCAGATGTGGATGAATATGCAGGAGCCGGCACCCGCCTGGGCGGGACCGGTGTTGTGGTCGACGACGACCCCGATCCGATACTGGTCGTCGTCGCGCCGCATCTGCTCCGCGCTGTTCCAGTCAACGGTTACGCCCGTGCGTTCCAGCACGCTGTTGTAGTGGCGCGAGGCCGGATCGTCGACGCATTCAGTGGTGGCCGTCGCCTGCACGTAGGGCATCGTGCTCGACGCCAATGCAGCCACGGAGGAAGGTGCATACCCGAATACCGCGCTCAGGGCGAAGACGCCGGCCGGCGATCTCCCGTCGCCTTCATGCTTGCGGTAGCCGGCCGTCGGCAGCTCGCCGTGCAGGCCGCGGCCCCATGCGAGGCCCGAGGATCCCAACACGACAGGGAAGGGATTCCCCACCGGTTTCCATTCGCTCGCAGGCGTTTCGCGTTCGAAGCGCTGCAGCGTTCCGGTGGTGGACGACCAGCCGGCAGCGGTCACGACCACCAGTTGACGCGAGCGACCCAACGGGCCTGCGGGTTCGGACGGCACCAGTGGCGCTGCCGGCAGCGGAGCGAGCGATGCGCAACCGGCAAGCAGGAGTGCCGCGGTGCCGAGCGCCAGGGCGGCTCCCGCACGCGGGCGTCTCCGCCATGGTCGGACCGGCCCATGCGGTACCGTGATCATTGGGGTTTCCTTTCGATTGCCTGCGGCTCGCGGAATCATACCGAAGGCTCCTGCCCGGCATGTGCCGCTGTACATCGTCGCAGGTAAGATCCGGGCTGCCCGGTGTCCAGTGCCTTGGCCGGTTCCGGTCTGCGTCGAGGCGCATCCTCCGTCCATTGGCGTCGGACACGCATCGAAAGGGGAAGGGTTGATCAGCGCCAACGGACGCAAGCAGGAAAGCCTGGTACGCGGCCTCGGCTTGTGGGGTGCCATCGCAATCAATGTTGCGAACATGATAGGCACCGGCATCTTCCTGAAGACGCGCGTGATGACGTGCAATGTGGGCAGCCCGATGCTGGTGCTCGGGGCATGGATCGCCGCCGCATTGCTCACGCTTGCCGGCACCTTTGCCTATGCCGAGGTGGCGGCGATGATGCCGGAGGCGGGCGGGGAATACGTGTTCCTGCGCCGCGCCTACGGCCGGTTGACCGGTTTCCTGTACGGCTGGACCACTTTCGCGATCTACAAATCGGGCTCGCAGGCCGCGCTTGCCGTCGGTTTCGCGATATTCCTGAACGTTGCGCTGGGGGGCGTCCTCGACGGAAACGCCCTGGCCGGCTCGGTGTTCGGTCATCCTGTGCGCCTGCCATGGCTGGCGGTCGTCGCGCTCGGGGCGATCTGGACGGTCGCCGCGTTCAATTGCCGCTCGATCACCTCGGGAGGGCGCATGGCGATCGGCTTCACCCTTGCCAAGGTGGCCCTGCTCGCGGCGCTGGCCATCGGAGCGTTCGCGTTCCAGAGCGGCCACTGGGGAAACTTCCTGCTTCCCGTGGGTGACGCGAGCTGCACAGGGGTCGAAGCGAGCGCGCGCGGTGGACTGGCGGGATTTGGCGCCGCTATGCTGGGCGCCCTGTGGGCCTTCGACGGGTGGGCGAACGTGGCGCCGCTGGCCGGCGAAGTCAAGGACCCCGCGCGCGATCTGCCGCGGTCCTTCTTCGGTGGCATGCTGGTCGTCGCCGCCCTGTACCTGGCCGTGAACCTCGCCTACTTCTACGTGCTCTCGCCCCTCGAGGTCGGGAGCGTTTCGCCGACCTCCTCGGTTGCCACGGAAGTCCTGCGCCGTTTCGTCGGGCCGGCGGCCGTCACGATCGCGGCGATGGCACTGATGTTCTCGGCCTTCGGATCGCTGCACGCTTCGGTACTTTCGGGTGCGCGAGTGCCGTTCGCGATGGCACGGGAGGGTCTTTTCTTCCGTGCGCTCGGCCAGGTTTCGCCGCGCTCGCACGTTCCGGCGCGAGCGGTGCTTGCCCAGGCCGCGTGGGCCAGCGTGCTGGCGCTCTCGGGTTCGTACGACACCCTCACGGATGCGGCGATATTTGCCGTCTGGCTCTTCTACGGCCTAACTGCGGGCTCGCTGTTCGTCTTTCGCCGCACGATGCCCGATGCGCGACGCCCTTATCGAGCGCTCGGCTATCCGTGGGTGCCGGCCGCATTTGCCTTGGCGACCCTGTGCCTGATCCTGAACACGTTCTTCGCGACGCCGCGTCTTGCATTCACGGGTGTCGGCATCATGCTCGCCGGCCTGCCGTTCTACCTCTATTGGTCGGCGCTGCGTGCGCGGGCCGCCTAGCGCTGCCCGCCGCCGCGGTTCAGCGCCAGGCGCGCCCACAAAAAAAGGCCGGCGGGCGCTGGGGCGCCTGCCGGCCTTGTGGATTTCGCGCAGTGCGCGTGCGACTCAGTGCGCCGCGAACAGGTCCGTCATCAGCTGCGTGCCGCTGTCGCAGGCGTGATTCAGGCAGGGCAGGCCCAGCGCCGCTTCTAACGTCTTCGTCAGCGAGTAGTGGTTGTACTGCTGGTTGCTGACCACCGGGTGGCGCGAGTAGTTGGTATCCACCAGCGCGACGACCTGGTTGGCGTAGTTGCCGTAGTCGTTCTCGTCCCAGACGATGACCAGGGCCGTCTTGCCTTCCTTCCAGGCCGGCGAGGCCTTGATGGCGGTGACCAGGGTCTTGACCGCCGCATCGCCCATCTCCACGGCGTGCGCGTCGTCGCCGCACTGCGCGGTGTAGCCGCCGGCGCCGTGCATGTCATGGCACTGGTTGGGCGCCACGAACGCGAAGGTCGGCAGCGTGCCGCGGGCGAGGTCGGCGTACAGGCCGTCGGCGCCGTCGAATCCCACCACCTGGTTCAGGCTCAGGTCGGCGCTGGTGCCGACTTCGACGTCGCGGAAATACACGAAGGGATTGTGCTTGACCGCGTAGAGCTTGGCCACCGAGACGTTCGAGGTGCCGATCTGCCAGGCGGCGACCGGGCTGACGCTCGAGTACGTGCCATCGGCGTAGTTCACGCCGTCGACGCGCGAACCCGTCGTGGGCAAGCCTTCCTGGTAGCTCTTCCAGGACTGGCCGCGCTCGGCCAGCTGGTGGGCGATGGTCTTGGGCGTATAGGTGATGGCGGGGTAGCTGACGATGCCCCAGTTGTTGGCAACCACGGCGGTGCCGGCTCCGGCCGACGCGCATTGCGGCAGCGGGCCCAGCTGGTCGAACCAGGGTTCCAGGCAGGCGTCCACCGTGGCCGGGAAGGCGTAGTCGGTGCCGGCGCCGTCGATCGGGGTGTAGGCGCCGCCGCAGCCGCTGCCGGCCGGGTTGTTGTCGACGCAGCCGCCGTTGACCCAGACGGGCCAGTTGTCATTGGTCAGCCCGAAGTTCGAGCCGCCGACGATTTCCAGGTAATTGGTGAGACTCGGATGCCCCACGGCCCAGTAGTTGGCGGCCTGGCCGACGGTCTTGGCGTAGGCATTGAGGAAGGGCGTGTTGGCGCTCGTGCCGCCGAGGATCTCCGCGGCGGAATGGTTTTCCATCATGACCACGATCACGTGGTCCAGGTGCGGGATCGAATGCTGCCCGATCGCATCTTCGCGGGCGGACACCGAGGCGCCGGTCAAGAGCGCCAGGGTGGAAAGGACCAGCAGGTTCTTCTTCATAGGTGTTGTGCTCCAAAGGGAGGTGCCGGTGGCACCGTCTGCCTGTCGACAATGTGCCGCCGCGCGCCATGCGCGCGGCCAGGTGCGAGTTCCTCGCGCCGCACGCAAGCTATTCCCGGTAGATGACAGGCGCGTGTATTGCCTGCTTCGTCGGCGAGGGCAACCGTGACAACCGGCGCCTATCGTCCCGTTTGTCACGTTCCCGTCATTGAAAATTTGGGATGTGACTTCGGTAAATCAATCGCTTCGGAGACGCAGTTCATGTGGGTCACCAGCAGTCGCGGGCCTGACCGTAGCGTTTGCAACGCAAATGCGTCGCATTTTTGCCCATCATTGCAATGAGCTAATGCATATTGCTACGCGACAGGATGTTCCGAATAAACGGCGATCTTCGGAAGATTACAAATGCTCGTAAAGGGCAAAACTATCCGGATCGGCTTCATGTCAGTTGATTTGTCTCCTCTCATGAACTCGGGTGATGGTGCCGATGGCATTTCTTTGCCATTGGTGAGCGCAAAAAAACTAGCAGTTCCGAGAACGCGGGAGTGTTGACATGAGTGCAGTGATGAATCCCCTGGATGCGACCCATACCAACTGGCTGCAACGACTCTTCGCGTCGGCGCCAACGCCGGCGGAACTGCAGGCGCTGCAGGAACGCCGGCGCGAGACGGCCGAGCTCAAGAGCCGGCTGGCGGCCATCGACAGGATCCAGGCGATCATCGAGTTCGCGCTCGACGGCACCATACTCTCGGCCAACGAGAATTTCCTGCGGGCGACCGGCTACAGTCTCGAGGAGATCAAGGGCCGGCACCACAGCCTGTTCGTCGACGCCGAGACCGTCAACACCACCGAGTACCGCCAGTTCTGGGACAAGTTCCGCAACGGCGCCTACGATGCGGGCCGCTATCACCGCAAGGGCAAGGGCGGCAGGGACGTCTGGCTGCAGGCCTCCTACAACCCGATCCTCGATCCGGACGGCAAGCCCTGCAAGGTCATCAAGTACGCGACCGACATCACCGAGGAGGTGGTCGCCGAGAAGCGCCGCGCCGACCAGACCGAGGGCGCGCTGCGCGTCCAGGCGGCGCTGGAGGCCGTTACCAGCAACGTGATGATCGCCGACGCCGACAACGTCGTGGTGTTCATGAACAAGTCGGTCGAGACCATGCTCAGCCGCGCCGAGTCCGACCTGCGCAAGGAACTGCCGCAGTTCGAGACCCGCAAGGTCGTCGGCTCGAACATCGACATCTTCCACAAGAACCCGGCGCACCAGAAGAGCATGCTCGCGGCGCTGCGCAGCACCTACCGCACCCAGATCAGCGTCGGTGGCCGCATCTTCGCGCTGGTGGCCACGCCCATCTTCGATGCGAAGGGATTGCGTGCCGGCACGGTCGTCGAATGGGCCGACCGCACGGCCGAGGTGGCCACGGAAAAGGAGATCGACGGCATCGTCCAGGCGGCGATCGGCGGCGAATTCAGCAGCCGGCTGCCGATGGACGGCAAGGAAGGCTTCTTCAAGGCGCTCGCCAGCGGCGTGAACAAGCTGATGGACACCAGCGAGCAGGGCCTGAACGACGTCGCCAGCCTGCTGGCGGCGTTCGCCGCCGGCGACCTGACGCAGCGCATCGAGCGCGACTACCAGGGATTGTTCGGCAAGGTCAAGGAGAGCGGCAACCAGACGGCCGAGCAATTGGCCCGGGTGCTGGGCGAAGTCGGCACCGCTGCCGAGGCGCTGACCGGCGCGGCCAACCAGGTGAGCGCCACGGCGCAGTCGCTTTCGCAATCGGCGAGCGAACAGGCATCGTCGGTGGAGGAGACGACCGCGTCTATCGACATGATGTCGGCATCGATCACGCAGAACAGCGACAACGCCAACGTCACCGACGGCATGGCCACCAAGGCCAGCAAGGAAGCGGCCGAAGGCGGCAAGGCGGTCACCGACACCGTCTCGGCGATGAAGCAGATCGCGCAGAAGATCAGCATCATCGACGACATCGCCTACCAGACGAACCTGCTGGCCCTGAACGCCGCCATCGAGGCGGCGCGTGCCGGCGAACACGGCAAGGGATTCGCGGTGGTGGCCGCCGAGGTGCGCAAGCTGGCCGAGCGCAGCCAGGAGGCCGCCAAGGAGATCGGCGACCTGGCCGGCAGCAGCGTGTCCACGGCCGAGCGGGCCGGGCGCCTGCTCGACGAGATCGTCCCTTCCATCCAGAAGACCTCCGAGCTCGTGCAGGAGATCGCGGCGGCCTCGTCGGAGCAGAACCAGTCGGTGACGCAGATCGGCGCGGCAATGGGCCAGCTGAGCAAGGCGACCCAGCAGAACGCCTCGGCGTCCGAGCAGCTGGCCGCCACGTCCGAGGAACTGTCGGGCCAGGCGGCGCAACTGCAGGACTCGGTCTCGTTCTTCAACCTGGCCGACCGGCCGGCCCGCGCGGCCAAGGTGCGCGCCGAGGTGGAGCTTCCCGGCAAGCGCGCGATGAACGGCAAGACGCCGCATGTGCCCTCGGCCGCCAAGGCACTCAACGGCGCCAACGGCGGCAACGGCAACTTCCGGCCGTACTGAGCCACGCCCATGAACGCACATGACGACACCGGCCTGCCGTCGGCCACGAGCGGCGGCGCGCACGCGCAGTACCTCACCTTCCTGCTCGGCGCGGAGGTCTACGCCATGGACCTGCGCGCGGCGCGCGAGATCATCCAGCATGGCCCGATGACCAGCGTACCGTTGATGCCGGAATACGTGCGCGGGGTCATCAACCTGCGCGGCGCCGCGCTGCCGGTCGTCGACCTGCAGGTGCGTTTCGGTCGTCCGCCGGCGGTCGTCGGCGACCGCACCTGCATCGTCGTGTTCGACGCCGATCGCGGCGGCACGCGCGGCGCGCTGGGCCTGCTGGTCGACGCCGTGCGCGAGGTGATCGATATCGCCGCGGGACAGATCGAGCCGCCGCCGCAATTCGGCACGGCGGTGCGGCGCGAGTTCCTCAAGGGCATAGGCAAGGTGGCGAACCGCTTCGTCATCATCCTGGACCCCGACACCGTGCTGGACCTGGACGACTTGGCGCAGGTCCTCGCGCCGGCCGATCGGGCCGCAGCGCAGCACGTCGCACTGGCCTAGGCGGCAACGGTGGGTCCCGGTGCGATCCACGGCGCTGCGGCGCGCGGCAGGGGCGTGAGCCGCCGGTGCGGCGCGTCCGGCGCCCCGGTTCGGGAATCCGGCACATGCTGACGCTGCGCGACGATACCTATCGCAGGATCGCGGCGCTGATGTACCACACCATCGGCATCGCCTTTTCCGACAGCAAGATCTCGCTGGTGTCGTCGCGCCTCGGGCCGCGCATCCAGCGCCTCGGCCTGGAGGATTTCGACGAGTACCTCGCGCTGATCGATTCGCCGCAGGACCATGGCGAATTCCAGGTGGCCGTGGACCTGCTCACGACCAACGAGACCTATTTCTTCCGCGAGCCGGCCCACTTCGACCTGCTGGAACGCGAGATCACCGCGGCCAAGCCGCGCTCGCTGGCGGTGTGGAGCGCCGCGTCGTCGTTCGGCGACGAGGCCTACAGCATCGCGATGCTGCTTGCCGACCTGCAGCGGCGCGGCAGCCTGGGAGATGCCTGGTCGATACTCGGGACCGACATCAGCGATCGCGTGCTGCGCAGCGCGATCGAGGCGATCTATCCGCAGGACCGCCTGCGCAACGTGGCGCCGGAAAAGCTCAAGCGTTATTGCCTGCGCGGCGAGGGCGCCGCCGAGGGACTGACGCAGATCAACGGCCAGCTGCGCGAACGCGTGCGCTTCGGCCGCCTCAACCTGTGCGAACCGATAGAGGACCTGGGTCCGTTCGACGTCATCTTCCTGCGCAACGTCCTCATCTACTTCGACACCGCGACCAAGCACGCCGTGGTCGAGCGCGTGCTCACCCAGTTGCGCCCGGGCGGGCTGTTCTTCATCGGCACGGCCGAGGGACGCGCGGCCGGCGAGAAGATACTTCAACCGCTGGGGCCGGGCGCGTTTCGCAAGCGCGGACCCTGACGTGGGCGCGATGAACCCGTTTCCGTATTGCAGCCCGCTGACCAGCGATGGCGTGCAGGTGCTGCATCCGGGCGACGTGATGTGTGCCGACAACGGCTCGCGTTTCGAGACGCTGCTCGGCTCCTGCGTGGCCATCGTGCTGACCGACCCGCGGCGCACGATAGGCGCCATGTGCCACGTGGTGCACGCGGGCGCGCCCATCGACGGCGCCGAACGCAACTGGGCCTACGGCGACCATGCGCTCGCCGCGATGTACGCCCAGCTGCGTGCGCGCGGCATCAATCCGCTGATGTGCGTCGCCTACGTCTACGGCGGTGGCAATATGTTCCCGCACCTGTTCGGCAGTTCGCACCCGGGGGACGCCAATTCCCGCTGGGCGCTGCGGGTCCTGGCGCGCGACGGCATCAGGGTGCTGTTCCATGACCTGGGCAGCGCCAGCTACCGGCGGCTCGCGTGGACGGTGGGTACCGACGCTCCCGAGTGCGTGGCGATCCCGATCTAGGGCTTGCGGAACTTCAGCACGTAGTTGTCCGCCTCGCCGATGGCCAGGTACTTCGCGCGGTCCTTGTCCTTGAGTTCCAGGGTCGGCGGCAGCGTCCACACGCCCTCGGGCCAGTCCTTGGTGTCGCGCGGGTTGGCATTGATCTCCGACGACCCGACGAATTCGAAACCGGCCTTCCGGGCCAGTTCTATCGTGTAGTCCTGGCGCACGTAGCCGTTGGCCGCCTTGGGATCCTGCGGGACGTCATCGCGGGCGCGGTGGTCCTCTATGCCCAGGATGCCGCCCGGCTTGAGCGCGCGAAAGAATCCCTCCAGCGCCGCGGCTGCGTATCCTGCATCCATCCAGTTGTGCAGGTTGCGGAAGGTGAGCACCAGGTCGGCCGTCCCGGCCGGTGCGACCGCGTAGTGGTCCAGGCCCAGTTCGGTGATCTTCACCTTTCCATAGCGGGCCGGATCTGCCGCCAGCTTGGCGCGATATTTGTCCTTGCCCGGCGCGGGGGCTTCGGGGTCCTTGGGCGGCGGCACTGCCACGTACAGCTGGCCGCTTGCCTGCAGATAGGGCGCCAGTATCTCGGTCCAGTAGCCGCCGCCGGGGCTCACCTCGACCACCGTCAGGTCCGGACGCAGGCCAAAGAACTCGAGTTCCTCCTGCGGGTGGCGGGCCGTGTCGCGCTTGACGAACGCGGGCGTGCGGTGGCCATCGGCGATGGCGGCGTGCAAGGCGGCGTCGGCGGCATGGGTGGCGCGCCCCGGCAGGATGGCCAGGACGAGGGCGAACGGAACGAGGGCGAGCGATGCGGTGATCTTCATGCGGACTCCGGCGTAGGGGCAATTCGGGTGAGTCGGACCAGGCGGCGGATTCTTGCATGAACCGGCGCCGCCCGCCGCAACGTCGACCAGGAACCGCGAAGCCATGCGGGCGCCGATCGCGGTCAGCGACCCGACCCCATGACAGGTAATTTCCCGACTTCTTGACGGCACGCAATACGCGCCCACGCGCCAGGGTTAAGTTTGCGCCAGGATACGTAGGGGAGCGAAAAAATGGCAAAGATGATGCGCGCCGCGGTGGTCCGGGCCTTCGGCAAGCCGCTGGCGATCGAAGAGGTTCCGGTGCCGGTGCCGGGACCGGGCGAGGTCCTCGTGAAGATCGTCGCAACCGGCGTCTGTCATACCGACCTGCACGCGGCCGATGGCGACTGGCCCGTCAAGCCGACCCCACCGTTCATCCCGGGTCACGAAGGCGCCGGCGTGGTGGTGGCGCTGGGCGCCGGTGTCAGGAACCTGAAGGAGGGCGATGCCGTCGGAATCGCCTGGCTGCACGACGCCTGCGGTTGCTGCGAATACTGCGTGACCGGCTGGGAGACGCTGTGCGAATCGCAGAACGACAGTGGCTACAGCGTCAACGGTTCGTTTGCCGAATACGCGATCGGTGCGGCCGACTATGTCGCCCGACTGCCGGCGAACGTCGACTTCGCCGCGCTGGCGCCGATCCTCTGCGCCGGTGTCACCACGTACAAGGGCATCAAGGAGACCGAAGCCCGTCCCGGCGAGTGGCTCGCGATCTCCGGCATCGGCGGCCTGGGGCACATCGCCATCCAGTACGCGAAGGCGATGGGCCTGCACGTTGCCGCGCTCGACGTCAGCGAGGAGAAACTCGCCCTGGCGCGCGCGCTGGGCGCCGAAATCGCGCTCGATGCCCGCTCGCACGACACGCCGGCGCAGCTCGTCAAGCTCACCGGCGGCGGAGCCCACGGCGTGCTGGTCACGGCGGTGTCGCCACCGGCGTTCAGCCAGGCGCTGCAGCTGGTCCGGCGCAAGGGCACGATCAGCCTGGTGGGGCTGCCGCCCGGCGACTTCGCCACGCCGATCTTCGACGTGGTGCTCAAGCGCATCACGCTGCGCGGATCCATCGTCGGCACGCGCCGCGACCTGGCCGAGGCGATATCGTTCGCCGCCGAAGGCAAGGTGCGCGCCCATATCCACATGGCCAAGCTCGGCGACATCAACGGCGTGTTCGCCGACCTGAAGGCCGGGACGGTGGATGGAAGAATCGTGATCGCGATGTAGTAGCGGTCAGGCGCGCACGATCGGCATCTCGGCCCAGCGCGTGGTGTAGCGCGGCGACCGGCGCTCCTGGCGCGTGGCCCAGGAGCGCAGTTCTCCGGTGCTGCTGGCCGCCGTGGCGCTGCCGATGTGCACCGAATCGCGCCCGTAACGCCGGTTGAGCCGGTCCATGGCCCGCATCAGCCCCGCGCGATCGCGGCCCGGCGCGGCAGTCGGACCCGGTTCCTGCAGCGCGAGTTCGCCCTGCGGCAGATCCTGGCCGCAGATGTCGCCGAGCATGACGCCGGCCTTTGCATAGTTGAATCCGGGGCGGAATTCGCGCGCGACCACGCCGGCGGCGGCGCGTACCAGCAGTGCCGTATCGGCGCTGGGCCTGCCCAGGGGCACGGTGACATCGACGCCATGCTGCCGATCATGCCGGCGAAATGGACTGGTGGTGAAGAAGACGGTCAGGCTGCCGGCCGCGCTCTTTTGCTGGCGCAGCTTCTCGGCGGCGCGCGAGGCGAACTCGCTCACCGCTTCGACGATGCCGTCGCGTTCGGTGACCGCCCTGCCGAACGAGCGCGAGACGAGGATCTGCTTGCGCGACGCGGGCGCATCGTCAAGGCCCATGCAGGCAATGCCGCGCAGCTCGCGCAGCGTCTTTTCCAGCACCACGTTGAAGGACTTGCGCAAGGCGCCGGCGTCGACCCGGACCAGGTCGAGCACCGTGCGTATGCCGGCGTCCTCGAGGCGGGCGCTGATCTTGCGGCCCACGCCCCAGACGTCGCCGACCGCGGTGGCGGCGAACAGCCGATCGCGCTCGACGCTTTCCAGGGCCGTCAGGTCGCAAACCTGCGCCAGGCCGGCGCCATAGGCGTCGGGCTGGCGATCCGCTGTCTTGGCGATGTGATTGGCCAGCTTGGCCAGCGTCATCGTCGGGCCGAATCCCACCGAGGTGGGCAGGCCGGTCTCGCGAAGCACCGCCGCGCGCAATTCGCGGCCGATGGCCACCCGCTCGGCGCCGATACCGGAGAAATCGAGAAAGCACTCGTCGATGCTGTAGATCATCTGTTCAGGGGCGAAGCGCGCCGCGATGGCCATCATGCGCGCGGAAAGGTCGTTGTACAGCTCGAAATTGGCCGATACGGCGATCAGCCCGGCCGTGCGCTCCAGGTGCCGCACCTGGAACCAGGGTTGCGCCATCTTCACGCCCAGTGCCTTGGCTTCGTTGCTGCGGGCGATGCAGGCGCCGTCATTCGATGACAGGACCACCACCGGACGGCCGGCCAGGCGCGGCTGGAACACGCGCTCGCAGCTCACGTACATGTTGTTGGCATCGACGAGCGCGTACACGGCGGCCCTGCCGGCGTCAGGGGAGCAGCGAGCGGATTGCCGTCGTCACGACGCCCCAGATCTCGAGCGCATCGCCGTCACCGGCCACCACGTCGTCGCGCGCGGAGCCGTCGGCCGCCAGGCCGCTGGCCGTACCCTGGCGCCAGAAGCGCCGGCAGAGCAATTCGCCGTCGACCACCGCGATGACGATGCTGCCATGGGACGGGCGCAGCGCGCGATCGACGAGCAGCACGTCGCCGTCGGCGATCCCCGCGGCCTGCATGGCGGAGCCGGCGGCGCGCATCACGTAGGTGGCCTGGGGATGGGTGATCAGCGCATCGTTGAGGTTGATGCGCTTGACCGTGGCGTCGGACCCGGGGGAGCCGAAGCCGGCCGAAACCGGGCGCTTGCCCGTGGTTTCGTCTTCGGGCGGCGAGTGACCCACGGCAGCGCCGTTGGGGAGAGAATCGAAGGCGTGCATGGCAACGGGTGTGCGGGGTGTAAGGGTGCAGCGTGTCGCGGTGGGAACGATTACTGTATATATATCCAGTATACGGCAAGTGCGGCGCGCGAGGCCGCGGGCCAGGGGAGCAGCTTGATGCGCGTGCGTGTGCTGTCCGATCTGCATCTGGAATTCGCCGATTTCGTACCCGCGCCGCTCGACTGCGACGTGGTGGTCCTGGCCGGCGACATCCACCAGGGCACGGCCGGGATGCCCTGGGCACGGCGCCATTTCCCGGGGTTGCCGATCGTCTACGTGCCGGGCAACCACGAGTACTACGGTCACGACTGGGATCGGCTTGCCGACGACATGCAGCGTGTCGCCCGCGCCCATGACATCCACCTGCTGGACCGCGGCATCGTCACGCTGGGCGACGTGCGCGTGCTGGGTTGCACGCTCTGGACCGATTTCGACCTGTTCGGCACCGAGCGCCGCGCCGACTCGATGAACGCAGTGGGCCGCGCGTTGTTCGACTACCGCTACATCCTCACCGCGGGACGGCGCATCGTCCCCGAGGAGACCCGCGAGCGCCATCTGCGCGACCGGGCCTGGCTCGACGCGCAACTGGCGCCGGCCGGTGTCGCTGCGTGGCGCGCCACGCTGGTCGTCACCCATATGGTGCCGTCGCAGCGCTCGACGGCCGAGCGCTTCCGCGACCTCCCGGTCTCGGCGGGATTCGCCAGCCACCTCGATGCCCTGGTGGCCCGCGCCGATGCCTGGATCCACGGCCACACGCACGACAGCTACGACTATCGACTGGAAAGCTGCCGGGTGGTGTGCAATCCACGCGGCTACCGGCGCACGAAGCACGCGCGCGACGTTTTCGAGAATAATGCGTTCAACGAACGCCTGGTGATCGAGGTCTGATCCGGATCGCGACACCGCAATCCTCGGGAGAGCACGCAATGGCGACAGAAGCACCATCGGCGCAAATCGGCTGGTCGGCACCCGATTTCGCTTTGCCCGGAACCGACGGCCGCGTGCACCGCCTGCGCGACCTCGCCGGCGCGCGGGGCACGGTGGTGGCGTTCATCTGCAACCATTGCCCCTACGTGAAGGCGATACTGCCACGCCTGGTGCGTGATGCCCGCGAGCTCGCCTCGGCCGGGGTGGCCGTCATCGGCATCAATTCCAACGACGCGGCCAGCTACCCGGAGGACGACTTCGCGCACATGGTCGCCCTGGCGCCGCAACTGCCTTTTGCCTACCTGCACGACGAAAGCCAGGACGTTGCGCGCGCCTATGGCGCCGCGTGCACGCCCGATTTCTTCGGTTTCGACGAGCACCTGCGCCTGCGCTATCGCGGTCGCCTCGATGCCTCGCGCAAGGAGGCCGCCCCCGAAGGCACGCCGCGCGAACTGTACGAGGCGATGCGCCTGATCGCGCGCACGGGCCAAGGGCCCGGCGTGCAGAACGTCGGCATCGGCTGCTCGATCAAATGGCGCGACGAGGCGCCGTAGAACCGGCCGGGTTTCGGGGAAGGGCATCGCCATGAACCATCCCTCCAACGGCGCGAGCACCGGCATGGCGCCGGTGCGCCTGCCGACGCCGGCCGATGAAGGCGGCATATCGGTATTCAAGGCGCTGGAGCAACGCCGGACGACACGCCAGATCAGCGCCGCGCCCTTGCCGCTGCAGCTGCTGTCGAACCTGCTCTGGGCGGCCTGTGGCGTGAACCGGATGCTCGGACCGTTCGGCGCGCCCGGGCGGACCGCGGCCTCGGCCAGCAACTCGCAGGAGATCGACATCTATGTCGCGCTCGCGAAGGGCATCTACCTGTACGAAGCCGCGGACTGTCGCCTGCTGCCGGTCCACGAGGGCGACCTGCGGGCGGCAGCGCTCACGCCGGGCCAGCAGGGCATCGATGGCCGCGCTCCGGTGCAGCTGATCTATGTCGCCGATATCCACCGGCTGAGCCACACCGCCGGTTTCGAGGAACCGGGCCTGCACGACCCGGAAGTGCAGAAGTCGTATTACTACGTCGACACGGGGCTCATTGCCGGCAACGTCCACCTGTTCGCGGCCGCGCACGGCCTGGCCGCGTGGTTCCACAATTGCGACCGCTCGGCCCTGGCCTTGGCGCTTGGCCTGCGCGCCGAGCAGCGCGTGCTGTTCGCGCAGTCGATAGGCTACCCGCTGGCACCGTGACACGCGCTCCACGAGCGCACACAGGTTCATCCGGCGCGCACCCCGCGTATTTCCAATACCGCGACTCGGCCAAGGCGTATTACCCGTAGGTGGCCCAGTGTCCCGAGGCGTGGTGGCCGGTTCCCGCGGCGCCGCCCCAGGGACAGCAGCGAACGGTGTCGAATCGAGTTAAATATACTACGTAATACGTTGTATTATTAACTATGCCAATTTTCATACGGTGGTTCCGATGCAATCGATACCGCTCAAGTCCACGCTCGACACAGCCCTAGCCGACGAAATCGCGCAGCTGCGCAGCCGATTTCCCGATACGCAACAGCTCTACAACGAGGTCTGCGTCCTGCTGTTCTTCCGGCACGGCATAACGCCAACGGCCAACCGGCTCTACCAGCTGGTGCGCAAGGGCAGCATGAGCGCGCCGGCGGAAGCGCTGGCCCGCTTCTGGGAAAACCTGCGCGAGAAGAGCCGGGTGCGCATTTCGCATCCCGACCTGCCCGCCGAACTGGCCGATAGCGCCGGGGAGCTGCTGGGCACGCTGTGGCAGCGCGCGCGGACCGCCGCGCAGGCGAGCTTCGACCACGCCCTGCAGGATGCGCACGCCCAGATCGACAATGCCCGGCAGCAGGCCGCCACCGAGCTGGCGCGCGCGGAAGCGGCCGCGCACGCGCTGTTCCAGCTGCAGGCGGAGTTCTCGACCAATCTCACGCACCTGCAGGAGCTGGAGAAGCGTCTGGCCCGCGAACAGGGCGCTTGCGCCAACCTCGAGAAGCAGCTCACCTCGGCCGTCACCCAGCGACGCGAACTGCAGGAAGCGCTGGCCGCGGCACGGCGGGAGTACGCCACCCAGCTCGAACAGGAGCGCGCCGCCCAGCAGGCGGCCGAGGAGCAGCGCGCCGCGCTGCTGCACGCCGTTCAGGCAGAGGCGGCGCGCGAGCGCAGCCAGGCCGAAGCCGCGCGCGCCGCCCTGGACGAGGCGCAGCGCCGCGAGGTCGCGCTCGCACAGCGGCACGCCGGGGAAGCCGAGTCGCTGCGCCAGCAGGTGGCCCAGCTGCGACAGGAACTCGGCGCGGCCTCCGGCGCGCTGGCCGAATCCCGGGTCGCGCGCGAAATCCTGCGCCGCCAGATCGAGAGGGCGCCAGCGCCGACGCGCGAAGGCGGCCTGCGGCGCAAGGGTCGGATCATCGGGCGCTAGCTGGGCCGGCAAGCGATGGGCAAACAAGATCACGGCCGCGTGTCGCCGCTCCGGTGCTCCCGGATCGGATAGCATCCCGGACCTGGTGGGCATCGGACCGAAGATACCGATGCTCGTGGCAGGGGTGGGGCACATCGGGGAGTGCGTGATGTATGGGGATGGCAAGCGGCGTTCGGCAGCGGTGCGGCACGGATTGTTCGCCTTTGCGCTGCTGTCGTGGGCTGCGGCGACCCGCGCCGACGAGGTGCAGCTAGCCGTTGCGGCCAATTTCGCCGGGCCCGTAGAGCAGATCGCGGCCGAGTTCGCGCGCGAAACGGGGCACAAGGCCGTCGTCAGCATCGGTTCCACCGGGAAGTTCTACGCGCAGATCCGCAATGGCGCGCCGTTCGAGATCCTGCTGGCCGCCGATCAGGCGACGCCGCAGAAGCTCCAGGACGACGGGCTGGTCGGGGAGGGGCGGCGCTTCACCTATGCCGTGGGCAAGCTGGTGCTCTACAGCGCCCGGCCCGGATACGTGGATCCGGACGGCAAGGTGCTCAAGAAGGGTGCGTTCCAACGGCTGGCGCTGGCCAATCCGCAGACGGCACCCTATGGTGCCGCAGGCCTGGAGGCGCTCAAGGCCCTGGGACTTTGGGAAACGGTCCAGGGGAAGGTCGTGCAGGGCGACAGCATCGGGCAGGCCTTCGAATTCGTCGCCTCCGGCAATGCGGAACTCGGTTTTGTCGCCCTGTCGCAGGTCGCTGCGCCGGGCAAACCCGCCAGCGGATCCTGGTGGCTGGTGCCGGCAACGCTCTACAAGCCGATCCTGCAGGATGCCGTGCTGCTCAAGAAGGGCGAAGGGCACCCCGGTGCGCTGGCCTTCATGGATTTCCTGCGCAGCGACAAGGTCAAGAGGCTCATCCAGTCGTACGGCTACGGCAGCTAGCAGCCGGGGCGGCGGCTTGTCGCCCCGGCAAGCGCCGGGCGCACGTCAATAGGTCAATGCGCGGGTGAGCGAATTGATCTCTTCCTTCGAGTCCTGGAGGATCTGCGAGAGCGTGTCCTCGCCGATGATCATGTCGAAGGGTACGAGCTTGGTGGAGACTTGCGCCGAGGCGAAGGGCGACTGGACCGGCGCCAGGGCCTTGGCCAGGGCAACGGTATCGCCCAGCGAGACCGTTGGACTCGCGACGTAGCCCGTCCAGACGATTTCCAGTGCCTCGATGATCGGCGCCGGCAGCGAGAGTGTTTCGACGACCGCGCGGTTGAGTGCGATCTCGTAGTCCTCTTCCTCGGGTTCGCGATCGGTGTTGAGCAGCACGGGAAAATCGGGGACCCGCGAGAGCAGGTAGAAGTTGCCCGCCTCGTGCACCAGCCCGGCAAAAAGGGCCGTCTCGGGATCCTGGTGGGCGACGCATTTGGCTATCAGGCGCGACAGCGAGGCGACGTGGGCCGTGTGTTCCCACAGGTGGGCCACGACCGAGCGTTGGCCCGGGTCCTTGGAGGCGCCCGCCAGCTGGCGGACGATGAGCGCCTGGGCCAGGGTCCGGACGATGCGCAGGCCCAGGCGCGATACGGCACTGCCCACATCGGTGACCACGGGTCCGGAGCGCCGGTAGGCGGCCGAATTGGCCATCGCCACGCAGCGCGCGGCCAGCAGCGGTTCGGTCTGGACCTGTACCGCGGCAGCGGCCAGGTGGATGTCGGGATCGTCGAGCGCCTTGTGGATGCGCGATGCGGCCGCAACGCTCGTCGGGAAGACGAGTTCACCGCGCTGGGCCTCGGCGGCCAGCTGCTGCAAGGCTTCGAGTCTCTTCATGGCGCCAAGGATAAGGCGGCGCAGGCACTCCATATCGGCCAATAAGCGGGGCGAGAGTGCGGATCACCCCTAGATGGTAGTGGGCTGGGTCCCGACGGCGGCAAGTTCCCGGCACATGAAGTAGTTCTGAAAACGGGTATTTTCAGCACCAGTAGCTGCGGCCGGCAATGAGGGAACGCACGCCCGTGCGGCACTGTCGCGTCCCGTCGCAGCCCGGTTCGCTGTACCGCCTTACATGCGCGCAGCCAGGTGGCCATGCGGCGAATTCGGACTTGCGAATGCCTCGGCCTGCCCGACCAGCATGGCCGTGAGCGCCGCAGCGGGCATGGGCCGCCCGAACAGATACCCTTGCCCGACCGTGCAGCCGCGCTCGAGCAGGAATGCGTGCTGCTCAAGGCTTTCAACGCCCTCGGCCACGACCTCCATCCCAAGGCTTTCCCCCAGGCTGATTACCGCACTTACGATGCTCGCATCGCCAGGTTCGGTCATCAGATCGTGGACGAACGACTGGTCGATCTTCAAGGTGTCTATCGGCAGCCCGCGCAGGTGGCTGAGGCTCGAATAACCGGTGCCGAAATCATCGAGCGCCAGGCGCACGCCAACTTTTTTCAGCGCGTGGAACACCTTGGCCGTCGAGGCCAGGTCACGCACCAGGAACGTCTCGGTGAGTTCGAGTTCAAGGACCTTGGCCGGCAGTCCTGTCACTTTTAAGATGTCGCACACGCCAGCGACGAAATCGCGGGCCCTGAATTCGGCCTCCGAGACATTGACCGAAATCCGCGGCAACGGCAAGCCGGCATCCAGCCACGCGCACGCCTGCCCGCATGCTTCCCGCAGGACCCATCTTCCGATGGTGACGATGAGGCCGCATTCCTCGGCCACTTTCACGAAGAGCGGCGTCGGGAGCGGCTCCCTGCCTGCCTGTCGCCAGCGCAGGAGCGCCTCGACCCCGACAATGAAGCCGGATTCCAGGTTCACCAGGGGTTGATAGTGCAGTTCGAGTTCGCCCCGCTCCACCGCGTGGCGCAGGCCCAGTTCTATGCCTCTGCGTTCGACCACGCTGACGCCCATGTCGGCCTTGAAGAAATGGTAGCTGTTCCGCCCGTTCTCCTTGGCCCCGTACATGGCGACGTCGGCATGGCGCATCAGGGTTTCCGCATCGACGCCATCCTCCGGATAGGTGGCAATACCGATGCTCACCGTGACCTGCTGGTCCGCCTCGCCGATACGGTGCGGCCGCCCGAGCACGGCGATGATCTTCTCGGCGATCAGCGCAGCGTCCCGCGCCCGGGTGATCTCCGAGAGCAGCACCACGAATTCGTCGCCTCCCTGGCGGCTCACCGTATCGGGGCTTCTGACGCAGTCGACCAGGCGCTTGGCCACCGTCTGGAGCACCAGATCCCCGGCGGCGTGCCCATGCACGTCGTTTACTGCCTTGAAGTGATCGAGGTCGAGGAACAACAACGCGACTTTCGTTCCGTTTCGATGGGCCAAAGCCACGGCCTGGGTGAGGCGATCGCTCAGCAGGACCCGATTCGGGAGGTCGGTCAGGCTGTCGTGCTGGGCGAGATGGGACATCCTGAGCGTCAACGCGCGGGCAGCGCTCACGTCATGGAATACCATGACCGCGCCGGTTGGCTTGCCGCGGTGGTTGTGGATGGGTGCGGCCGAATCCTCGATGGCGACCTCGCGGCCATCGCGCTGTACCAGTATGCAGTTGGGAGTGAGGCGAATGGTGCTGTTCGTCCGTATCGCCTGCAGCATGGGGTTCGCCACCTCCGCGTGCGTGCCCCCGTCCCTGATGCGAAACACCGATTCGACCGGATTGCCGACCGCCTCTGCCAATGACCAACCCGTCATGCGCTCGGCCACGGCGTTGAGGTACGTCACGCGACCCCGCTGGTCCGTCGTGATGACGGCATCCCCGATGGAATTGAGCGTTACTTGCGCGCGCTCCTTTTCCTGGAACAGTGCCTCGGCGATCGTGGCGCGCTCGGTCATATTGCGAACCGCCTTGGGAAGCACGTAGTCGTCGATCCGCGTCGTGAGCATGTAGTCCTGTGCGCCCGACTGCACGGCCAATTTCGCCAGGCCCTCGTCTTCATCGGGGCTCAGGACCATGATCGGCATGTGAGGAGCGGCACGAAAGAGCTGGTTGAAGACCTCGATCCCGTGCCCGTCGGGCAGGCGCAGATCCGCCAGGATGGCGACAATCCGGCCCGATATCACCGCCGCATCCTGCAATTCGCCATCGCCTCCGCCATCCGCGCGTGCCGCCACGTCCCTCGTGTCGACGAGCTTTTCCTCCTTGGCGATTCTGGCCAGTGCATCGGCGCATCGGCGCACCCACTCGACCCGGTACACGCTCGCCCGCGCGGGCTTTGGCAGCGCCGGGATCGCGCCATCCAGGGCCGCCCGGGTGCTTTCGGCAATGAGCGGATCATCAGTGACCAACAAGACGATTTGCGGCATGGCAATACCTCCCCGGGTTCGGGTGCTTTCTTAGTAAAGTGGTGAAGGACTGCCAGACGACTGACGGAAAGGCATGGGGGAATTGCGCACGGTTTTCTTATAAATCACCCGCCGTGCCCGTGTCGGTGCGCTGGCCAACCCCCACCTGCGTGCAGGGTCCGGGGTTCGACCGTCTGCGTTCAGAGCCGCTTC
>Ga0181525_10000146_pt1 | contig 65229 bp, 57 predicted proteins | sample PEATcosm2014_Bin_48_FD_121100 | JGI IMG/M metagenome (GOLD analysis project Ga0181525, IMG submission 121100) | Peatland microbial communities from MTU Mesocosm Facility, Houghton, MI, USA - PEATcosm2014_Bin06_10_metaG | ecosystem: Environmental > Terrestrial > Soil > Wetlands > Peat | place...
GCGCGGTGCGATTGCTGCCGCTGTTGCCGTTGCTGTTGTTGTTGAATCTCATGTTTTTTGTCCTCTCGGTCCGCCGTTGCCGGCTGAGTGTCTTTCTCACCCCCGGTTGGGAAGCGCGAAGACGGCGGCGGACCGAGACAAAACGCAGCGCCCGACGGTGGGAGTCCGTCGGAAAAGGCGCGGCAAGTGACAAACACGCTCGATGGTTTGGCGCGCAGCCGCGCTCCGAACGGACGGAAAAGGCCCGTTCAGCGCACAGTCAGATCGTGCGCTGGGCCGTCCACCCGAGGGCGCGTAGTGGGATGGAAGGGAACAACCTGCATACAAATTCAGCGGCCTCGCCTAGGCAGGTGAGGTTCTTGTGACGATTACAGAAGAAGCTTGCTAGATCAGAATTGCATCGCAGGCGTCAACGCATGGCAATGCCTGGCGGAAACAGGTCTCACTGAGGTGGTTGATAAAGAAAAGGACCCTTGACTCTCTCCCTGTCCGGTAAGCGGGCTGCTGTTCTGATTGTGATCACGGTTACATCTCGTTTCTCGTGGTCCGCGTAGGATTGGCTGTCGTTTAGAACATGCATTTAGGACTTCGGGAGCCTTTGCTCTTGCTCCGGTCTGCCCGAGCCGACGCGACAGGTTCTAATGAAAGACGGTGACCATGGGTCTTTATCTGCTCATCTTGGTGGCGGTTGTGGCGTTGGCAACCGCAGCATATTTCGCCACTAAATATATGGCGATGGCGAAACGTTTCAAACCTGTAATCGTCATCGAGGATGAAGCTAACCGAGTACGAGAAGGTTTGGGGAAAGAGAAAGATGCACTGACTCGCGAGATTGCGGAGTTCAGAGCAAATGCCGGAAAACTAAGCAATAACTATGTAAAAGCCAAGATGGTTTACGACCGACTGCAACACGAACTTTCATTGTTGCAGGAAGAATCCGAAGATATGTCATTCGGAGTCTATAAGCCACAATATTCCTTTGATGCCTCCGAAAAGTACAAGGCAGAACTGGACAAGGTCTATGAGCAGAAGAAGGACGCGATTCGGAACGGCGCTGCGGCCACAAAGGTGGATAACCAGGCAGTCCAGAAGCGCAGACAGAAGCTGATATTGAGGGCATTCAACGGCGAATGCGACGCTGCCACTGCCAAAGTAAAGTGGAATAACGTTACCCGAATGGAAGAGCGAATTCGCAAAGCCTACGCAGCTATTAATGTGCTCGGCGACTATGTCTCAATCACTCCCTCCTACCTAGAGTTGTGTCTCGCGGAACTTCGTCTAACCCATGAATTCGAGACCAAGAAACAGGAAGAAAAGGAGGAACAAAAAGCGATCCGGGAACAGATGCGTGAGGAAGAACAGGCCCAGAGAGAGTTTGAAAGGGCGCAAAAGGAAGCTGCGGCAGAGAAACAGCGGGCGGAGAAGGCCTTGCTGGCCGCCAGAGCAGAATTGCAAAAGGCATCTGGAGAGCACGCACTCGCAATCCAACAAAAGGTGGAGGAGCTTGAACAGAAAATGGCGGAGGCCCAAGCTAAGCAGGAACATGCGGTTTCGATGGCTCAGCTTACTCGAATGGGCCATGTCTACGTTATCTCCAATATCGGTTCGTTCGGGGAGGATGTCTTCAAGATCGGGATGACACGGAGATTGGACCCAGATGATCGAGTTCAGGAACTCGGCGGCGCATCGGTGCCGTTCGGTTTCGACATCCACGCTATGATTTTCTCCGAAGATGCTCCCGGATTGGAGAATGCCCTCCATCGGCAGTTTTCCACTGGACGCTTAAATCTGGTCAATTCCCGCAAGGAATTCTTCAGGGCCAGTCTAGATGACATTGCGACTTTCGCAGTCAGTCAGGGCGTAAAGGTGGAGTTCACGAAAGCAGCAGAAGCTAGACAATTTCGTGAAAGTGAGGCCATTCGGTTGAAGGCAGCTCAAGCAGGAGAGGAACTGCCGGCGCAAGTAGATGCATTTCCGGAAAGTCTTTTCGCGGAAGAAGATGAAGAGGTAAATTTGGTTGAGTCGCGTTAGGAGGGTAGCTCCTATTCTGCCGCCATGCGTTCTCGGTGATTCTTCGAGGTAGCCCGAGAATTCGACATATCAGAGAGATGGTAAACGCTTATTTATCAAGCGTTTGAAGTTCAATAAAATTCTCGCGACACCGTCGAAAAAACGCCAGACAGTGTCTGGCGTTTTCAGGTTACGCCCTCACGATTCGAAGAATTCCCGGTGGAAGTACGATGGACGATTTAACATTACCGATCTCAGGTAGGCGAGAGCACTAGCCATTATATGCTCATTGATATTTACCGTAGCGCTTTTGCATATGCCTGCATCCACGCGATTCCCGTGACCTGCTCCCCCACACCAGGCAGCCAATCTCCCTGAAACAGATTATCGGACACGTAGATAGGAACGGTTAGGGTACGGGGAATCGTCGATCGCGATGGGAACCATAGAGGAGGGTTCCGTCGCAGGATTCTAGTCGCCATGCCGACTCCCAAGACCATACACGATGCGGGCGGCCCAGCCTGTAATTGTCCCGCACTTACAAAGCAGGTACGCGGGTGACTGCGAAGACAAAGACGGGCAGCCCCTTTGCACGGGCAGCGTGAATCAAGTGGTCAGTGCCAGCGGTGCCTGTGGTGATGACAATCAGGGCGTCACCACTCTCCACCAATTCGTGATTGCGCATATAGCCGCCATAGGCTCGATTCGTGTCATAGTCCGCGCCGAATGTGGTCACAGGCAGAGAATTTTCAGCGGCCCACTCACGGGCAGACTTATCCACCCCGGCCCGGCCCTTCCCGCACACGACCTCTGTTATCTCGATTCCGTGTGAGCGGGCTTCCCCAATGCCCAATTCGAGCAGTTCACGACCCGGCGCGGCTTTGATGCCTCGTGATCCGGCAATGATGACTTTCAAGTGGCACGTCCTTCTGAATCGGCTACCAAGTCACGTCTAGCAAAATCTCATCAAGCTGGTCTTCCGTCAGTATCCCCGCTTCAGTGAGCTTCTTGAAGAGCAGCGCTATAGCCTTGCTGTTTCGGTGATTCTGTAATGCTTCAGCATCAGGGGCCTTGCGGTCCCCATGCAGCGTGTAGAAGACGCGCTTCTCAATGTCTAGCCCGCCCTGTTTGAACGTCCGTTCCGAAAGTATCTCTTCCCGAGTTGGCATTAGTCCTTCCTGTCTTTTGCTCTGCGGCTTCCAGGCGTTACACGTAACCTCTCAGGAGTGATCTTGTAGAGGGGCCTGAAGCGATTGCTATTGCAGCATCGTATTTCGGGGCGACTTCCCATACCTCAAATTTACAGACAGGGCATGTGCGCAAAAGGCCGCTGTTGCATTTCAGTGCGGGTCCCATACACACCGCGTTGCGTGATTCCGGTTGCTGCGCACATTTTGGGCACAGGGGCTTAGTCATATCGTCCTTGCGAAAGAAATAGCCGTGCGGTCCTTCGGGGCCCACGATTTCATCTCTGCGGGTAATCTCCCCCCGAAGATGACGGATTTCATCGTCTTGGTCCAAGAGTCTGCCCTTGAGGTCAATCACGCCATCGTACAGCTCGTTGATGACGCCCTTCAGTTCATGGTTCGATGAATCCTTGATGATGTCGCGGGCCGTGTTGACAGTCGCCACGACTCCGTTGACGAGTTGGGCGGCACTCAGCACATTAGACGGGATGATTGACATGCGGCCTCCAGTGGTTTCGGATAGAGCAAATGCTACGCCGCATTCCGGTGGAAAAGAGGGCCGGAATGTTGCTGAATCAGGTACCTGGAAGCTAGTCCGCGAAAAATACGCCCATGGATTACGCCGAGTTCATGCACAAGCGGAGCTATCGCAGCATCCGCATCCCCTGCGCCGCGAATGAGAGCGTGATTCACAGTTTGACCGTGAAGTGACACTAAGGGTAAACGGGGATCGCCCAACCCATTCAGTCACCTCGAGCATAAGGAGATTCAAACCTCTGCGTAAACAACTGTATATGCGCTCCGAGAAGTTGGCGGAACTGTGCGAGATGCTCGCTGGAGGGGTTATATACTTCGACGCGCTTACCTATTGCGGCACGCTGAAACACCTGTCTCGAATATGGATCGTATTCCGGCAGCGAGTACCCAATGAACACCAAGGCTTCACTCTGTGCCAATGTAGTTTCAACCTGACACCATATCAACTTTGCTCCAGCCCCATCTTCTCCGATTTGATATCAACTCCCGTTAACCTTATTCCTGCCAAGAGCTTAGAAAACTGTGCATAACTTCGCTTTTTATTCGCCTATACTGGTTCAATGTTCAACGTTCCAGTGTCCGGTATCCATCGGTTCGTCATTGCCTGCAAAAGTTGCCGAGAGAACATACCGGCGCCGGTCCAGACTTTGCCCAGCTCGTGGATAGTTGCCGAATGTCCGCTCTGTGGAGACAGGCGCCGGTATTTGCCGGCAGACATCTTTCAGGGTCGGCTATCTCACGAGCTCCTAGCCAGACCCCGCGGTTTCAAGATTGGTGGTGACAGGTGGGCGAAATGAGGCGGGCGATTGCGCGCGAGGAACAGGATCGGGCGAAGGCAATGGAAGCGGAAAAGCGCATGACCGACCGGTTCGTCTCAACGCTGGTGATTGCTGCGTCTATCATTGCTGCCGTGCGACTCGCGAGAGAGCAGGACATCAGCCGACCTTCGCCCCGCTTGACATCGGTCATCGCGGATAGCGTCGGGCTTGCAAGAATGATCCTGGAGAAGGTTGTGCGTTAGGCTGGTGCGAATCTCGCGGCCGTAATAAGCTGTAGACCTATGTGTGGGCGATACGGCAGGCGAGGCGCAGCATCAGAGCACCTCCACGCGCGGGATACACTGCTTGGCGGCGTCATAGCGCGGCTTGTATCGATCCGACCTGGCGAGAATCCGAAGGAACGCAGGATCTGTGTTCGTCACCCAACTGGCGAAGGCGTAGCCGCCAATGAAGACGGTGAGACCTGCAAGCACACTGTTAAAGAGGTTGAATGCGCCAACGGCACTGACGCACACAAAATAGAATAGCGTTCGTTCCACACTAAGGTAAGTGAGGGGCTTGTGCAGGCTTTTGTAGACCCGGTTCCTGCGCCGGATGTTAGTGTGTGTCTGCATCGAGAGCCCCTCACGCTTGAAGAGTCGGAAGATTGCTGTTACGGCTGCGATTGCGGCACGCGATCACATGCCCCATAGCCAGCTCAGAATGTTGGTGGCGAGCACAGCGATTCCCGTGCCGGCAGCCACGCCTGCTAGATTGCGTTTCGATCCGGGCTCACCGTGCGCGAACATGTATCCACCGATCACGATTGCGATCAAGCTGGCGACTTTAGCAATCGTTCCAGTGAACAGGTTCTGAAGCGAATTGAACCCGCTGTCGAACGGCGAGCCACTCTGCGCCAATGCGAGGGCCGGGAAAACGATTAACAGGGTGGCGAGGCTGACGTAATAGCGAAGCCAGCGCAGGACGTTCCCGCGAGCAATCCTGCGCCGGTTGATAGTTGTGATCGGAACGGTCATCGGCACCTCCAGCGGCCCGTATAGGGCCGCGATATGCCGTCACTTTGCTCTGAGAGGTTGGCCTGCGTCCAATGACAAATTGGGGCATAGTGATGACGAAACGTCATCACAGGCTTGCTGAGCAGGACTGCCTTCCCATGCTCGTGGCTGGAGAACCGCCTAGCCGCTATGGGCCGTTGTCAACTTATTGGTGTTCGTTCCAGAAAGGTTTGAGACTAGACATTGGGGTATGCAAAGAACCTTCCAGGTGGTGAAATATCAATAAGACAATCGAGATTTCTCAACAACCTACCATTCGGCGTGTGAGAATTTTCAGTACCGCGTATGCAGATCTTGCCATTTGAATTCAACCGGCGGTCCAAGACATCAATCAATCTGTTGAAAGAAATTACCTTCATATAGCTCAATGTGCCGCGGCTGTCCAAAATCCGTATACAAGCTCAACAGGCCCGCAGCAAACGAAGGGCGATAAATTGGAAGACACGATGCGCCAGAGAACGATTCAAGCTTCTCCATCAGTTTTTGCGGAATCTTCGATAAGGATCCGTATTTGTGGTAGATTCCCATAGCAGTTGTCCACATTTCGATCTCTTCACGGGATGAACTCGTGACAAGTGTCCGACTGGATTGGTCCGTCAAGAACTCCGGATTGAGCTCGAAAAACATCCGAACTTCCCCCGTAAGAAGATCCGCGAGTTGAAGGCCAACTTCGTCTTCAGAAGCTATGGTGTTATCCATGCCTTTGTATAACCTAGCCTCAGTTGGTGCAATAGCGTCCATGGGACCCGAGAAGAACGCGTCTATCGCGGCGAGAACGGCCTTATCCTCCTTGGCTTCTCTAGGATCGCAAAGAATTTGGTAAGGGCACTCAAAATAGGCCATGAAATGAGAAAGGCCAGACAATGGGATTCTTAAAACGGAAGCTATCGTTTCAGACTGAGCGAAACCTTCGGAGGCGTTTTCCTTAAGTTCGTTAACTGCTTTTTCGTAGAGCGATTGATAGTCTTCCGGGATCTCGGTTAGTTGCCCCACCAGATCTGATCGGACGTGTTCCATTGCAGCTCCCTGCGTTCTGATGTAAAAGGCCGTGATGAAGCAACCATAGGCTTTCAGTACTCTTTGAATTTGCCGTGCGAGATCCCGACGTTCGTCCGGAGACAGTGACTTGAAGCGATCGAATTTGAATTCAGATAGTCGGACATCCGGATCACCTGTAACATATCTCTCATACTTAGAGAAAATCTTGGCCATAGATCTTTTCAGATATATGTATTCTTTCTCCGGTATGCCAACGGCTCCGTAGCAAAGATAGCCCGTCGGACGTTCGAAGCCGAAGTACGATCGGAAGCTCTCATCTACGAAAATCTTGTAAAGCTGACCTCGATATCGTTCTACAACACGAGTAATGCGAGCAGTTTCCAGAGGCGTGGGCGCGTAGGTAGATCGCCCATCCAAAAATCGAAGTTCTCTCGGCATTTCTTCATTCTACTCGGGAATTTTCACAATGCGCGCAAGCAATCAGTATCACCGTCCTTGGTTGGCGAAGGGCCCGGAGACACACCTATGGGACGGCCTCCGTTTCGACTTCGCGACTGAGCGGTCGTGTGGATACTGTCGCAGGCATACTGGCCCCAAATGTCGACCGTTGATCGTTTGCCTCAGTCCCTTCTGATGATTTGTCGGTCGCTTTGCTTTCCAGAGGAACAGTCTTCCGATTGCCAAGTTCCTTGAGGCCTCTCTTTGCACCAATGTGAGGCGCGGGCTTTGTGGGCTTAGGCTCGCCGTCTTGATAGGCCGAGCCGGCAATTCTTGTCTTATTCTGTTCATTCGAGAGAGTCCCGAACTCTCTTGCGAAATCCGACCTCAGCCACCCTGCGAGTCCCAGAACCAAAGCAGCAAGAAGAGCGGCTCGCATGATGAGGCTCTCTGCTCTTTCAAAGCTGAATGAATGCGCAATTCTTTCCCGGAGTTCATCGGATACACTCTCGCACGCTTGGGAAAACAGTGGGCAAGAAGGGGCATTTTTGTCCAAGAATCCAATTTGATAGAGATCGCTCTTGGTCAGTCGATTGCTGCACCAATACATTGTCGGATCGCCATTTGGCATCGGAAGCTCAAGAAAGTGACTGCAATCGCGGCAGTGCCGTGTGTTCGCCATGTTTGCCTCCCTTTCAACCGTCTCTTCTAACAAGCTGAACCTAGTTGAGTTTCTTTGCAAGCTAACGATTTTGCGAACCTGCCCATTTTGGCGGACCTAGCAAGGGTTTTGGGACGAATGGGCGAAGTCTATTTGCCAAAAAGGAAGGTCTTGCCGGACCCAGGCCGTCCACAGAGGCATAGAAATCGCCATTCCGGCAGACTGCCTTAGTTGCTGTTCTCAATTTTAGAAGACACAGAAATCATCGGGATTGCATCTTCCACATCAACTCAAGACGGAGGTTCATACGAGGGCGAAGAAACGCATCGAACTCCTTTTCACAGTGTCGAGCCATTGCGCGCAGTATCGTTTTAGAAAGTAATTATCTTTTATCTTCAAGAGTCGAAATATTTGGTATCATCCTAGGCAACCCCCCAGCAGCGAAAATTGGAAAGGATACTAGCTAATCATGAAACAGATGAACGCGAACCTCATGAAGATCATGCGCTATCTCCAAGAGGATCCGACAGCCGATCAAGCAGACATCGCAACTGCGACCGAATTGACTCTGAATCAGGTAAAGCACGGACTCAAGGAATTGGAAGATGGCAATCATGTGCAAAAAGGCCGTTTTGCAAATCTCAAGTCTCTTGGTTATACCTTCAGGTACCGAATTGACATTTTCGTTAGCCCCATCAATTTGCGAGATGGAAAAGGAGGGTTGCCAGACGATGAGTCTCTTTCGGTGAACACTCAGGAGACACTTGGCGAATACATTATGAACACCCTTCCACAAAAGGACCTATTTAGAGATAAGATTTTCGTTCAGGACGTCCGGATTCTTTTGGGAAACCCAGCGGACCTTTCGGCGACCGTTCTCGCAATCGACAACGAGAGCATCTTAAACTTCGTGACAAAGGGACTGCGGATGTGCCAAGCAATCTCCCAAACGTCAACCGCTTTGGAAGCATGGTCCACCGTGAACGGAAAAACTTCAGCCAAGCCACGGTAGGAGCCAATTCGGCATTATGACCTTGTAATGCAGGCTAGCCCGATCTTGAAGTAGAACGGATTCTGCTCGGAGGCATATGGTCATATGAAGTTTTACGCAAGCTAATTTACTCTCTTAGGCGGAGTCTTGGAATCGCGAAGCTAGATTATTCTGCGCACGTCACAATGACTCGATTAACCTCCGAGGCTCATGTTGACAGAACGCGAATCATCAGGATTCCCATGTGCGAACTCTTGGTCGACGGAGTCGGCCGAACCGTATTGGGCTGGGTCGGCGGAAAGGTCAACTGATTTGAACGGTCCTGCCAGTGCAACCGTCGAGCGACTTTGTATTCGCAAAAGTGATGCAAGTCACCGGAAGAGATACCAGAATACATGGACGTTTCGTCGGGACGAGTTCTCAGTGGTCGTCGTGAAGCTGCCGTTTTTAGATGTAGGCGGCCAGCGACGAAGACTCGATTTTGTCGCGAAGCTGGTCGAGCCGCAGTGACTTCAAGTACTTTTCAGTCGTCGCGATGTTCTTGTGGCCGAGCATTACCTGCAAACTGCGGATATCGACAGACTGGAGCATGTTCGTGGCAAATGTGTGGCGGAACTTGTGCAGGTACCAGTTCCTGCAGCGCGGTGAGGTATCGCACTTGTAGGGCCGCATTTCCTTTTGCTGCACGCCCCTGTTGAGAACGTAGACTGTGTATTCCCCTTTGCAGCGCCCGCAATTTAGTCCTGCGCGGAAGGCAATCTCCTTGCACAATTCAAGCAGGTGAGTGCAAGGGCTGTCCCCTTTGCCGTACTCCGGCCGCGTCGGGTGGGGGAGGGACGGAAAAACAAGAATCGACTTGCTGGTCCTCTTGCGTTCACGGAGAGCTTCAATCAACGCCATAGGAATGGGAACGCTGCGCTCTTCGTAGCTCTTGGGCGTGAAGCCGAGTTCGGGCTTGGCGGTCACCGTGAACCTGCCCTCTTTCCAATCAAGGTCGGTCCATGCCAGCGTTGCCACCTCCCGCTCACGGAAGCCGGTGCAGAGAAAGACCTGGAAGATGAGTTTCTCCTCCGGATTGCAGACGGCAAAGAACGGCTTCAGTTCTTCGGGCTGATAGATCTCCACTTTCTTTTCGATGGTCTTGGGCCAGTCGCCTCTCTTCATCTCGATCACCGCGCCCTGGCTGCGCATGGCATTGAGCATGATGATGACCCGTTTGTTGATGGTCTTCTGGTTGAGGGGCTGGCCGTTCTTGCGCTCTTCGCGTCCTTTGGCGAACATCATCATCGCGTCCGAGCGGTCCAGTTGCGAGACATAGCGCTTCTTCGAGTGCTTGCGGAACCAGAGGAGCTCCTGGCGATATGCCTTGTACGTGCGCTCGCCTTTGGTGGCTCTGACATCGACCAGGTACTTCTCGATGGCATTGTCGATGGTCAGGCCCTTGTCCCCTTTGACCGGTTCCTCGGGTGGCTCGATCTCACCGCTGAAGATGCCGCTCTGGAGCTGCCAGGCATCGAGAGCCTCGCGGGGACTCGTGCCGACCGGCCGGGTCAGGCGTTTGCCACCCTCGCGCCAGTCAAGGTAGAAGGTGCCGCCCTTCGAGCTGACCGGTACGCCACTGACGAGGACCAGTTTAGGGTTCGGCCTTCCGTTCTCTTTAACCACCGGGACGAATTGCCATTTTCCGTCTAACCGGCGATACTGTTTAAGGTTGACCGTATGTCGAGAGTTGCTTTCCATAGCGTGTTGAATCCTTCCCGATCGGTGATGGGACGAGGGCTGCTTTTCCAGAGTGGGCCGTCGTCTGTTGCGAGCTTCGATCTAGTAGTAGATTTTAGCAAAGTGGATAGTAAGTTGGATAGTAAGGTCGATCATAGACTCTAAGTTGTTGCAAACAGTGGCGCTATCGTCTAGGGGTTAGGACGTGAGATTCTCAATCTTAAAACCCGGGTTCGATTCCCGGTAGCGCTACCAGATATTGAACGCTAAAGCCCGCTGAATCAGTGGGCTTTGCTTTTGCCCGAAAATCCTCCTAGAGCGTGTTGAGCCACAATAGCGCATTCTCCGTGGTACACAGTTTGGTACACAGTCCTTTTTGTCCCGTTGCGCTGCCTTGGCAGAATCCAGCACTCACCGACGACTCCCCCGCCAACGTATACCGGCGCACTCTCAGGCTCTCGCTCGCAGCCCTCGCAATTCTCCGAAGCGCCCTCGGTGAGGGCGCATACGCACTCTCGATCACTGAGCTCCGCTGGCTCAACCGTCCCACAAAGCAAGGGAAAGCTCTGCCGGAAGACGAAGACAAGCCCGTCGATTCAATGAAGAAGAGGATCAATTCAAGCAAGGATCTGCTCAAAGAGTATGGCCTTTGAGGCGCCCTCATTCCCTGATTCAACGCTTGGTCCTTCGATCCGGCTAGGTTTTTGCAGAGAATTCTGGCTGCGCAAACGCAAGTTTCTTTCACACGCACGCCCCCTTTTGGTCGTGTTCTTTGTTTTCATTTCTGAGAAAGATTGAAATCGGAATGATGGGCTGCTTTCGAGTAAGTAATTTGTTTTCATAATATTAACCTTTAGACAATCAGGAGCCTTGTGAGCCTTGGCGACCGGATACCACTTTGTGATTCAGTTTCGGGGCTTCGTGACCGCTGTCACTGTTTCCTATTCCAATCCGCCTTAAAGTCGGTATATGGTTATCGATATGAATTTATCGAATCCACTACTGCTCAATCGACCTGAGGCAAGGTCGATTCCCCAGCCCAGCCTGCAGCGCCTTCCCCAGTACCACCACCTCCTGGTGGAATTGGAAGCCAAGGGGGTCAATCGGGTCTCTTGCAGCTTGATCGGCCAGGTGCTGGGCCTTGTCCCCGTACAGGTTCGCAAAGACCTGCAATACACGGGAATCATCGGCAAGCCGAAGACCGGCTACTCTGTTCCCGAACTGATTCGTGCCATCGAGACATTTCTCGGCTGGAACAACATCAACGAGGCATTCCTTGTTGGGGTGGGCAACCTCGGCACCGCGCTGATGGGCCACGAACGCTTTTCTAAGTTTGGTCTCCGGATCGTCGCCGCTTTCGATACCGACCCGGAGAAGATAGGCAAATGGATTCATGAGAAGGCGGTCTTGCATTTGGACAAGCTCGCCGATCTCGCGCCGCGGATGAGTATCCATCTTGGAATCATCACAACCCCCGCTGAAGTCGCGCAGGCGATAGCCGATGAAATGGTCAAAGGCGGCATCCAGGCCATTTGGAATTTCGCCCCCGTCAAGCTCAAAGTTCCAGAAAACATCATCGTGCATAACGAGGACCTGTACTCCACGCTGGCTTCGCTCTCCTGGAAGCTGGCTCGGCGATTCCGGGTGCCAATTCAAGAGAGGGAGGCCGTTTAAATGGCTTCGATGCCTGTTGCTGTTGATAACGCGGGGAAGTTTGAGAAGGTCGTCAGCATTCTCGATCGTCATTCCCGCCGTCCGTCAGGATTGATACCGATCCTGCAGGCGATTCAACACGAGTACCAATATCTACCGGAAGAGGTCCTCACCTATGTGGCGACCTCGCTCGATGTTCCGCCCGCTCGCGTCTATGGCGTGGCCACGTTTTACGCGCACTTCGCGCTCGAGCCGAAGGGTAAGCACGTCATCCGCATCTGCGATGGAACGGCCTGCCATGTGAAGCAGTCCCTTCCTGTTCTGAATGCGCTGCACGAGAAGCTCGGCACCAGCGAGAAGGACAAGACCACTCCCGACATGATGTTCACCGTCGAGACGGTCGCCTGCCTCGGCGCATGCGGACTGGCGCCGGTCATCGTGATCGATGAGCAGGTTTATGGACAGATCACGCCGGAGCACGCCGTGGCGCTGGTGGATGAAATCAAGGCAATGGAGGCGGGAGCCACAACCGCCGCAGAGCCTGCCGCTGAGCAGCCCTCAGCCGAGGGCGCCCATGCATAACCTATCGATTCCAGAGAAAGCGCACGGAATCTCTACGCTCGCGCAGGTACGCCGGGTCATCATCTGTGCCGGCACCGGATGCATGGCCAATGGAGCCATGAAGGTCTTTGAGCAGTTCAAGAGCCAGATTGCCGCCTTCGGCCTCAAGGTGATTCTTGAACTGCGCGACGAAGCAACCAGCGACGAGATTCGCCTCTCCAAGAGCGGCTGTCAAGGCTTCTGCCAGATGGGACCGCTGGTCTCAGTCGTGCCCGATGGCATTCTCTATACCAAGGTTCGCAAAGAAGACGTAGCCGAGATCGTGCAGAAGACGCTGACCGAGAACCAGGTCGTCGAGCGGCTTCTCTACAAGGATCCGGGGACGCGCAAGAGCTGTCAGGGCATCGAAGACAATCCCTTCTACGCTCGTCAGAGCCGCTTCGTACTGCACGAGTGCGGCTTCCTCGATCCGGAAGACATTCGCGAATACATGCTTCATGGCGGTTATGCGGCGGCGCGGAAGGCCTTCATCGAAATGTCTCCAGAGGAGATCTGCAAGACCGTCCTCGAATCCGGCCTGCGCGGCCGTGGCGGCGGCGGATTCCCGACGGGGCGCAAGTGGGAAGCGGCGCGCATTCAGAACTCCGCGAAAAAATATGTGATCTGCAATGGCGACGAGGGCGACCCCGGCGCGTTCATGAACCGCTCCGTGATGGAGGGCAACCCCCACAGCGTGATCGAGGGCCTGATGATTGCGGCCCGCGCCATCGGCGCCAACGAGACCTTGGTCTACGTCCGCGCCGAGTATCCGCTGGCTGTCGAGCGCATGCGCCGTGCGGTTGCTGACGCGGAGCGCGAAGGCATTCTGGGCAAGAACGTCTTCGGCACCGGCCTCTCGATGAAGTGCGAAGTGATGGAAGGCGCGGGCGCATTCGTCTGCGGCGAAGAGACGGCCATGATCGCCTCGATCGAAGGCCAGCGCGGAATGCCGCGGCCCAAGCCGCCATTTCCCGCACAAAGCGGACTCTGGGGCAAGCCGACGATCATCAACAACGTCGAGACGCTGGCCCATGTCTGCCGCATTCTCAATGAAGGCCCCGAGCTCTTCAAGCAGATCGGCACCAAGGATTCTCCGGGCACCAAGACCTTCGCTCTCACCGGCCACGTGGCCAACACCGGCCTGGTCGAGGTTCCATTCGGCACGACGCTGCGCGAGATCGTCTACAACATCGGCGGCGGAGTAACAGACGACGCAGGCAAGATTTGGAAGACCGGCTTCAAGGCCGTGCAGATCGGCGGCCCCTCCGGCGGATGCTTGACCGAAGATCATCTGGATCTGCCGCTAGCCTACGAATCGCTGCGCTCTGTTGGCGCGATGGTTGGCTCCGGCGGACTGGTCGCGATGAATCAGGGCACTTGCATGGTAAGCATTGCGCGCTTCTTTATGGAGTTCACGCAACGCGAATCCTGCGGCAAGTGCGTGCTCTGCCGCGAAGGAACAAGACAACTGCTTGCACTGCTCGACGACGTGATCGAAGGCCGCGCCGATCAGAACACGCTCGACCTGCTGGACAAGCTGGGGCGCTCGGTGCAGATCGGCTCTCTCTGCGGCCTTGGCAAGACGGCGCCCAATCCGGTGCTCTCGACGATGCGCTACTTCCGCAAGGAATACGAAGAGCACGTCTTTGAAAAGAAATGCCGCACCGGCCGCTGCAAGGCTTTGCTGAGTCCTGAGATCAACGAGACGAAGTGCAAGGGCTGCGGCCTCTGCATCAAGGCCTGCCCGACGGGAGCCATCACGGGCGAGAAGAAGCAGCCGCACCACATCAATCCTGAACTGTGCATCAAGTGCGGCGCTTGCGCAACAGCCTGCAAAATACATGCGGTCGAGGGGATATAGCCAGATGAACAAGGTCACGCAGCCAACATTGACGATCGATGGAAAAACAGTAGCGATCGAAGGCGAGCGCAATCTGCTCGAGCTTGTTCGCAAGGCCAACATCGACCTGCCCACGTTTTGCTATCACTCCGAACTCAGCGTCTACGGCGCCTGCCGGCTGTGCCTGGTGCAGATCGACGGACGCGGAATCCAGGGCGCATGTTCCACGCCGCCCGAGCCGGGACTGAAGGTTCTCACCACAACTCCCGAGATTCGCGAGATTCGTAAAATCGCAATAGAACTGCTGCTCGCCAATCACGATCAGAGCTGCCCCACCTGCTCACGGAGCGCCAACTGCCAGTTGCAAAGCCTCGCACTGCGCCTCGGCGTCAAGAAGGTCCGCTTCAAGTCCGTGCACAAGCCCATGCCGCTCGACGAGTCCTCTCCGTCGCTGGTGCGCGACCCGAACAAGTGCGTCCTCTGCGGCGATTGCGTGAGAATGTGCGCTGAGATTCAAGGCATAGGCGCCATCGACTTCACGCATCGCGGCCACGAGGTCACTGTGCAGCCGGCCTTCGGCAAACTGCTGGGCGAGGTCGAGTGCGTCAACTGCGGACAATGCGCCAGCGTCTGCCCCACCGGCGCGCTGACTGTGAAGTCTGAAGTCGATCAGGTTTGGCAGTTGCTCGCCGATCCTAAGAAAACAGTCATCGTTCAGATCGCGCCAGCCGTGCGCGTCGGCCTCGGTGAGTGCTTCGGCCTCAAGCCAGGCGAGATCACCACCGGCCGCATCGTTGCGGCTCTCAAGCATCTCGGCTTCGATCAGATCTACGACACGTCTTTCGCGGCCGATCTCACGGTCATCGAAGAAGGCAGCGAGTTTCTTGAGCGCAAGACCAAGGGCGTAACTCTGCCGATGTTCACCTCCTGCTGCCCCGGCTGGGTCAAGTATGCCGAGCAGTATTTCCCTGAGTTGCTGCCGAACCTCTCTACCTGCCGTTCACCACAGGCGATGTTCGGCTCGCTGGTCAAGGCGATGCTTCCCGATCAACTCAAGATCGAACGCAAAGACATCAAGGTCGTTGCCATCATGCCGTGCACGGCGAAAAAATTCGAAGCCCAGCGCCCCGAGATGGGCGTCGATGGCGATCCCGACGTGGATTACGTGTTGACCACGCAGGAACTGGCGCAGATGATTCAGTCCGCCGGCATCATCTTTGACAGCTTGCAGCCCGAGTCCTTCGATATGCCCTTCGGCTTCTACACCGGCGCTGGAGTCATCTTCGGCAACTCCGGCGGCGTGATGGAAGCGGTATTGCGCTACGCCGCGGAGAAGGTTACCGGCAAGAAGCTCGACAACGTCGAGTTTGAACAAGTGCGCGGCGATTCCGGTCTGCGCGAGGCGACGGTCACGATCGAGGGTACGGAACTCAAGCTCGCTATCGTGCATGGATTGAGAAATGCACGCGTCGTCGCTGAACAAGTGAGAGCCGGCAAGAGTCACTACGACGTGATTGAAGTGATGGCCTGCCCCGGCGGCTGCATCGGCGGCGCTGGACAGCCGGTGACCACTTCGACAACCGCGCGCGCGCTCCGGACCAAGGGCCTCTATAACGCGGACAAGATGCTGCAACTGCATAAGTCGCAGGACAACGTCTTCATCACCGATTGCTATGCGAAGTTCCTCGGCGAGATCGGCGGAGAGAAGGCGCATCATCTGCTGCACACGAGCTACCAGAGCCGTCGCCGCATCGCCGACGAGTCTCTTGCGCTGACTCAGGTCCAAGGTAACGACAAGACCAAAGTCAGCGTCTGCCTGGGAACGAACTGCTTCCTCAAAGGCTCGCAGGATGTGCTGAACGGAGTGCTTCGTCATTGTGAACAGAACGGGCTTGAAGGTCGCATCGATGTAAGGGCCGGATTCTGTTTCGAGAAATGCGAGACTGGCCCAACCGTAATGATCGACGGCGAGCACGTGCCTCACTGCACCGCCGCAAAAGCGATTGAAGAGTTGAACAGCCGCATTGAGAGCGAAAAACAGGCATAAGCAGCTGACGCGGAACTTGCAAGCCTCGCGCCGACTGAGTGATCGGAAAGGAGAAACTCTTGATTACTCACGAACGAGCAGACTTTATCAACGAAGCTGAGATCGAAAGGATATTGGCGCGGCACAAGCGCCCGGAGCCGGCCAGGGTCCGCGAACTGCTGGTAAAGGCTCGCGAGATGCATGGGCTTTCGATGGAAGAGGTAGCGGCGCTTTCCTTTGTCGAGAGTCCCGATCTGCTCCAGGAAATCTTTGCTACAGCGAAGCAGATCAAAGAGGAGATCTATGGCACGAGGCTGGTCTTCTTCGCTCCGCTTTACATCTCCAACCGCTGCGCCAACGAGTGCACCTACTGCGCCTTCCGCGCGACGAACGCATCCTTAAAGCGCCGCACGCTCACGCAAAATGAGATTGCGGAAGAGACACGCATTCTCATTCGCCAGGGGCATAAACGGATTCTGATGGTTTCCGGCGAGGCTCTGCCTCCGGAAGGTTTTCAATACCTTCTCGACTCCATCGCAACGATCTATTCCACGCGCGTAGAGCCAGGCGAAATTCGTCGCGTCAATGTGAATCTTGCGCCGCAGACGACAGAGCGCTTCAGACAGCTTAAGCAAGCGGAGATTGGAACCTTTCAGCTCTTTCAAGAGACCTATCATCGTCCCACGTATGCGGCAGTCCACCTGAAAGGTACGAAGCGCGACTACGATTGGCGCGCCACTGCCTTCGACAGGGCTATGGAAGCCGGCATTGACGATGTCGGCATCGGTGTCCTGTTTGGACTTTATGATTGGCGCTTCGAGATCATAGCGATGATGCAGCAGATTCGTCACCTCGAAGAGAAGTTCGGCGTTGGACCGCACACCATCAGCTTTCCGCGCATGGAACCGGCGGTGGGTTCCGACCTTGCGTCTCAGCCTCCGCATCCGGTCAGCGATGCGGACTTCTTGAAGATGATTGCCATCATGCGCCTCGCGGTGCCTTACACCGGAATGATCATGTCCACGCGCGAAACGGCGGAGGTGCGCCGCGCAACGCTGGAGCTAGGAATCTCGCAGATCTCCGCCGGCAGCCGAACCGATCCAGGCGGCTACAAAGACGGCGAAGGCGACCCCAATGGCAGCCAGTTCCAACTGGGCGACCACCGCACGGTCGAAGAGGTTGTCAGCGACGTCGTCTCGCTCGGCTTTTTGCCTTCCTTCTGCACCGCATGTTATCGCTTAGGGCGCACCGGACAGGACTTTATGGATGTCGCAAAGCCGGGAGAGATCAAGTACCACTGCCACCCCAATGCGCTTTCCACTTTCCAGGAGTATTTGAGCGATTACGCAAGCCCTAAGGCAAAGTCAATTGGCGAAATACTCATTTCGATTGAACTGCAACACATGGATGGGCAGCAAACCGCTTGCGCCCTGCCGATGCTCAACAAGGTCCGCCGCGGCGAACGCGACGTCTTCGTCTAGAAAAAGGAGATCACTATGATTCGGGCAACTCAAAAGGGATTTCGGCTTCATATCGGATTCTTCGGCCGCCGCAACGTCGGCAAGTCAAGCTTGCTGAATGCCATCACTCAGCAGCAGGTCTCTATTGTCTCTCCGGAGGCCGGCACCACGACGGACCCAGTCGAGAAGCCAATGGAACTGCTTCCTATCGGGCCGGTGCTCTTTGTCGACACAGCAGGAGTCGACGACGTGGGTGCGCTCGGCGCACAGCGCATCGAGAAGACGCGCCTCGCAATCAATCGCACTGATATTGGCGTGCTCGTTTGCGAATCCGGCGTCTGGACCGACTTTGAAGAGAAGCTGCTGGCGGAGCTGCGCGGGCACGGCATTCCCGTGCTGATCGCTTTGAACAAGACGGACCTTCACCGCCCAGAGATGGTGCAGATGATTCGCTTCGAGCAGGAGAACCTTCCCTATGTAAAGCTCGTCGCGACGACCGGCGACGGAATCGACAAGCTCCGCGCAAAACTCTGGGAGATTGCGCCTTCCGAATCCGTCGAGCCGCCGCCTCTGCTGCGCGATCTGATTCGTCCGGACCAAACAGCGGTGCTGGTGATGCCGATCGATAAAGAAGCGCCCAAGGGCCGCATCAAGCAGCTCCAGACCCAGGCGATCCGCGAACTGCTCGACGCCGAGACCTCTTGCGTGGTGGTCAAGGACGCAGGACTTGCAGGCGCGCTGGACAATATGAAGACGCCTCCCAGCCTCGTCGTTACCGATGCAGCGGTCTTCGATCAAGTGGCGAGGGTCACTCCAGAGTCCATTCCACTCACCGCATTTTCAATTCTTCTGTCTCGTCTAAAGGGCGATCTGGTTGCGCAGACTCGCGCTGCCGTCACGGTGGATCAACTGCGTCCCGGCGACAAGGTGCTGGTGGCCGAGTCTTGTACGCATCATCCGATTGAAGAAGATATTGGCCGCGTAAAGATTCCTCGTTGGCTGCAGAAGTATGTCGGCGGCGACTTGGAATTCACAACTGTAAAGGGGCGCGACTTCCCGCAGGATCTGACGCCATACAAGCTCGTGATTCATTGCGGGGCTTGCATGTGGAATCGTCAGGAGATGATGAGCCGCATCGCCGAGTGCCATCGTCAGGGCGTGCCCATCACAAACTACGGCCTGGTGATCGCCTACTCGCTGGGCATTCTCGAGCGCGCACTTGAACCATTCCCTGAAGCGCTGGCCGCATACAAAGAGGCACGCCAGGAGCAACTGGAAGCGGTCGGAGTAAGCAGCCTGGACGACCTTGACGCAATCGAGATGAGTCTAGTGAATTGATCTGTGAGTAACCTGACCAAACTCGATCTACTCGGATGGCTCCGCGAGCAGCGGTCCTCGCGACTCGCGGAGCTGTACGAATGGGGCAACGCCGTTCGCAAGCAGAACGTCGGCGACGCCGTCCATCTGCGCGGGTTGATCGAGGTTTCCAGCCATTGCGTTCGACAGTGCATGTATTGTGGACTGCGGCAGGCCAATCGCGCCCTGCCGCGCTACCGCATGACGAGAGATGAAATCCTCGATTGCGCTCGCGAAGCCGAGAGACTCGGATACGGCACGGTCGTGATGCAAGCCGGCGAAGACGATCAACTCACAGCCGACTGGATCGCGGAGATCGTGCAATGGATCAAGCGCGAGACAACGCTCGCAGTGACTCTCAGCCTGGGCGAGCGCCGGCCCGACGAACTCAAGCTGTGGCGCATGGCGGGCGCAGACCGTTATCTGCTCCGTTTCGAGACCTCTGACAAGAATCTCTTTCGCATCATCCATCCACAGCGCTTCGCTGATGGGCCAGATCGCATTGCGTTGCTGCGCAAGATCAAGGCGCTTGGCTACGAGGCAGGCGGCGGCGTGATGGTCGGCATTCCCGGCCAATCGTTTGAAAGCCTCGCCGAAGACATCCTCACTTTTCATGCTCTCGATCTCGACATGATCGGCATCGGCCCCTTCATTCCTCACGAAGACACACCATTGGGCTCGGGCGCACTGCGTCCTGCGATCGCGCCATCCGATCAAGTCCCGGCCAACGAAGAGATGGTCTATAAGATGATCGCCCTTACGCGCATCGTCTGCCCGACCGCGAATATTCCAAGCACAACAGCATTGGCCACGATCAATCGCGTCGATGGACGGAAGATGGGCCTCAGGGCCGGCGCCAATGTTGTGATGCCCAATCTCACTCCAGTGAAGTATCGCCGTCTATACGAGATCTATCCCGAGAAGGCTTGCATCGAAGAGAGCGCGACGGATTGCAACCAATGCCTGCGCGGCCAGATCCACTCGCTCGGCCGCTTTGCCGGCGAGGGGCAAGGCGGGCGGGGTACGGTCGAGACACTTGCGAGCATCCTGCCCGATGTGCCTTCGAGGTTTGTGCAATTGCAGGCGTAGTGAGGTGAACCATGGCTTCCGATGACGGCGTTGTTGAGATTGTGGTTTGCCTAGGCAGTTCCTGTTTTGCGCGCGGGAACTCGGAAAATCTCGCCATCATCAATCAGCATGTGAAGACCCATGGCCTGAATGCTTCGATCCGGCTCACAGGCAAGCTTTGCCAGGACCAGTGCAAGCAGGGCCCCAATCTTACGATTGGCGGAGAGTTTTATCACGGCGTAACCGCGGCCAAATTGCGCGAACTATTGCAGCAGCCGGGCAGTCCGCTGCGGGGTGACCATGGAACGCCGTAATCCCATCTATACGCAGGAGCGCGAGTGTCAGGACTGTCACAAGTGCATCCGCGAGTGCCCCGTCAAGGCGATTCGTGTTGAGGATGGCTATGCGCGCGTCGTGCCCGAGCTCTGCATCATGTGCGGCAACTGCGTGCTTGCCTGCCCGAGCAGCGCAAAGCGCGTGCGCGACGATCTGCCTGCGGCAAAGGACCTCCTGAAGAGCGGTCGCAAGGTGATCGCTTCGCTGGCTCCTTCCTTTGTCGCGCAGTTCTCCGGCGCGCGCCCGGCACAACTGATTCACGCACTGAAGAAGCTTGGTTTCTTCGCAGTGTCGGAGACTGCGCTCGGCGCGCAGCAGGTCTCGGCCAGCATCTCTGCGCTGATGCGCAGCGAGCCCAAACAGATTTGGATCTCGTCCGCCTGTCCTGTCGTTGTTGATTTCATCGGCAAGTATCATCCCGAGTGTCAGCCCAATGTCTTTGGCGTTCTCTCGCCTCTGCTGACACATTGCAAGATGTTGCGCGCACACTACGGAGATGAAATCGCGGTCGTCTTTGTCGGCCCATGCATTGCCAAAAAGATTGAGGCCGAACAGCATCCTGAATTACTCGACGCGGTACTCACCTTCGAGGATCTGGATCATTGGCTCGATGAAGAGGGAATTCGCCTGGAGGAGATCGTCGAGACGCCGACGGACCGCTTCCAACCCGAGGAGGCCCAGGAGGGTGCGCTTTATCCCATCGACGGCGGAATGGTTCCGAGGGTCGCCGGCAGCAGCGAGGTCAATAGCTCACAGTTCATGGCCTTTTCCGGGCTGGCAAATGTCGAGCAGGCTCTGAAGGGCGTAGGGGAGTGGAAGCCCGAGCACAATATTTTCTTTGAACTGACAGCATGCGCCGGATCTTGCGTGAACGGGCCGAAGGCAGCGCGCAGCACATCCGTTGCGCGACGCCGCTACGATATTCTCCACTACGCTAAGCCTGCTGGCGAACTTCCGCGCAAGCTCTCGTTTAGAATTGATCGGCAATATACTGCTTCTCCGGTGGCTCGCAATGAGTACAGCGAACTGCAAATGCAGGAGGCGCTGCGGACGGTCGGGAAGTATTCCGCGGAGGATGAATTAAACTGCGGAGGCTGCGGATACGATTCCTGCCGCGATTTTGCTCATGCGCTGATTGCCCGCAATGCCGAGCGCATGATGTGCGCAACGTATACCCGCAAACTCGCGCAGAAGAAGGCCAATGCTCTGCTGCAAAAGATGCCGTCCGCGGTAGTCATTGTCGATGAAGATCTGAAGATTATCGAGTGCAATACAAACTTCGTGCATCTCTTTGCCGACGATGTCGAGCAATCGAAGGACCTTGAAGGCAGCGCTCTGGATGCGGTGATCCCGTTCTCCTACTTGTTCCGCCGCGTGCTCGATTCCGATGAAGATATTGTGGGCCACGACATCCGCTATCAGCGGAGCATTCTCAACACGAGCATCTTTACGATCGAACCTCATTCCGTGATGTGCGGAATCTTCCAGGACATCACCAAGCCGATCTTCCAAAAGGAGCAGATCATTGGGCGCGCCCGCGAGGTCATCCAGAAAAACCTCAAGACCGTGCAGCAGATTGCCTTTCTTCTTGGCGAGAATGCGGCCGACTCGGAGATTATTCTCAATTCCATCGTGCGCTCCTTCAGCCCCGAAGAAGTTGACGGCAATGAGGCCGGGGGAAAGCCATGACCGGCTCCGAGAGCTTTATCGAGGTCGATTCATACCAGCGGGCCAAGCACGGACAATACATTTCCGGAGATGTCTTTCTATCCCGCAAGGTTGAACCCGAAGGCCGCATGATCTCGGTTCTCTCCGACGGCCTGGGCAGCGGCGTGAAGGCCAGCGTGCTGGCATCCATGACGGCGACGATGGCTTTGAAGTTCACCGCGAGCCCGATGGACATTCACGAGTCGGCCGAGATCATCATGGACACGCTGCCCATTTGCAGCGTGCGCAAGATCAGCTACTCCACATTCACTGTCGTCGATATGAACGGCTCGGGCGAGACGCGGATCATCGAGCACGGCAATCCTCCATTCCTGCTCATTCGTCCAAGCGGCGAGTTGCATGTCGACAAGACCGAGGTGCGTCCCAAACGCTGGGAAGACCGCGTGATCAGCTTCTCCGCCTTTGACGTCCAGCGCGAAGATCGCATCATCTTCTTCTCCGACGGCATCACGCAGGCAGGCATGGGCGAGTATCGCACGCCATTGGGATGGGGCCTGGAAAGCGTCGACAAATTCGTGCGCGAAAGAATTGACCGGTATCCCTACATCTCGGCTCGCGAGTTGTCTCGCGTTCTCGTTTCGCGCGCAGAAGAGGTCGATGGCCTTAGCGCCAAGGACGACATTACTTGCGGTGTCGTCTATTTTCGCAGTCCACGCCAACTGCTGGTGATGACTGGCGCTCCATTCAACCGTGCGCACGATACCGATCTTGCAAAGATGGCCGAACGTACTCCTGGGCGAAAAGTCATCTGCGGTGGAACCACGGCGAACATCGTCTCGCGGATGCTGAATCGCCCCATTCAGATCGACATGCGGCAGCAACTGCATTCGAAGGTGCCGCCGTCTGCAAGGATGGACGGATTCGATCTGGTGACCGAGGGCACTCTGACTTTGGGTGAGGTCCTTCGCCTGCTTGAACAGGGCTTCGCGCCAGAGGATATGAGATCGAATGCGGCGGTGCGGCTTGCGACTATGCTGCTCGACAGCGACATTGTGAAGTTCGCGGTCGGCACCAGAATTAACGAAGCGCATCAGGACCCTAACATCCCGGTCGAACTCGACCTCCGTCGCAATATTGTGAAACGAATTGCGCGTCTGCTGGAGAGCAAGCACATGAAGCGGGTCTTGATCCAATACGTCTAGGGCGGGATACAAGGATGCCTCGTGCTCCATCCTGTTCGCTATCTTTGAGAAAAGGGTGGAATGCCGGGAATTAGGACAGGCTCTGCCGGGCGCCCTCGCCCTCAAATACCGGCTTGAATCCCAGTTCCCGCCAAAACCGCTCCACCAGCTCCACGCTCTCGCGGCTGGTACTCGTCGTGCTCAGCAGCAGGATCTCCCGGCCATCGCCACCCGCCCGGGCGTTCCCCGTCAGTGCGCTGGCCTCGGTGGCAATGGCGATGCATTTCTCGGAACGATAAGTGCAGTTGGCCAAGTCGGTGATCGAGAGCCGCGTCGTTGGCGTAGCCAATACCGTGCGCGGCGGAGCCATGCGGTCCAGCAGCCAGAGAATCTCCAGCTTCGACTCCAACTCATCGGGCACGCAGTCGATCGCCAGATCCGCCTCGCGCACAGCATCCTCGATGGTCGAAACTAGCGTGATCTCCGGCAGCGTTTCCGCCCCCAGCTCCACCTGCAGCCACTCCTCCGCGTGGTGCAGATTGGCGGGCATAACGTCCTCCAACAGCACCCTGAATCCCGCGCGGGCTGCGGCCAGGGCCAGCCAGCGTCCCAGCGGACCGGCACCAATGATGGCGACCGTCTCAGGCAAGCGGAGCTGGCTTCACAGGCAGTACCGGAACCGCAACTTCTGTGCCGGGTTTCGACTTCAGGGCCTGCACCACGTCGTCGGCGCTCGGGCTGGCCTGCTGCAGGTGTTCGGCAACGCGTGCGCGCTCCTCGGCAGAAAGCGTAGGGACGGTGGCCAGCACCCGGCGCAGGGTCACGGCAACGTCGTCAATGTAGTTCATCAGGCGAATAGCTTCTCCGGAGAGCGGCATGGTTGTCCTCGATGGGTTGTACGTGCCTCTTTATTGTAGGCGAATTGAGCCCGACTTTTCCCATTTACAGCAAGGCAGACGCGGATAGCGCCACAAGTCGTTGTCGGTTGAACGCTCAGGAAGTCTGCTGTTCAGGCTGCCATATTTCAACAAGTTATGGGATCCCCAGCCATCCGTTACGTTCCAAGACGTCTCAATTGCGCGTCGGAGTCGGTCTGCTTCCACCCCAGACCTGTCGAGACTGCCAGCCGGTCTTCGGCACAAATCCCCTCCTTTGCATTCGTCCCCCCAACCTGGCGTCACCCCTTTCTGCACTGCATCTTCACGGCGCTTCTGGGGCAGGCGGCGTGAGTGCCGCGAGTAGTTCCTTGCCCAAGGGATCCTCCGACCACGCGGCGATTTGTCGAGAGCTGCATAGAATAATGGCACACCGCTTTCGTTCGACCAGACCCGCAGTTCTTCCCAAATCTCCGATTTCTCAAGAGGCCTCAACGAATCGGCGAAAGTTTGGAATTACAGCCCCCGCATTCCTTGCGCTTGGAAAGCTCCGACAGCTTGAAACGATCAAATCCCGTGACAGCCTTTCGAGTACTCCTGGGCTCGAGGTGTCGGCTAATTCCCCGAGTGCTCGTGGTTAATAATCTATGGATGCAGCGATTTTGGAAACAGACGGGGAAGCTGCTGGCGGTGCTGACCGTCGCTGGCTCGTTAAGCTGGGCGCAGACGTACCGCCCGGCGCAAGGCGGAGCGCGCCTTAATGCACAGTGGCAACGCGCGGTGGACCAAGCCACATCAGAATCTGCTCATCCACGGGTGCTGGTGCTGGAGGTCGGTTCAGGGCATCTTCTCGCGTCGGCGCACCTTGCTGAAGCCAGTCGCACGCCGGCGACTCCCGGCTCGACACTGAAACCGCTGATCCTCTATTTTGCGCTTGCCTCCGGGCGCTGGAATCCTGAGCGCAGAGTTGCGTGCAGCCGCCAAATGCGCATCGGCAGCCACGAACTCAACTGTACTCATCCGGTTGTCGATCCTATGAATGCCCAGCAGGCGCTCACCTGGTCCTGCAACTCCTATTTTGCGGAACTGGCCGAAGCGCTATCGCCCCAGGAACTCCGCCAGGCTCTCAGCGAGCGAGGACTGCTTGCGGCCACAGGGTTGGCGCGGCAGGAGAACGTGGCCGCCTTTCGCGAGCCCCGCACGCGGGAGCAAACTCAGCTTGCCGCGCTGGGCGTGGAGGGGATTCGCGTCACGCTGCCGGAGTTGGCCGAGGCGTACCGGTCGCTCGCAATTGAACTGGCCGCGCATCGGCAGACAGTCGCTTCGCGAACCGTTACGGCGGGGCTAACGGACTCGGCCAGCTTTGGCATGGCGGGCGCTGCTTCGCTGGGCGGCGTGCCCATCGCCGGTAAAACCGGCACCGCGAGCGCTGAGAGCGGAGGCCCGATTCACGGCTGGTTCGTCGGCCTTGCTCCGGCAGAGTCGCCGCAGGTGGTCGTGGCCGTGTACCTTCTCACGGGACACGGTTCAGATGCGGCACAGGTGGCCGCAAAATTGCTGGCGCTTTCGCCGTTGAGGAAGCCATGAAGCGGGCGGTGCTGGCACTTTGTTTCGCCGTTTTCAGCACTGCGGTGCCGGCTCAGGCTGCTCCACGCTCCACGATTCGCGTGGGCCTGTGGACACTCTGGCACGACAAGGAAGTCGCCGTTACGCCAAGCGTCGGCGCAGCGCTTCGATTGTGCAAGACCTGTGACGACCGGCCGCTCGCGGCGATGACTGTCCGAGTGAAGAATGCGGAGTTATCCTGGACCGATGCGGGTGGGCATGCACAATCGTCGGCAGAAATGCTGCTGAAGGGCAGTTACAAGATCTCAGCTCATGGGGAAGCGCTGACAATCTCTTATCCGCTCAGAATCGCTGCGCAATCGGGCGCACTCGCGCTGGCAGCGACGCTGCCGGTGGAGCGATATTTGGAGCTTGTGGTTGCCGCCGAGAGCGGCGCGGCGGATTCGCAGGAATCGCGCAAGGCGCTGGCAGTGGTGGCACGCAGCTTTGCGCTGGCTCCTACCCATGGGCACTCTGCATTCGATGTCTGCGACTCGACCCACTGTCAGTGGGTCCATTGGCGATCTACGCCTGAGGCCCATGCGGCGACACTCGCCACCGCCGGCGAAAGTCTGTGGCGTAATGGCAGGCGCGCAGAGGCCTACTTTCATCAGAATTGCGGCGGACGCACTGCGGCGCCCGAAGAGGTTTGGCCCGCACGGATAGCAGCGGACCGCACCGCGAATGGGTTGTTGGCTTCGCGCGTCGATCCTTATTGCTCGCGCGCAGGCTCGAGCGAGTGGTCGGCTACGCTCTCGCGTGCCGAGTTGACCCAGGCCCTCGGTACGGCGGGCTTGGCAGCGCCCGGATGGAAGAGCCTGATCGTTGCCCAGCGCGGCGAATCGGGCCGGGCTACGGTATTGTCGGTGGGTACGACACAGTTTTCAGCAGAGGATTTTCGCCTGGCCGTGGGCCGCGCTCTGGGATGGAACCGCATTCGAAGCAACTGGTTTGAAGTTGCGGCAGAGGGCGAAGATTTTCTCTTTCATGGCCGCGGCTCCGGCCATGGCGTGGGCCTTTGCCAGACTGGCGCGGCGGAGATGGCGCGCGAGGGACGCAGCTACCGTGAGATTCTTGCTCAGTATTTTCCCGGCGCGACGCTGGCCGAGGAGACGACCGGTGCGGTTTGGCAGATGACGAATGGACAGGGCTTTACACTGGAGACCAGCGAGGCATCGGACTCGGTATACATCGCAACTCTGGCGCGCACACTGGCCACGGCCGAGAGCCGCAGCGGGCTTGCTCCTGGCGCGGCAATCGCGGTTCGGAGTTATCGCTCCACGCCGGCCTTTCGCGATGCAACGTTGGCGCCCGGATGGGTTGCGGCCTTCACCGAAGGCAATCAGATCGCTCTACAGCCGCTGCGGACTCTGGCTGCGCGCAAGCTGCTCGACGCCGTATTGCTTCACGAGTTTCTACACGCGCTGGTCGAGGAGCAGTGCAAACCACACACGCCGTTATGGCTGCGCGAAGGGCTGGTTGAGGCCTGGTCTGGCGCTTTGCCGAAAAAGCCGGGTGCCCCATCCTTTCGCGACTTTCGGGGCGAAAGGGTGGGAAACCAGTTGCCTCCGGAGACGATCGACGAAAAGCTCGCACACGCCGCCAGCGAAGCGGAGTCGGAGGCAGCGCATCGGGCTGCGGGTTGGTACGTCCAACAGCTTCTCGACCGTTTTGGCCGTGCGCAGGTGCTGGAGTGGCTGCGCACGGGTGTTCCGGAGAGCGCGCTAGCTTCTCTCCGGTGAGGGCGGCTTCTCCGATTCTTCCTTCTTGATCTCCGGCTCTCCCGCATGGCCCTGAACCGCTGCGAGCGCATCGTCGGTCTTCAGATTGTTCCGGTCAAAGAGCACCGCGAGCCAGCCCAGCAACAAAACCCAACTGGCCATCGCCAGTAAGCAGATCACACAGGCTCTTAGATCCGTAACCCAGAGCGAAGGTGTCGTATTATCGCTTTGCGTCGCGGTGTCGATCAGAGCGGGCAACGCGACACCCATAACCATCGCAGCAGCCATCCCAAGCCACCACCGCCATTCATACGTAAGCCGCAGAATCCTTCGCCAAGGCAGCACGAATCCCCAACTCGCAGACGCCGCAACCACTGGAATGAAGAAGCCGGGAACCACGAAACAGCACACGACCCACGTCACTAGCGAGTTGCGCAAAGCAAGTAGCAATGGCACGATTCCCAATGCTGTTCCCGTCCAAAACAGCATCGAAAGCGTGCCCCAGATCATACGAATTCGCTTTCCGCCATCGCTCTGCAGGGAGCGCATCGTCCCTGCCTGCGCCACCACCCCCGCAACCAGTAGCAGCAGCAACAGCGGCATTGAGACCCAGACCCCCCACTTGAAATGGCTCAGGATATTCGACGCCGTGAGAGCCGTAAAAGCAAAGATCAGAATCCAGCAGAATTGTGCCAAAATCCAACGGCGGCTATCTCGCAAACGCACGAACAGCCGGAAGAGTGCGTCATCCTCCGGCAATGGCATTTCGCGTGCCAAGAGCACAGCGGCCCAGGCGAGTAGCAAGACCCAACTGATCATTGCCAACAGATACGTCGCTGCCAGCTTCAGCGACACGCGCCAGATCTGCGCGGAGACGCTGCCATGCGGATCGACGGCAAAGAACAGCCCGGGCAGCCACACACCCAACAGAGCAGCCACGATGACTGCCGGCCACCAGCGCCAGTTCCATAGCAGTTGCAGAACGCGCCGCAAGGGCAGGCGATAGCCCGTTTGAGCCGATGCCATCGAGTAGGGAATGACCTTTGCCGGCACAACGATCCAGCGGAAGATCCAGATGAGAATAGTTATCCAATGAGCAAGGTGATCGTAAGTGAAGAACCTGGCTCGCCAATGAGCGGGAGCCTGGGAGTTCAGATAACTCGCCCACTGGTAACTCTGCCCATCGCACCAGTCGAGAATTGTCCAACTGATCCAAACCACTGCGATCCAGAAGAGCAGAGTTACAGCGCCCCACACCAGCTTGACTCGCTTGCCATCGCCCCCGACGAAGCTGCGCATGGTGCCGGCGTTCAGTTCCAGAATAGAGATGGCCAGTAGCACCGGCACGATGAGCGAGAGTGCTACCTGCCAGAGGTGTTTCTCGGGCAGGCGCGTCCATGCAATACCGATGAGGATCAAGAGCGGCGTTCCAACAAACTGCGCAACAACCCAGCGGCGGCTCTGGCTCAGGCGGCCCAACAGGTCTTTGAAGTAGTTCACGGCTGCACCTCCAGAGTTGCCGGATCGGTAGTGGCTTGGACATTCGGTTGATACATGGGGCCGGTCTGCGCCGGGCTGATGATGAATTTGCCGGGATTGACCACCTTGAGCAGATAGACGTACTCGCGGCGGCCGCTGAAGTCAGTATTGAAAAAGGCCGCGCGGTCGTCGTGGAACTCCTTGCGCGTATACCAGTCAGCCCACCAAGAGGGCTTTTGGTTCAGGGTATAGAGGCCAGTGTTAGGCAGGAATTCTGTGCCTGAAGGGATGGGATCCTCGGCCAGCAGATACTCCCAGCTTGTTCCACTCAGCGCCAGGCGAACGGCAACAATGTCGCCGACGTGCACGGGACCCTTCAACGGAACGAGGTTGTAGGTGATCGAATCGGTTGGCTTCGGTTGATACTTTTGAAGCACGTAATAATCGCGCGTGATATTGAGCGCCAGTTGGCCCGATTGGAAGAGCCTCTTATCCGCCGAATACCACGAGCTCTCGGTTGACCAGTAGCTGATGCCGTTGCCGCTCTTTCGCACCGTGACTTGCCCGCCGTTGCCCACCTGCGCGGCGGGAACCTTGATGCGCCATGGCGCCACAAATCCGTCCTCGGGACCGAAGTGGTGCTTGCCGACGCTCGCGCCGTTGACCACTACCTCCACATCGGAGCTGTTGGCCAATTCACCGCTCAGCGTCAGATAGTCGGTGAGTCCCTGGATCACCATCGCCGTCTGCTTGGTCGTGTACCAGTAATCCCCATCGCGATGCTTGGCGAGCCATTCCGCGGCTTTGGGCAGCAGGCCGCTCGACCGGTCTTGCCGGACCAGAAGCTTCAGCGCAAAGGCCGTTGTTTCGACTGAGGTATCGGCCCAGTATTCGAGCATGCCATCGTAGCTTCCCGTCCAATGCGCATCGGAGTCGGTGGTCTTAGCTTTCTTCTCCAACAACTGCGTCACATCTTTCGCGCGTCCATCGCCGGCTGCATCGAGAGCCAGACCCACCAGCGCCAATCCCTCGTCGCTGAGTTTGTCGCGGCTCTCCCATATTTTGTCGAGTTCCTCCTTGGGCGCGCCGCCGGTGGTGGCCAATGCGTAGAGCACGTAGGCACGAAGATCGGGAATCATGTCCGGATGTTCACTCAGCGTGGATGTGAGCCAGTCGCGTCCTTTGCTCAACCGGTAATCCTCGATCTTGTAGCCGGCGTCCCTGGCCTGGCCCAATCCACTCACCACGTAGGCCGTCATGAAGACCCGGCTGGGATCGTCCGGCCACCATCCCCAACCTCCATCATCGTGCTGGAAGCTATAGAGCCGCCCGGTTCCCGCATCGACCATATCGTTCAGCATGGCTCTATCGATCGGAGACTTGAGATGCAGTTTGTCCACCGCCTGCGCCACAATTACGTCAGGCAGGAAGCTGGACATTGTCTGCTCCGTGCATCCCCACGGATAACCCGTCAGATAATCGAGTGCATCGAAGACCGCCCCCGCCACGCTGGGCGCTACGGTGATCGTAAGCCCTCTTGTTCCTGCGTCCGAGTTAGCGGGGTAGTTATAACTCCACTGGCTCTGCGCCGTGCCTGAGAAGACCACCCCCGAAGCAGCAGCCCGCTGTTTCACGCCAAAGGGCAGCACCGGAAGAGTCATCTCCAGCGCGTCAGACTCTTCGTTGGTCAACGCCTTTGCGGTCAGCACCGCACTGCCCGTCGTGCGCGCGCGCACACGCCAATCGACGTAGCTCTCGCCCTTTGCGGGTATGTTCACCTTTTGCGACTGGCCGCCGATCGCGTCCAGCCCACTAACATCCAATGCAAAGGTCACATCCTTGTCTGTCTCAAGGTAGTTATGAGCGATCACTCTGACGGTAACTTCATCGCCCTGACGGAAGAAGCGCGGCGCGGCCAGCCTGACAATCAGGTTCTTGCGCACCAGCACGCGCGTCACCATGCTTCCGGCCTTGCCGTCGTCGGTCATGGCGCGAATCGTGGTTCGCCACGTTGTCAGTGAATCCGGGAATGCGAATGTAACTCGCGCATGGCCGTCAGCGCCCGTATGCACATTCGGATTCCAGTAGGCCGTATCCGGAAATGCCTTGCGCACCTTGGGAACAACCAGATCCGATCCGGGCTTTACTTGCGCCATGCGCGGATGGAAGAATCCGTCGCTGATCTTTGCCAGCAGCGGGCTTTTGGTTCCCGCCTCGCCGTGGAAATAGAAGTTGAATGAGCTTTCCGGGTTGAGTTCGACATATCGCTTCGGATAGAAGGAGGCAACAATGTCTCCGCTCTCGTCCTGCCGGACCGAGTAAAGCGCCTCGTCGACTTCGCCAAAGCTGAGATCGGCCTCAACCGGTTTGCCGGTCGAATCCGTTGTCTGCACATCGAAGCTGCCGGTCTCTCCGGGCAGGAAGCGCAGCTTCGAAGGCGTGGCCGTGATGGTCAAAGTCCGTTCCGCCAGCGGGACCTTCAGGCTCTTCTTGGCGGTGATCAACGCGTCGTCGCGAACGATCACTGCGGTCACCACAACGTTTGGCTGCGCCTTCACGGTGATGGGGATATCGAAGGCGAAGCTCTCGCCGGTCGCGTGAATCAACTGCCGCGATTGCACGCTGTCGCCTTCGGCAGTCACCACCGCCCACGATTCTTTCAGTCCGGTGACCAGCAGCAGATGCGCAACGTCGCCCACCTGATAACTCTTCTTGTCGGCAATAATCTGTGCTTGAGTGTTGGCGTTGTACCACTCGCCGCCGCCATTCCATATCCAGATCCAGGTATGGTCTTCGATACTCCGGTTCTCCGCGCCGTGTGCGCTGGCCGTGATCTGATAGTCGCCGTTGCCGCCATTCGAAACGTTAATGGGCAGTTCCACAAGCGCCGAGCCGTCGGCACCCGTTGCGGCATCGATTCCACTCAGCTCTGTCGTCGAACGCGCGTGCGTCGTCGAGTCCCACTTCTCCAGACTGACGGCGAGATGCACCTGCGTTTGGACTGGCTTGTTATCGTAGTCGAGCGCTGTCACTCTGACCTTGGGAGTCTGGCCGGGCTGGAAGATATAACTCGTTGGCTCGACATGGATGCGGAAGTTTCCGTAAGTCGCCAACACGGTCGCATGGCCGGCGACCTCGCGTTCGCCAACGTCGGTTACCCGCGCTTCGATGCGATAGTCCTGGTCGAGGTGATAATGGTACTGGCCTTCGTCATCTACTCGCGTCGGCAGAGTGACGGTTAGCTGTCCATTCGCGTCCAGAATCCCTTCCTGCTCCTGCTGCTCCGTCTCGTCGTAGCTGGTTTCTGAATCGTCGGAGAATGCGGCTGTACCTTCGTCGCCCTCAGCCTCATCGTTCTCCGAGTCCTCCTCATCCCACCAATAGTGCGTTGAGGTGTGCACCACATACTTCACCTTGGCCCCGGCTACCGGCTCTCCAAAGAAGTACCGCGCCTCGATCACCGCCTGAAACGAGTTACCCTGAAGCACGCGCTGCACCGCCGGTTTTACTGTGACTTGATATTCCGGCTTCTTGTACTCCTCTACGTAGAAGTTGCCTTCGCCGGCCGATTGGCCATTCTTCTCAATTGAGATGCTGTAGTAGCCGAGCCCCGCATCGGCCTCCAGAGTCAGATCGGCCGTCACGGTTCCATGCGCCGAGACTTGCGCGTTCTGCGTGAGGACGGCTTTGTTGTCCGCATCGGTCACCTTGAGTTGCAGGCTGGTGTCCTCCGGAAGCAGCAGCGCGTCGTCCTTCTCGTGCCGGACGATCGCCTTGATGTGGACCGTATGCCCCGGCCGGTAGACGGGCCGGTCAGTATAGACATAGGCCGTGAGATCGGTCGTCCGGTTCGTAATGAATCCATAGCCGTAAGGAGTCATCACCGCCGCATCGGAGCCATGGCGCGCCATGATCCACAGATTCTCCGGTTCGGTGCCTTGCGCGCCGCCGCGCACCTTCACCGTTAGTGAGGCGAGACCGTCCGCGCCTGTCTTGCCCGTCGATTGCTGGTGTCCGTCTGACCAGAGCGCAACCTCGGCTCCATCCACCGGCGCTCCCGTCTTCCGGTCGGCGACGTAGAGATCGGCGCGTCCGGCGTTCGCCCGCTCCACAACTGCAATGCCGGTCACGATGGCCACGGTGTAGGCCTTGTACGTGCCCTCGGTGGCTTCGATCAGGTAAACTCCTGAACTCAGCCCGTCGATGGGCAACTGCTGAGTCTCGCTTACGATGGCTGGAGGAGTGACCAGCTTCCAGCGCGCCACCAATTGGCTTTCATTCAGCAGCGGAACGCGGGCAAACTCCGTCGCCCCCACCACCTGACTTCGCTTGCCCAGTTTGCCCTGCCCCTCGCGGAGGCTGTCCCGCGCATCGTCGGTTAGCTGGCCGCGGAAGAATCGCCGCACGCGCCACCACAGATTGGCCTTGAATTCGTGCACCCTCTCAAGAAAGGTCTTCTGGTCGATCTGCTCGCTGGGCGACTCACTCTGCACCCCAAAGCTGTGCAGATCCTTCAGCCCGGCAAAGAACTTCTGCGGGTCGCGGACCTGGTAGACGCGAAACTCGAGCGCAGGAACATTCCTGGCGTAGAGCTGAATCTTCACGCTCTCGCCAGGCGCAAACGTCCGCGAGGTTGAGAGCGAGAATGAGCGTGGCGCGTCTTTGGTCTCGGCGGCAGAGGCGACCAGGGCCAGCAAAAGGACTATCGGAAGGGCAAGCGACGTACGAAACCTCATTGGTTGCCTCGCAATATATTCCAGCGATAAACGCCGAGAAAGTTAGGATTCTGTTCGACCGGCCGCCACTGCGGCTGCGGGTGATCGAGTAACTCTGAGATCAAGACGCGACGCAATTCACCGGGAAGCCCGTGATCGGGACCGGTGTGATAAACCACCCGCGCCTCCGGTCCAATTTCGGCAACAATCATAGAGTGCCAGGGCGATGACTGGCCAAACTGGCGGTAAAAAAGCAGGTCGCCGGTCTGAGCCTCATGCACGTTCCGGCTGACAAAGTAGGCATTCCGCTCCACCAGCGTTTTGGCGTCGGCAAACTGGGCAAAGGCGCCGTTTGTCGCGTCGGCGGCCGCGAAGCTGCCCGGCCGCACCCGGAAGAGCGCGGCGCCCAGCGGCGTATCCGGATAGTGCCAGGCGCGAATCTCCCCCGGCGGCGCCATTACCTCAATGCCCGTCGCCAGAAACCAGGAGTCGTTGTGGCGTTTCAGAGCCTCGCGATAAGAGAAGCGCAACAGACTCGCGCAGTCAGTGATCTCCGGCGGGATCTCCGTCTTGGGGAGGATGGCCTGATACTCGGCGATCAGCACAAACCAGCGGCGAAATGCGCCCTGATCGGCCGGATCGGAGAGCCGGAGAAAGTCCGGCGTGCCGTCGCCAAAGCGGTCGCCCCAATCCTGCGCCGGGCGGGCCGCGCCGCCCAAAACCGCCTGAGATCTCCGCTGGGACTGAGCGGCTTTTCGCCCTCCCACGTGCCGAACGTAGCTCGCCATCCGAAGCAAGAGCAGCAATATCGCGAGCACGGCAAGCGAAGTCGCCAGGACTCGTCGATAGCGAACGTTCACATTCGGAATTCCGGCTCTCGCCATCCCCAACCTCTCCTCCGGTTTTGCATCTCTGCCGCTAAATGCGTCAACGACAGCCATCCCGAAGAACTTCCATCGCGGCTACCTGGAGTCCTGGAGCCTGATCGCCCAGCGCGATTTGGGACATGATCTTGTGGCCAGCGTGGGGTATGTTGGCAGCCACATGGTCCGTCAACATGCTACCGTAAGCCCGTATAACTCAGCCCCACCGCCCAGCGGCTCAACCTCATGCATGGCCAATGGCCAACGGAATCCGTCCACCGGTTTGACCGGACCTTGCAGCTTCCGATGGTGAGCGGGTCCGCAGAAAAGTGACAGCATCCACGCAGACGCGGCCTTCGATTGCTTGAGGCGTCACAAGACTGGCGAAAAGCGGGCGGAATCGCTCGGCGTGCATCCCGACAGCTAAGCGCGCTCAATGCACATGCACCTGCCGCTTGGCCATGTACCCAGTGCTCAGCCCGCCGCGACGCGGGCATTTGAATCCCTCCGGGCCAGCAGGGCCGGCCTAGCTGTTCCCCGCGCTGCTACTCGTCCCCGAACGATGCCCTGAACTGCTGCACCGTCATCATCCGACCCCGCCTCGTCGTTAATCGTTTCGCCATGACCCTACAGTATCGCTATCTATTCGCCTGAACAGGATTGATATTCATTCAAAATAGATACCTTAATATCGCTTGCCGTCCATTGCGGTACGGACTTGTGAGCAGTTTGCTCCAATCAGTAGGTTGATTGGGCGCGATTCGAGGCCTTCTATCGAGTGAATGCTCTTGAATCCTTTAATCGTGATGGAACGGTATGCATCGGAAGGCTTACCCATCTTTGTGACGCAACGTTTTGGTGCAGGTTCTCTCGTCGCTGTCGGTTGCATATCGCGGCGAACCCCTTTACCGTCTATCATCAATACTGTGAGCGCCGTTCCCATCCCCAGGGTCCGTTTTGCCCCGTCGCCGACGGGATTGCTGCACGTGGGCAACGCCCGCACTGCACTTAACAACTGGCTCTTCGCACGGGGCAAAGGCGGCCGGTTCGTTCTGCGCATCGAAGATACCGACCTGGAACGCTCCCAGGCGCGATATGAGGCGCAGATCATCGAGGATCTGCGCTGGCTGGGGCTGGACTGGGACGAAGGGCCTGCCTGGACTGGCGCTGCCGAAAAGGGCGATTTCGGGCCCTATAGCCAATCCGAGCGGCTGGAGATCTACGCGCGGCACACAGAGCGGCTGCTGGCAGAGGGCAAGGCTTATCGCTGCTTTTGTACCGCTGAAGAATTGGAAACCGAGCGCCAGCGGGCCGTTGCCGAACATGCCCCGCAGGTCTATTCGGGCCGCTGCCGTTCATTGCAGCCGGCGGAGATCGAGCGGAACCTTGCCGCCGGTAAGCCCTTTGCCGTGCGGCTGAGGATCGGGCCAGAGCCGCTGCGCTTTCACGATCTGGTCCGCGGCCCGGTCGAGTTTGCCGCCGAGACGGTCAGCGATCCGATACTGGTCCGCTCCGCGGCGAGCGGCGCAGGCGGAGTTTCGGCGGGCGTTCCGGTCTACAACTACGTGGTTACAGTGGACGATGCATTGATGCAGATCACCCACGTCATTCGCGGCGACGACCACATCTCGAATACACCCAAGCAGGTGGCCATCTATCGGGCCTTTGGCTGGCCACTGCCGGAGTTTGCCCACCTGTCAACGATTCTAGGAGCCGACCGTGAGCGGCTCTCCAAGCGCCACGGCGCTACGTCGATCTCGACCTTTCGCGAGATGGGCTATCTACCCGAGGCGCTGGTGAACTACCTGGCGCTACTGGGTTGGGGCGCGGAGGATGGCAAGACGGAGACCTTCACTCTGGACGAGCTGACTCGGGCCTTCTCACTCGAACGCGTCACCGCCAGCCCGGCCATCTTTGACTTCGACAAGCTCAACTGGCTCAATCGCCACTACCTCAAGCTTGCGGCGCCCGAGCGGCTCTCCGCGCTGGCCTGGGACTGCTTCCTTGATCGCCTGCCCCACGCCGAGACCGCCCCTGAACCCGTGAAAGCCTGGTTTACACGCCTGCTTGCCCTTTTTGTCCCCGCCGCCGATCACCTCTCGCAACTCCCGATCAAGGCCGCGCCCGTCATGGGCTTCGATCCCGAAGCTGCACGATCCAACGAAGAGAATGCCGCCATCCTTGCTTCCGACTCCGCCCGCACAGTGCTTGGCGAGCTGGCCAGCCGCGTCCGTGCTTATTCCGGCAGCATTACGCCCGAAGTCTTCAAAGCCTGGTTGAACGAAATCAAGGCCTCCACCGGCGTCAAAGGCCCGGAGCTCTTTCATCCCGTCCGTATCGCTCTGACCGGAGCCCACTCGGGCCGGGAGTTTGACAAGCTGCTGCCTCTCATCGAAGATGGAGCAGCGCTCGGCATCGGGATCCTTAACGTTCGTGAGCGCGTCCTGCAGTTTGTAGGGGTCTGACCGTTATGGCCCGCGTCTTTTGGATTCCCGGCAACCCGCGCCCTCCGCTAGCCGTGCTTCTCTGTCCGCGTGGCGGCAGGGAGCTCTTCGACGAGTTGCGCGGAATCCAGCGCGACGGCATCCAAACGCTGGTCTCCTTACTAGAGGATGAGCAGGTCGAAATGCTCGAGCTGGCCGACGAAGGCCGTCTGGCCAGCATGATGGGAGTGCAGTTTATCCATCATCCCCTGCCCGACCACAGTCTCCCGCCCGACGAGGCCGACTTCCGCGAGTTTGTCAGCGGGCTGGCCAACCGCCTGCGCAACGGCGAGCGGGTTGGAATCCACTGCTGGGCCAGTATTGGTCGCGCCACCATGGCCGCGGCGTGCGCGCTCATCCATCTTGGCTGGGATCCTGAAGTCGCTCTGGCCGCTATCGAGAAGGCCCGCGGCTGCCGGGTTCCCGACACAGGCGAGCAGGAGGAGTGGATTCTCAACTATCAGACCATCGCGCCCGTCCCGGCCCCGATCCAACGTCCGGCCCCCATCCCAGCGCCAATTAGAGCCCCCATGCCCGAACTCATTCCAGAACCCACAGTGGACCTCAGCTTTCCTCATGCATGGCGGGCAGCGATCCTCGCCGACACACCCACCACCCTGCCTGCGCGCCACTACATTTATCCCACAGAGGCCGAAGAGGTCGAGAAAGGCGCATTGGAGGTGCAGATCCGGCCGGCTGCAAAGGATGCCCAGCCCTTCCTTGCGACATTCGCGTTGGGTTTTCGCGATCCGGCGGTGCCGACTGGCATTTGGTCTGCTCCAAGGAAGGAGGAGATCTGCGCGGTCTCCGGCGGTTACGCCTACGTCGTCGATACCTCCGCTCCTGAGAACTTCACCATGATCGAGATGCGGCCTGTGCTCGAGATTCGCCCGGTTGTGGCGCAGGGACTGCTGCTCTTCATCGACCATCACTCGATTGTTGGCTGGGGAGCAGACGGCCTGGCGTGGGAGTCGGAAAAGCTCTCCAACGAAGGGATCACAATCACCGACATCGCGGGCGGCATCCTACAGGGCAGAGGATGGGATATGACATCCGACAGGGAGACGCCATTTGCGCTGGATCTGCCAACAGGAGTACGCGTACCTCCAAGGGAATAAATCGGGAATTTTGAGCCAATTTGTTGCCGTTGGCCGCAATATCCTCGGGAACACAAAAAAACAAGCTGCGGTCTCAATCCAACTCGGTCCTCAGGGCAGGTGTCCCTGCGGATTCAGAAGCCCCGGTGAGCGGACTTGGCTCGCTGGGTTAAGGGACAGGTCTACATCCGTGGGGTGGAGGGAACGACGGCAGAGACGCCGGCAATGGCCCAATCCATCTCCGGCAATGCTGAAGTGAGGAAAGTATGAATGCACGCGGAACCACTGAATTGACGATTACCGAGTTGCCCGATGAACTGCGATTCCAGGCTGTTCGCGCACTTGGCTGGATGGAACTGGCAATATGGCCGATTGCCTTTCTTGTCGGCGAGATCTTTGCCTGGAGGATGCCGGCAAGCGATGAAAGAATGGTTTTAGTTGCCTCCATCATGCTGCTGCTTGTGCCTCTGGCAACCGTGCGCAGAGTTCTCACCTGGCGGCTGTCGGTGACTAGTGAGCGCTTCGAGGCCAATGGATACCTGGACCAGTTTGCGATTTTCGTCTATATTCCCCATCGAGTCGTCGTGCCTCTATCCAAAGTGAAGTCGATCGGTTACCAGGGGGCCGAAGACCACGGCTTCTATCTGGATTGCGGCATCTGGAAGAAGGAGAATGTTCTACCGGGATTGAGTCGCGAACAATCGCAACAGGTTACCATTACGATTCTGCGGCGATTTCCAGGAATCGGCGAAAAAACGCGCGCGGTCAGACAGACTCCCTTAACGATTCACGAGTGATCCGATGGCAGCGATGTTCAACTTCGTATTGACAACCGAAGAACTCCCCGGCGAACTGCGGTTTCAGGTCGATCGCGAGGTCGGTTCATTACTTCGCGTCACCTATCCGGTGATCTGTGTTGTGCTCGCGGTTCTCTGTTCGCTCATAGCGCTCACGCAGGAATACCCTCCTGATTGGAGTGTTGGCATTGCGATCGGCGCTGGGATCAATCTGGTGGCGTGGCCAATCTTGCTGGTTATCGCCCGCAAAAACCCGACGACGAAACTGTCCGTAACAAGCCAGCGCTTCCTGGCCTCTGGACGCGGTGTGGGACCTCATCCCTGGAGTTCCGGCTCGGCAGACTTGCCCGTGTCTGAAGTCGATTGGATCGGATACTTGGCAAGTCAACCTTCGGGGTTGTATCTGAGTTGCGGATTTATGCAGAATACGTGCGTTCTTCCCGGCTTGAGCCGCGAGCAAACCAGCTCCGTGGCCAATGCAATTGTGCGGCGTTTTCCGGAGTGCCAATCCAAGCTGCAGCAAGGCCTCTGACTCTCCAAGAAGCAGGCCGTCGTCCGTTCAATAAGGTTGGCATCGGCACGGTTCATTTCACCGAACGTTTACAAGAGCGCCCTCCAGCAAACATAGAATCAGGAGGATAGGCGGGAATGACCAACAGTGAAGGCATGACAGCCCAGACGTACGTTAATCAAGTGACGACCAAAGAACTACCGGACGAGCTGCAGTTCCGATTCGACAGAAGCGATAACAAGGCTCTTCAATTAATAGTGCTTGTATTCTTAGCTGTATTCGGTCTGACCTTTCTCATCAAACTTAGTCCGGCGATTACTCAAGCCCCGGTTTTCTTTCTCATCATGTTTGTCATCATCGTTGGAGGCATTTTATATCTGGTAATTTCCATTGCAAGGACCCGGAATAGAGTCTACACAACTGCGCTCTCTGTCACGGCTCAACGTCTCGAGGCCACCGGGGACAACCTTAACTCGGATTGGATGGGTTACTATAATCGTCCCGGCACGGTGGTCTTTCCGGTTTCCGAAGTAAGAATGCTCGGTTATGCACCCGGAGGCAAATACTCCCCCGGTGGATTATGTGTGAATTCCCGGATTGTTATGGGGGGGATCATCATCCAAGGTCGATGCCTTCTACCGGGATTGAATCGTGAGCAATCTATGGCAGTAGTTGTCGCTATTGTCCGGCGCTTCCCAGAGATCGGAAACAGAATGAAACGGAATCCATGACGCTCAGCGATGCGGGCTTTGCACAATTGCGCGCCTTGCAGGCTGAAGCAGCTTTTTATCTGAATTTGTGGAATGGCACTCGGAGAATCTATGAAAGCCTTCGGAAACACTGAACTGACGACCAAGGACCTTGCGGACGAACTGCAATTTCGCGTCGAGAGCGAACTCGGCTGGTTTCCGCCGGTAGCGCTGCTTCTCTTAGGCTTTGCGGGGTTGATCTGGGCGTTAACCATTCCGGTTCTTGGCCTCCAAATCGTCATTGCGCTGGCCGCCCTGGCCGAGCTTGGGTGGGTGGGGATCTGGGCCAGAAGGAGCTGGAAGAAGGCCGACACAACAACGCTCTCCGTGACAGACCAGAACTTCGTGGCGACTGGAGACGGTCTTGGGGCGGCTTTTTCTCGCAAATCCTCGATCACTGTGCCGGCATCCGAAGTCAAAGCGATTCAGTATATAGATGGCGGCGAAGATACGACCTCGGGATTATATTTATCTACCAGTTATTGGAAGTCTAGCTGCGTTTTGCCCGGATTGAATCGTCGGCAATGCACGGCTGTCACCGTTGCCATTGTTCGGCGATTCCCGCAGATCGGGGCCCAAATCGCGAAGAAGATGTAACTCACGATAAGCTGGACCCGTTGCGCTGTGTTAGCCGAGGTAAAGTTTGGACTTTTCTACAGAGTAAGGGAGTTACAGAACATGAGATCGGCGAACACCTGGGTCAATAAGAATTTGACAGCTCACGAGTTACCGGACGAACTGCAATTTCGCGTCGAATACGAGCTAACCTGGATCTCGCGGGTTCTACTTCCGTGGATGTTTTATATGCTTGTTTCCGTGATCCTGTTTGTCAGCCTGATTCTGTCAATCGATCTCTTCCTGGCTGGCATGACTCTCGTTGGCGGACTCATCGGCATTATTGCTTTCCGAAGAATGAGGCGGCGCTACTCAAAAACTCTTTCGGTAACAAGCCAGAGACTTGAGGTATCCGGAGACGAAGGATTTGGAATACTTTGTTCTCGCACCTTCAAGAGAGTCGTTCTTGTTTCCGAAATCAGAAACATCGGATTCAATCTCGGAAACACTGAGATCAATCACGTAGGCTTGTACGTTAACAGCGGCATTATGAGCGGAAAGATGCTCCTCGATGAATTGGATCCAATGGAGTGCAAGGCCGTCATCGACCGGATCTCGCTGCGATTTCCCGAGATAGGCCTCAGGGTGGCGCAAAAGAAATAACGGTTGGAGGCGCGGGCGGTTTCCAGGCGATCCTCTTTTCGTTTGCTGTTGACGTGGGGAAAGATCGTTCTTGGCGCCGAATATTCCGGATTTGGAGTAATCTGAATGCGGGGTAGGCGCAATTGCCAAATGGTGGACCTATGAAAGCCCGTGGAAGCAGAGAACTGACGACCATTGAGCTGCCGAATGAGCTGCGATTCACAGTCATCTGGCACGACGGATGGATCGCATGGATTTTTAGGATATTGCTACTAGCGTTTCTAACCTTCATTCTGTTTACGCCATTGCCACATTTCTTATGGTGGCAAAGATCCGCTCTCGTCTTTTTCTGGCTGTTGGCCGCATCTAGGCCGCTCTTGTGGTTGCGCGAGGGGACGTCGACACTTCGAGTCACAAGTAGTGAACTGTTTGCGACCGGCAACCTGGGAAAGCTCTGGTCTACCAGCACCACGATTCCGGCCAATGAGGTAACGTGGCTCGGATTCAACGAGACCGGGCAAAATATGGAGGGGCTGAGGATCGAGGGTCTAGAAACAGACGTCGATGCTCTTCCCTTGCTGACTCGGGAACAAGCCGAGGCCATCGCCAATACCATTCTGAAGCGTTTCCCGAGCATTCGTCCCGATTTCCCGCGCTGACAGATTCTCCAGAAAACCTGGAGATCTTGTCGCCGGCTACTACCCGGCCGCCTGCTGTCGCGCGGGCAAGATCGTCTCATAAGCCGCATAGACATTCTCAAAAACCGAGTCCCAACTGGCGGTCAGAGCATAAGCGCGCGCAGCCTTGCGCATCGCGGCGTGCTTTGCCGGGTCGGCGAGTATGGCGGCGATCGCAGAGGTGAACTCAGCATCGGGCACAATCCGGCCGGTGACTCCGTCGTGAACGATCGTCGGCGGGCCGCCGTCGGGAGTAACAATCGCCGGAACTCCGCTGGCCAATGCCTCCAGCACCACATTGCCGAAGGTGTCGGTGTGCGAGGGAAATACGAAGAGGTCCATGTTCGCATACGCTTCAGACAGCGGCTCGCCCTTCAGCACTCCGGTGAACTCAGCGCTCGGCAGCCGCTCGCGCAGCCAGGCCTCGTCGCCGCCGTGGCCGACGATCAGGAAACGGAAGTTGGTCAGGCCCATTTGCTTTAGCTCATCGTGAATCTGGACTAGCAGCGCAATGTTCTTCTCGACCGAAAGCCGGCCCACAAAGCCCAGCACAAACTCGCGGTCCTCGGTGTCGCGCCTGCGCTTGGCTGGACTGAAGATCTCCGCATCGACGCCGCGCGGCATCAGGCGGCAGGGCCGGTGCGCGGTCTTTTCGAGCAGCGCGCAGAGTTCGGGATTCGGAGCAAATAGGACGTGCGCCATCGAGTAGAACTTCGCCGCGATGGCCATCGAGAGATCCTCGATCTTCCGGCCTGTCGCCGCCGAGTGGCTCTTAGGCACCATGCGCAGGAACCACTGCGAGCGGCGCGCGGCATACTCATGAACGTTGGTGTGCCAACTGGCGGCCAGCGGCAGCCGCTTGCGATAAGCCAGCAACGCGCCCAGGATTCCCACATCGCTGGGGCCGGTGATGTGAATCAGGTCGGGCCTGAATCGCTCCAGCACCTCGCCGATCAGACGAATGTGGCGAAAGAAGGCGGGATCGAAGCGCAGGTCCTTTTCCAGGGCAAATGAGAGGAAGCCGCGCGGCAGCTCGAGGGTCCACACGCTTCCGTCCTCGATGAGCGCCGGGGCGCGGTCTCCGGCGCGGACGCATAGAAAAGGTAGATTACGCCGTCGTGCAAAGGCCTCGAAGTGGCGGCTGGTATGCGCCACTCCGTTGACTTCGTGGAAAGAGTCGGGAAAGTAGGCTACACGGGGCGGAGAGAGCGGTGTTAACGGAGCTAGTGGGGTTAGGGTATTTTCTCCGGCGTGCCCTGATTCTGAAATATCCATTTCCTCAGGGGCTAAAGCCCCGCGTACAGTTTACAGCCCTTACGGCACGCTGAAGTCGCGCCCTGATACAGAGCCGATGATTGAAGCTTGCAGTGCGTTGCCAACTCCGCTGGCAGCCCTACTCGCCCAAGGCAACGCGCAACTGACGCTCTTCGCTCCATGCCCTGCGCAGTCCGCCGGAGACGGGGGCCGCGCCCATCAACTGCACAAGGCCGAGCATCCAACTGATGGCCCGCGGCGGGGCTCCGTTGGGCCACAGCTCGCTCAGAGGCCGGACAACTCCATTGGTATCCGGATGATAGACGCGCTCGTCCCAGGTGCGCGAGCCTTGCGGAAACTCCGGATAGTGCCGGATGGCATCGAGAGTCGATTGCAGGATGCGGTGCTTCCACGGCTCGGCGTACTGCGGCATGAAGAGCATATCGCTCTTTTTCTCCCGCCTGACCTCATGCACGAACTCGGTGAACGTCGCCGCGTTGGTCAGATTGATATTGGCGTTTGGCTCGACGCCGTGACGGTCGCCGCCGGAGATCAGCAGCATATTCCACTTTTCGGCCAACTGGCGCACCGCGCGATTTTCCTCCCAGTTGCGCAGCCCATTCAGTTCCAGCGCGTGGAGGTAGTTGCCGTTCTTTTGCAGGAACTCGTTGACTAGAAACGAGTGACTCTCTCTGCCAACGAGATAAAGATCCCACAACGGATGATTGAAGACCACCAAAACATTCGGCTCGTCGTGCAGCGCGCGCAAGATCTCGGTGAAGCGCTTGTCGCTGGGATTGGCCGTGTAACTCGACAGCGCGCTCATCCACTCCGTCGCCTTGGCGCTGGGCAGGTTGTGCACGCCCAAGTGGAAAGACTGGTTCCCGTAGGGCGCCGTCCACTCCACCGAAACCGGAATCTGGCGCGCGCTGGGAACCGTGCGCAGCAGCATTGGAGCATTGATGTTGTCGTGATCGGTGATGGAGACCATCGGCGCCAGATCCAACTGTTCCACCTGCCGGCTTTCAAGATCAAAGGCCAGTTTGGGGGTCATCGGCGGCGTCCAGTAGCTGGCCGCGTAATCGATCCGCACCCCGTGCATTCGTTCGGAGCGGTGCTCGAGGCGAGAGAGCAGCGGGCGCATCCATGGGTACTGGTTGCCGAAGTTGGCTAGAAAATCCAGTGTCTCGTGCGACTGGTTGGTGTGGCTGTGCAATGAAACGCCGCACCGGAAGCCCTGAGGTGCCTTTTTGTCCCTCCACAGGTACGAGATGGTCGATTGGGCCATTCCTGCTCCTTGATTCAACAAGCGAGTTCCGCTGGCGAACTGGAATCTCTGGAGCCAGTTTGCAGTACCGACCATAAACGAGGGATTAACACAGTGAGAATACAGCTTCAATTAGCGAAGGAATCAAGAAAGTCACTGAGAAATCCCAAGAAATCTCGGAGAGAAACCCCGGAATGCGGTACTCCAAAGTTCCGATCGCTCTATTTGCTCGTCTTGGCCATCTCAGGCCCTAGAAACTCCTCGACGGTCCAGCCGGCCATCAGATCTTCGCCCTGAGGCATCTCCTGGCTCTCGGCCAGCGTACCCGCGGCAGCCTCGGCTACCAGGTAGTTTTCCGTCAGCCCCTTGCGCAGCAACTCGAATGCCTGCTCCGGCGTGTCGGCAAACTGGAAGAGCTCGATGTCCTTGGGTGAGATGGCGCCTGTGTCCACCAGCACATCAAGATTGAAGACCTTCTTCCAGTACTCCGAACCGTAGACCACCACGGTGATCTTCTTGGCGAGCTTGTGGGTCTGGGCCAGGGTGAGAATCTCAAACATCTCGTCCAGCGTGCCAAAGCCGCCGGGAAAGACCACCAGCGCCTTAGCCAGGTAGGCAAACCACAACTTGCGCATAAAAAAGTAATGGAACTCGAAGTTGAGCGAGGGCGTGATGTAAGGGTTGGGATGCTGCTCGAATGGAAGCCGGATATTCATCCCGATCGTTTTGCCGCCGGCCTCGCAGGCGCCACGGTTGGCCGCCTCCATGATGCCCGGCCCGCCGCCTGAGGTGACCACGAAACGGTGACGCCGCGAGGGAATCTGCCTGGCCCAGTTGGTCAGCATACCAGCGAGCCGCCGCGCATCCTCGTAATAACGGGCCATTTCGACGGCCGCCTCGGCGCGTTTGCGCTGCAGGTCGGTCGCCTTGCCCTCGGCGATCTCCGTGGGCTTGGCCGGCTGCTCATGGCTGGGCGCGGGACGAGTCGAACCGGTGTTGTCCAACAGTTCAAGGGCATGGTCGGCCTCCTCGCGTCCCCGAAAACGTGCCGAGCCGAAAAACACCACAGTATCCTGAATCTGTTCGCGGCGGAAGCGCGCCAGCGGCTCCATATACTCCGAGACGATGCGGATCAGCCGCCCGTCGGCGCTGTTCAGAAAGCCGGAGTTCTCATAGGCCAGCGGAGCCACGGCGAGCTGCGGAGGCATCTCATTGCCGGGAATAACGGCTGCGGTGACTGATCCCTGATCCCTTACGGGGTCCCCAACGATCGGTCTTTGCTCGTTGGAGTGGCTGTTCCCTGTTCCCTGTTCTGTCATCTTTCACTTATCCCGATGCTGAAATGCGCCGTAAAGCGTAATCCACAGATTTAAAAGCCCCAACCCTGACACCACTCCGCGCACCGCCCCGTTGGACGAGTAGCGGGCGATGGCTGGAAAGTATTGAATCAGGGCGTTTTGCTCCCACAAATAGCGGGTTCTGGGAAAAAACCAAAGAAGGTCCCCGGACCATCGCGCAAAGTCACCCGACCAGGGTGCGATGATGATCACCATGCTGATGAACATCAGCAGAAATACGCGCAAATAAAGCTCAGCATTCACAAGCCAAGGCGGAATTCGTTGGGGCACGAGCGCGGGAGCCTGCGTCTGTCCGCTCTCGGCTTCAGGTGCGGAAATCGGCGCGGCTGCGGATGCGAGCCCAGGCGTGGGCGCCGGGTTCGGGGCAAGAGAGGTCGACGTCAATTCCGGTTGCTGGGACATTCAAAGGTTTCGCGCGCCGCCTCCGATTTCAGCCCAAATTCGAACATTTGGCTCAGGCCCTTTTATCGGCCTGGCTCAGAGGCACCGTACTGCAACGGTAACACAGTGGCCGTCATTGGCGTGGTAGGGAGCGGCGCGCAGATGCACCCGATTTGCGCATAGATTTGTCGACTCTTACCTGCGGTTTTACACGGGTCAATACGGCTCCGTCTCGATGGATTGGATCGGCGGGCAGCCTTCCAATGGGCACCGAAGCAATTGCAATTCGTGCGGCTCATGAAGCATTTGCGTTGATCTGGTAGGTTCCATAGTCGATGGTGAAGACCGCCGTTCCGCCGAAACGCACTTTGGTCTCGCTGCGGTTTTTCTCCGGCAACCAGAAATCGCCAGTCTTGGCGAACGATTGATGGATCAGCGTCCGTGAAATCAAGAACGAAGGACTCTTTGCAGGTTCCGCTTCGAGTTTGACCAACGCGAACTCCGCCGCATCCACCCAGACTTTGCCTCGATAGAGGAACTTGGTCTCGACCAGCGGCTGCACCTCCAGCACATAGGCCTGTCGCCCTGCCAGCTTCTCAATGCCAAGAAGCTGAAACCTGTAATTCGCTGTCGTAAGTGCGTTTGCCGCCTTGTCCTGCGAGGCTTCCTTCTCGCTGTCCACCGCCCGCTTCAAGACCTTCTCGCAGAGGAATTTTGATCCGTCCTGGGTCATGATCCGGAAGCTCTTTCCCGATGCGGCATCGTAGTTGAATTCAACTTCCATCTGAGCAGTGAGGCTGGCAGGGAAGCCCTTGTACTCGACCTTGTATTGGCGAGTCGATTTCAGGTGCTTTAGTTTTTCGCTCCGCGCCTGGTTGTGGCGCTGCATCTGGTCGGCTATCTGCGTTGCGGTCAGGGCAGGGAAAGAGAGCGTGCCCGCCGTCTCCGGGGAGATCGCGCTCGTCATGAAGACGACCAGAAGTACCACGGCCGGCCTTTTGCCGCGATTGGACATCATGAGGGCATCCTACTCCGGTCTTTGGGACTCGGAAAGCCCGCGGGAGCCGGGTGAATCAGATCGCGCGCGGTCCGGCTCCGTCTACGGCTTCAGAAACGGAAGTAAACGCCGATCATCGGCTCGGCCGTGTGGGTGAATGCGTCCGTCGAGGTAAAGAGCGTGGTGAGGTCTGGCGCCTTGTAGAGGTTACCGCGGTATTGGAGGCGCAGGCCGATGTGCGGCAGTAGTCCCCAGTCCAGACCTGCTCCATAGACAAAGACCGGCTTGGTGGTGGTGCTGGTGCCGCTCTGCCCGCTGACAGGCGCATCGAAGAGTATGCCGCCGCCGGCCAGCGCGAAGGGCCGAAGATTTTCGATCTTCAGCGACGCCACCCAATCGCCGGTTAGCTCGTGCGCATTGGCCGAGATCGCCGCCGGCAGGCCGCAAGGTCCAGTACCAGCAGGGCATAAGGGCGGAATGGTAAAGCTGTAGGTCTGGTTGGCACGGTTGAAAGAATAAGTACCCTCATAGCCAACGAGGGGATTGCGAATGTGCCGCACCTCGATCAGCCCGCCTGCAGCGTTGGAAGGGCTCTGCTTTGTGCCGTTTCCATTGGAGGTTCCATTGAAGGCGCCGTAAAGGCTTGCCGCTACATCCGTCTGCGCAAGTGCCGCCGCGCTGGCCAGCGCAGCCATTCCAACTGCAAGAAAGGCTCTCCGCATCAATCTCGTTCGCATCGCGTTCTCCTGAACTCAAGTTGGCTAGAGTCGAGACCTGAAAAGCAAGCGCTCTCAGTCGCCTGCCAATAGGCATAGACGCAGGTCGAGGTTCTTTGTTGCATTGCAGGCGGGTTTTGGCAGATCAATCCCGCCGGTTGCCGTTCGGCTTTCGATCGGCTCAGGCCCGCTTAGGCCCCCATGCATTACCCTCATAAGGTTGGGCCAAATCAGCCTTGGGGACCTCACCTTGCGCATTGTTCTCTCGAATATCGGCACCTACGGCGACACCAATCCGCTGATCGCCATTGCTCTGGAACTCAAACGCCGTGGGCACACGCCGGTGATGGCGCTGCCGTCCGTTTACGAACCGAAGATCCGGCCGCTGGGCCTCGAGTTCCACGCCGTTCGCCCGGACATAGACCCTGCCAACACCCTCCTCGTCGAGATGATCTACGACATCAAGCACGGCACCGAGCGGGGACTGCGCGACTTTCTCTTTCCTGTGCTGCGCCAAACCTACGACGATCTGCTCGACGCGGCGACAAAACCGGAACGCGCCGACCTGCTGCTGCTGGGTGAGCTGAACTACGCCGGCCCGCCAGTCGCAGAGGCGACAGGGATTCCCTGGGCCAGCTACGTTCTCGCGCCACTTTCGTTTTTCTCCGCCTTCGACCCGCCTGTGCTGCCTCCGTATCCGCGGCTCGCGCGAGCCGACAAAGCAGTGCCTGGCTTCGGGCGAGTGATCAAGCGGGTGGCGCGCTTTGTCAGCCGCAAGTGGCCCGAGCCTATCTACGAACTTCGCCGCGAACTGGGCCTGCCGAAAGGCGCCAACCCACTCTTCGATGCCAAGCATTCGCCGCATCTGGTGCTGGCGCTTTTTTCCCGCGTGCTCGGCGTCGAGCAAAAGGACTGGCCCGAGCACACGCTGATCACCGGCTTCTGCTACTACGACGCCGACGCGGGCAACCAAGCTCTGCCCTCGAATTTGGAGAAGTTCTTGGCCGAAGGCGGTCCACCGGTGGTTTTCACGTTGGGCTCGGCAGCCGTGCTGGCTGCCGGCAAGTTCTATGAGTTCTCGGCGCGAGCTGCCATCAGGCTCGGGATTCGCGCGGTACTTTTGATCGGCGCCGACCCGCGCAACCGGCTTCACACCCGGCTGCCCGAGTCCATCTGCGTGGCCGAATACGCGCCGTACTCGGAGCTCTTCAACCGCTCGGCCATGGTGGTGCACCAAGGCGGGGTCGGCACCACGGCGCAATGCCTCCGCGCCGGCAAGCCGATGCTCATCATGCCCTTCTCTCACGACCAGCCGGACAATGGCCGGCGAATGTTGCGGCTCAAGGTAGCCAAGGTGATTCAGCGCAGCCGCTACACGCCCTTTCGTGTCGCGCGCCGCCTTAAGGCCATGCTGGCCAATCCGCTGCTGGCCAAGCGGGCGGAGAGTGTTGCCAGGCAGTTAGCCAAAGAAGACGGCATTCGCACAGCCTGCGATGCGCTGGAAGACTTACACCGGAAAACACGCAAATAATCTTGAAGGAGCGGATTCCAATATTTGAATGGGTGCCTCACATCTGGTGCAGTCTCATCGCGTCAGATGTGGGATACCTGTTACTCGGCCCGCCTCCACCGCAGAATCGGCTTCCGTGCAGCCTGCACCTCATCCAGCCGCGAAACCCGCGTCGAGTGTGGGGCAGTCTTCACTAACTCCGGCGTCTCCTCGACCTCGCGGGCAATTGCGCGCATAGCTTCGATAAACAGGTCCAACTCCTCCAGCGACTCGCTCTCTGTCGGCTCAATCATCATCGCGCCGGACACGATCATCGGAAAGCTCACCGTATAAGGATGGAAGCCATAATCAATCAGCCGCTTTGCTATATCTCCGGTTTTGATTCCCTTCGCCGCCTGCCGTTTGTCGCTGAAGACCACCTCGTGCATCGAGCCAGTCTTATAAGGTAACTCGTAAGTATCTTCGAGCTTTTTGCGAATGTAATTAGCGTTGAGTACGGCGTCTTCGGTCGTCTGACGCAGGCCATCCGGACCGTTAGCCAGAATGTAAGCCAGCGCGCGAATAAACATTCCCACATTGCCGTAAAAGGCGCGCACGCGGCCCACTGAGTTAGGTCGATCATAACTCCAGTGCTTCGTGCCGTCCTCGCTTTGGTGGAGGACAGGAGTCGGTAAGAACGGCTCAAGAAACGCCTTGCAGGCCACGGGCCCCGAGCCGGGACCGCCGCCGCCATGAGGCGTCGAAAAGGTCTTATGCAGGTTCAGGTGCATCACGTCCACGCCAAAGTCACCCGGTCGCGTCTTGCCCACCAAAGCGTTCATGTTAGCGCCGTCCATATAGAGCAGTCCGCCCCTTGCGTGAAGAATCTCGGCGATACGGTGAATCTGGCTCTCGAAGACTCCAATCGTCGAAGGATTGGTCAGCATCAGCGCGGCGGTCTCTTCGTCCACCTGGCGAGTTAGCGCGTCTAAGTCAATGCCGCCTTCTGAGTTAGACTTCAGATTTTCTACCGTGTAACCGCAGATCGCCGCAGTGGCAGGATTCGTCCCATGCGCTGAGTCGGGAATAAGAATCTTCCTGCGCGGATTGCCTTGCGACTCATGCCACGCGCGAACCAGCAGGATTCCCGTAAACTCGCCGTGCGCGCCCGCCGCCGGCTGCAAGGTAATCGCATCCATTCCGGTGATCTCCAGCAGGGAGCGCTGGAGGTTGCCGATGATTTCGAGAATCCCCTGGGCCAGCGAATCGGGCCGGTAAGGATGCGCATCCGCCAAGCCTTCGATGCGGGCCACCCACTCATTCACTCGTGGGTTGTATTTCATCGTGCATGAGCCAAGCGGGTACATGCCGAGGTCGATAGCGTAATTCCACGTCGAGAGCCGCGTGAAGTGACGGACAATCTCGATCTCGCTCAACTCCGGCAGTTCGCCAGCCATCTTGCGATGCACCTCGCCCAGCAGCGATGCAGCATCGACGGCAGGCACATCGAGCGGCGCCAATTTGTAAGCGCGCTTTCCCGGCGAAGATTTCTCAAAAAGCAAAGCTTCGTTCTGTGTCTGGTGAGGGCGGACTCTCTGTGTGGTCATCGGCGCAGTTGCATCGGATGTCATTTATGCCTCCACCAACTTCGCCGCGAGCGCCTTGGCCGCGGTGTCGATATTGGCGCGGGTGATCACTTCCGTCGCGCACCAGAGCGTGCAGTTTTGCAGTTCGGGATACCAGCGGCTCAGATCAATGCCGCCGATGATCTTTGCGTCCATCAGCCGTTGGCTCCATTGCGCCGGGGCTTCGTCGGTCTGAAGAACGAACTCATTAAATCGAGGAGCACCGGCAAAGCGTAGCTTCGCTCCCGATTGCGATGAGAGAACCTGCGCCGCATAACTTGCTTTTGCCAAATTGTGCTCGGCTAACTCGCAAATCCCTTCCTTGCCGTAGACGCTCAGGAAGATCGTCGCCATCAATGCGACTAAAGCCTGATTGGTGCAGATATTCGAGGTCGCCTTTTCGCGGCGGATGTGCTGCTCGCGTGTGGATAGAGTCAGCACAAAGCCTCGATAACCGGAACTATCGACGGTCTGGCCGACCAGCCTTCCCGGCATCTGGCGAACGTATTTATCCTTGGCGGCAATGACTCCGCAGAACGGCCCGCCATAACTCAGAGCCACGCCGAAGGACTGCGCCTCCATGCTGACGATATCCGCCTCGACCGGTGGGCGAACAACACCGAGCGAGACCGCCTCCGCAATAGAGACGATGAGCAACGCACCCTTAGCATGCGTAATCTCCGCAATCGCCGGAATATCCTCGATCACCCCGAAGAAGTTAGGGCTTTGCACGAGAACCGCCGCAGTCTCCTCGGTAACTGCCGCAGACAGTGCAGCAAGGTCGACTCGGCCGGTCTCGCCGTCATAACCAACCACGAAATTCGGCAGCTCCTGATGCTTCGAGTAGGTCTCTATCACCTCGCGGTATTCGGGGTGAACGGTGGCAGCGACAACCGCCTTCTCACGGCCGGTGATGCGCATGGCCATCCTTACCGCCTCCGCCGCGCCTGTCGAGCCGTCGTACATGCTGGCGTTGGCCACATCCATGCCGGTCAGCTCGGCGATCATCGTCTGAAACTCAAAGATCGCTTGCAGTGTACCCTGAGTGATCTCCGCCTGATAGGGCGTGTAACTGGTGAGAAACTCTCCGCGCTGGACCAAAGAGTCGATGATCACTGGCCGGTAGTGGCGATAACATCCCGCGCCGAGAAAGCTGGCATAATTAGTGGCGTTTTTACGGCCCGCTGCGCGGAAGTAGTCGATGATCTCGCTCTCCGCATGTTGGCGAGGCACATCGAGGTCACGGTCCAGGCGATATTCGGCAGGAATGACGGCGAATAAGTCGTCAATAGAAGCCACGCCGATCTCGGCCAGCATCTTTTCGCGTTCTGCAGGAGACTTGGGAAGATAGCGCATCGTGTCCTTTGGATCAGAGATCAGGGGTCAGAGATCAGAGATCGGAAGCCCGAAAAAACATCGCCTTTGCACCAAGTTGGTCCGGGAACCCGCTGACGGACCAAATCGTGCTACCAGATTGGTGATTGGCGCCAGGGGCGCCGGTCGCGTGATAAACAAAGACTGATCTCTGATCTCTGATCCCTGGCCTAGCTCTCTTCCGCGATGAATGCCTCATAGGCCGCGGCGTCGAGCAAGGCGTTGAATTGCGCGGGGTCGGCGAGCTCTACCTTGATGATCCAGGTCTCGTGCGGAGCCTCGTTGATCTTGTCGGGCGCGGAGGTCAGTTCTTCGTTGATCGCGGTGACCGTGCCGGTAACCGGCGCAAAGAGATCGCTGACAGCTTTCACGCTCTCGACCGAGCCAAAGGTCGCGTTGGCGGTGACCGGATCGCCGACTTTGGGCATGTCGACGTAGACGATGTCGCCCAGCGAGTTTTGTGCGTAGTCGGTGATGCCGATGGTGCCGATCGAGCCCGCAAGCTCGATCCACTCATGTTCGCGGGTATAGCGGTAGTTTGTGGGGTAGGCCATGTCGAGTCCGCTCCTTTTTTCGATTCTCGTGCAAGAAAAGAGAACGCTGCAAAAGAGTAGTGTACGGCGGCGAGGGTTTGAGAAAGCTGTGGATTCCGTGGGCGAATTGCGGAGTTGCCCGATCCTGGGAGCTATTGCGCAGGGCCGAAGCCGGGATAAGGTTCGAGGGGCACGACGGCCACGATCTCCAACATGCCGGCCCGATAGATCGGCAGTGAGTCAAGAGCAGCGCGGACCTCGGCCTCGCCGACTGCCTCCCACAAGATCACGGCGCCGGGCACATCGCCGCGTTTCCAAAGCTGGCGCAGAAGGCCGAAGGCGTAGAGTTCTTTGACCCTCCCAGTCTCGCGGGACGTCAGTTCTTTGGTGAAGGCTTCAGGCGGGAAGGCGTCAACACGACGGCGGGAAAGCGATAAGAATTGCATGGAAAGATTGTAATGCCAGTTGTCAGTGATCAGTGGTCAGCGGCGTTGTCGTTCGGAACGGCCAATCCTTGCCATCTGCCGCCTATTTTTCGAAGAACCTGCCATGCCCTCCATTTGCCCACGGATCGTAGTGCGCGGCGAAGCTGGCGCGTGTTTGGACGCTGGGATGGCTGTACATCCAGAACTCGATGAACGGGCTGGGATTGGGGTCTTCGAGCCAGGCTTCGCCGAGATGATTGAAAGCGCCGACGGCCGTCTTTTGCGGGTCGGGGACCCTGCCGTGGATGGCCTCCTGGCCGTAAATGTCGGCCTCGTGCTCGATGTGGCGGCTGTAGGTATTGCTGGCCGGTTGTAGCACGATGCCGGCGGCCGAAAGAGCGAAGAGCAGAACCAGAAATCCCTGGCGGCTGGCAAAGGGATTCTGGCCGGCTTCGATCCCGCCCAACTGCCAGCGCACACCGAAGCGGCGCGCCAGCCATCCGGCAAAGCCCGCGCAGCCCCAGAAGACAAGGAAGAGAGCAGCGGCACTGACGGCGATCCCCTTGGGAATGTGATTCAGTGCGTAGTGGCCGCTCTCGTGGCCAAAGATGAAGAGGACTTCATCGTCGGGCATCCGGTCGGTCGCCGTATCCCACATCGCAAATCTCTTGGTCGCGCCGATGCCGGTGACGTACGCATTCAGTCCGTTGCTCTTTTCGCTGGCCCTCATCAGGAACATGCGGTTAGGTGCGATTTGGGTCCCCGTGCGCGCGACGACGGTCTCCAGCTTGGCCACCAGCGCGGCATGAGTTTTGGTGAGCGGCTCGAATTTGTTAAAGATCGGATCGAGTAGTGGAGACGCGAAGACAGAAGCCACGATCAGCGGCAGCGAGATCAACCAGGCCCACACCCAGTAGCGGCGCGGCGAGACGCGGACGATCCAGTTGAAGAGCAGCAAGATCGGTGTGCCCAGCAGCAGCGAGAGCCCCAGGGACTTCGCCAAGTCGCCGAACCAGCCCGCCCAGGCCTGCACGCTGATGCCGTAGTGACGGCTGACGACGTGGCCGATCAGATCCAGCGGCAGGCCGGCCAGCGTTGTGACGACGATAAAGACGGCGAAAAAGAGCAGCCCTTGCATCCATCGGCGGCGCAGGAGGTGTTCGGTCCATGCGGACACGCGGGCAGCCCAGCGCGAGGCCAGCATCAGCCAGAGAACGGCCAGCCCCCAGAGAGAGCCGGCGATGTCGAGCGCAACTTCGATACGGCTGAGAGTGATGGCCTTGGCCAGCTTGTCCGGCGGCAGATTGTAGGCCTGCTGTGCGGGTTGCTCGGCAGGTTGCGGAGCAGGTTTTGCGGTGGTCGAGGCCACAGTGGTCGATCCGAACACCGGCTGAATCTGGCGCGGCGGAGTCGTAATCCGCGGGCCAGGGCCAAGGCGCGGAGCTACGGCGGCAATCAACAGAATGCAGCCAAGTGCGAGCAGGCATCGGAGCGTAAAAGCCATGCAATTCTTCCTGGTTGGCAGCTTACTCTGCGACAATCGAGGTTGCAGATGGATTTAGAAGAGCACCCCAACCTATGCCTCATGATTGTCTCACCGCTATAAGGCGGCTCGCCTCGATGCTTTCAATCAGCGCTTTTGTTGCCGGTTGTGCTCTGTCAGCGGCCTTGTCAGCCTCTGCCGTTGCCCAGCAGGCAACTCCAGTGCTGCTCGACACAATGACCACCGAGCTCCATCGCGCCTTCACCTCGCTCGGCAAGCAGGGGGACGACAAGCAGTTGCCGCCCTACTTCCTCAGCTACGCCGTGAGCGACGCCAGTGCGGTCTCCATCAGCGCGCAGTTTGGAGGGCTGATCAGCAGTTCGGCCAACCACGTTCGCGTGGCCGACGTGCAAGTGCGCCTCGGCGAACCTAAGCTCGACAATACCCACGGCACGCATCGAGGATCGGCGGTCCACTCGACCGACCTGCCGCTCACCGACGACCGGGAAGCGCTGGCACGCTCGCTCTGGCTGGCTACCAATACCGGCTACGGTAACGCCCTGGATAACTACCTGCGCGTGAAAACCGAGGCCGAAGTACGCGCCAAGGAAGAGGACACCTCGCCCGACTTCAGCCAGGAACCGGCGCAGGTGCATATCGGCAAGCCCGCGCCGCCGGTTGTGGTCGACCGCGCGGCCTGGGAGCAGCGGGTCCGTGCGCTCTCGCGGCTTTTCCGCGACTATCCCGGCGTAAACCGCAATATGGTGATACTCTCGGCGGAAAACGAGACCGACTACTTTGCCTCGTCTGAAGGCTCGAAGGTCGTAACTCCTCACTTGCAGGCGCGCGTGGTAGTCTATGCCGTCACACGCGCCGACGATGGAATGGATCTGTTCCGCGCTGCGACATTTGAGGCGGAGACGGTGGACGGCCTGCCCGCGCAGGCTGAGATGGAAGCCGCGGTCCGCGAACTCGGCAAGAGCCTCGAGGCCCTGCGCAAGGCGCCGATCACCGAGCCCTTCGATGGGCCTGCGATCCTCTCTGGCCGCGCCGCGGCGGTCTTCTTTCACGAGGTGCTCGGCCACCGGCTCGAAGGCCAGCGCCAGCGCGGCGACGAAGAGGGCCAGACATTTACCAAAGACGTGGGCAAGGAGGTGCTGCCAACCTTCCTCTCCGTCTCCGACGATCCAACCATGACCCAATTTGAAAAGACCTGGCTCAGCGGCAGCTACGAGTATGACGACGAGGGCCAGAAGGCGCAGCGTGTCGCCCTGATTCAGGATGGCGTCTTGAAGACCTTCCTGATGTCTCGCCTGCCGATCGCGCACTTCTCCAACTCGAACGGCCACGGCCGCGCGCAGGCCGGCAAGGTGCCCAACGGACGTCAGGGCAACCTGATCGTGACCTCAACCAAGACTGAGCCGGAGGCCGAGCTGCGCAAGCAACTGATCGAGGAGGCGAAGAAGCAGGGCAAAGCCTACGGGCTCTACTTCGAAGACATCTCTTCGGGATTCGCGGTGACCACGCGCAATTCGCCGCAGGCCTTTCAAGTGATTCCGCTGGTGGTTTGGCGCGTGTATGTCGATGGGCGGCCGGATGAGTTGGTGCGCGGCGTGAGCATCGTGGGCACACCGCAGGCCGCGCTCAAGAGCATTCTGGCCACCAGCGACAAGCGCGAAGTTTTTAACGGCGAGTGCGGCGCGGAGTCGGGCACCATCCCGGTGAGCGCAGTCGCCCCGGCGATGCTCATGAGCACCATCGAGACGCAGAAGCAGGCGCAAGGCACAGCCCGGCCGCCGATTCTGCCGATCCCCAGCTCAGAAAAATAGCTAGGGACTAAAGAACAGAATGGGTGCCCCAGGTCCGGATTTTCGGACCTCGGATACCACGAGGCTCAATCGACTATGTACACATATTCACTTCGCTCGTCGAGCACTTTGGAGGCGCAATGAACCCCATTCGTCCTTGTACGTTCCTTGCCGGAGTCGGTCTGCTTCTTGTCTGTTTAAGCGCCTCCGCACAGGCCGCGTCCCAGCTCACCCGCGCCGACGCCGAGAAGGACCCCGTCCTCAAGGCCATGCTCCAGGAGCTCGACCGCAGTAAGTCCGAACTTCAGTTGAAGGACTTCGCCAAGCCTATCTTCATCCAGTACCGCATCGAAGAGATCGACAGCCTGGAGATCAAGGCCGAGTTTGGGGCAGTCAGCGACTCCCAGCGCGGCTCGGGGCGAGTGGCCCGCGTCACGGTGCGAGTGGGAGACAACCAGACCGACAGCTCCGGAGGCCGCGGCGACGGCTCAGTCGAAATGGTGGCGCTTGAAGACGACCCGATCGCCATTCGCTGTTCTTTGTGGGCGGCAACCGACTCGGCTTACAAGAACGCTCTTGCGGCCTACGCGAAGAAGCAGGCTGATCTAAAGCAGGTGGAAACACCGCCGCAGGCCGACGATTTCAGCAAGGAAAAGCCGGTTATCTCGCTGGTCGAGCCGCTCAAGCTGAACGTTGACCAGGCTGCCTGGGAGGCTCGCGTAGCGCACGATACCGGCCTCTACCGGACCGATCCCACCGTCAAAGACAGCCAGCGCGAGGTGCGCTACTCATCGGGGACTTTCACGGCGCGGGTCACGACCACTTTTCTCGTAAACAGCGAAGGAACCATCGTACGGAAGTCGGCGGGCGATTATCAGGAGTCCATTGCTGTTGGAGCGCAAGCGGCGGATGGCATGAGGCTTGACCGCTCCTACTCGACCGCCGGGACCGCGCTCAAGGACCTCGATTCGCCGGATGAGTTCAGCAAGAAAGTGGTTGAGCGAGTCGCTTCGCTCACGGATCTGCGCAAGGCGCCGCTGGTCGAGGAGGAGTATCACGGCCCGTTGCTGCTCAGCTCCGACGCCGGCGCCGACGCGCTCTGTTACCTGTTGTGCAAGCCGCTCACTGCGACGCGGCCCAAGCTGGGCACCGAGGCGCGCACCAATGGCTCGTTTGCGTCGAGCTACCACGCGCGCGTGCTGCCCGAGACTTTTGACGCAGTCGATGATCCCGGCCTCAAGAGCTATAACGGCAAGGGTCTTCTTGGCGCTTATGATGTGGACGACGAGGGCGTGCTTGCCCAGACAGTGAAGCTGGTCGTCGACGGCAAGCTGGAGAATTATCTGATCGGCCGCGAACCGGTGCGCGACTTTCCACAATCGAACGGCCACGCGCGCGCCGGCTTCACCGGGCCCTCCGAGCCGGTGGTGGGAGTGCTCAAGATCACGGCGAAGGACGGGCTGACGGACGGCGAACTGAACCAGAAGCTGCTCGATCTGGCCAAGGATCGCGGTCTCAAGGATGTTTATTACGTGGCTACCATGGGACCAAAGCAGACGCCCCGTCTTCTTTATCGCGTGAGCCCCGACGGCAAGCGTGAACTGGTGCGTGGAGCAGCATTCAGCGATCTCGACCATCGCGCGCTGCGCTCCAGCATAGTGGCCGCGGGCAAAGATCTGTGGGTCGACAATTACTCCAGCGATGTGCCGGAAACGGTGCTGGCCCCGGCTCTGCTGCTCGATGACGTTACCATCCGCCGAGCCAACGAGAAGAACGACAAGCTGCCCTTCTATCCCCCGCCGGAATAAGGCGCACCGAGCGAGCAGCTACCTCTTCTTCCAGGCGCCCACGATGGCTCCCATCAGCATCATGCCCACCAGCCAGAATCCGCAATTGACGCCGAGCAGACTCAAGGGGCGAACCTCAAACACATATTCCGTAGACCATGTCGTAAACTCAAAGCCCAACCACAACATCGCACCAACCTTGATGCCGCGCCACGCCGTCTGCGGGCCGGTGAGCTGTGTGATGCAGGAGATCGCAGCGGCAATCACCGCCGCTGAAACGAGGGCCGTGCCGTACTGCAATGCGGGGTTATTGCCAGCGGGACTCATCAGCCACTCGCGCGTGCGGCCGATGCCATCGAGCCAGGTCTGAAGAAAATACGAGTACCAGCAAGCCTCGAAGAGGAAACAGGCAATTGCAGCCACCAGGTTCGCCAGATAGTTCTGCCGGACTCTCGATTCCGAGTCAGTCATCTTGTCCTCCAGTCGGATGTGGTGCGTGAGTTGACCGTCAACCGCGCCGGGATTCTCGTCGCGCATCAACCCACAACAACCAGGATGGCCGGAATTCTATAGCACCCGATGAAGGCGAATCTTTGCTGAAGATGAATAACAGGGATTCTTTCGCGCCGATGCAGCGGCTTCAGTCCAACCGCGTCAGATAAGCCTCGCCCTCGGCGGGGCGTAGGCGTCGCGCGATTAGCGTGGCCTGCTCGCGATCGTCGCCTTGCGGCCGGATGCGCACCCAATAGCTCTCCTGGCCGGGAAACTCGATCACGCTGGCCTCCGGGTATTTGCGCAGGAGCTGCGCCTTGAGTTTCATGGCCTTGTGTTCGCTCTTGAATGCGCCGATCTGTACGCACCAGCGCCCGCCGCTATCGATCGGTTTGGGGCTGCGGTAGACCTCCATCCGCACGCGAGACAGACCTGTCCGATAGATCCCCGTCGCCTTGGCCGAGGCAATGGTCAGATCGAGAATCCGGTCTTCGGAGAACGGGCCGCGATCGGTGATGCGCATCGCGCTCGACTCGCCGGTCGTGAGATTAGTCACCACGATCAGCGAACCCATCGGCAGGGTGCGGTGCGCCGCCGTTAGTGCATGGTCGCTGAAGACTTGGCCGTTGGCGGCCTTGCGTCCCTTGTAGGGCGCTGTGTACCAGGTGGCCAGCCCCTCCTCGACCAGAATCGGCTTGTGAGTATTGATGAAATCCAGATCGTCATCGCTGATCCCACCCGGAGGCGCAGGAGTGGGCGCAATGTGCGCCGGTGGCGCGGTCGCGGGCTGAGGAGGAGCGCTCTGGGCCTGAACAGGAGGCGGACCAGCCTGCGGAGCTGGCAGCGGAGCCCGCGCCTGCTTGTGCCCGCAGCCCGATAACAAGGCTGCAAACACGAAAATAGTCAAACCGCAACGCAAGCCCAAATCCCGAGTGGTCCAGGTCTCGATTTTGAGACCTGGGAAACCGAGAACCCCAACTTGACCGATCGTCAACGCCGCGATCCCCCGCCCTGCTCAAACCGGTCGGCCAGCTCGCGCAGCCGGTCGGAGACGGTGCGCAGCGCGGTGATCGATTCCTTGCGCACCTGCGGAACCACAGCTTCGTTCACGTAAGCAACGGCGTGGCGCAGTTCCATCTCGATCAGTTCCACAGCCTCTTCGATGCGGCTGCTAACGCCGCCCGGACCGGGCCCGAAACCCGGAGGAGGAGGATTCGTGCTCATCGTGGTTCACCTCGTATAGGCAGACTTTGCCAGAACTTCTCCTCTCAGTCTCCGTTGCGCGATGCTCCGAGTCAATCACCGAAGACTCCGAGGTGCCGCAATGATCAATACTTGCACAAATTCCCCGCGATGACTCGGTCTTCTATCATCGCCCGCCCTATAACCTTTCAACGGAAGAACTCGTCAGACTATTGTGACGAGTTTCGCTCTGCTTGAGGCGCCCATGCCTTTGCCCCGGAGAGAAGCAGCCAGCCGGTTTTACCCGAAATCCCCGGCTGTTACGCACACTGTATAGACCGCAAAGCAGTTTGCCGAGGCGATTCGGTTTTCCGCGGTTACCACAGCCCTGCATCCGTTGAATGGTTGCAGCCAGGATGAATCTTCCCGTCAGCGAGGACGTTTTCTTTTTGGCAAGTTGCCCGGCTTCGAAGACCCCGATCGCACGCCCCGCCGGCTCATGGAAGCTGAGCCCGTGGTTGAGGCGTCGCGTCCTCTTATCTCTGCTCGGGCCGGTTCTGCTTCTCGCTCGCATCTCGGTCATCGCCCAGCCGCCGTTGCCCGACGCACCACAAGCGCAGCTTGCGGCGCATCGCAAGCCCATCACGCCGGGACCTTGCCAGGCAGAACGCTCAGTCGTAACAGCGGCGCAGGCTGCGGCGGTTGGCGCGGTCTTCGGTGCCGCCAGTGCCGTCGACGGCGTAATTCCCCAGTCCGTCCTCCAGCCCAAGCCCTGCCCGCCTCTGACGCCCCTCATCAACTGGTATGCGCGCTTCACCAACGGCCCGCAGGTCAAGCCCCTCACGCCCAAAGAGAAGGGCTGGCTGGCCATTCGCAACGTGGTTGACCCCTTCAACGCCATCACCATTCTGGGCAGCTCGGCGATTGCCATCGGCTCGGACGCGGACTCGCCCTATGGCCCCGGAATGCACGGCTTCGGCAAGTCTGTCGGCGTCAGCTATGCGCAGGATATGACCGGCGAGTTCTTCGGCACTTTCCTGATCTGCTCGCTTGCCCACCAGGACCCGCACTACCATCGAGAACCCACGGCCGCGATCCGCCATCGCATCGGCCATGCTCTGCTACAGGTGTTGTGGACGCAGGGCGACGACGGCAAGGGAATGCCGAACTACGCCAACCTCTTCGGCTACGCCATCGGCGACGAAGTCAGTAACCTCTATGTGCCTGGCCGCGAGACCGACCTGCCCGCCAGCGCCGAGCGCTACGGCACCGGCCTCGCCACTGCGCCCATCGATAACTTCATCACCGAATTTGTTCCCGACCTAGCCAGCCACATCCACGTCCGCGTAGTCCTGATCCAAAGGATCATCAATCAAGTAGCGCGATCCGAAAGTGCGAACGCGACGCCGTAGTGAGTTTTCTCAACAATCAGGTGGCTGAGTGATTGGGATTGAAAGCGGGTGTTTTTGGCTCAAAATGGCCTCAAAACAGGGCAATTCCGGCCAAAAATCGGGGTATATGTTTACTGATTGGATAATAGTCTATTTTTACAAGTTATTCATTCATGTTGACTTATGAGCACACTCTGGTCAAAAAAAGGCTGGATATGGGGGAGGGGGTGGGGGTAACTCGATTTTCTGGATTCTTTGGCGAAGAAAAGGAGAATTTATCGCTCCAAGAGGCGACTTTTTGCGGGTTCGCGGCGGAGTAACCGGGAGCGGCTTGGGCGGCGAATTGCATGGGGTCTCGACTTTTTGCCACCTGTTGAAATTGTGAGCCAATGGACCGTAATTATCTGCAAGACTCTCTTGTGGAGCTGCCATCCCCGGTCCTCAAAAGCGAGCAAGGGACCGGGGGCACCCTCGCTGTAGTTTGGAAAAGACTGAGGGATCGGGACCACCCGCCCACTGTTTCCTTTGACGCATGCTATTCATGAGTTCGAAACCGTCAAGAGGCTCGATAGCCCGTAACAAGACTCCCGCACCAATTCCGGCTCTTTCGCTTGTCACATTCAATAAGAACGAAAAGCCACAAGCAAGATAAACATAGGCGTGTCCACCTTCAAGGAAAAGGGAGCCATTGCGTGGTGTCCTACCCCGGAAAGCATGTCCAGCTGCGTCACCAACGGGATAAGCCTCTGTTTCCTCAATGCACCCGCTTAGCCTTCCGTTCGCAGTGTCATGAACGATGACCTTGCCAATCAGATAGCGAGCTAATTTCACAGTGTCGCCAGGGAGCTTTGCACGCAAAACACGTTGAAGCCCGCCAAGGGTATCGAATCGCACTTGTAACTTCGATGCAGAAGGGATTGATCCACTCAACAGACTCTATACGATGTTCGCCAGCGAGATGCGGTCAGATTCGACGAGACCCTTTGATTGGGCCAGAGGTCAAGCGACGAATCAATTGGACAAAAGTACCGATCGATACCTTGGCATCAATTTGAGCGTTCATGATCTCTGAGATTGACGGCTAATTCCCCAAGCTCTCCTGACGCCTTTCAGTAGACAATTGCGGCGAGCTATTTCGCCGATAACGCGTTCCAAATCCTAACCCCCTCTGCACCGGGCGCCGGTGACGCTGTCTGCTGCTTTGGCCACCGGTGCTCGTTTCGTCCATCTTCGGCGCGCGTTATAATTTGGCATCGCTTGAATCGCCACGTTCGAGGCGAGTGGGCTCGTAGGTTTCCCCTGAATTCTCCTGAGAGCCATATTCCTGATCCGTTGGTCCCGCGTTCTCTCAGCTTTCGCATTCCAACGCCAGCCTGATCCGGCTTGCCGGGTGGCTCCCTCGATTCATCAACCATGGGCCGCAGGGCTTTTCCGCGTTACCGCGGAGCTGGAGGATCCGGAGATGGAGCCTAGCAAGAGGGAGTTGATCGAGTCAGTGTTTCCCGGTGACAGCGAAATGGCCTCTCGTATGCGCGCGCTCGATTGGTCGGCTACGCCGCTCGGCCCCGTGGAACTTTGGCCACAAGCCCTGCGAACGAGCGTACGAATCGTGCTGGACAGCGCACGCGCATTTGAGCAGGATCGCCAGCCGGAAACCGAAAAACTGCGCGAAAGCGAACAGAGATTGGCGGAGACCAGCCGCCTTTACCGTGAGCAGCAGCAAGCCGCAACAAAGTTGCAAATCCAAGTCGATCTGCTGCAACAACTTCCAGTCGCTGCCTGGACGCTCAATCCCGATGGGACACCTGATTTCGTGAATCGGGTTTGGCTTGAATTCGCCGGTCAAACTCTCGAATTCGTCCGGTCGAATCCTGAAGCCTGGATGAACGCGGTCCACCCCGAGGATCGGGACAAAGTAATCAAGGCCTTCTGGGAGGGAGTGAGTTCGGGACGCGGGTTTGTGTTTGAAAACAGGAGTCTGCGCGCGCACGACGGGGCCTATCGCTGGCACCTTCAGCAGGCCGTGCCGTTGCACGATGCGCTAGGAAACGTCATCAAATTCGTCGGTACGACAACCGACATCGACGATCAGAAGCGGGTGGAAGAGTCTCTCGCCGCACTCGACCGCGCCAAGACAACGTTTTTCAGCAATGTCAGCCACGAGTTCCGAACGCCGTTGACCCTGATGCTCGGTCCGCTCGAGGAAATTCAGAAGGAAGCGAGGGAGCAACTGAGTCCCGAAAGTCACGAGGTGCTGGCCACGGTGCGCCGCAACGGCCTCAGACTGCTCAAGCTCGTCAACACGCTCCTGGATTTCTCGCGCATGGAAGCCGGTCGCGCGGAGACGTCCTATCAGCCGACGGACCTGGCAAGTTTCACCTCAGAAATCGCAAGCGCGTTCGACTCGGCGATGAAGAATGCCGGGCTCCGTTTCTCGGTCGAGTGCCTGCCCATCGCCGCCCCTGTGTACGTGGATCGCGATATGTGGGAGAAGATTGTTTTGAATCTGCTCTCCAATGCTTATAAGTTCACGTTCACGGGCGACGTTGCTCTCACATTAAATTCCGTGGACGGCACAGTGGAATTACAGGTCCGCGACACCGGCGTGGGCATACCCGAAGAGCATCTCGAGCACGTGTTCGAGCGCTTTCACAGAATTGAGAGCAACCGGGTCAGGACCTACGAGGGCACGGGGATCGGGCTGGCGCTGGTTCAGGAACTGGTGAAATTGCACGGCGGCAGTGTGCGCGTGGAGAGCGCCGTTGGCGCTGGCAGCACATTCACCGTGACGATTCCGAGCGGGACGGACCACCTGCCGGCGGAGCGCATTCAGGCCGCGCAAACGCTCGCCTCCGCCACAACTCGAGCCGAAGCTTATGTCGAAGAGGCACGACAGTGGCCGGGAAATCAATCGGGAGCGGCAGTCGATGCTGCAACAGCTCCAAAACTCGCGTCGCCTACACCCTCGCCCGAGCCCTCGCGAGACGCAAAACGCGAACTGATCGTCTTGGCCGATGACAATGCGGACATGCGCCAGTACCTCACACGCCTGCTCAGCGGGCGATATGAGGTGCACACGGTTGCTGACGGCCGCCAGGCATTGGAAGCAACACAGCAACTGCGCCCCGCTCTTGTGCTGGCAGACGTCATGATGCCGCATCTCGATGGGTTTGGCCTGTTGCGGGCGATTCGCGATGATTTAGCCCTCGCCGGCACGCCGGTCGTCCTGCTGTCGGCACGGGCGGGCGAAGAGTCGCGCATCGAAGGACTCGAGGCCGACGCCGACGACTATCTCATCAAGCCATTCGCTGCGCGGGAGTTGCTGGCGCGCGTA
>Ga0181525_10000147_pt1 | contig 64394 bp, 45 predicted proteins | sample PEATcosm2014_Bin_48_FD_121100 | JGI IMG/M metagenome (GOLD analysis project Ga0181525, IMG submission 121100) | Peatland microbial communities from MTU Mesocosm Facility, Houghton, MI, USA - PEATcosm2014_Bin06_10_metaG | ecosystem: Environmental > Terrestrial > Soil > Wetlands > Peat | place...
CCTGGATCGTGAATTTTTCCTTGGTGGCGAGCGTGACTTTTATCGGGTGGAACTTGCCGTCGAACTTTAATGCCTCGGGAGTGAAGCCAAGCAGGTAGGTGACCTCGGGCACAGACGTTGTCATGCGAAATCCGGCGCCGAGATCGTTGCTATTGCGAAAATAAAACCCGCCGGTGCTGTCGGAAAGTTGCGCCATTACGTCGGATTGAGTCGCTTGTTCCTGATATCGATACATCGTGGTCCCGTACCCGAAATGCGCGGCAGGGCAAGTCTGCGGAGGACAACTCAGATCGTCGGTTTCACCCGCGGTGTAAAGCCCGCGCGCGTCCAGCGCATTGATGAATATGTTTGCACGCGTCGCCCTGTCGACAACCTCTGCAAGATCGTATTGGTGACTGGTTGTAATGAGAAACCCGGGTGACACTAAAACAATGCTGCGCTGTCCTGGAAGAGCTGACATTCGGCGAACGACTTCCACTAACCGCCGAATCGCGTACTCCGCTTTAGTGTCTCCGACAAGCACGATTTGCTGCGCCGTCCTCTGCACAGCCACGGCCGGATCTTCGTTCGCTATCACGCCACTGCTTGCGGGGCACTTGGCCGCTTCATCCAGCGCGATGCCGAAGGCATTCTGGTCGCTCTGGTTTATGATCAAATCAGCCTGGTAATAACCGATTTTAGGACACTGGCTGTCGTCTGATGGATCGAACGCGCTTATAAGATGGGGCATGAGTTGTGCCGCCATCGCGCGGATTTTGGCGCGATCATCCGTGAAGTCCGCTTGCGTTTGGCCCGATGTAGTAAAGATAGCAACACGCTCGCTTGGGTCGATTGCGGAATCCAGATAGTGCATAGCAGCCAGGCGTGCCTGCACCAGGTCCTGCAGATTCAGGTGCACGTCGTCAAACAGAAGCGCCACGAAACGCGTCGGCATCGCCAACGTCCCTGGAACTGAATCTTTAGTCGTATCAACCGGTTCTCCGCCAGCTTCGCCTCGCACAACCTGCTTCGCAGTCGAGGCCGGAGTTTCCACGGCGAAAAGCGAAATCGTCTGAGGCTTGCTGTCTTGAGATAACCGGAAATCCTCCTTGGTCAGATTCGTGACCACCTTGCCGGTCGAATCATGAACGATCACGCGGACCGGAACCAAGTTCACATGCGATTCGAACGGCACACTTGGATGTGCATCCACTTCAGACGTTGCGTCGGAGGAGGCTGGAGCTTTCGACGGAGCAGCCGGTGCCGACTGCTGAGTTGTCGTGATTTCAGGAGTTGGCTGGGCCGCAGGTGTCTGCGGCGGGGGGCTGGATTGCGGTGCCGCCGCGGATAGAGATGCGCACGGCATCAGCAAACCGAAGAGCAAGACGCCGAGGCGACTTGAAAATCGCCGACCTACCGCAGCGTTCATCAGACACTTTTGTGCGCTGCTCATTTGCGGACTCCGCATGGCGCTGTTTCAGGTGCGCGGTTGTGGTGGAAGTCGCGAGTGTACTCGGCCTCAATATGCTCGTCAATGTCTCCCCGGTAAGCATATTACCGGCAATTAGATTGGGATCGCAGGGTATAGGCAAGACCACGCGTTATGCAGGGTTGTTGTGCAATTCTTGTGGAAAACCGGCAATTTTTCATGTGCCGCCGGTCGTTGTCCTTCTCTATAGTGCTGAAATTGCGGCATTTATGTGCGATTCGAGCATGAAGTGAGCAGGTCATAAATTGCAGCAAATTTGGGTTACAATTCACAGTGGAAAACAGGTACAATCCGCATCCCTGTTGCATTTCGAATTCTCCGCTGACGAGGTTCACGATGACGCTTGGAGCAAAGATGGAGAACTATCACGGTGTGCAATGCCGCTCGTGTGGAGAGACCATTGCAGTGCCGTCCAGGATCGCCAGCAAGGAAGCCCGGCCTGAACCGAGTGCCGACAGCGCCGGAAACGAAGGGAACTATCCCTCACTGAATCTTCGTTGCCGCGTCTGCGAGAAAGAAAACTTTTACAAGCTGAGCGATATCCGGGAAATAGAAGAAACTTCCGTTTCTTCCATGGTCCGCCAGCGGCCCTCTCCTACTCGTCTTCGACCGCTAGGCAGACTGTCCAAAGCAGCGAAGGCCTAAGCGGTACGAATTTCGCGGTGCGGACCTGCTTTGTCAGCATATTAATTTCGAGCGAGGATCATTGGCCGGACGGCTGCGCACCCGGCGGGCTGGCTTCGCGCAGGCTGGAGCGCTTTAACTCGAAAAGAGTCAGGCTCCCTTGAGCCGGTTTTTCTTTGCTCCAATCGTGGTAGGTGTGGCACTCGAAACATCGCGCCTCAGCCGCTTCGCTTCCTGAATGATGGCACTGCTCGCAGGTTCGAATTCCCGGCAAAAGAACATCCGCAGTCTCTTGGCTTTTCCTCGCGGCTGAATGGCACTCTTCGCATTTCACCAGCCGGTGTTCGTCATGATTGAACACTGCATGCTGAAACCACCGAACGGTGATATTCGATTTTGCAACCACCGGAAGTGTCTGGTTCGTAGGAAAGCTTAGCGCGTGGCACTGCATGCACGTTTTTCTCCACAAGAGTTGTTCCGACTCTGCCGTGCGCTCCGTCACCCACTGCTCGGACGAAAGCACTCGGGGAGAAACGGGGAAGGGTTTCTGAGGCAGGTTCGGATCTGAATTTGTAATGCGCAATTCCGCTGGATGCGTGGCGATGTACTGCCGGAACCTCAGCACTACGAAAGCGTGAATCGCCGTTGGAGTATCGTGCGGCACGCTTTCTGCAAAACGTTTATCGAATTGCAGCCCGTGACAGGCAATGCAGTGCTGGGCGTAGGTGACGGGTGACATGTAGGCCCGGGCGGGATTGATCGACGGAGGTTCCTCTTTCTGCACGACGGAGGAAGCCTTTGGCTGCTGCACGCCGAACCTCCATGGCTCATTGGACGCAGGCGGACGATGGCAATCGCCACAATCGAGTTGCACGGCCACGCCGTTCGGCCCCATCAGATTTTTTTTCAGATGTACTTGGTGATTTAACTTAATGGTTCCGGGATCAACGTTTCCCGCACGCACGGCCGCAAATTCGGGATGGCTGGAATCGAATGCGTCGATGTTTCGCGCGTAACGCACTGCGGAGCCGTTCGCGCGAAGATTCGCATGGCATTGCGTGCAACTGGCGTCACTGGTCGCAGCGAGGCGCAGGCTGCCGCGATGCTCTCGATGACACGTTGCGCAGTTCGGGGTAAACAATTGATTCGTGTGGTGAATGGGACCGTCGTGGCAAGTCTCGCAAGCTTGGTCGCTGGCTTTGGCGCTGAAAACGCCGGCCTCTTTTAAATGGCACGAGTCGCATTGCTCGGTCAGTACGGCGTGGCTCACGGACATCTTCCCGCTGCTGTACACATGATTGTTGCGGGTCAGCCCATACCAGGCCAGCCAGATAATCGCGAGCGCCGGCACGCAGACCGATAAAATAAAGCGCAAGCGCCGGAAAGGATGAGGGCGCTTGAAGTAGTTCAGATCGATGCGCTGCGCAAGCTTTTTCGTTTTTAGCTTTGCTCGCGGCAAGATTCCTCGCTTCTTTCCCCGAAAGTCAGTAACGCAGGGCCATCACCGCATGCACGCATCCCAGAAGCAGCAGCGCGAACGACAGCGGGATGTGCAGCATCAGCCATCCATGCAGCCAGTGATGGAGCCGCGCCTGTCTGCGCAACTGCCGCTCCTCATCGCATATTTCCTCGAAGCGTTTCACTGTGTCATACGCTTCGGGCGGTAAAAGCCTGCGCAGTTCCGCAAAAACTGTACGTGCGGTCGTTGCGTCCGCAAGCGGCTGGTTTTGCGGCCCTCCTTTTTGTTTTTGCAGAAACGGTCGCATCTCGTTAACGTAGAAAGCAGAAAGCGGCAGAGCTGCTTCCGGGGCAAGAGCGATTGTTTGCCCAATAGCGACAGCGGACCTGGCCGATTGTTTTGTTCCCGGAGAGCTGCCTGACCCCACGGCCGCTGCGAACATTTCGTCGGTCTCAGCGATCAGCCCAGCGCGGACATGATCAATTTGCTCGAAGATAGTTTCCTTGGATACTTCCGCGGTCATCACGTTGGGCATGTAGTGCTGCAACGCGGCGCCGAAAAGGCCGCTGGCTACAACAATTATGAGTAACACCATCAAGACGCTGGTGAGCGGACCGCCGAATCGGAAGCCTCCATGGAACAGGATGAGCGGCAGACTCAGCAGCCCAAGCCACAGATGGCCGCGCATCCAAGTTTGAGCGCGGCCTAATCGCCAAACCGGGAGTTTCTTACGTGCTGCGAGCAAGCCTGCAAACAACATGAATGCGGAGCCAACGATTCCAAAAGCGAGTCCCACGGGACTTCCGCCGCTCGGGCCCGCGGGCGAATGCGTCGCGTACACGGCATAGACGGCCGTTGCTACGCTAAAAATGATGAGCGAAGCGGCGAGCCATTTTTGATGAGTTCGATCGATGCGCACGTTGGATTTGCCTGGCCCAGCCGCAATTTGTTAACGCTTGGTCGTGGCCGGAGCCTGATTCAGCAGCCCGGCAAAGAATTTTCGCGGATCCACGCGATGCGCCGCATCGTGCGGGCAGGCATAGACGCAACTCGGCTCGGCATACTCGGTGCACAGATCGCACGAAGTAGCTTTCTGCTTCACCATCGCTTTCTTGTGCCCGGGCGCAGCCGGGTCTTCCGCCATCACATTAAAGGGATGAATGTTGATGTTCCCATAGGGGCAATTCTCGGCGCACAATCCGCATCCTATGCACCAATCCTCGATAATCACTTCCAGCGAATTGCGGCGGCGGATGGAGCCCACGGGGCAGCCGACCATACACAGTGGATCCAGGCACTGGCGGCAGGACGTTGCCACCAAATAATGGTCAAAGCGCAGCCCTTCGCGCACCAGCCGCGTCACGCCGTCGTGAGCGTCGGCACAAGCGCGCACGCATGCATCGCAGCGAGTGCAGCTGGTGAGGTCCAATAGCAGGAGGCTCTGCGCTTCCATCAAGCCTTGCGTGAGAAAGTCGTCGAGCGGCACATTCTGCAGCACGGAAAGGCGTTCGCGATTCATTTGCGCGCGTTCCTGTTCCACAACTTCCAATTTCCGGCGCACTTCGGGGAACTCCGCGAGCATGCGCTTGAAATCGTGCGCTCCGATTCGAACCAGCTCCACGTGATCAAGCGCTGTGCAGGTCGCCGTGCGCACGTCCTCGCGCAGCAAGCCGGTCTCTCCGAAATATTCGCTGCGCGAAAGATAGGCCATCACCATCTCTCCGCCCAGATGGGATTGGGTCACTTTCACGAAGCCGATGCGCACGAGGTAAAAACAGTCCGCAGGCTCGCCCTGGCGGCAAATCACCTGGCCTGGTGAATAGCGAACAAGTTCCACACTTTCGCGCAAGCTGCCGATGAACTCGTCGGTCAGCTCCGCGAATACGGGAACGGCGCGCAAGTGGCTGTCCAGGGCGCGTTGGCGATAAGATTTCTCAAGCCGCGCGCGAAAATTCTTGTTGCGCTGCATGATGTCGAGAACATTTCGCAGCATCTCGAGCATGGTGCAATCGGTTTCGGCGCGCACCGTTGCTGACCTGGGATACAAACTCATGCAAGTCATCTCGCCAAACAGGTCGCCCGGATTCAGTTCCGCCACCGGGCTGTCGTAATCGAGGTCAACCGGCGCGTCGATAGGTATCCACCGCTTATAGGTTTCTTCGTCCCGCTGATCCTGCTGGCGCTGCGCGAGCTTGCTGGAAAGTTTGCCCAGGAATTTCTTCACCGCGCCTTTGGTCTTCACATGCGCCATGGGATTCGAAATCGAAACCAGCGCTTTTCCCTCCAGTATGTAAAAAGCGGTCGAGCCGTATTCGCCCTCGCGGCAAATTATGTCTCCGCGCTTGAATTCCCGGCGCACAACTGCGCCGCGGTTCAAGCTGAGGAAAGTCCCGGAGACTCCTTGAAAGAAGGGAAGTTGTTGCAATTCCTCAACGGGGACGGCTTGGAAAGTGGGGCCAGTGCCGAGAGCCGTATGCGTGAAGCTCTTGTTAGTGAGCGCTCCGGTCGGGCAGGAAACCATGCATTCGCCACATGAAACGCAGGATGACTCGCCCATGGCGCGCTGATCGTCGAAAGCAATTCCGGCTGCCGTACCTTTGCCCATCCGCGCTAACACAAAATGGTCGCGTATCTCGCTGCAGCCTCGGACGCAGCGGTCGCAGAGAATGCAAGAATCAAAATCCACGGCGATGCTCGGTGACGAACTGTCTTTCGCACGCCCTGTGCGGTGCGGCGCAAAACGCGGGCGCGTCAATTTCTCGCGCCTGGCGAGAGCTTCGAGTTCGCAATCCCCGGAATGCTGCTCGCGCGTGCAAGGGCTCGGATGGTCCGCCATCAATAGTTCGACGAGCGTGCGCCGCGCGCGCTGCACTTTCTCGGAGTTCGTGTTCACCACCATGCCCGCTTCGACCGGGCGTATGCAAGATGCGGTGAAAACCCGCGCGCCTACATCTACAACGCACATGCGGCAAACGCCCACTGGCGTTTCGTTTTGTTGGTGGCACAAAGTTGGAATCGCAATGCCATGCACGCGGGCTGCGTCAAACACCGTGGTTCCTGCGGCGACCGAAACTTTGTTTCCGTCGATCGTGAGTTCGACAAGCCCGTTCGCACTCATGCCGGCCTCGAAGCCATCGCCGCTAGATTGGGCCGTTTTTCGCCCGCGAAACATATCCCCGAAGGACACTCGCGCCGCGATATGTGCGCTTCCACTTCTTCGCGAAAATGTTTCAGCACGGACGAAATCGGCGCCGGAACTACCTGTCCCAGACCGCAGATCGAAGTCAGCCGCAGAGCGTCGGAAAGCTCTTCAATCAGGCTCATGTCGCTTGAGGACCCCTCGCCCGCTGTCCACCCAGTAAGCAGATCAACCATCTTCTGCGAACCTACTCTGCATGGAACGCATTTGCCGCAGGATTCGTTGCGAAAGAACCGTGTCGCATTCAGCGCCATGTCCAGCATGCACGTGCCCTCGGCGCAAACTACCAGCGCGCCGGAACCGAGCATGGATCCGGCATCCGCGAGCGACTTGAAATCCAATCGCACGTCAGCCATAGACGCCGGCAGATATCCCGACGAAGGCCCTGACGGCGCAAAACCCTTCAGTTTTTTCCCGTGGGGAAGGCCGCCGGCATATCGAAAAATCAATTCAGACACAGGCGTTCCCATGGGCACTTCATAAACGCCGGGCCGCACGACATCGCCGCTCACGCCAATAAATTTAAGCCCCGCACATCCGCCCGTGCCCTGCGCTTTATACCAATCCACTCCTCGCAGCAGGATCAAGGGCACGTTGGAGAACGTCTCGACGTTATTGATGACGGTGGGCTTGTTCCACAGTCCCTGCTGGACAGGGAACGGTGGCTTGTTCCGCGGCTCCGCGCGTTTACCTTCGATCGCTTCCAGCAATGCGCTTTCTTCGCCGCAAATGTAGCCGCCGGGGCTTACAAACGTATTCAGCTCGAATGTAAACTCGCTGCCCAGAATGTTCGGCCCCAGAAGGCGCTGCTCTCTGCATTTCCGAATCTCTTCCTGCAGAATTTTTTCTTGCTCTTCGTACTCGTGGCGGATGTACAGAATCCCAGTCTGCGCACCGGTCAGAACGCCGGCAAGAATCATGCCTTCGATAACCATGTGCGACAGGTGCGTGAGTATGAAGCGGTCTTTAAAAGTCCCCGGTTCGCTTTCATCCGCGTTGCACACTACATATTTTTCGGCACCGGCCGCCTGCCGGACTAGCTGCCATTTCGATTCAGTGGGGAAGCCCGCGCCGCCGAGGCCTCGCAGGCCGGAAGCTTTCAGCGTCGCAAACGCAGAATTCCAATCGCGGGAGGCGACGACGCTCCTTAGGACGGCATAACGAGCTCCGATATCATTTTGGTAAGGATCTGAGGCGCATTTTGCATCCCGTTTTGTATGCGGAGGGTGCGGCAAAGGTTTACCCGATATCGCGTCGGCGATCATTACCATCACTCGCTCTTCGGTCATTGCGCCGTAAATGCGGTCGTTGACGGAAACAGCGGGACCTTCGTCACATCGCCCCAGGCAGGAAACGCCGCTGACGCGAACGTCGGGGCTGTTCGCCTGTGGAAAAGCGTCGTCCAAACTGGCGCGCAAACTGCAAGCCTGACGCAGGTGGCAGGACATGTCCTGGCAAACGCGAACATCCACTTTGGGAGGCGGGGTCAGACGGAAGTGCGGGTAAAAGCTGGCAACGCTATGCAGTCGAGAAAGAGGTACATCAATTTTCCTGGCCAAAGTCCTGAGCTGCTCGGCGGGGATGTATCCGAACTGGCGCTGAATCTCCCTGAGGTCTTCGAAAACCAAGCCGCTCTCCTCGCACCGGGAGGAATTCCATCCTATCGTACCGAAAACATTCGCAGCCGAGAGGGACTTTAAGCATGATTCATATAACAAATCTCCGGTGGCAAGTCCAGAAACGGAATCGAGATAATTTCTGAACTGTCATATCAAAGATGCCGAAAGGCACGGTAATGCAGGAAACCTCAAATTAGGACACTCGCTAGGTTGATATCGTTGACTTCGGTCGAGGTGGGTAGTATAAAAATTCCGCTTATTGAGTTTTTCGCTGATTTCGCGGCGCGTGCGCCATCCTGCCAAAGGGAATATGACAACGAGACTTGCGGCGGCGCATTCGCGCATCCTGAATGTTTCAAACCTTGTTGCAGTAATCGCTATTTTCGCGGCGCTTTCCCCGCCTCAAGCCTATGCGCAAACCCGCGCTAATTCATCGCTCGCAACTGCCAAGACGGATGACGCGGTTGGCAAGTACACCGGGCCTGGGTCCTGTGCATCGACCACGTGCCACGGAAGCATCGTTGCCCGTACCGATAATCGCGTCCTGCAAAATGAGTACAGCATCTGGATTGTTAAGGACAAGCATTCGAAGGCGTACGCGGCGCTGACCGGTCCGATTGGCGAGCGAATGGCCAAGATCCTTGCTCTAGGCAGCGCCGAAACCGCACCCAAGTGTTTGGCATGCCATGCGGTGGACGTGCCCGAAAGCCAGCGAGGCCGTACGTTTGATTTGAGCGAGGGCGTTAGTTGCGAAAGTTGCCATGGACCAGCCGCCGGATGGCTGGGGCCGCACACGGAGCGCGATTGGACGCATCAAAAATCGCTCGCGCTGGGAATGTACGACACGCGCGATCTGACGAAACGCAGCGAAAAATGCCTTTCCTGCCACCTTGGCAATGACGAAAAATCCGTGGATCACGAAATGATCGCCGCCGGCCACCCGGATCTTTTCTTCGAACTGGATACTTTTTCCGATGTGATGCCGCGCCACTGGAAAGTGCCGGGAGAGCCGGGCGAAGCCGCCGGAGCGGACCCTTGGTACAACGTTCGCGAACTTACTACCGCGCAAGCCGTTCAACTCAGGCAGTCCCTCCTGCGGCTCGCGTCGCGGTCGCATGGGAAAATTTGGCCTGAATACTCCGAGCTGCAGTGCTACGCCTGCCATCACAGCCTCACTCCTCCGGAGCAGAGCTGGCGCCAGGCGCGCGGCTATCCCGGGCGCCGCCCGGGCAATCCACCCTGGAACCCCTCGCGCTACGCGGTGTTCCGCGATGTGGTTCATCAACTTGACGGCGAGAATGCCGAAAAGCTCGATTCCGAACTTTCGCGGCTTGGGCAATTGATGAGCCAGCTCAATCCGGACCGCGATGCGGTCGCGGCGTCGGCAACGAATTCGGCGCATTTAGCCGACGAGTTGCTGGCAAAGATGAATTCCGCATCTTATGATCCCGCGACCACTCTGCATCTGCTGCAGGCTATTTCGGCCGACGCCGACAATATTTCCGGCCAGGGCGAGCACTCCGCGGCACAAGCCGCCATGGCGGTTCAATCTCTTTTTCTCGCTTACGACCAAAACGAAAAATTGCAGAATTCCGCTCAGTTGCGGGCCGCCATCAAAGGCTTGTTTCAAGAATTGCAGAATCCGTCTGCATACGACCCAGCTCGATTCGCCGATCAGATGAAACAGGTGAACGCGCTTCTGCGCTAATCCTGCGATGCCCAAGAAACCCAGCGAACAATCCAGCGAACACAAGAGGCTTGCGGAATCCGATCCAGGCTCTGTCCCGCGGTGGTCGAGATGGGGACCGTACGTGAGCGAACGCGCCTGGGCCACCGTGCGCGAAGATTACAGCGCCAATGGCGATCCCTGGAGCTTCCTGCCGCACGATTTGGCGCGCAGTAAGGCGTACCGCTGGGGAGAAGACGGCATTGCGGGCATCTGCGATCGGTACCAGCTGCTTGTTTTCGCGCTCGCATTTTGGAACGGGCGCGATCCGATCCTGAAAGAAAGAATGTTTGGGTTGAGTTCTCCGGAAGGCAATCACGGCGAGGACGTGAAAGAATATTATTTCTACCTCGACAACACGCCCACGCACAGTTACATGCGTATGCTTTACAAATATCCGCAAGCCGAGTTTCCTTACTCTCACTTAGTTGAAGAAAACCGGAGGCGCGCGGGACAAGGTCCGGAGTTTGAGTTGCTCGATACCGGCGTTTTCGACGACAACCGGTATTTCGATATCTTCGTCGAGTATGCCAAAGCCGACCCGGAGGACATCTGCATACGCATCGAGGCTTTCAATCGCGGCCCGGAGGACGCGGTTCTGCATATTCTTCCGCACTTGTGGTTTCGAAACACTTGGGCGTGGACCGCGGTGCCGGGAACGGAACCCGCAATTCGCGAAGGAGCGGCGCTCGATAGCTCGGTCGTGCTGGAAGCAGACTGCACGGCCACCAAGCCGCTGGAGAATCTGCAGTTGGATTACCGCTTGGGCTTGATGCGTCTGTATGGTCCCGCTCCGCACGAACTACTTTTCACCGATAATGAAACGAATGCCGCCCGCGTGTTTGGCCCGGGCCACTCCGATCGCAAAGCTCACGTGAAAGACGCGTTTCACCGCCATGTAATCGACGGCGAAGATTGCTGCAATCCCGAGCGCGTTGGAACTAAGGCCTGCCTGCACTACGCCCTGAAAATCCCCGCGGGCAAATCTGCGGTTTTGCCTCTTCGTTTGACGGACAAAAAACTGAAGCGTGGGGATTTTTCCCTGGCAAACGTTGACACGATCATTAAGCAGAGAAGGGAAGAAGCCGACGAATTTTATTCCACCGTTCATCCCAGCGCCGCATCGCCCGAAGAACGCATGATTCAACGGCAAGCTCTCTCCGGCATGCTTTGGAATAAGCAGGTTTATTTTTTCGACGTGGCCCTGTGGCTCGACGGCGAAAATCCGAATTCTCCTCCGCCTGCGTCGCGCAAAGAGATTCGCAATGTCCATTGGCGTCATTTGAATTCCATGCGCGTGATGCTCATGCCGGACAAATGGGAATATCCCTGGTTCGCTTCGTGGGACCTGGCATTTCATTGCGTCACTCTGGCGCTGGTGGATATCCGGGAAGCGAAGGAAAATTTGTGGGTTCTCTTGTTCGAACAGTTCCAGCACCCCAACGGCCAGATTCCCGCTTACGAATGGGAATTCTCGGACCTGAACCCGCCGGTGCAAGCGTGGGCCTGCTGGCGGATTTATCAGATGGAGAAAGAACGAACCGGCGTTGCCGATCAGGAATTTCTGGAAAAGTGTTTTCATAAGCTGCTGATCAATTTCGCCTGGTGGGTGAACAAGGTCGATAGCCAGGGTCTGAATGTTTTCGAAGGTGGGTTTCTCGGACTCGACAACATCACCGTTGTTGACCGCAGCGAAAAGCTTCCCGCCGGCGCCGTTCTGGAGCAATCGGATGCCACCGGATGGATGGGATTTTTCTGCCTGCACATGATGCGCATCGCTCTCGAGCTGGCCGAGGAGCGTCCGGTTTACGAAGGCCTGGCTACCAAGTTCTTCGAACATTTCATCGGCATCGGCGCAGCCATGAAAAAGATGGGCGGGCGCGACTACCAGTTGTGGGATGAAAAAGAAGGGTTCTTCTATGATGTTCTCCGCTTTTCGAGCGGCGAATTTCATAAATTTCGCGTGCGTTCGCTGGTGGGGTTGATTCCCATGCTGGGTGTGGAACTGATCCGCGAAGATGAGTCGAAGCACTTGACGCACTTCATGGCCAATTTGAACTGGTTTATCAAGAACCGTCCGGATCTGGTTGGCCACGCGTGTCATACGGACGTCAGGGACGGTGTTCGGTGCCACGTGCTCTCGATTGTGGACCGTTCGCAACTCACCCGAATTCTGCAGCGGCTGTTCGACCCCGAAGAATTCCTTTCATCCGCGGGGATACGCAGCCTTTCGAAGTTCCACGAACACTCGCCGTTCGCCTTCGCGAACAATGAAGTGCGCTATACGCCGGCGGAAGCGGACGTGAAAATCAAGGGAGGCAACTCGAATTGGCGCGGGCCGGTCTGGTTCCCCACCTCCTATTTGATTTTGGAGTCCCTGGTGAAATTTGCGGATGCGTTTGGCGACGAATTGGCAGGCGCGCGAGGCCCAAAACTCCGCGCCATGGCCGGAGAGATAGCCGACCGTATGATCGGAATTTTTCGGGTCGGCCGCGAAGGCAAGCGGCCGGTATTCGGCGACGCCAGGAAATTTCAAGAAGATCCTCACTGGCGAGAATGTCTGCCGTTCCACGAATTCTTTCATGGCGATACGGGTGAAGGTTTGGGCGCCAGCCATCAGACCGGATGGACCGGGCTGGTCGCAAACATGATTGACGAGTGGCGGCGCAAAAATCCGGAAGAAACCACGAACCGCAAAAAATAGCTAACCTCAATTTCTGCGCCTGAAATGTAATGCATTCCGCAGGTTTAAAATTCCAGTTTTAGCGCTGATGTTATTGCGTAGGGTTTCGTGGGAATGACAGATAGGGCAGTCGTACGCCGTCGATAATCACCTGGTCTGCGCGAATCGACGCCGGAGCTTCAAATCCCACACCGCCTCCGGAGGTCACGAAATCGTCCTGATCCACGCCGTCTCCGCTCACTCCCAATCCGCCTACCAACACGCCGTTAATATAGAGCGGCTCGGATCCGGGGAAAAATACGATTCCACTTTGATTGGGAGCTGGAGCCTGGAATCCTTGCGTGCAAGGATTGCTCACGTCCTGTGTGTACAAATTGAAAAACGGTCCCGCCGCGGAACCGTCAATTCCAGGCGGGAAAAATGGCTGCGCGCCGAAACCGATTGTGCGGTTGGTCACCGCGGTGCCGATGGGAACTTGATTCAAATCCTCCATCGTTCTGGTCGTGCCGCTGAAATAAATCACGTTGCGCGCTTTGGTGGCTGCGACATCAATGCTGAAGATCGTTGCGTCCGGCATCCTGTTCAGTCCTATCAGGGTGCCATCGAGGTCGCTGACTGCGATGACCATTCTGGCCTTAGAGCCGAGAGGCAGCCGAATTTGCGCCCGTGTTTCGTTCGCCGTGGCTACAGCGGCGTTGATAATCGAGGTGACTTGCGCCGCAGTCAAACCTCCAAGCGGTCCGTTCGTTGCCGCGATCAAATAGCCGTCAGGTGGGGCACCAAGGCTCGCCGTCGGTCCCACCGAGAAGAAAGCCGCATTGAATGTTCCGGGCGCCGTCGAACCGGAGGGAAGCGTCGTTTGATTTACAAACGGTAGCGTAATCCCGTTAATCGTAACCACGCCCGGCGACGGGAACGCCGGAAATCCAACCTGATCCGTTGCGACGCTAGGTCCGCCCGCGGCAATCATGCCGGCTGCCGCGAACGCCACATATTCCGCCACGTCCGCGGTCACTCCAGTAACGCCGACTCCTCCCACTTCCTGGCCATCTTTGAATATGGGGACTCCGCCGGGATTCACAGCAGCCTGCTGCGAGTCGTTCACATCTGCTTTGCCCGTGGCAATTCCGAATCCAGGGCTTAAACCAAGAATTGTGGTAGCGGGCGGCACCGTGGCTGAAAGCGTAGTGGATAAAGTGCAGCCGCGATTCGTGTTCTCGATCCCATAGAGCGCGCCGTTGGAAGTGTTCATCACTTCAGGAGGGAAATGCGTCCCGCTTATGAAGCGCACGGTTCGGGAAGAAAGGGGCGCCTGATCGTTGCTGAAAAATGCGCCGGTGCGGGCGAGGGAAACCGCTAGTTCGTCTGACGGCACCATTTGGCTGAAGTTGCCGACCACCATCGCGGGTGCCGAGGGCTCTTTGTAAACCGCCAATATGCGCCCGAGCCTGTCGACAACTGCAATCACCATCGTGTCCGAATTAACCGCCTGCGCGGCCGCTTGCACTACGGCGGACACGTCACTCTGGCTGAGTGATTGTGGCGGTGGTGGAGGAGGCGAGCCGCTGGAACTGCCGTTATTTCCGCCGCAAGCGCACAGCACAGCGCACAAGGTTAAAGCGATCCACTCGAACGGCAGAAAAAAGCACTTTCTCTCGCGATGGAAGCTTCTGAACATGGGTCGCGCCTATTCGTACCACAGCTTCGATTCGCACTCAATCTTCTGTTACTCAGATGGCATGGCTGCTAGCTGGAATCACCGAAAAGTTCCTGGCCGAAATCTCTTGCTCCGTCTGAAACACATGTGATAGCAACAAGCGTCTGGTGTTGCTCGAAGTGGAATTCGCAATACATCCAAGGACAAATTGGGTGCGCTCCGCGTCCCACATACGTTTGCGAAAACCGTCGTCCCGTTACCCGCCCGCATGTTTGTCTGCGATTGTATTGTTCTTGTCGGCGCTGATCTGTGCCGGCGGCGGTTCAGCGCACTCGTTGGATGTATCCCGGCGCACAGAATTTTCGAGCCCCATTCAACAAGCTTCCCAGCAGCGAATTCCGGGGCAAGCGCCGCAGAAAACAGGCGCACTCCAAGGGGTCGTCCGTGACCGCAGCAAGAATCCCGTGATTGCTGCGAGCATGGTCTTGCGAAATCTCGCGACGGGCCGTGAGCAGAAGAAAAGCAGCGACGCCCAAGGCGTATTTCGGTTTATCGACGTATTACCGGGGCAGTATGAATTGAGCGTCGATGCGCCAGGTTACGGGCAATTTACAGAAGACGGCATCCGAGTGAGCGCCGGAAGCGTTGTGATCCGGGAAATCACGCTAACGGCAATTCCGGCAACGATCGTGCCTTCGACGAGCCTTCCGCAGCTACCTCCGCGGGCTGCGCCAAACAACGCCGCGACAGAAGTTCCGCCTTCTGTCGGCTACCCGGAGATGAAAGAGAATTTAAGCTTGGACGTTGGTGCAAATATGCCCGCTCCTGAGCCGCCTCCGCCTTCCGTTCCAATTTTCAGCTCGGAGCCTGACCGCTGGCTTCTTACCATGCCGGACTGGAACCGTTACGGGACCGGCGGCGAGCATCCGTACGTGAAAGGGAAGCTCTGGGATCCTTTCGACACGAACAAGCTGAAGGGCGATTTGCCTATCTTCGGCCAGCAGACTTTTTTTAACTTCACCGCCATCAGCGACACATTTGTCGACGGCCGCCGGTTACCGACGCCGACCGGCGTCAGCACGGCACTTCCCGGAACGACCGGTTTCTTCGGCAATGGCAATCAGGCTTTTGTGGATCAAGTTTTTCTGTTTTCGTTCGACTTGTTTCACGGAGACACTTCCTTCCGTCCGGTGGACTGGCGCATCCGCATCACTCCTGCTATTAGCGTGAATTATCTGGACGTCCAGGAGCGGGGCATCGTCAATGTGAACGTGGACAAAGGCACCACGCGCTTGGATTCCCACATCGGCTTGCAGGAAGCATTCGGGGAAGTGAAACTTCGCGACCTCAGCCCCAATTTCGATTTTATTTCCGTGCGCGCCGGCATTCAGGGATTTAACAGCGACTTTCGCGGCTTTCTATTTGTCGAGGAGCAGCCCGGCGTCCGGTTTTTCGGCAATCTGGAATCGAACCGCTGGCAGTACAATCTCGCCTATTTCAATTTCCTCGAAAAGAATACCAACAGCGGTTTGAATTCCATGAAGCTTAGGGACCAGCAGGTGATCATCGCCAACGTTTATCGCCAGGACTTCCTCTTTCAAGGCTACACCGCGCAGTTCAGCGTTCACTACAATAAAGACGACGCCACAATTCATTACGACGACAACGGTTTTCTGGTCCGGCCGGCACCGATCGGCGCGGTTTTCTCGCAAGGCATTCTGCATCCGCACAGCATTCACGCCGCCTACGTTGGATGGACGGGAGACGGCCACATTGGTCCCATAAATCTGACGCACGCCTTCTACCAGGCGTTTGGGAACGATAGCTTCAATGGAATTGCGGGGCGCGCCGTCACCATCAACGCCCAGATGGCAGCGCTCGAACTCTCCGTTGACAAAGACTGGATACGCTTCAAAACTTCCGTCTTTTATTCTTCCGGGTCTGCTCATCCCGAAAGCAGCCGCGCGCGCGGCTTCGATTCCATTGACGATTTTCCCGAATTTGCCGGAGGAATTTTCAGCCTGTGGAATCGCGAAAGCATTCGGCTCACAGGTACAGGTGTAGCTCTCAATTCGGGCAATAGCCTGATTCCGGATCTGCGTTCAAATAAGGATGAAGGCCAGTCCAATTTTGTGAATCCGGGGATTATTCTGGCGAACGTTGGCGCGGATTTTGACATAACGCCCAAATTGCGGGGGTTTGTAAACGTGAATTATCTACGCTTCATGGATACCGAGCCGCTGGAACTGGTTCTTTTCGACTCGCCCATTCACCATGGCATCGGGGTCGATTCAAGCGTAGGCGTTCGATACCGGCCGCCGCTTTCGGAAAATATTTCCATCACAGCAGGCGCTGCAACTCTGATCCCGGGACAAGGGTTGCGCGACATTTACACTGGACGGACATTGTTTTCAATCTTTACCGATCTGCGATTTCAGTTTTGAGAGATTAGGGACGAGAATTTTCGGGAGCTTTTCGCATGGCGTGGCTGTACATCTGGAAAGATTTGCGGCGGCGACACTTCGGCGGTCGGAGCGTTGCCGCTTGCGCGCTAGGCTTCGCGTCGGCATTTGCCCTATGGCTCGCGTCCGGCTCAAACGCGCATTCGCAGGTCCAGCAGTCTAGTCTGATTAGCCAGACGCAGGCCGACGTCGAGCAGAAGAACGCGGGTTGCCTTAGCTGCCACGTCAGCACCGACGAGCCGACTATGCATCCGACGAGAACAGTGCGCCTGGCCTGTACCGATTGCCACGGTGGAGATTCAACCGCAAGCCTCCCCGCAGGCGCTGCGGAAAATTCCGCGACCTACGAGCAGATTAAGAGAAAAGCGCACCCGCAGCCACGCGAATCTCAGTTAGCTGACAGTTCGGCCAATCAAGTACGCCCTTACACCAAGTGGCTGCGAGAGAGCTATGAGTACATCCGTTTTGTGAACCCCGGTGATCTGCGCGTTGCGGCTCAATCTTGCGGAACGGCAGGATGCCACGCGTCCGAAGTCCTCAAAGTGAAAAGCAGCATGATGACGCATGGCGGCATGTTGTGGGGCGCGGCGCTTTACAACAACGGCTCGGTTCCTTTCAAGAACACGCGGTTTGGCGAAAGCTACTCGGCTGAGGGATTGCCACAAACAATTAAAACTGTTCCGACGCCGACGCCGGAAGAGACTCGCTCAAAAGGCGTCTTGCCCGAGCTAACTCCGCTTGACCGCTGGGAAACCTCGCAGCCGGGTAACGTGTTGCGTGTTTTCGAACGCGGCGGCGCGAAGAAAGGCGAAATCGGCAATCCAGATCGCGAAGAAGAATCCGGCCGTCCCGACGATAAACTGGGCGAGCGCGGATTTGGCACATTGCTCCGCACCGATCCAGTTTTTCTCGGCCTGCAAAAAACGCGTCTTCTCGATCCTCTTCTTTCGCTCCCCGGCACCAACGACCAGCCCGGTGATTTTCGCGGAAGCGGCTGCACGGCGTGCCATGTGGTTTACGCAAACGATCGCTCTGCGGAGCACTCCGCCGGCTACGCACAGTTTGGAAATCTGGGAGAGAGCGCCTCTTCCGACACCACGATTCCGAGGCACGAGCCGGGACATCCCATTCGCCATACGTTTACGAGATCGATTCCGTCCAGCCAATGCATGGTCTGCCATATTCATCCCGGAACGAATATGGAGACCACTTACTTCGGCTACACCTGGTGGGACAACGAAGCGGATGGCGAATTCATGTATCCGAAAACGCAGCGGAATCCGACGGAAGAACAGAAATATGAAGTGGCGATCAGAAATCCCGAAGCTGCAGCCGCAAAAGGTCTGTGGTCCGATCCTAAGTTCCTGGAAAATATCGGCAGCGAACAATTTAACAAGCAACTCAAACAGAGCCAGTTTGCCGACTTTCACAGCCATGGCTGGATTTTTCGCGCCGTTTACAAACGCGATCGAAAGGGCAATCTGCTCGACGCAGAAAACAAAATTGTCTCTCCTGATGACCCGGACAAGTTCGGTAAAGCAGTTCACCTGGCGGATATCCACTTGGAAAAAGGAATGCATTGCGTCGATTGCCATTTTGAGCAGGACGATCATGGAAATGGAAAACTTTACGGCGAGCCGCGCGCGGCCACGGAACTTGACTGCACCGATTGCCACGGCACCGTCGATAAGCGCGCCACATTGCTCTCATCAGGCGCGGCAGCGCCGCCGGGCGGCTCGCACCTCGACGCGCTTCGAACGCCCTGGAGTAGCCGCCGCTTTGAGTGGACCGGCGGAAAACTGTATCAGCGTTCCATGGTAGAGCCCGGCAAAGAGTGGGAAGTCGTCCAGGTTCTCGACACGATTACGCCGGGAAATCCTCACTACAACGAAAAATCGCGTTGGGCCAAGACAATTCGAACGGACGGCAAGACTTGGGGCGACGTTCCCGCGGACGCGTCGCAGCTAGCCCACGCAAATAGCCGCATGACTTGCTACGCCTGCCACACTTCCTGGACGCCGAACTGTTTCGGTTGTCACCTGTCCATGACCGCGAACCAGAAGAAGCCCATGTTGCACAATGAAGGTCTCACCACGCGCAACTATACCGCCTACGATTTTCAGGTCTTGCGCGACGACGGCTTCATGCTGGGAATCGATGGCACCGTGACCGGCCATCGCGTGGCGCCCGCGCGTTCTTCTTGCGCCATTTTGGTCAGCTCGCAGAATCAGAATCGCGAGTGGCTGTACTACATGCAGCAGACCGTTTCCGCCGAAGGATTCAGCGGGACGGCTTTCAGCACGTTCGTTCCGCACACCGTTCGAGCGAAAGAAACGAAGTCTTGCGATGATTGCCACGTTTCCGACCGCAACGACAACAACGCGTGGATGGCGCAAGTGCTGCTGCAGGGAACCAACCTCTTGAATTTCATGGGCCGCTACATTTACGTGGCAGATGGCGCGAAGGGATTCGATGCGGTCGCCGTGGCCGAGCACGACGAGCCGCCCGCAATCATCGGCAGTTACTTGCAGCGCCTCGCATACCCGGACGATTACCGCCAACACGTTGCGCGCGGCAGCCAGTTGAGGGAAAGCTATCACCACTTGGGAAACGTACTCGACGTGCAGCTTCGTGGCGAATATCTTTACGCCGCTCTCGGCAAAGGCGGATTCCGCGCTTACGATGTGGCCAACATCGACAACAAAGGCTTCTCCGAGCGCACGACCACCGCGCCGGTTTCGCCCATGGGCCAGCAATTGTACGTGAAAACAAAATACGCCATGGCGGTGGCGAGCCCGTCCACGCTGGCGATTGATCCGGCGCGCACGCGTAGCCCCGAAAACGAAGAGCAGCCCATCCACGCGCTCTATGCTTACCTATACGTTGCGGACAAATACGAAGGTCTTGTTGTCATCGGTGATTCAAATCCAAAAAGCAAAACTCCCGGCGTCAGCACGCTCCTGGATGGCGACCCAAGGAATAATTTTCTGAAACGCGCTCTCGCATTTAATCCGGATGGAGTCTTGAACGGCGCGCGACGCATCACCATCGCCGGCACCTACGCTTACATTTTGTGCGACCGCGGCTTGGTCGTCGTGGACCTGGACCAGCCGTTGCAACCAAAAGTCGTCGCCGTAGTCGGCGCGCCTGATTTGAATGACCCGCAGGGAATCGCCATCCAGTTCCGCTACGCTTTTATTGTCGATCGCAGCGGCCTGAAAGTTCTCGACGTCACGGAACTGGATCATCCGCGCGTCGTACCGTACGCAGCCGTAGCGCTCCAAGATGCTCGCAATATTTATGTCGCGCGCACATACGCGTACGTTGCCGCCGGCAAACAGGGCCTCGCGATTGTGGACGTGGAACGGCCCGAGCAGCCAAAGCTCGACCAAACGTTTTCCGCCGATGGAAAGATGAATGACGTGCGCGACGTGAAAATCGGAATGGTCGATGCCAGCGCTTTCGCCTTCGTTGCCGACGGAGCCAACGGCCTTCGCGTTCTGCAAATTTTGTCGCCCGAAGATTCACCAAACGCCTACGGATTCAGCCCGCGTCCCACTCCGAAACTCATCGCCACCTATCGCACCGCTGGGCCAGCACTTGCAATCTCGAAGGGAACCGATCGCGACCGCGCCGTTGACGAAAGTGGCAATCAGTTAGCGGTGTTCGGCCGCCGGGGCGCAAGGCCTTTCAACCGCGCGGAGGCGTCACGTTTGTATCTGCACGATGGCAAACCCTACACCGTCCCTGTTGATCCTCCGAGCCTACAAGCCCCTCGGTGAGCCATGAGATCAGGGTTATTTGGATAAACATCCGGGTGTCTAACCGCCGTTGGCGGGCCAAAATTAAGGCTTGACATCATTTTAGTTTAAACTAAACTGTTGTCGTGCTGTCAGAAACTACCATCCTCGCCGCGCTCGCCTCGCCTCGTCGCCGCGAGATTCTGCGCCTCGTCTGGAATCAGGAACTGAGCGCCGGAACAATTCATCAATCGATGCCTGACATTACTTTCGGAGCTGTGTCATTACAACTTCGCTCTTTGCTCGAAGATGGTCTGGTAGAGGCGCGCGCGGAAAGCCGCCAAAGGTTTTACCGGGCCCGCCGCGAGGCGCTCGGTTCGTTGGCTGAGATGCTGGAACGTATGTGGGACGACAAGCTATGGAGCTTAAAGCTGGAAGCCGAGTTGGAGGAATCTCGTCGCGGCCCGCGTCCGCGCCGCCGACGGAGAAAAACTTAGGAGGTTGCCAAATCATGGGACCGCTTACGCACAAGCTAGATCGTTCGGTCGTAATTCAAGCAAAGCCTGAGACCGTTTTCCGTTTCTTCACCGACAGCGCAAGATGGGCTAAATGGTGGGGGGTCGGTTCCACTATTGACGCTCGCGCCGGAGGAAAGGTCCTCATTCGCAACCCCGGCGGAGTGGAAGCGCTTGGCGAAGTCCTCGAACTGCTTCCACCGGAAAGCATCGTGTTCACTTACGGATTTGCCACCGGCAAACCGATTCCGCCGGGCAGTTCACGCGTCACCATTTCTTTGGAACCCTGCGAAGTCGGCACCCGCCTTCATCTTCTGCACGAATTTCCAGAAGCGGCTGTGCGTGACGATCATGTGCAGGGATGGCGTTATCAGCTTTCGGTTTTCGCGAACATCGTCTCCGATGAAGTGTTCGCGAACTCGGCGAGCGTGGTGGACGGATGGTTTGAAGCATGGACGGTGCCTGACGACCGCGCTCGGGACGCGGCGTTCGCCAAGATCGCCACGCCGGATGTCCGCTTCCGCGACCGCTTCAGTTTGCTCGACGGCTTGGCCGACCTCTCGGCCCACGCCGGAGCCTCGCAGCGATTCATGCCCGGGGTGCGGATGCGTCGCAACGGCGACGTGCGACAGTGCCAAGGCGTCGTGCTGGCAGACTGGATCGCGAGCGCTGCCGACGGCCGGGAACTCATGAGCGGGACCAATGTGTTTGCGCTGGGTCCCGACGCGCGCATCACTTCCGCAGCGGGCTTTGCGAATCTACCCGCCGCAAAATAGCACGCGGACGCGTTGACGTGAGCCGTGCGCCTAAGGATGAGATAGCCCTTATAGGTTGAATTAAGAATTTGGATTGGACTTATCGGCATGCGCTGCCTACATTGAAAGTCCCGAGCGGTTCGAATCAGGCCTGCGAACAAAATCTACAGAAATTTCCAGGCCAGCCGCTATAAGAAGTCGGGGGGCTAAATGCTGAAGCGCGAGAAGGCCCTATGACTGCAGCGGCCATGCCGTCATTCGGAGCTTCCCATCCATTCCTGCACTACAGATTCAACTCCGCTTACGATGAGATGTTCAGCGCCCCGGGCCTGCCCCGAGAGTTTTATCGGGCGCTGCACCGCACGCTCGTGGGGCTCCCTCCCGAGGAATTGCGCAAAAGCCAGCAAGCGGCGGACCTCACATTTCTGCACGAAGGAATCACCTTCACCGTGTACGGGAGCAAGGAAGGCGCTGAGCGTATTTTCCCTAACGACTTGATCCCCCGAATCATTCCCGCCGGTGAATGGGCGAAGATCGAGAGAGGGCTGACGCAGCGGCTGACGGCGTTGAACTTGTTTCTGCGGGACGTTTATCACGAAGGACGGATTCTTAGCGAAGGCATCGTGCCCCGGGAGCTGGTGTATAGCTGCAAACATTTCAGGCGAGAGATGCGCGGGTTGAATCTGCCGCGGGATGTGTATGTGAGCATCTGCGGAACGGACCTGATCAGAATGCCGGACGGAAATTTCGTCGTGCTGGAAGACAACCTGCGCGTCCCTAGCGGTGTTTCCTACATGCTCGCGAACCGAAAGGCCTTGAAGGGTGTTTTCCCGAAAATGTTTCGGGATTACGGCGTATGCCCGATAGATCATTACCCGCAGGCTTTGCTGGCGACATTGCGGAGTCTGACTCCGGAGAATTGCAAGTATCCGCAAGACCCGGTAACAGTCTTGCTGACTCCAGGTGTCTCCAATTCCGCCTATTTCGAGCACACTTTTTTGGCGCAGCAGATGGGGATTGAGCTGGTCGAAGGCCGTGACTTGTTGGTGCACGACAACGTGGTGTATATGCGCACGACGGCGGGGCCGCGGCGCGTGGACGTAATCTATCGCCGTGTGGATGACGATTTTCTGGATCCGCTGTGTTTCCGGCCCGATTCCACATTGGGCGTGCCGGGCCTATTCAACGCGTACCGCGCCGGAAATGTAAATTTAGCGAATGCGATCGGGACGGGTCTGGCGGACGACAAAGCCATATACGCATACGTGCCGGAGATGATCCGATTTTATCTGCAGGAAGACGCCATTCTTCCCAATGTTCCAACGTATTTGCTGACGGACGCGGTGCAACGGAAGCATGTGCTGCATAACTTGGAGAAGATGGTGGTGAAGGCGGTCGGCGAATCGGGCGGATACGAAATGCTCATCGGGCCGCAGAGCACGAAACTGCAGCGCGACGATTTCCGCGCACGGATATTGGCCGACCCGCGCAATTACATCGCGCAACCGACCTTGGCGCTTTCCTGTGCCCCATGCTTGATAGATGGAGAGGTGGAATCGCGTCACATCGATTTGAGGCCGTACATCCTGATGGGAGAGAAAGTGACGCTGGTTCCCGGCGGACTGACCAGGGTAGCGCTGCGGAAGGGATCGCTGGTGGTGAACTCGTCGCAGGGCGGCGGAAGCAAGGACACTTGGGTATTGCGAGCGGGGAACGGGGAAGACCCGGTGGCTCAAATCTCAGACGAAGTGTGGAAAGGCCTGGCGCAAAGAAAGCTGGCATAAACCATGCGATCTTCTCGAAATTATTTTGCCCGGACATTTCAGCGCGACACGGGGATGCTCTCGCGCGTGGCCGACAGTTTGTATTGGATGAGCCGCTATCTCGAACGCGCGGAGCAGACCGCGCGACTGGTGGACGTCGAGTTACAACTTTGGCTGGACCAATCACCGGAAGCGGCCGCGGGACGCTGGGAATTCCTGCTCGAGGCGCTGCGCCTTCCGGCAACGGAGGTTCCTGCACTCGAGCCCAGTCGGCTATTGAACACGCTGGTGTTCAGCCGTACGAACACGTCTTCGATCGTATCTTGCATCGCGACGGCGCGAGAGAATCTTCGGCATGTCCGCGAACAATGCAGTTCGGAGATGTGGGAGCAGCTGAATCGGCTGTATCTGGAAGTGATGGACCCGTGGCCGGAAGAAGCGTGGATGCTGAAGTCGCACGCCTTCCTGCACGCGGTACAGGAAGGCGCGCATCTGTTTCAAGGGATCACCGACGGCACCATGAGCCATGGCGAGGGCTGGCAGTATATTCAGCTGGGCCGATACGTGGAGCGCGCCGACACGCTTGCGGCATTGATGGAGACACACTTCAGCCGCGTCGGCTATCCCTCGAACCAGACGGTGGAAAGCGCGGAATACCTCGAATGGGTGGGCCTGCTGCGGGCATGCGTGGCGTTTGAAGCTTATTGCAAGGCGTATACCGCGGAAATCCGGCCGTTGCGAGTGGCCGAATTTCTGCTGCTGAACCCGGATTTTCCGCATTCCGTGCGATTCTCCGTGGATCGTGTGAACGCGGCCCTACTTATCATTTCGGAATTGACAGAGCGGCGCGAAGAATTGCCCACACGAATCGCGGGGAGACTGCGGGCGCAGTTGAGCTTCAGCCAAATTGAGGAGGTGATCGTGGAGGGCGCGCAAACCTATCTGAGAAATATCCGAAGCGAATGCTCGCAGATTCATGCGGCGATTCATCAAATTTACTTTGATTATTCGATCGAGTCGGGCTTGGCATCGTACGAACAAGCAAACAGGTAGCGACAAGAGCGGCTAGGAAATCTCGGCGAAAAATATGGCTTACTCGGTGCGGCACATTACGAGTTTCCGGTACGAACCCGCGGTGCGGGAAAGCGTGATGGAAGTGCGCATGCAGCCGCGCACGGATTTCCGCCAGCGGTGTCTCAGTTTTTCTTTGGACGTGACTCCGCGTGCGACCACGATGGTCTATCGCGATTTTTACGGCAATGCCGTGCACCATTTCGACATTCCGGAGAAACTCAAGCTGATCGAAATCACGGCCCAGGCGATTGTGGACGTGCTGCCCGCCCGTGATTTGGGCCAGGAGGCTGCGGCCGATTGGGACGAACTGGACGCGCGAGTGGCGCAAACCGATTACTGGGAGATGCTACTTCCCAGCCAGTATGCAGCGCCAACGGTACTGCTGGAAAAGCTCGCGCGTGAGTTGCATGCCAAGCGCCGGGACAAACCGCTGGCTCTGCTGCAGGAACTGAATGCGAAGCTCTACGAACTCTTCGACTATGTGCCAAACTCGACCAAAGTGGATTCCCCGATCGACGATGCTCTGCGGTCGCGTGGCGGCGTGTGCCAGGATTTTGCGCATATCATGATTTCGCTGGTGCGCCAGCTGAAGATTCCGTGCCGGTATGTGAGCGGCTATCTCTATCACGAGGACAAAGCCCACGACCGTTCCCCGGCAGGTGCAACACACGCGTGGGTGGAAGCGTATTTGGGCGACTTAGGGTGGGTCGCGTTCGATCCCACTAACAACCTGCTGGGTTGCGAGCGACATATTCGCGTGGCCGTTGGAAGAGACTATGCGGATGTGCCGCCGACGCGAGGAGTGTACAAGGGCGAGGCGGAAAGCGAACTCAGCGTAATGGTAGCCGTGTCGCCGGTGAACGCGCCGGAGCCGGAGGAGCTTCCGACCACGACCGTGATTCGATCCAAGCCCGTTAGCTCGGAGGCTAGGGCGCAGTTTGAACAGCAGCAGCAGTAACCCCCTCTGTACGCGAAATACTTCCCGTCGAGCCGGCAGTTGAAGACCGCATCGGCTATCAAAAAAAAGCAACGGAACAAGGTAAACTAACCGGCACTTCGGAGGCTCATGCTGCGAGTTGGGTTTATCGGCTGGCGAGGAATGGTCGGCAGCGTTCTCCTGCAGAGAATGCGGGAAGAAGGCGACTTCGCGCGTCTCGAGCCGGTTTTCTTTTCCACTTCTGATGTCGGCGGAACTCCGCCGAAAGAAGGTGACGGAGCGACCCTCAAAGATGCGACGAACCTCCGTGACCTTGCGAGCTGCGATGTCCTTCTTAGCGCGCAGGGTGGTGAATACACGGCTGAGGTTTATGCGCCGCTGCGCCAGAGCGCCTGGGAGGGATACTGGATCGATGCCGCGTCCACTCTGCGTATGAGCGACGACGCCGTCATCGTTCTCGACCCAGTCAACGCGGATGTGATCGAACGCGGACTCGCGCAGGGCGTACGCACATTTGTCGGCGGGAACTGTACCGTCAGCTTAATGCTGATGGGCATCGGGGCGCTGCTGAAAGCCGACCTGGTCGAGTGGATCACGTCCATGACCTATCAGGCGGCGTCCGGTGCCGGCGCCGCCAAAATGCTGGAGCTGGTGAAGCAGATGGAGCGCCTCACCGACCCCGCGCGAAAAACTCCATCGGAGAACGCGCTTGAAGTCGATCGCATGGTCATCGACGCACAGCGCTCGGGCTCGTTGCCCGTCCGGGAGTTCAGCGTGCCGCTTGCCGGAAGTCTGATTCCGTGGATCGACAAAGACATGCCCGGCGGCCAGACCCGAGAAGAATGGAAGGGTATGGCCGAGACGAACAAAATTTTGGGGCTCGACCCGCCCGTGCCCGTTGACGGCATCTGTGTCCGCATCGGAACCATGCGCTGCCATAGTGCAGCCCTCTGCATCAAGCTAAAGAAAGACGTCCCGCTCCTGGAAATCGAGCAGATGCTGGCTGCGGCAAACCCGTGGGCACGCGTGATCCCCAACGACAAAGAATCGACCGTTCGCTGCCTCACACCCACAGCCATTTCGGGAACGCTCAACATTCCCGTTGGCCGCCTTCACAAGCTGAATCTCGGACCCGAATTTCTTGGCGCGTTTACCGTCGGAGACCAGTTGCTCTGGGGCGCTGCCGAGCCGCTGCGGCGCATCCTCCGAATTCTCCGCGAACACACCGGCACCTAGCCTTCGTACGGCCACTTGAATCAGGCGGGGCTAGCTCATAGCAGCGATGATTTTCTCGCGCGACTTTGTAGGACGGCTAGCACAGGGACACAGCAGGGAACGTAGCGGGAAGGAAAATGGTTGCGGGGGTTGGATTTGAACCAACGACCTCCGGGTTATGAGCCCGACGAGCTACCAGGCTGCTCCACCCCGCGAAAACATGATAGCGGATGTGCGCGACGCGGTCAAATCAGCCCGACCAATAAGCTTTGTGCGTTTTGTATGACGCCGGCGACGCGCGAAAACCAGCGGCGGAGTTCCACAGCAGCGTCAGCTCGTCACCACGAGCTGTAAGGATCATTCTCGAAGGGGGAGATTTTGTCAGAGGCCGAGTGCACGTCAGTGATTCCCGAGCTGCTTTGTTCCGGGCTCACTTCCAAGTCTTCCGAAGATGTGACCCAGTCTTTCGCACCCGTCATCGGATCGTTCGGGATCTGCCCAATATAATGCGCGCTCACCAGATCATCGAGCGAAGTGGGCGCCGCTTCCTTGTCTTCCGTGTAATGCTGAATCGCGTCGCGCATAACCTTCAGGTCGGTACGCAACGTCGTTTCTTTTGCCCGTACAACCGATTTTTGATAGTTTCCGGCGGCAATGGTAGCGAGGATCATGATGATTGCGATCACAACCATCAACTCAATCATGGTGAATCCGCGCTGCGCTCTCCAACCGCCGCTCACGCGATCCATTTTGAATTTATCCCGGTGAATCATTGCCCAACTCCCATCCGCGCGCTTACCAGTCCGAGTACCTGGTTCCATTCAGTGCGGTTCCCGCTGACTTGGTGAATACATCGAAGACGTCCTGACCGCCCCAGGAAGTTGAATCACTATCGTCCTGGACAGAACGCAATCCCCAGTCTTGCGTTCCGGTCATGGGATCGGTTGGAATTCTGCGGAGAAACCGGATATTTTTGCCGGTAACGCCGGTCAACGCGACGCCGTGAACTAACGTCTGCAAGTCAGGCGGATATCCCTCGGTTCCGGCCTGAACTTGGATTTGGCCCTTGTCAGCCGCATCTTTGTAGCGATCGATCGCGTCGCGCATTTGCCGCAGGTCGTAACGAAGGAGATCTTCTTTGTGCCTTTTCACCGTGACGCGCGCCAGGGGTATCGCCGCTGTAGCCAAGATCAGAAGAATCGCACAAGCAAGGATCAGCTCGATGAGCGTCATTCCTGCGGCGGTTGAGCGCGCGCGCCCGGAAACTCCCGATGCTAAAAAGCGCGGTCGCGGGAATCGGCGAGGTACTTGGAGGCTGAAAGTCCCGATCATTTCGATCACTGCACCTGAATCGTGGCTTCTCCGGATACCATCGGAATGGTCCGCTGCTGCGAGTCATGCGCGTTCACTTGCAAGATTTGAAGCGATGAATTGCCCGGCGCGATGGCGTGAATAACGAAACCCAATAGCGTTCCAGTGCCGTTTATTCCCGGCGTGTTGGGCTGGCGCGTGGCGGAGACGACCACTTCGCCGCGCTGCGCATCGATTCGTTGTACGATGGCAATCTCCTGCGTTCCGCCTGAGAGAAAGCCTCCATTGCGGACTTCTTCCACCTGAATCACAGCCGGGTTGTAGTGGACCAGGAGAGGAATAGAGTAAAGATCGTTCACGTTTGAAACCGCGAGGCCGAGCGTCGTGGTGTCGCCTGTTTTCATCGTAGTGGCCGCAGGCTCGAAATGAAGCCTGGCAGCGGCAGTTCCTGCTTGCGGCGCGGAAGTCGGCACCATAGCCGCAGGAGCAACGGCTGGCGTCGGAGCAGCCACAGCCGCGGGTTGCGCCGGCCCACCCACGGGCATCACTTCTGAATCCTCGTGATAAACGCGCACGTTCGAATCCGTACCTGCTGCCATCGAACGAAGATTGGCAGCGGAAAACGCCGGCAGCCGAATGACATGAGGTGTCAAAACGATTAAGGTTTCGTCTTCCTCGACCTCATGGCTGTTGTCCGAAAACAAATAGCGGATTGCCGGAATTTCGCCCAGACCCGGTATGCCGTTGATGAGCTTCGTATCCGTTCGCTCGATCAGCCCGCCAAGAACGCTTACCTCGCCCTCTTTCAAGCGAATGTCAGCTTCCTCTTTTTTCTGGCCGATGACCGGTTGGTTGATTCCGCCGATGTTGCTGGTGCCGGTGATTTGAGAAACATCCACGGTCAGCTTCATGCTGATTTCGCCGTCGGGATGTACTCGGGGCGTCACTTCGATGTTCACACCTACGTCGATATACTGAAATTGCGTGTTAACCAGGGGATTCACGACGCCCGCTGAGCCGGTGACGCCTACTCCAACGCCCGCCTGAAAGCTTCCCGTTGCTACTGGAACCCGCGAACCGATTTTCAGAGTCGCTTTTTGTCCATCGGTTATGCGTATTTCCGGATCCTGAACAATTTTCGTCTGGCTGTCGGTCAAAATTGCATTTGCCTGCGCCCCCGGCAGCGTGATGCTCCAATCCTGAAAACCGACTTGCTTCAAAAAGTTTAGGGTAATTTGTGGAGTGGTCGACGTGGTGCCTGTCGTCGTCGTGCCGGTACCGGTAGTGGAGGTGCTGTTTGGTTGAAAACCCGTGCGAGGAGTGAACGCAACCGCGATGCTTTGGCCGGGAAGAATACCCAAGTCGCGCAGCCGGTCCCTGCTTGCCGTCATCACCTGAATGTGAATCAGAACCTCAGGCTTTGACTTGTCGATGTCCCGGATGATCTTCGCTGCGAGCGCGAGTTTGTCCGGCGTGTCGCGGATGACGATGGCATTCTGCGCGTTCACCTGCTGCAGACGGTGCAAATCGAGCAGTTGACGCAACCCGTTCACGATCTCGGTCAAGTCTTGCGGAGTAATCGTATTCGACAGGTAAAATGTTCTAACAACTTCGTCCTCGAGATCCTTGCGCTTTTGCGGCTGGTCCGGCGCCACGAAGATCACGCTCGGCGTGACCGGCTTCCAGAAAGTCTTACTTGCGAGCGCCACTGTGTCGAGGCTCTGTTCCAGGGTGACGTTTGGCAACTCAATGGTAATGCGCTTGGCTGTAAGATCGGGGTCGAAAACTACACTCAAACCTGCAAGCTTCGCGATTGTTTCGTACACCACGCGCGCATCGTTCGTCATCTTCAAATTGATTGGCTCGCGCGAAAGTGGCTTCAACGCAGGAGGGCCCGAAAGCAGCTGGTCATCCTCTTGAGGGGCCGGATTGACGGGCTTCGGGGTCTGCGACTCGGCTTGCGCTATCAGCTCCAGGGTTCGCTTTACTTCTTGATCCGCCGCGGAATTAGAAGGGTCGATCATCTGAGCTTTTTGAAATTCACCCAGTGCGAGTTGGAGATCACCCCTCTTAAGAGCTACCTGGCCTTGTTGGACGTGGGCCATGGCCGCTTCATAGCGCATTTGCGCGGTGCGGAGCTTATACTCGGCGTTTGCAGGGTCTTCGCGCAGGGCTCGTTCGAAGTGAACCAACGCAGTATCGTAATCCTGAAGATTCTCGGCCTTGCGGCCCGCACTATACTCCGAACCCGCACCGGATTTTGGGCAGCCGGCCACGAACGAAGCCACGACCAGCAAGAGTGAAAGATATCCTAATCGGCGCAAAAAGGTTCCTCCGCGCGGGTTCCTTGAGTCTTCATAAAGTTTAGCACCCGCTATACGATGCAGCAAGAAATGGTCCGAGTTGTGCTGCGTAAGTACATTAGACGAGTCAAGTGTGGGTTTCGCTCAACGCAATGTGAAAAATCATACGACCTTTTGTGAAACCGGGCGAAATCTGCGACTTGCGGCGCATTGCTTGCGGCGGCTATCATGGTTGGCGTGAAATCGAACGCCAACAAATCTCAACACGAAGGCGTGAAAATTGTTGCGCAGAATCGCGCCGCTTCCTACAACTATCATCTTCTCGATAGCCTGGAAGCGGGCCTGGTGCTTGTTGGCACGGAAGTAAAGACGCTTCGCGAGGGCAAAGGAACTTTGCGGGATGCCTACGCGGAAATTCGCGGCGGCGAGGCTTGGCTGGTAAACTGTCACATTCCGGAGTATCTGCCCGGCGGCTTTCGCAACCACGACCCGCTGCGAAAGCGAAAGCTTCTGATTAAGCGGCGCGAGATCGAAAGGCTTTTGGTGCAAACCCAGCAAAAGGGCATGACCGTGGTGCCGACGAAGATTTATTTCCGCGACGGCATAGCAAAATGCGAACTGGCAGTGGCAAAAGGAAAGAAGTTCCACGATCGCCGCGAATCCGAGCGGCAAAAAGAAGCCAAACGAGAGGCCAGTGAAGCGATCTTCCGCTCGCGACGGCGATAAATTAAAAAGGGGAACATGCAGATACAACTCGAGACTCAGCCGTTTTCTTCTATTTCTACCGATGCGCTCGTCACTTATATTTTTGACCAGGAAAACAAGCTCGAAGGCGTGGGAGCCGAAATCGACCGCGCCATGAACGGCAAGCTTGCCTCGCTCGTGGAGAGCGGGGAGCTGACCGGCAAAGCGCTCGAACTTGTCTTCGTTCATTTTCCTGCGGGGCTTGGAGCCAAGCGCCTGTTGCTGGTGGGGGCGGGGAAGCCGGGCAAATTTGCGACCGCGGACTTGAGAAAAATTGCCGGCACGGCGTTGCGCTACCTGAAATCCCACGGAGTGAAGAAATTCGTGTTCGTCACGCAGGAAGGCGAGCGCGGGCCAAACGCGGCCCAGGCTGTGGTGGAAGGATTGATCGCCGCCGATTTCGAATCGAACAAATACCATACGGACAAGAAGCCGGACCGCGAAATCCAGACAGTGTCGCTCGCAAATTTTGACGCGGGCCTGGGCGCCAATCTTGCCGCCGCAATCTTGCACGGCCGCGTGCTGGCGGAGTCGCAGAATTTCGCCCGCGATCTGATCAACGAACCTTCCAACCGCCTTACCCCGAGCATGTTGGCGGTACGCGCCGAAGCGATGGCGAAAGAAGCGGGGCTTTCTGTCGAGATTCTTGACGAGCGCAAGATTTCTGAGCTGAAAATGGGAGCGCTCCTTGGCGTGGCGCAAGGCAGCGTGGAGCCTCCGCGCGTGATCGTGCTCCGGTACACCCCGGAAAATCCGCGGCCGGGCGGGCCGGTCCTCGGGCTGGTGGGCAAAGCGGTTACGTTCGACACCGGCGGCATCTCCATCAAGCCGGCGGACAACATGGAGAAGATGAAGTACGACATGGGAGGCGGAGCGACAATGCTCGGCGCGATGCGCGCGATTGCGGCGCTGAAGCCAGCCGTGCCGGTGATTGCCGTGATTCCCGCGACGGAGAATATGCCCGGCGGCCGGGCGCAGAAACCGGGCGATGTGCAGGTGGCCATGTCGGGGAAAACGATTGAGGTTATCAATACTGACGCGGAGGGGCGGCTGATTCTCGCCGATGGCGTGTGCTACGCGCGGAAATTGGGCGCAACTCATTTGATTGATGCCGCCACGCTGACGGGAGCGATCCAGGTGGCGCTGGCAAACGTGCACGTCGGCGCATTTGGCACGCCGAGGGAATACCTCGACCAGTTTTTGGAAAGCGCGAAGGCCGCCGGCGAAAAAATGTGGCCCATGCCGATGGACGATGAGTACCAGGAAATGATCAAGAGCAACATCGCTGACATTCGCAACACCGGCACAGGAAAAGGCGGCGGCGCGATTACGGCGGCGTGGTTCATTAAGGAATTCGCCGAGGACACGCCGTGGATACACCTCGACATCGCGGCAACGTGCTGGGTTGACGAAGGGCGTCCGTGGCTGGCGAAGGGGCCGACTGGGGTCGCGATTCGCTCGATTGTGGATTTCGCGCTGAAGCTGTGATCCGTGCTTGGGGTCCGCGGTAGCGGCTCAGAAATACTAGAGCAGATCCCTCGCTTCGCTCGGGATGACAGGCTTCTTGGGGGCGGGTTGGAGAACTCTCCGCAGTCGCGAGCGCACGAAGTTTCGCCATCACATTTTTTCCGGGGCGGTGATGCCCATGACACCTAGCGTGGTGACTAGTTGTTCGCGCACCAGCGTCGTGATCAGCAGGAGGAAGGCGCGCTTTTCGGGGGCTTTTTCCGAGAGGATGTGATGCTTGTGGTAGAAAACGTTGAAGGCTTGCGCGAGTTCGAATGCAAAACGCGCGAGAATAGCGGGCTCTTGGGCCGCGATGGCGAATTCCACTCGAGAGTCGAGCGAGCCTGCCAGTAAAATAATTTCCCAGAGGTCGTCACCCGCCGGCGCAGCGAGAAAGGGCGTGACGTCGAGTGCGCCGCTCTTCAGCCGCTCCATATTTCCTGAGTTTTCCGCGCCGACGCTCGGATCGAGTTCGGCGCCCTTGCGCAAGATCCCATTCACACGCACGACGGCGTACTGAACGTAAGGGCCGGTCTCCCCTTCGAAGCTCAGCGCATCTTCAAAATCGAATGCGATGACGGTAGAGCGCGTGAAACGCAGAAGAAAGTATCGCAGCGCGCCGATGGCGATGGCATGGCCGATTGCGGCACGTTCGGATTCGGGAGATTCCGGATGGCGCGAATCCACTTCCGCGCGCGCGCTGATTTCGAGACGGTCGAGCAAGTCGTCCGCCTTCACGCCCTGGCCTTTGCGGCCGCTCACATCGACGTATTGCTTCTTGGCGTCTTCCGCGGGAATTTCGTAGCCCATTTCCCGCGCGCAGCGAGGCGTGAGCGCTACGACGTTGTAGGCGAAATGCTTCAGGTGATCGGCTTCTTCGCCGTATCCGAGGGCACGCAAGCCCGCGACCACAACCTGCTGCGGATAAGCTTGGCGCGAGTCAATCACGTTAAAGACGTCGTGGGCGTGGCCGAAAGAGGGCGCGCCCGGGTCGTCGCGATCGCTGGAAGTGACCCATGCTTCGTGGCCGTCGGGATGCTTGTGAAAGTGCCGGTAGTGAAAATCGCGGTCGAGCAGGCCGAACTTCCAAAGATGGTGCGCGATGTCTTTGCCAACGTAAGTGACGGTGCCGGTGGAACGCACGATGATTTTCGCTTCGGCTTCTTCGGGAGGCTCCTCGGTCGCCGCGTCCGGATTTTCCGCGGCTTTTAATTCTTCGGCAGCGTCGCGTTGGGAAGGAAGCTGCATCACCCAGCAGCCTGCATTTTTTCCCGAGGTGGCGAGTTGAATTGCGTTGCGGTCTTTCAGCATTCTGAATGCGGCGTCCCAGAATTTCAGGTTCAGGATTTCGCTTTCTTGCGAGAGCAAGTCGAAGTCGATGCCCAAGCGGTCGAGCGTGCGCAGATGGCAATGGACGATCGCGGTGGCGATTACTTCGGCGGCTTTTGCTGTGTCGCCATGCCCCTCTTCGATTTCTTTCAAAGTTTGATTGCGAACTTCGAGACGCGATTTGTCTTCCGCGAGCCATTGCGTGACACGGGTGTAAAGGTCCCAGCAGAGGTAGTCGAATTTGGGCGCGGCGGCCAGCGCTTTCACTTCGGCGAGCGATTTTTTTTCGAGATGGAGGAAGCCGAGGACCACGTCGGCGACTTGGACGCCGGTATTGTCAATGTAATTCTGGACTTCGACGCGACGGCCGGCGTGGCGCAGCAGTCGCGCGAAAGTGTCGCCCAGGACTGCGTTGCGAACGTGACCGATGTGCGCGGCTTTGTTCGGATTGATGCTGGTGTGCTCGACGACAGTTTTGGGCGCGTTCGCGACGGGCGAGGCGGATTCGTGCCCGGCTTCTTCGCAAGCGGCGCGAAAAAATTGGGCGCGGTCGAAAAAGAAATTCAGGTAACCTCCGCCGGCTACTTCGATGCGCGCGACTCCTGGGATTGGCTTTAGCGAGTTGGCAATCTCCTGCGCCAGCGCGCGGGGCGGCTTTCTCATTTGCTTGGCGAGTTCGAAGCATAGGGGAGAGGCGGCTTCGCCCATGGCCAGCTTCGGCGGGCGCTCGAGGACGACGGGCACATCCACTTTGTAGCGCTCGTGAATGTGGTGCTTGAGAGCTTTGCGGATGCGATTTTCGACGGCCTTATACACGAGCATCCTCTCGGGTGAAGAGACCGCCGGCGTTCGGGAAAGGGTGCCAAAAACTCGGAGGGCAAATTGTGAATTTTTGGCGATTTGAGCAAGTCGCCGTCGTTTGTTTTCTGTAAGTTACGAGGCGTTCTACTTCCTGAATTTGGCGATTTAATATTCGCGTTTGCGAGGACAAAAATCGGGATGAGGCGTTGAATTTGCAGCGGGAGGGAGTGAGCAACTTCTCGGCTTCGCCGGACTTGATCGTCAATATTTTAATTTTAAACACGAGCGACGGTAGCATGCCGTTCGGGGGAATTCAAGACCATGTGCGTGTGAGCATTTGATTTCTCCGCTGCAACAGGATGCAGATACGGCCGCGACGGTCAAACGGAGAGCAAATCGAAAGGTTGTCGGGGCAAAAGAGTAACAGAGCTTCGAAGTAGGGAAGTTGTGCCTTCCCGCTAAGCCGCTTCTAACTTAAAGTTCAGTTTTGCTTTCTTGATTATTCCAGATATGGTCGTCACCCCCAACTAGTCTTCGGGGAAGGCCGTTCGCGTACAAAAGTATACCAGCGGCAAAGGCCAAAAGGCCGCCAAGCCATGTGATGCGTACGAAACTAAGGAAGAAAATCGCGCCCGCTCCGAGTACAGCGCCAATCCACCAAAGAGGAGTGAACCTGGTATCTGTTGCTGGCCGCTCGATCAGGTCGAACATGACGCCAGCATAACCCTTAAACTGATATACCACAAGGTAATACGCGGAGAACCAGCCGGTGTGGCCATTTGACAGCCGTACAACGCCAGACTAGTATCGTTTTTTTATGCATTTGCGGAGTTAGCGGCTGAAGGAACATGAAGAGCGCACGGATCGCGTATTTCGATTGTTTTTCGGGGATTAGCGGCGACATGGTGCTCGGCGCTTTGGTCGATGCCGGGGCGGACCTGCGCGCGATTGAGGCGGAGCTGCGCAAGTTGGGGCTGGAGGGCTGGTCGATTTCCGCGGAGAAAGTGAAGCGGGGAGCGATTTTTGCAACGCATGTGAAGGTTGAGTCGAGCGAGGGGCATCACCATCGAGGGCTCTCCGTGATTCTGGGAAGGATTGAGAAGGCTGGGCTTGCGCCACGAGCGGCGGATCGGGCGCGCAGAATCTTCACGCGGCTTGCGGAAGCGGAAGCGAAAGTCCACAACATGCCGGTGGAAGAGGTGCATTTTCACGAAGTGGGAGCGGTCGATTCGATCGTGGACATCGTGGGTGCAGCGATTGGGTTCGAACTGCTCGGGATCGATGAGTTTGCCTGCTCGGCGCTGGATGTGGGCGCGGGGCAGGTGAAGACGGCGCACGGTTTGCTGCCGGTGCCGGCGCCTGCCACGGCGGAATTGTTGCGAGGAGCGCCGATGTACACGAGCGGCATAGCGCGCGAACTGGTGACGCCGACGGGCGCGGCGATTGCGACCACGCTTTCGACGCGTTACGCGCAGATTCCGGAGATGACTTTGCGGGCGGTTGGGTATGGAGCCGGAAGCGCCGATCTGACGGAAAAGGCGAACGTCCTGCGGATATTGATCGGGGAAAATGCGACGAGCGAAGCGGGAGAACATTGGGACGCGCCGGTGAGCGTGATCGAAACAAATCTCGATGATATGAGCCCGCAGATTTACGGCTACTTTGTGGAGCGGGCGCTGGCGGCGGGAGCGCTGGACGTGTTTTCGACGGCGGTGCAGATGAAGAAAAACCGGCCGGGAGTGCTGTTGACGATTCTTTGCGATGCGGCGCATACGGCACGGCTGATCGATTTGGTGTTTCGCGAGACCACGACTATTGGCGTGCGGACTTATGCTGTGCGGCGAAAAGTGCTGGACCGGGAAATGGTGCCGGTCGCGACGCAGTTCGGCGAAGTGCGCATGAAGATTTCGCGCATGAATGGTTCGGTGCTAAATGCCACGCCGGAGTATGAAGATTGCCAGCGGCTCGCGGCGGAGAAGGGGATTCCGCTGAAGCAGGTGATCGCCGCGGCGACGTTTGAGTTTCAGAAGCAGAAGGAAGCACACAAGTAGAATGTCGAAGCCTAAGTTTTACATCACCACGCCGATTTATTATGCGAATTCGCGGCCGCACGTGGGGTCGGCGTACACCACGATTGTGTGCGACGTGATTGCGCGTTACAAGCGGATGTGCGGGTATGACGTGGCGTACCTTACGGGGACGGACGAGCATGGGGTGAATATCGAGCGGGCGGCGGAGAAGGCGGGAGTGACGCCGCAGCAGCTTGTAGATAAGAATGAGAAGATTTTTCGGGATTTGTGGAAGCTGCTGGGGATTACGACCACCGGCTTCATTCGCACGACGGAGCCGCGCCACGCGCTCGCGGTGCAGAATTTAGTGCGGCGAACGATGCGGCTTTCGCCTGACGCGATTTACAAAAGAAAGTATGAAGGCCGCTACTGCATCTACGACAACCTCTACGTGAGCGATACGCCGGAGCCGGCAGACTGCCAGATTTGCGGGCGCCCGGGGGAGCTTGTCTCGGAGGAGAATTATTTTTTCCGGCTTTCGGCTTACCAGCAGAAGCTGCTCGAGCTCTACAAAAATAATCCGCAGTTTTTGTATCCGGATTTTCGATTCAATGAGGTGAAGAGCTTCGTTGAGAGCGGGCTGAAGGATATTTCCATCAGCCGGAGATCCGTCAAGTGGGGGATTCCCTGGCCGGATGATCCGGAGCACGTCTTTTATGTGTGGTACGACGCGCTGACGAGCTACATGAGCGGGATTGGATTTGTGGATGGCGAGCATGATGGTGCGGAATTCAAAAAATATTGGCCGGCCGATATTCATGCGATGGGCAAGGAGATTATCCGATTTCACGCGGTTTACTGGCCGGCGTTTTTGATGGCGGCGGAGATCGAACTGCCGAAGCAGATCGTTGCGCACGGCTGGCTGCTGTTTGAGCAGGAGAAGATGAGTAAGTCGAAGGGGAACGTGGCGTATCCCGAGCCGATCGTGAAAGTGCTGGGGAATGACGCGCTGCGATACTACCTCTTGCGCGAAACGGTCTTCGGTCAGGACGGCAATTTTTCGCGAGAAGCGCTGATTACGCGGTACAACGCGGACCTTGCGAACGGGCTGGGGAATTTGGCGAGCCGCGTCCTGACGATGGTCGCGAACTACTGCGACGGAGTGATCCCGGCTGGACGAGTGGTAGGCGAACAACTTTCTGAGAATCACCGTCAGTTCTTAGGTCGATTTTCCGACGTGAGCGTAAAGATCATCCTTGCAGCGTATGAGGGCTTTGGATTTGCCGGGGCGATTGAGAGCATCTGGGCGCTGGTTGCAGGTGCGGACAAGTATCTGGTCGTCGAAAAGCCGTGGACACTCGCATCGGATCCTGTGCGCCGAGACGAACTTGAGCGCGTCCTGTATGTCGCTGCGGAGTCGATTCGATTCATCGCTGTGCTTGCCTTTCCCGTAATCCCGGACGCAACTCAGAGGATTTGGGAGCAGCTTGGGCAAACTGGAAGGCTCGCGGATGTGCGAATCGATGAGTTGAAATGGGGCGACTTGAAACCGGGAACGAAGATCGGGAAGACTGAGGGCGTTTTTCCGCGAGTGGATAAAAAAGAAGCATTGGAGAGGATTGAAACCATGGAAAACGAAATACGGAATCCGGGCAGCACGCAGCCAGACGCATCGACTACTACCACGAAAAAGCCGCCGGAGGGAGCTAGCACTGGAACTTCAGCGGCGGGAACGGCGGCGATACCTGCGGGAGCGCCGGGAGCTGGAGGCGCTGCCGGTGCGCCGGGGACAGGCGCAGCGGCGACCGCGGCAACGCCAGCGCCTGCGGCACCAGCGAAAATCGGGATTGAGGATTTTGCGAAAGTGGAGCTGCGCGTGGGCGTGGTGAAGTCGGCGGAGAAAATCGCCGGGGCGGACAAGCTGCTCAAAGTGATGGTGGATATTGGCGACGAAGTGCGGCAGGTGCTGGCGGGGATTGCGCCGGCGTATGCGCCGGAAGAGTTGGTGGGACGCAAAGTCGTGGTGGTGACGAACCTTGCGCCGCGGAAAATGCGCGGTGTGGAGTCGAATGGGATGTTGCTGGCGGCGTCGGCGGGGCCGGACGGGAAGGCAGTGCTGTGTACGTTCGCGGAGGATATCCCGGCGGGCGCGAAAGTGAAATAGTGGCTGGATGGTGGGAGCGGCGGGCGGTCAAGCAGAACTCGAATACTTGCTGCGGGTGAACCTGCGCAGAGGTAGGCGCTTCGCGCCGTCTTGTGTCGCGGCTGCCCTTCGCGGGCTCAGGGTAAAAAGCCGCGACCCACAAACCGAAGGCGAACAGCGACGACTTGCCGGGAGAGAAGCAGCGCAAAGGAACGCGCTTCGCGCGTACGGGTTTTTGTCGGAGCTGAAGCCTGCCTGCCGGCAGGCGGGCTCCGACCCCCTGAGACGCAGCGATGGTAATGCGCGCCAGGTTCCGAGGGTAGAAACCGCGACCGACGAGGCGGCTGGAGTGGAAGTCGGGCGCAGAGCGACGACTTGCTGCAAGAGAAGCGGCGCATCGGAGCGCGCTTCGCGCGGACTGGTCTTGACGGAGCTAAAGCTTCGACCCCCTGAGAGGCAAGGAAGGCGCTTCGCGCCGTCTTGCTTTCGTCGCGGCCGTCCTTCGCAGGCTCAGGGTAAAAAGCCGCGACCTACAAAGCGGATCGAGTGGAAGTCGAGCGGAGAGCGACGACTTGCCGCGAGAGAAGCAGCGCAAAGGAACGTGCTTCGCGCGAACTGGATTTGTCGGAGCTAAAGCTCCGACCCCCTGAGAGGCAAGGTAGGCGCTTCGCGGCGTTTTGTTCATGTCGCGGCTGGCCTTCGCAGGCTCAGGGTAAAGAGCCGCGACCGAGAAAGGGAAGCGGTGGGGCGGCGGTGGACAGTCGGCGGGATTGTTGCGCGCGGGAAAAAGCCTCGAGTCTAAAGACCCGAGCTACATGATCTTGGCTTCGGTTTGAGGTCTCTTGTTCGTTAGGGCAGGGCGAGTGGAGGACGGCGCACGGACATCTTCGAATTTCAGGCCGATCAAATGCGTAGGTCTAAGAAAGAAGCTGCCGGCCTGAAGGCCGCCGCTACAACGTCTTTAACTTCGCGGAGCTAGACATCGACATTGGAAATTATTGATTCACATGCGCACTTGGAGTTTCCGCAGTTCGATGAGGATCGGGCGGCGATGCTGGAACGGGCGCGGGCGGCGGGTATTAAGACATTGCTCGCGATTGGAAGCGGGACGGGGCCGGACCGGCTGAATGCGGCGATTCCGTTTGCGGAAGAGTACGACTGGATTTACGCGACGATTGGGATTCATCCGCATGAGGCGAAGCTTGCGACCGAAGAGCATTTTGCGCGGCTCGACGAACTGGCGAAGCATCCGCGCGTGATTGCGTGGGGCGAGATGGGGCTCGATTATCATTACGATCATTCGCCGCGCGACGTGCAGCAGCAGGTTTTTCGGCGGCAGCTTGGGCAGGCGCGCGAAGCGAAGTTGCCCATCGTGATTCATTGCCGCGATGCGTGGGAGGATTGCCTGGCGATGATGGAGCAGGACTGGAAGCCGACCGGGCTTGGCGGAATTCTCCACTGCTTTACGGGGACGCTGGCGGAAGCGCAGCGCGGGCTCGACATGGGGTTTATGGTTTCGTTCGCGGGGAACGTGACTTATCCGAAGATGCAGCATTTGCGGGACGTGGCGAAAGAATTGCCGATGGAACGGTTGCTGACGGAAACGGATTCGCCGTTTCTTCCGCCCCAGGGAAAGCGCGGAAAACGAAATGAGCCGGCGAATGTCGTGGAGGTAGCGCAAGCGTTGGCTAATGTGAGAAACTCAACGGCAGAAGAAGTCGCGGCCGCGACGGCTGCGAATTTTAGGCGATTTTTCAGGCTTGACGCCCCGGCCTCTCCGGCGCAGCCAAGGTAAAAACGAGCGATGGCATTTGCGGTTCAAATGGCCAAAGGGATCTTCGATTTGGTGCGCGAAGACCTGGCGCTCGTTGAGCAGGAAATTGCGGCGCAGAATAGCGCGGCGATCGAGCCGGTGTGCGAGATTTCGAGTTATTTGCGCGAGGGCGGCGGGAAGCGGCTGCGTCCGGCGCTGCTTTTGCTGGCCGCGGGAGCTTCCGGGTATCGCGGCGAAAGCGCGATTCGGTTGGGCGCGGTGGTCGAGATGATTCACAGCGCGACGTTGATTCACGATGACGTGATCGACGGAGCGAATACGCGGCGCGGGCGTCCTAGCGCGAACGCGCGCTGGGGAAATCATATGAGCGTGCTCGCGGGCGACTGGCTTTACATGCAGTCATTCGAGATGGCGCTGCGCGAAAGAAATTTTGCGATTCTAGATATCCTGATCGACCTCACACAAAATATGGTGGAAGGCGAGCTGCTGCAGCTTACGCGGCTGGGACGAATTGATCTGAACGAAACTGAGGCGACGGAGCTGGCGTATCGCAAGACGGCTTGTCTTTTCAGCGGATGTTCGCGGCTGGGAGCGGTTCTGGGCAAGCAGCCGAAAGCGGTGGAGGACGCGCTGGCGGAATACGGGCGCAACGCCGGGCTGGCGTTTCAGTTGGTGGACGATTTGCTGGATTTTACCGCGTCGCCGGAAAAACTTGGCAAGCCGGTGCTGAGCGATTTGAAAGAAGGGAAAGTCACGCTGCCGCTGATTTTTGCGTTGGAAGCTGCGGCGCCGCCTGCAGCGGAAGGCAACGGCGATGGCGCGACCCCTACGCACTTGCATGCGAATGGAGACGGGCGGCGGCTGGTGGCGAAAGTTTTGGAGGAGAGGGATTTCCGGAGCGTGCGGCCGGAGCAGATTACGCGGCTAGTGAAAGAGACGGGCGCGCTCGAGCGTTCCGCGAAGCTGGCGCGTGAGTACGTCAGGCGAGCGAAAGAGAGCCTTAGCGAATTACCCGATACGGAATACCGGCGCGCGCTGCTCGCCGTCCCCGACTTTATCCTCGATCGAGAGAACTAGTTTCAAACCCCGATTCTGCGCGCTTCAGCTCGAAAACGACAAATAGATTGCCGGAACCTCAGTAATGAAACCGATAGCGAAACTCGACGTAGAGTTGGCGCGGGTCGTTCCAGTGGAAGCCGCCAAACGTGAGGCTGTTGTCCAATTCCACGCGACGGTTTGCCACGTTTAGCGCGGTAAACGAGACCGTATATTTCTCGCCAAAACTTTTTCCCACTGAAACGTCAAACGTGGTGTGACCGGGCAAGTAGGGACCCGGATTCTGCGCGTCCGGTATTCCGTTTGTGAATCCCGAGCCGTAGTACACATTGGTTGACGCGAACGAGTGCCAGGGAAGAGTTGCATTGAAACCGACGTTCAATGTGTTTCGCTGGTCATGGTCCACGGGTGCCAATCCAGGCGGTATATTTAGCGGGCATGATGGCGTGTCGGGAGGGCAAACCAAGCCTCCGGTGATGGGCGAACTTGCTTGCGCGAGTTGATTCGAGTAGGCCAAGTGAAACTGGCCGCGATTCCAGAGCCGTGGAGAGCGTAGTGTTAGTTCCCAACCTTGAATCAGGGCGTGATCCCAGGTGATCGGCCAGAAAATATTTGATTCTCCGATATTGTTGTGATCGAGCCAATTTCTGGCGCGAGTTTGAAACGTATCGGCGTCGAGAGCCCAACCGCGATAGGGAATCGTGACACCGAACTGGTATTCAATGTCGCGTTCGCCGCGCAGGCTGCTGAAAGTCAGATCCTGACTGGTGGCTAAATCCAGAAGCGGGCCGGTGGCAGTCAACAGCGGAGGGGCCTGATAAAATTCGCCGTAAAACCCGCGAAAGACCCAGCCCAGGCGCGGGACTCTGATGGCTACACCAGCGCGAGGATCCGTAGCGTTCTCCACAATTTCCGGCTGAGTTCCGACTGAGGGCGAGTCAAAGTGTGATTGGCGAAGGCCTGCGATCACGGTCAACCACGAGGTCACCTTGAATCTATCGCTGACAAACGCTTCAGCGAGCCCGCCGGTTACGGCAGCCTGAGAGGCCGGAACGTTTTGGCAGGAGGGATTGTTCGGAGGAGTGCAAACCGTAAAAATGTTATTAAAATAATTGCTCTCGTGCTGAGCGAATCCGTACACTCCCGCCTGAATGCTGTTTTTCCAAACGGTCGCGCCCACGGTTGCCTGCAAGCCCGCGTAATTGGCGGTCTGCTGCACGTCTGTGATCACCGGCACATCGTTGGGCGAGGCGTTATAGCTGGCCTTGTTGTAATGATAGAAGGGCGAAACCGACAGAATCAGGTTGGGATTAAACGTGTGTATCCAGGAGAAGGTGACGTAACCGTCGGGCTCGCGTTCACTATCGCGAAGGCCGTAGCTGGGGAAGATCTGGTTTCCTGCTGAGTTGGGATCCGGGTCGATGGGGATTTGGTAAAAATCCTGTCGCAAAGAAGCCACCAAGCGAAATTGATTTTTGTTGTCCGGATTAAAAGTGAAGGATGCGAATCCCCCATAACCATTCTCTGCGTCATGAACAACCTGCCCGATTGGCGCCTGCAGACCGTAATTGCTGCGATTCCCATTTAGGCTTGCATAATAAGCGAAGCGCTGGGTGTGGCCGCCGAAGTTGATCTGATCGTTCGTTTGATACCAGTTGCCGAAGCTGGTGACGAGTTCCGCCTCGTTGTCGCGCTCGAAACCGCTGCGCGGTACGATGTTAAAAATTCCATAGGTGCGGTCTCCATAATCGGCGTCATAGCTTCCTCGCTGAATCTCGAGATAATCAATGTCCTTGGGATCAATCACCGGGCCTAGATTCGAGGCGATATTTGTGTTGGGCACTGGTACGCCGTCGATTAACCAGTCAACTTGGTGGCCGCCGCGCATATGCAACATGTCATGGGTTACGTAGGCGGCGGGCACGTAGTCGGTGATCATCGCGAGGCTGTTGGTGCGGTCAGCGCCGGGGGTTTGGGCGATGTCTGCACGGTTGACCAGGGTGGTCGGAGTTACTGAATCCACGTTGGCCACGTCCGCTTGGCCGACCACAACGGCAGTTTGATTCAAAGACGCGATCGCGAGTTGAAAGTGGAGAATGGGTGAGGAGTTGGAAGCCACCGTAACGGTTTGCTCTGCGGTGGCGAACTTGGGCTGAGTCACAGTGATCTTGTAATCGCCCACGGGCACCGAGGTGAACAAGAACTCGCCGTTATCGTCGGTTTGCGTGGTTTGAGACCAGTCAGACGTGATGGCCTGAAGTTTTACGGATGCTCCGGCAATCGGGCGGTGCTGCGGGTCGTGAACGATGCCTTGAATTTTTCCGAAAATGGTGGCGTGCAGCGACAAGCCTGAAAGCAGACAGCAAGCGACGAACAAAGAGAGTACGAGCTTTCGCATGATGATTCTCCGTCGAATCTAGATTTTTTGAATTATGGAATCAGCGGAACAAACGGCTAGATTCGCGGAGGCTGGAACAGAACGGAGACGAGACCGGCAGCAGAAAGTTCGCCGAACTGAGCAAGGATTTCGCGGCTATTGTCAGGAATTGCGAGGAATGCGATCGCCGAAGGCACCGTAGGAACTATCGGCGCAATCAAACCGTAAGCCGTGTGAGGGCTCGACGTCATGTTGCATTTGAAGATGTGCCCGGCCGCGCCGTGTTGACACTCCATATCCTTGTGTTGCGCGGCGTGATGGCCATGCGGCAAACAGCACATGCTAGAGCATTCGGAGGCGTCACCATTTACGCCACGAGCCAACAAAGCTAGCGGCGCGGCGAGGATCGCGACGATCACGAGAATGGCTTGAGCGCGGCGCATCGTGGACGGGCATGATACCTCAGCGAAGTTGCGGGGCGCAAGGCTCCATCTTTCGCAATGGTTGAAACGTTTAGGCTGCGGCATTTGAGTTCGTAAAAACTTCGCGGTAGGCTTGGGGCACCATGCTGCCTTTCAAGCTCGTTTACGATGATCGGTACGATCTGAAATTGGGGGCACACGTTTTTCCGTCGCAGAAATACCGTTTGGTCCACGACAAGCTGATTACCGACGGGGTGGCGATGGCGGACGATTTCCTTGCGCCCGAGCCGGCGAGCGACGCCGATATTCTGCGCGTTCATTCGCAAGACTATGTGTACAAGCTCAAGAATGGTTCGCTCTCGGCCGCCGAGATCCTTCGCATGGAGATTCCCTATTCAAAAGAGCTTGTGGAGGCGTGCTGGCTCGCCGCAGGAGGCTCGATTCTCGCGGGGCAGCGGGCGCTGGCAGACGGCTGGTCGGCGAGCATCGGCGGCGGCTTTCATCATGCGTACGCGGACCACGGCGAGGGGTTTTGCGTGATTCACGACGTAGCTGTAGCGATCCGCCGCTTGCAATTCGACCGCGCGATCGAAACCGCGATGGTGGTGGATACGGACGTTCATCAGGGCAACGGCACGGCGTCGATTTTCGGCGGCGACGGCGATGTGTTCACGCTCTCGATTCATCAGGAGAACAACTATCCATATCCAAAACCGCCTTCAACCGTCGATATTGATTTACCTGACGGAATTGGCGACGAAGATTACCTTGCGATCCTGGAAAAGCATTTGCTAGCGGCGTTTCACGATTTCAAGCCGCAGATACTTTTCTATGTGGCGGGCGCCGATCCGTACCGCGAAGATCAATTAGGCGGGCTGGCTTTGACCATGGAGGGTCTTGCCCGTCGCGATGCGCTTGTGTTTGACTACGCCCGGCGAAACGGAGTTCCTGTTGCGATTACGCTAGCCGGAGGATACGCGCGCAACGTCGGTGACACGGTAAAAATTCATGCGAACACAATCCTGGCAGCTCGCAGCGCCGCAACGCGGGATTCGAAAAGCTCGGCTAACAGAGCCTGAACTTCGCGCCTAATTCGCCGGTCCCACGGCGTCCTGGATCGCGGTGGTCAAATCCTCGGTGAAGCCTTTGGTTGGAAATCCGTCCATGCGGAATGCGACTTTCCCTGCGCGGTCGAGAATGATTACGGTGGGCAGACCGGTGACGTTCATGAAATCATCCAGGCCGTCGGCGAAAACCACCGGCACATCCCATTTTTCTTTCGCGACAAATCCCGGAACGAGCGTTTCGTCTTCGTCGGTGTTGACGGCATAAAAAGCCAGATTCGTGTTGCCGGTGTAATTCTTCGCGATTTGGACGAACTCCGGTTCCAGCTCGCGGCACGGGCCGCACCAAGTGGCCCAGAAGCTGAGCACGATGACTTTGCCTTTGAGCGGCGCGAGAGGAAACGGAGAGCCGTCCAAATTGCGCAGCACGAAGCTGAAGGAATCTTTCGCGTCTTTATTGCGCGCCGGCGGAAGCGAGTTAGCGGAAGCTGCGCTGAGCCGGTCATAGGCAGCGAGGATTTGCTCGCCAAGCCCTTGCTCGGTGCCATGCACTTGCCGCCAAACGTTTCCCAGTTTCATGCGCACTTCGCGACGATCGACCTTTCCCGCCGGGCCGTCTTCCGGAAGCACGAAGGCCAGCAAATATTCGTCTATGGCTTTCGGATAGTCGTTTTTCATCTCCGCGATTTCGCCCAGGTGTTCGGCGGCAACAGCGTTGGGACGAATCGAATAGCTTTGTTGAAAGTCCTTCGCGGCGGCTTCGTAACCTTTTTGCGATTTCTCAATCTCGCCACGCAAGCTGTAAAGCGCGGCGCGAAACCGGTCTTGCTGGCTTTGCCAATCTTTGACGGACATGCGCGCGGATTTTTCGTCCGGGGTAACTTTCTCGATGCGATCTAGCACCCGTGTAGCGTAACCAGCGGCGCGAGTCAGGCTGGCTTCGCTTCCTTCCCGCTGTAATAAGCCGATTGCAAGCAGCATCATCTCTGAATCGTCAGGATGGACGGCGACGAGCCTTTCTGCGTAGTCGAGCGCACACGCGGAGTCCTGGAGTTGCTGGCAGGCTTCCACCAAGGCGCGATAGACGCCGGCTTTTCGCGGCGCGTCTGGAAAGCGAACCAGATAATCTTTCAAGTTGCGCACGAGAGCGGCGCGGTTGTTGCCCGCGTCGGCAATTGCCTTTTGCAATTGGGCTTCAGCGTCCGCGTCTTGCTTCGACACTCCGGCGGCGAGATCTTTGGACTCTTGCGAATTAGAAGAGGGCTTTTGCGGAAGCGCGCTCGCGCTACTGGTCAGAAGAAGGGCGAGGACCATGGTGACGGGAAGGAAGCGCATTATGGTGCGATTCTAGCGCGAAAAAGAGCTGGGCATTTCGATTTCGCTCTGCGATCGGTTAGTGCAGCGAGATGTCGCCGGAAGTGGTTTGAATCTCGACGCGAGCTTTGCCGTCGCCGAGACGCGCGCGCAATTCGTGCTTGTCCGTAGTTCCTTCCATGACGATAGGGATCGCGGCATCGATATCGCCGGAGCGGGAGCGCGCGTAAAGCCGAAAGCTGGCAGACGGCGGGACGTGAAGAGTCACCTCTCCCGAACTGGTATGAAAATCCCAGTAATTTGAGGAGCCGGGATTTCCCTCCACGTCAAAGTCGCCTGAAGCCGTACGCAGGCGAATGTCTGCGGATGCGTTCCTGATGGTGATATCGCCGTTTCCGGTGCCGGCTTCCAAAGCGTCGCCGGGATTCGTTATTTCGAGGTCTCCGGATCCGGTTTGAAGCCGGCTCTCTCCTTGAACGGTATCGAGAGTGATGTCACCGGAACCGGTGGTGACTTGCGCCTGCCCCTTGATCTTAGAGAGCTTGACGTCGCCGCTGCCGCAAAGAACGTGCACATCGCCGCTAATTTCCGAGGCAGTCACATCGCCTGATCCACAGGTGAAAGTCGCAGGACCTTGAATGCCGCGAACTTCCACGTCGCCCGAGCCGGAGGTGCTGCGGAGTTGGGTGTCCTGCGGAACCACGATGGTGTAGTCCACGTCAACGTCGCTTCTGCTCCCTTTTCCGACTCCTCCAATACGAATCAGATTTCCTTCCTGCGAGATCGGCGGGTTCGATTGAACCTGCTGCAAACGAGTGCGGCCACTCTCCGCGGACCAGGAGTCCACATGAACTTCGCCATGAATGCGAACCTCGCCGCTTGGTCCCGTGGTGATGTGCGCATCGCCTTTGCCGCTGGTCAATTCCAGGGTGAGGGGACCGTTGACGGTGAATTGCCGATCGAACTCGCCTTCGACGCCGGGATGCGAGGCGCAGCCGGCTAGCGCAAAAGCTGCGAGAGCTGCGAATGCCAGACATGAGGTTTTGTGTGTTCGCGTCATCGAGTTTGATCTCGCCGCTGGGATTGCAAGCGCCGCGCAATCCTTCCTATCAAGTTATACGAAAACGCGCAACTGGAAGTTCCGTGGATGCGAGCGGAGTTAGCGGCGGTGGCGAGGCGACGATCAGGCGAGATCATTTAATCTTGAGAAGGGAATTGAGCGAGCCCTGGCGGTATCCTTCGGGATCGATCGTCACGATGGCGAAACCCGCTTGCTGCACGCCGGCCACAATCTGCTCGCTGACGGCGGGCTCCAATCCGCGCCCAAGTTCGTCGGGAGCGAGCTCAACCCGTCCGAGCTCACCGTGGGCGCGCACGCGGAACTGGCGGAAGCCAAGCTGCCGCAAGGCTGACTCGGCGCGATCTATTTTTTCCAGAAGCTCGGGAGTGACGGCGGTCCCGTAAGGAACCCGCGAGGAAAGGCATGCGGACGCCGGGCGGTCCCATGTGGGCAGCCCGGCGCGTTGCGAGAGCCAGCGGATTTCGGCTTTAGCAAGCGCAGCATCGAGCAACGGCGCGAGAATGCGGTGCTCGCGGGCCGCGCGATGTCCGGGACGGAAATCGTGCGTGTCGTCGGCGTTGATTCCGTAAGCTATCGCGCGGAAATCGCGTGCTGTCGCAAGAGCTTCCATGCAGTCGAAAAGCTCGTCTTTGCAGTGGTAGCAGCGGTCGGCGTTGTTCTCGACGTAGAGCGGATTCTCGAATTCGTGAGTATCGATAAATTCGTGGCGGATGCCCGTGGCCTGTACGAATTTTTCTGCTTGCTCGCGGTCGTGGCGCGAAAAACTGGCGGAAAGCGCGGTGACTGCGAGAGCGCGCGCACCGAACACATTATGCGCCGCCCAGGCAAGATACGCGGAATCGGCTCCACCGGAGAGAGCGACCAGTAGGGAATCGAGCGAGCGCATCGAATCAAAAAGATGTTGTTGCTTTTGAGTCGCGGCGGCTTGATCCAACTCAAGCGGTTGCGTCGGCGTCACGGCAGCCGGAATTCGCGCGGTGTGCATACGAATGCGAGTATAGCGTAGTTTTATCTATTGGAAATCCAACAACACATCGACTTTCCCGGTGCCCGGATTCTCCTGAAGAAAGCGGCCGACTTTCTCGTAATGGACAGGAGTGCCGGCGAAAGCGCGCTTGATGCCGGCGTCGAGAAAATCCTCGTAGAGTTTCTCGTTGAAGATCGCGTCCGCTGGAATACCCCACGCCGCACGGATGCGTTTTTCGCCATCGATCGAGAGTCCGCTGAGAACCAAAGTCCCCATGCGATATTGCGGGCCTTCGGTGATGGCTACGGTGTAGATTACGCGAGCGTCGAGATCGTAGAGCTGCGGCTGGGCATCCAGCTTCGCATCCAGGTAGCCGCGCTCGCCGTAAAGAGACTGAATTCGTTCCCAAATCGCTGCGATCTTGTTCCCGTCGGCTGGGTCCCCCAGTTTCAAATCGACCATCGCATTTAACTCGCTAAGGGATAACACGGAGTTTCCGCGCGCCAGGGCGCCGCCCCACTTGTATGCCGGGCCGGGAACGATCGGCACGACGATGATAACCGCGGTTAACCCAGGTTGGGCGGGCTCGCTAACTCTGGCGGACGGCGGATCAAAGTGCACGCGCAAAAATGCATGCTTCAAATAGATGGGGCGGACTTGCTCGAACTCGAAAAGCTCGATGGCGCTCCGCGAATATGCCGTGCCGATTAGCTGGCTGACACTCTGTTGGACGGCGCGGTCGTTCGTGGCAAGCTCGTCGGAAAATTCAATGCTCTTGACTGTGATGTCAGCGTCCACCACGCGGAATTGCACGCGTTGGCCAGCGAAAGGAACATTGACCAACGAGTGCGATATGGTTGCGAGCACGCCGCGGCCCTGTACGAGTTTTTCAAGCGTGCCGGACATCGCGTCCAGAATGCTTCCGCGTTGGGGCGCGCTGCCGTCGAAGAGAAGCACCGTACGCTTGAGAGCGGCGGTTAACTCGGCGTCGGTGAACCAGGGAAAGTTGTCGAAGGAAACGGGGACCGCAGGGGCGTCGGCCACCTCATAGGTGACCCTTACGCCCGATTCAACTGTCGTGAAATGAAATTGCACGTTGGAGAAAAGACCGAGCTCGGCCAGTTTGTCCGCGGCGGCCTGCATATCCTCGCGCGTAATAATATTGCCTACGCGCAGGCCGATTGCCGCGGCGATATCGCCGGACGAAAACTTCTTCGAGCCGGAAACTTGGACCGAATCCAGATGGGCCGCGCCAGCCTTCACCGGCGCTTGCGCCATCGCTATCGGCGATGACAAGGCGGCGAACAGGAGGAAGCCTGCGAGAAAGCGCGATCCAGACTTAGCGGAAGACGAAATAAAGTTCGACACTTGCTGTTTGTTTGTCCCGTTGAGCATTGATCGAAATGCCCTTGATCTTAATTCCCGTCTTTAGAACTGTGGGCATCGCCACAGACTTGACGAAATCCGAAACGTACGTCGCGTTGTAAATATCACCCGGCTTGAGTTGCCATTTTTTGACCAACTCCCTCGTGGCGCCATCGGGCAGACCGCTAAAGTGAACTTGCGCGAGGTGATACTGCGTGCCTTCCGCGACGGTCATATCATAGCGTACCAACTTGGTACCGTCGTCAAGGATGATTTTGGGATCGACGGAGGCGTCGATGAAGCCTTTTGTGTCGTATGCGCGCTTCACAGCCTCAACCCCAGCGTCAATTTTATCTTGATTCGCAATGTCACGCTCTTTCATTCCCAGCAGCCCGTTGAGATCCTCTTTTAGAATCTGCTGGTTGCCATTCCAGTCTGCCTTCTCCCAGTAATATTCGGATCCTTCCGTTACTGGAAGCACTACTGCAATTTCCTGGGTCGATTTATGCGGGCCCCCACCGATCACCTTGGGCTGAGGTTTTTCGAACTGGGCGCGCAAATACCCATGTCGTTTGTAAATGGGCACCAAACCCTTCGATCCGAACAACGAGACGTTAGTCACAGAAAAGTCCTGACCGATTAATTGCGACGACGCAGCTACGAGATCTCCTTCCGGAACCATTGATGCGCCGGGGAAGCTCACGCTCCGAATGGGCATTTCAACGCCTTTTACTTCGAAAAGAATTGCTGAAATCGGACCTCCGAGACGCTCCGCATTCGCGATTTCCTGAACGGTGCCGTCTATGCCGTTCGCTCGTAACATTTGCTCCAGGGCACTGGCTATTTCTCTTACAGTCGAGCCGTCCTCCGGTGAAACTCCCGTGTAGAACGGAACGCGATCGCGAAGCGTTTGGACAAGCTGCTGGTCGGAAAACCAGACGAAATTATCGAAGATACACGGAAGAACTTTCTGTGATTCGCGGAGTTGGAATTCCGCGGAAAGCTCATTGTCCTTTGTGACGTAATGGAACGAAACATTGTCAAAAGCGCCGGATTGGGAAAGCCGGTCGCTTGCAGCTTTCAGCTGATCTGCACTTATCATATCGCCCACGCGCAAACCCAACTCGGCGTTGAGCTGAGTTGCGGTGTATCGGTTCAATCCTGTGTATTTCACAGATGCAAGCCGAAAGCTGGCTGCCGGTGGGCCCTGAGCTGGTGACGACAAGCTCGAAATCACCAACAGTATGAATAAACAGGTGAGGTTGATCACCGCTCGTCGAGATGACATAGCGGTATCTTATGGGATTAGGAAGCGGTTGAGTACTTTATTCAACGGTGACGGATTTTGCGAGGTTGCGGGGTTGGTCGACGTCGCATCCGCGGCGGACGGCGATGTGGTAAGCGAGGAGTTGCAGCGGAACGATTTCGAGGATGGGAGCGAGGAGTTCCGGCGCGGCGGGCACTTCGATCACGTGGTCTGCGATTTCGCGAGCGATGCGATCTCCCTCGGAGACCACGGCGATCACGATGCCGTCGCGCGCTTTCACTTCTTGCAAATTCGAGATGGTTTTTTCGTAGCGCGTCATCGAAGCGGGATCGGATTCGTCGCGGGTGGCGATGATTACGACCGGCAGATTTTCGTCGATTAGCGCATTAGGGCCATGCTTCATTTCGCCGGCAGGATAGCCTTCTGCGTGGATGTAGGAAATTTCCTTTAGCTTCAGGGCGCCTTCGAGCGCGATGGGGTAATGTATTCCGCGGCCAAGGTAAAGAAAATCGGTGTGGCGGAAGAACAGGCGGGCGAGTTCTTCTAGTGCGGAATCGCGCTGCAGTATGGTCTCGATTTTGTGCGGGACGCGGGTCAGCTCCTGCATCAGGCTTTTGGCCGCAGCCGGCGTCAATTTTCCGCGCACTTGCGCGAGATACAGAGCCGTCAGCATCAGCGCCGTGAGCTGGCCGGTGAACGCCTTTGTAGATGCCACGCCGATTTCCGGGCCGGCGTGCGTGTAAATCGTGCCGTTCGCCTCGCGCGTGAGCATTGAGCCGACGACGTTGCATATGGCGAGAATTTTGGCCCCCTTCTGGCGCGCTTCGCGTTCGGCTGCCAGCGTATCGGCCGTCTCTCCGGATTGGCTGATAGCGATAGCCAAAGTTTTTTTGCCGATGATCGGATCCCTGTAACGAAATTCGCTGCCGTAATCCACTTCCGTCGGCAGGTGCGCCAGCCGCTCGATCATGAATTTGCCGGCCAGCGCGGCATGCCAGCTCGTGCCGCAGGCAATGATTTTCACTTCCTCGAAATTCCGAAATTCCTCTTCGGTGATGTCCATCTGATCGAGAAAGACTTTCCCGGTTTCCTGCGAAATTCGCCCGAGCAGGGTATCGCGCACGGCGCGCGGCTGCTCGAAGATTTCCTTTTGCATGAAATGCTTGAAGCCGCCCTTTTCGGCCATGATGGGGTCCCAGGTTACGTGCTGGACCGGACGATTGATGGTGTGGCTTTCGAAGTCCATCAGACGGACGCCTTGCGGCGTAAGCACAGCTACCTCGCCATCGCCGAGGAAGAAAACATTTCGAGTGTGCTGCAGAATCGCGGGGATATCGCTGGCGACAAAGAATTCGTTCTCGCCAAGGCCCACGACGATCGGCGGTCCGAGACGCGCCGCGACGATCTTCAGCGGGTCGCGCGTGGACAAGGCCACCAGCGCGTACGCTCCGCTCATTACTTTCACTGTTTTTAGAACAGCTTCTTCAAGCGATGCGTCTTTGGAATATTTTTCAATCAGGTGAGCGATGATCTCGGTATCTGTTTCGGTAAGAAATTTGTGGCCTTCTTTAATGAGCTGGTGTTTCAGTTCAACGTAGTTCTCGATGATGCCGTTGTGGACCACCACGATTTCACCTGAGCAATCGCGATGGGGATGCGCATTTTCTTCGGTCGGCCTGCCGTGGGTGGCCCAGCGCGTATGTCCAATGCCGTAAACTCCGTCCAGCGGAGTGATGCGTATCGACTCTTCCAGGTTTTTCAGTTTGCCTGGCGCGCGGCGGATATTCAGATGGCCGTCCTCTCCGACCACAGCGATTCCAGCGGAATCATAGCCGCGGTATTCAAGGCGCTTCAGGCCGTCAAGTATCAGCGGCACAACGCGCTTCGAGCCGATATATCCGACAATTCCGCACACGGCGAATAGCTCCTGGGAAGTTTCTCTGGCGTCAAAATCGCGGCCAGTCGCGATTCATTTAGGGTAGCACATCTATTCGATGAGGCGTCCGGCGCCGGCGATTCGTGTATAAGAAACGCCACGGTGCCGCTGATTATTCGATAATTTCGAAGCGGAACTCTTCAATGATGGGGTTGGTGAGGACGTCCTTGGCAATTCGCTCCACTTGAGTCTTGGCTTCATCGCGGGTCATTCCGTCGAGGCCGAGCACGAAGAATTTCCCCTGGCGGACGTCCTGAACTTTCGCGTAACCCAGCGACCCAAGCGCTTTCTGAATTGTTTGTCCCTGAGGGTCGAGGACGGTGGACTTCAACATGACCCAAACGTGTGCTTTCATCTTCGGGATTATACCAGTCCAGCGGATTTCACCGCGGCATGAAAATCCATGATCATTTTGCGCTTGTCTTCCGGAGTCACGAAAGCCGCCAGGAAACTGTATTCCGCTAGCTGAAGGAGTTGCTCCTTGGAAAGCCCCAACGCGGCTGCATGAGAGTACTCGCTCAGCAGGTCGGTGTGAAACAGCCCGGGATCGTCAGTTGAGAGCGTGACCGGCACTCCGAGTTTGAGAAAATGCGGAAGCGGATGGTCTTTCATCGTTGCGTTTGGATTCCCGGTTTGTTTTGCAAGCGCACCGGTGCGGAGATTGCTCGTGATGCAGTTTTCCAGCACTACGCGCCGCGTGGACAACGAATTTGCCAGCGCTTCATCGCGCATAACTGCAATGCCATGTCCGATACGCTCCGCGCCCAGCAGTTCTATAGCTTCGCGGACAGACTCGGGCCCGCCTATTTCTCCCGCGTGACACACCGTGTGCAATCCCTGCTGGTGCGCGTAATCAAACGCCGGTCGAAAATTCACCGTGGGAAATGCAAGCTCGTCGCCACCCATTCCAAACGCAACCACGCCGGACGACTGCAGCTTCGCCGCCAGCCGCGCCACTTCCATAGCCTGGTCGTGCCCGAATTGGCGCGTGGCATCGAAGATCCATCCGGTTCTCAGACGACTGAACGGGACGCTTCGCGCTACTTCCTGGATGGCTTGGAAGTTTGCTTCCACATTTTGCGTGCGTCGCAGCATCACGCCGGCCGAGACTGTTATTTCGGCATAAACGACATTCTGTTTCACAAGCTCTTCCAAGAGATTCCGCGTGATCAGGGCGTAGTCTTCCGGACCGCGCAGGAAAGAAGTGACCCATTTGAAGGTTTCGAGAAACCCGCGGAAGTCGGAATAATTGTAGCGAGCGGCGACGTCTTCGGGCGTCAGGGCCACGCCGTGTCGCGCAGCTAACTCAATGGCCGTTTGAGGGAGAATGGCTCCTTCAAGATGCAAGTGAAGTTCAGCCTTGGGAAGGTTGTCTATCGGGGTGGGGAGTCGCGTCGTTTGCGTTGCCATAGTTGTTTATTGCGGCGGAAGCTGCGGACGGCCCGCATTAATCCACGAGGTCATCCAATAAGAGCCCACGTCGGTGGCGGCGTCCGAGAGCTGGCTGGCCAGCACGGTGCCGGCCTGTGCATAGAAGCGATCGTAATATTCGTCGGTATATCCGGTGAGACCGGCATGCGCGCGACGATCGGCAAGGAGCACGCTCTCCAGCAGTGCATGAGCCGTCAAGCACATCTCAAAGGCGCGGTCTGTGGGATCGTGGACGAACACAGCTTCGCTGGGCTTAAGAAAGAAAAAAAGCTGGTAGCGATCCACGAGGCCTGTTCCAAAGCGCTCGTTAACACCGGACTGTCCCGAAAGCTTTCCGTCAAAATTTACGGTGGTCTTAAAGGGATCGTGCGCCGCGGTGACGTAATGAGCCAGTAGTGCGGCGGATAGCTTGGCTTCGCTCCAATCGCGGTCGTGGAATGCGTCGGTCAATTTCTTGCTGTAAAGGCCCACTTGCCACGGGAGTACGCCATATTCGTCGAGCGTGCGTCGGTTGAATTTCGAAATTGCATTCTTGTAATCGCGAGGCAAGGCCGAAAAAGGGAAAGGCCCGTAGTGATCCAGCTCAACGAAATCCGGGGGGCGCGGGTGTTCGAAGGGAATCACACTCTTGGGCACAGCTTCCTGAGTATCGGTGACGTGTTGCACCAAGAATTGGCGGTTGGCCTCAAAGAACGGCTGCATCTCTTCGGGGAGAGTATCCACGGCTTTGTTCGCAACCAGGCGGTCGGCATTTTCTCCCCAGCTAAAGGAAGACGGCTGGCTGAGAAGCAGAATCGCCAGCACGAGCGCCGTGCCGAAGAGAAGCCGGCTACGCATTATTTCTTTTTCTCCTCGGCGGCAGCCGCGGTAGCCCGGATGCCTGCGTTCGAGAGTTGGCTATGTTTGTGGCCGTAGAAATAATAATAAATCAATCCGATGATCAACCAAACCACGAAGCGGATCCAGTTGGTGATTGGCAGCCCGGCCATCAGCAGCAGGCAAGTGAGAATGGTCATAATCGGCGCTATCGGGCCGCCTGGGGCGCGGAAGGCGCGCGGGCGGTCAGGTTGAGTGTAGCGCAGAATCAAAACGCCTCCGGCTACGAGCGCGAATGCAAAAAGAGTGCCGATATTGGAAAGATCGGCGAGCGTGCCGATGTCCAGCAATCCCGCGGGAATACCCACGAGAAATCCTGCGACCCAGGTGGAAAAATCAGGAGTGCGGAAGGTTTTATGCACGTGGCTGAAAACGCCGGGCAGCAATCCATCGCGCGACATTGCAAACCAAACGCGCGCTTGCCCCAGTTGAAAAACGAGAAGCGAGGAGATCATGCCGAGCAGAGCGCCCAGCAGGACAATCACTTCGACATTTCCGAAGTGGAGGCGCTTCATTGTATTGACCACGGGAGCGGCGTCGTCGATAAGCGTCTGCCAGGGAACCAGGCCGGTCAAGACGACAACGACGGCGATGTACAGCACGGTGCAAATCACCAGCGTCGCGATGATGCCGATGGGGAGATCTTTTTGCGGATTTCTGCATTCCTCGGCGGCGGTCGAAACCGAGTCAAACCCGATGTAGGTGAAAAACACGATGGAGCCGCCGGTCAAAATGCCCGGCCAGCCGTTGGGCGCGAAGGGGTGCCAATTGCTCGGATGAATGAAATGCAATCCGAAGCCGATAAAAATCAGGATGGCGATAATTTTCAAGAAAACCATCACGTTGTTTGCTTCGGCGGACTCGCGGATTCCACGCACCAGAACGACGGTGAGCAACATGACGATAATCAAAGCGGGAAAGTTGAAGCCGAAATGCCAACCAGGTCCGTAGATCGTGTTTCCTTGCAAGTCGGTCAAGCCGCTCGGAAGATAGGCCGGAACAATCCAACGAACGGGCGGGCGGATGCCGAACCAATCCAGCAAATCGACCATGTGCGCGGAGAAGCCGACGCTGACGGCCATATTCGAGACGGCGTACTCGAGAATCAAGTCCCAGCCGATAATCCAAGCGATCAGCTCGCCCATGGTGGCGTATGTGTAGGTGTAAGCGCTGCCGGCGATGGGAATCATGGCGGCGAGTTCGGCGTAACATAGCGCCGCAAATCCGCAAACTACCGCGACAAGAATGAACGAAATTGCAATTGCAGGGCCGGCGCCGGGCCTGCCAAAAGACGCGGAATGATAGATCAAATATTCCAGAAGCGGCGCGTTCAGGACCGACTTGAACTGAAGTTTTTGGCCGGCGATGGCCGTGCCGATCACGGTGAAGATTCCGGAGCCAATCACAGCGCCGATTCCGAGCGAAGTAAGACTTAGCCAGCCGAGAGATTTTTTTAAACGTTTTTCGGGGTCTTGCGAATCGGTGATGAGCTGGTCAATGTCTTTCTTGCGGAAAAGCTGTGAGCCCAATCGCCACCTTCCCAGTGCCGAGAAAAACTTTACCTTGTGCGGTGGATTCGCGCAACCGTTGCGGCGACGGCCACACTTTACGCGCCACCTGCGAGATTCGGATGGCGGCGCGCGCACACATCCTACAGCAGACCGCGTTAAGCGGCTGATAATTGTGCAGGGAGGCTGCTTATGAAGTGGCGGACGGAGTCTTCGCTCAGGCCAGTTGGAGGTTGGCGTAACGCTCGACCAATTTTTTCGCGCCGTAATCCTGGAAGCTTACGGTTAACTTGCGGTCTTCGCCCTCGCCTTCGATCTCGATGATTGTGCCGAGGCCGTATTTGGAATGGCGGACGCGCGTGCCGATGAGCGGATCTTTCGTGCCGCGCGGAGGCCTTGACGTTTGGCCATACGATGTGCGGCGCCGCTGAGAGCGGTAAGCATAATTTTCGGCGTAGTCGGGATCAGGCTCGTAGCGTCGCGTCTCGCCCGGTTCGGAGAGTGAGCCGGAAACCGCTTCGATAAGGTCGCCGGGAATTTCCGCCAGGAAGCGCGAAGGGAGCGACGCCCGCATACGGTCTTCCCCGTAACTGCGGCGGTAGATCGCGCGAGAGAAAAGCAAAGACTGCTTGGCGCGCGTCATTCCGACGTAGAAAAGGCGGCGCTCTTCTTCAATATCGGCATTTTTCGCGAGCGAACGGCTGTGGGGCAGGACGCCTTCTTCCAGGCCGGCAAGAAAAACGCTGTCGAATTCGAGGCCTTTGGCGCTGTGAAGAGTCATGAGCGAGACGGGAACCGTTTCGTCATACTCGTCGGAATCGGCTATGAGCGCCGCGCGGTCGAGCAGGTCTTCCAGCGTCTGTCCCTGCGCGGTGGCCTCGGCCATGGCGTTGGCAAGCTCGCGCAAATTTTCCGCGCGGGAAGTGTGCTCGAGGTTGTCCTGCTGCTCGACCCAATCGAGGTAGCCGGTTTGTTGAAGGACTCGTTCGATGAGTTGCGCCGGGGCCATTTCGGCGCACTCCGACTGCAAGTCTTCCATCATCTGGCGGAAATAATTCAGCGCACCGCTGAATTTTTTGCCTGTAAGAAATTCGCCAGAGCGAATTACTCCCCACAGCGATTGGCCGGTTTCCTTCGCGCGAGCTTCCAGCATGGAAATGGTCACTGCGCCGATGCCGCGCGGAGGGACGTTCAATACGCGGAGAAGCGCGACATCGTCTTCGGGATGAAACAGCAAACGAACGTAGGCCAGGGCGTTGCGGACTTCGGCGCGTTCGTAAAAGCTGAAGCCTCCCACGACGCGATAGCGGATTCCCAGGCGGCGCAGAACTTCTTCGAACGAACGCGACTGCGCGACGGTGCGGTAGAGAACGGCGACGCGCGCGTCACGATCGTTACGCACGAGGGTTGCAATCTCGCCGCAGATGAATTCCGCCTCGGCCGGCGCATCGGGCGCCTCGAAGAATCGCAATTTGCCGCCGGCGCCCAGAGTGGCTTGAAGAGTTTTTCCCAGGCGGTCGGTATTGTTTTTCACGACTGCAGCGGCCGCATCCAGAATCGTTTGCGTGGAACGATAATTTTCTTCGAGGCGGATGATTTTGGCGTCAGGGAAATCTTCGGTGAAGCGTTTGAGGTTTCCAGCGCGCGCGCCACGCCATCCATAAATCGATTGATCTTCGTCTCCTACCACGCAGATATTTTTCCGCGAGCCGGCGAGCAAGCGGACGATTTCTTCTTGTGCGCGATTGGTGTCCTGAAATTCGTCCACCATTAAGTAGTGAAATCGCGCGTTCCATGCTTCGCGCACTTTAGGATGCTCGCGCAGGAGTTCTCCGGCCCGTAACAATAGGTCATCGAAATCGAGCGCATTGGCTTTTCGCAGCATGGCGTCGTACGTGCGGAAGATTGCGGCGACGTCTTCGCGATCCTTATCACGCGCCTGTCGAGCATCCGCTTCCATAATTTCGGGAGTGATGCCGTTGTTTTTGGCGTGGCTGATCTGGGCGCGGACACTTCGGGGAGGATAGTCCTCGGCGGAGAAATCAAGCTGCTCGATGGCGCGCTTGATCGCGGTTTTCTGGTTGTCGTCATCGTAAATGGCGAAATCGCGAGGCAGGCCTAGATTTTTCGCTTCGCGTCGCAGGAGGCGCGCGCAGAAAGAGTGAAATGTGGAGACCCAGACATCCGAAGCGTCGCGCCCGCTGGAGCGCAGCAGATCGGTGATGCGCTGCTTCATCACGTCCGCCGCTTTATTGGTGAAAGTGACCGCGAGAATCGTGTTGCCGGGCACTCCTATCTCAAGCAAGTGCGCGACGCGATAGGTGATGACGCGCGTTTTTCCCGTGCCGGCACCCGCAAGCACCAGCAGCGGGCCTTCGGTGGCGAGCACTGCTTCCCGCTGGCGTTCGTTCAGGTCTTTCAGAAGTGTCATGGAAGGATGAGGAGCGCTCAAGCAACGAATTCTATCCGACCTGCCATGAATCAGCAATTTTGGATTCGGGCGTGCGGCGCGAGGAGGCGACCGCGTGGAATACTGACGGGTGCAAGCAGGTATTTGGAAACGCGGCTAATTCTTCGTGCGGTTCAGCCTGCAGTTCTCAGGGATTCGCGAATTTGCTTACCAGCACTTCCCGCTGGTGCATGGGAGAGAAGGTCTCGCAACAACTCAACACGCGCGCGAGAAGGTCGTAATAAAATTCATTGTTGTCGCTGTTTTTCAAGTCCACGGCCGAATCCCAAACGGAAACTGCCATAGCGTCCCGGCTGCCCGGCTCTTCACCCCGAAGAACCAAGAGGACGCGAAATCCTGCCAATTTATCCATCGCGGCCGTGAGAGATTGCACCGTAGAGGCAAATTCGTCGAGCTTTCCTTCACGAATGCGATAGTGAGTTATTCGAGCGATCATGGCGCCTCCCAGATCGGAAATAAACCTCGCGGGTGCGGGCGATTCTACTCCGTGGCGGCCGGGACGTAAACGGCTGCAGGTTTGGCCAGCGATGGCGGGGGACAGCCGGCGACATCGTTAAGGCGTCAAGCTGAATTGGACCGACTAGCCGGCGGTGGGCTCCGCAAGAGGCACTGGCGAACTCTGTTACAATCTTGCGATTTCCCGGGGGATTGGCGAAGGATGCATCCGCACAAGCTGCCGGTTTGGCTGGAAAGAATTGTTGCGACGATGGGCGGCGGCGGATTATTTCTCGTCGCGTTTCTGGATTCCTCTGTGCTTTCGTTTCCGTTTGTTACGGATGCGCTGGTGATCCAACTTTCGTTCGTCAATCCGAAGCGCATGCCGTATTACGCAGCAATGGCCGCCATTGGTTCGATTGCCGGATGCATTTGGCTGTATCTGCTGGCGAAAAAAGGCGGCGAAGCTTTTTTCCATCGTCACGCGGGAGGAAAAGCGGGAAAGATCAAAACTTGGGTGGAGCAGAACGGTTTCTTGAGTATTTTCATTCCCGCGATACTTCCGCCGCCGCTGCCGTTCAAGGCATTCGTGCTGGCGGAGGGAGTTTTCCAAGTCCCACTGCGAACTTTTGTAACGGCGGTATTGCTCGGACGCGGACTGCGTTACGGCGCGGAAGGGATTCTCGCAGTCGTTTATGGAGACGCAGCGCTCGATTTCCTAATCGCGCACAGCCGCGCGTTTGCGCTCTCCGTGGTTGCAGTTCTCATCGTGCTCTACATCGCCACGCATCTGACGTTCCGTCATTCGCCGGAGAAAAAGTGAGGATCGTTCTGCACTCGCGGGATTCCAGATATGAAAATCAGGGAGCGTGGGACGATGCGTAACGCAATTCTTCGCGCTGAATCTGAAGGTTGCTGTTGAAGTCCACGCGCGCGATGATGCTTTCGGGGCTTGTGTCGTTTGGAGCAAACCGCAAGTCGCGCAACTCAAAACGGTAGCCATCTTCGATGCGGTTGACGCTGGCGAAAGGGACCTTTGCATACGCAAGGAAAGTTTTCGCCGCTTGCGTACGCTGCCCGGCGTCGAGTGCAGCAGAAGGATCCGGCTTGTAGCGAGTGAAACTGCGATCGGGATCGAAATCAGCGCCCGGAAACAGCGACAACTGCAGCTCCTCGACCGTAGCGTCTGTGGAAACCACTCCTCGCCAACTGAAGGGTGTGGACGGCAGAGGAAAGGCGGCTGCCGCAAGAGGTGGCCTGCCGTGATATTCGCGGGAAGTCAGCAAGCCGATCGCTTTGCTGTGCAAGTCCGCTCGCGCGCCGATGTAAAGAACGAGGAGGGATAGCGCGAAGATTGCTGCTCCGCGCCCGCGAGAAGTCGTTTTGTGTTCGCCGATTTCCTCGCTTACCAGGCGAAACAGTTCCGGCAACAAGAGAGCAGCGGCCAGCAAAGTCAAAATCCACGGATCGAGATTAGTCAGCAGATCCCAGCCTTGCCACCCGGCACGAAATGGCCAGAAAAGTTGGACGCCGATCCCGCTGAGGAGGTCCAGCAAGATGTGGCTCGCCGCACCGACGACGCAAACGGACAACGCCAAGCCGAATGTAAACTCGCGCGGCATCGAGTTTGGATTCTCAGATTCTCGTTTCTGGCTGCGTCCCGTATTTAGCGTGAAGAAAGCCGCTGCGATTACGCATGCGACTAGCGCGGAGCCTAGGAAGGAATGCAGCAGCGTGCGATGAAATCGCAGGAAGACGGCTGCGCCGCCGAAGTAACTTACATAATCGAGGTCGGCCGCGACGCCGGAGACGAGAAGCATCGCGGTTCCGTATCGCGGCAAGCTTTTCTGGCCGGCGCGCGCGAGGGCGAGCGACGCAAGTCCATGTGTGACGGGATCCAAGCTCAGGTCCTTCCGAGGTAATTATGCTCGCAGTGCCGCTGGAGTGACGATAGACAACGCGTCGGGCACGATGCGAAAAATAAGAGGTAGCCGGCCGATGGGTTCGCCGTCCACTTGCGCGTACACCACGCTGGTTCCGACCGGTTCGCAGATAATTTCTTTGGCCTTCCACGAATCGATTCCGCGCATGTTGCGGAGTTTGCCCAGCCACAGCGCCGGCAGGCAAGCAAGATAACGAAAGCGGCTGCAAGTGGAATTCGTGACCATCTCGAAATTATCTTCGAACAAATTAGCGCCGGTGGTGATCTTGAACGGGCCGCCGTAATTCACCGTTCTGCCGACGACGATGATGGACGCGCGCCGCGTTTGCCCATCGCAATGAATATTCATTTCAGGAAAGCCGTAGCTGACTAATTGGCGAAATCCTTCGACCCAGTAAGCTACCACTCCCGCGCGTTTTTTCAGCCCTTCATCAACGCCATTGACGATCGCGCCGTCAGGCCCCGCGCCGCCGACCGAGAGAAAATAGCGCCCTTCGTGAGGAATATTGGCAGAATGATTTCCGTTGCTGGGTATTGCTACGCCGATAGCGATTCGCCGCACTACACCGTCCGCGATCAGACGAGCCGCGTGCGGAATATCCCACGGAATGCCGAGTTCCTTGGCGAGGATATTCGCGGTTCCGGCCGGCAGCAATGCCAAAGGGACTTGGCTTCCCGCCAGGCCGTTGATAATTTCGTTGATGGTGCCGTCGCCGCCGCAGGCGATGATCATTCCGCGGCGCTGCTCCACAGCGTGCCGCGCGAGCTCTTTGGCGTGGCCGGGTCCGCTGGTTGGCGCGAGCTCGGTCTCAATTCCGGCTTCTTTCAGAATGCGAACGCCCTGCTCGATTTCAAGGAACCGGCGACGGCGGCGGCGCCCGCTTGTCGGGTTATAGATCAGCAACGCGTCTTTGATGCCGTGGGCCATAGGGTTCGTCCAATTCAGTAAGGCGAGTGCGCATTGTATAATACTAAGCGGCTTAAGCCGATTGCATCCGTTCGGGGTTTCTATGTCCAAGAGTAGTGACATCGCTAAAGAGATCGAGCGTCTGCGCGAAAAACTTCGCCATCATGAATATCTTTACCACGTGGCGGACGACCCGGAAATTTCCGACGCTGCCTACGACCGGATGATGAACCAGCTCAAACAGCTTGAGGCCGAAAATCCCAAGCTGGTGACGCCGGACTCGCCGACCCAACGAATCGGTGGTGCGCCGCGCGAGGGCTTTCAGACCGTCCAGCACAGAACGCCGATGGTCAGTTTGGACAACGCATTCTCGTTCGAGGAATTGGCGAACTTCGACCGTCGGGTGCGGCAAGCTACCGGCCGCGAAAAAATCGAATATACGACCGAGCATAAGTTTGACGGGCTGAGTATGTCGTTGTTGTACGAGAACGGATCGCTGGTGGCGGGAGTGACGCGGGGCGACGGCAGAACCGGTGAAGACGTGACGCCGAACGTGCGAACCATTCGATCGATTCCTTTGACTTTGGATCCCGCACGGCTCAAGAAGTCGGGTCTGACGGGCACTTTCGAGGTGCGCGGCGAAGGCATCATGACTCGCAAGGCTTTCGAGAGGCTGAACGAACAGCAAGATGCCATTGGCGGCAAACGATACGCGAATGCTCGAAACGCGGCGGCGGGCGCGGTGCGCGTGCTGGACCCGAGTATTACGGCATCTCGCCGGCTGGACTTCTTCGCATATTACTTGCTGGTGGACGGGCGCGCACCCAAGAAGCGGCATTCGGAAGTACTGGAGGCGCTCTCCGAGTTGCGCTTCAAAGTCAGCGAGGACTGGGAAGTTTGCGAGTCCATCGAAGCCGTCGAGAAATATGTGAACAAATGGGAGTCGAAACGCGAAAAGCTTCCATTCGAGATCGACGGAATTGTGGTCAAGGTAAACGAAATTGCTTTGCAGAATGAAGTCGGCTTCACGAGCAAGGCTCCGCGGTGGGCGATCGCTTACAAATATCCCGCGCATCAGGAGACGACGGTTGTCAAGGAAATAGCGGTGAGCGTGGGGAGAACGGGCGTGCTGACGCCCTACGCAATTTTTGAGCCGGTGC
>Ga0181525_10000148_pt1 | contig 64337 bp, 51 predicted proteins | sample PEATcosm2014_Bin_48_FD_121100 | JGI IMG/M metagenome (GOLD analysis project Ga0181525, IMG submission 121100) | Peatland microbial communities from MTU Mesocosm Facility, Houghton, MI, USA - PEATcosm2014_Bin06_10_metaG | ecosystem: Environmental > Terrestrial > Soil > Wetlands > Peat | place...
GCCACTATCCGTTTTAAGAATAATGTTCTGCGGCTTGCAACAAAGCGAAAATCTTGACGGGTGGGAACCAATGTCAGGATTTCCGCTCACGAAAAAATCAGTTGCGAAGCGCAGCCCATGCCGATCATCCGGTCGTAAATTAAATCCAGGGTCATACGAATCGGCGTGAGCACGCTGCGCTGTTGACGAATCAGCTCGTGTCGCGCGGCGAAAGGGATCGGGTGGGTGAATCCTTCCAGCGCCGCGGAATCGCCGTGGTGCACCAACTCTGCCACCGCTTCGCGCAATGATACCAGGGTCGCCCCGTCTCTACCCGAAGTTTGTGGTTCGGATCCCTGACCCGCCATTTGCCTTCGCGAATTCAGGCAGGCGCCTTGGTTCTTGTCGAGGCCGATTATCGAAATAGCGTGCGCCTATCGCCCAATTAATGTATCCTGCGCCGTTTCCATGCCATAGTGCAGGAGAGCTTCGGTGTCTCGCCCCACTACTCACAAATCCGTCAAACGCACGAATCGCCCCGCCCCATCGACGACTCCCGCAGTTTCCGCCGCCGCGCCGCCCACTCCCTCGGCGCAAATTGATGCGCTCACCGGCGATCCCGATTTCATGACGTCGCTCGCTCGCGGCCTCGCCGTGATCCAGGCCTTCTCCCAGAAAAAACGCCAGCTTACCATCTCGCAAGTCAGCAACAAAACCGGCTTTTCGCGCGCCGCCGTCCGCCGCTGCCTTTACACTCTCGCCAAGCTCGGTTTCGCCGGCTCCGACGACAATCGCCATTTTTTTCTGCAGCCGCGCGTTTTAGCGCTGGGCCATTCCTATATTTCTTCCATGCCGCTCGCCACCGCCGCGCATCCCATCCTCGAACGCTTCAGCCGCATCATGCACGAGTCCTGCTCCATCGCCACTCTCGATGGCCTCGATGTCGTTTACGTCGCGCGCGCCAACGTCACGCGCATCATGGCCATTGACCTCGGCGTCGGCAGCCGCTTGCCGGCCTTCTGCACGTCCATGGGCCGTGTGCTCCTTGCGAATCTGCCGCCCGAGGAGCTGGAATCCTTTCTCGCGCGCATCGAATTTACGCGTTATACCGACCGCACCATCGTCACTGCCGATAAACTCCGCCCGATTCTGCGCACCGTTCTGCGCAACGGCTACGCCATCGTGGATCAGGAACTCGAACTCGGCCTCCGCTCCATGGCCGTGCCCATTCAAAGTCCCAGCGGTCAGGTAGTCGCCGCGGTCAACGTCGGCGCCCATGCGCAGCGCGTTTCCAATCAGGAGATGCTCAACAAATTCCTGCCCCACCTGCGCGCCGCAGCACAGGAACTTTGCATGTTGTTGCGGTGATGAACGCAACAATGATCGAGCCGATGCTTGCACCGGGCAAAAAATGAGCATGGACGCCATAGACTATTCGCGGCGCTACGAAAACACCCTCGTAGCCATTCTGTTCTTTTCCTGGGGCACGGTCTTCCTCGACCGCATGTCGCTGCTCTACCTCTCTCCCTACATCCGTCCTGAATTCCATATCACGCACGAGCAAGTCGCGATGTTGGCCTCCATCCTCGCCATGACCTGGGCCGTTTCCACCTTATTTTTCGGCGCACTCTCCGATCGCTTCGGCCGCCGCAAAATCCTCATTCCTGCGGTCTTCGCTTTTTCGCTTTTGTCCTGGCTCTCCGGCGTGGCGCACACTTTTCACCAGCTTCTTCTCGTGCGCGCGCTGATGGGCATCGCCGAAGGCCCCTGCTGGTCCATCATGACCGCGTTAATCGAAGAATCTTCCACGCCCAGCCGCCGCGGACGCAACATCGGTATCGTCGTCAGCGCCGGCGCACTGGTCGGTCTCGCCGTTGCGCCAATCCTCACGACCCAGGTGGCTGCGCGCTTCGGCTGGCGCTGGGCCTTTTTCGTGTGCGGCGTGCCGGGAATTTTGATGGGCCTGCTGATGTGGAAATTCGTGAAGGAGCCACCGAAAAAAACTGGCGCGGACGGCGAGCGCCTCCACCAACCCCGAATCCGCGATTACTTCAGCATCCTGCGCTATCGCAACGTGTGGCTCTGCTGCATCGGCGCTGCAGGTTTCATCTCCTGGCTATTTTTGTCGAACGTCTTCGCGCCGCTCTACATCACCGAAGTCGCGCATCAGGCACCCACCACCGCCGGATTTCTGCTGGGCGCGACGGGCCTCGGCAGCTTCATCCTCGGCTTTATGCTTCCCGCGCTGTCCGATCGCCTGGGACGCAAGCCCGTCCTGCTCGCCATGGCCGCGATGTCCACTCTGGTCCCGCTTGTGCTCTTGATCCAACCGCTGTACGCCTATCCGTGGATTCTGGCGGCGATTTTATTTCTCACCAACGCGGGGCAGGGCATGCCCACTCTAACCATGGTGTTGATTCCCACCGAAAGTGTCCCGCCGCAATTCGCTGCCACGTCCATCGGTCTTGCCACGCTCGTCGGCGAAGTTTTCGGCGCGACGATCGCACCCACTCTGGGTGGCGCGCTGGCAGAAAAACACGGACTCGGAATCACCCTGCTGATGTCCGCAGGTGGTGCAGGGCTTTTATTCCTGGTGGCGTTGTTCCTGAAAGAGACCGCCAACGTTAGACACGGCACCGCGCATTCGCAACCCGTCTCCGAACCGCTCCACTAAAGCGCTGCAAAAAATGCAATCGATGGATTGTTTCGACCAGCAAGCCGATGTGACGCCGGTTCGCGCAGCCCTCGTTGACGGCGACCGTCCTTACTCGTACGCCGAACCAGGCAGAGCCAGCCCATCACCCGCGCCGTCCGCTTGCGATTTGCCGGCGCTACGGTTTAGACCCGCGCGCACGTCCATCGCCATGCGCACTCTCCTTCAAGCTCTCATTGGCCCGAAAAATCACGTAAGCGCGAATCGCAGCCGCATCGCCGCGCGAAATCTCTTTCGCAAAAGAAACCATCCCATTCTCACGCAAGAGTCCACCCAGCACGACGCTAAACCACTGATCATTCGTCAAAGTGTTTGAATAACGTAGGTCCGGCAAAACCCCTCCACTCACCGCCACATCTCCATGACAATTTCCACAGAATCTCTGATACAGCGCCTCGCCCCGACGCACCGTCCTCGCATCAGCCACCGCCGCCGGGGGATGCAAGACTTCCGGTTCCATCTCCGGCAACCCCGGCAAAACCGTCTTCCCACCCAGCTTGAACGCCAACATGCGCGACACATTTCGCACGCGCCCCGATTTCAAAGCCAGTTCGCCGGCAGCCAAAGGAAAAACTCCGCCCCATCCCGCCAAAATCGCGACATACTGCTCGCCATTCACCATGTAAGTGATCGGCCCCGCGATCGCGCCCGTCTGTATCGCGTAAGACCACTCCTTCGCGCCCGTATCCGCGCGATACGCTTCGAAATTTCCTTTCGCCGTCCCCTCGAACACCAGATTGCCCGCCGTCGCGACTACTCCGCCATTCCATGCTTCCGGACGATCCACGTCCCACGCCTGTTTCTGCTGAATCGGGTCCCAGGCCACCAGCCGCCCGCGCACGCTGGCCATGATTGCCTTTTTGGTCTGTGGATTCTGCGGCATCCCTGCGGCGGCGAAGTCCGTTCCCGTATCGAATGCAAAATTCTTAGCGTGAAAATCGGTGTCCGACTTATACCCGAATCCCGCATCCTGAATCGGAATGTAAACCAATCCGGTCACGGGGCTGTACGACATCGGCTGCCAGCTATGCGCGCCCAAGGGCCCGGGAATTATCACTTCCGGATTGCGTCCCGGATAACGCGCCACGGTCGTCTCGATCGGGCGCCCGGTTTTCATATCCACTCCGCTGGCCCAGGTGATATGCGTATAGGGCGCGGCAGAAATCAGCGCTCCCGACGCGCGGTCCAGTACATAAAAAATTCCGTTCTTGGGCGCGTGCAACAAGACTTTCCGCGGCTTTTCTTCGATCGTCAGATCCGCCAAAATCATTTGCCCGTCGGAATCGTAATCCCACGCCTCGTCCGGATTTTCCTGGTAGTGCCACACGTATTCGCCGGTCTCTGGCCGCAGCGCCACAATCGAGCACGTGAATAAATTATCGCCGCCGCGCGGGCTGCGAATGCGCGGATTCCACGGCCCGCCATTGCCCACTCCAATAAAAAGCAGATCCAGCTCCGGATCGTACACAATCGAATCCCACACGGTTCCGCCGCCTCCGTATTTCCACCACTCTCCGGTCCAGGTATTCGCCGCCTTCGCCAGGATCGGATTCTCGAATGGTTTCGTGGGATCCCCCGGCACCGTGTAAAATCGCCACGCCATCTCGCCCGTTTCCGCGTCGTACGCCGAAACGTACCCGCGCACGCCCAACTCCGCGCCGCCGTTCCCGATGATCACTTTGCCTTTTACCACGCGCGGCGCCCCCGTAATCGTGTAGCGAAACTTACGGTCAATCGTGAGCATCTGCCACACCCGCCTTCCCGTCGTCGCATCCAACGCTATGAGCCGTCCATCGAGCGTTCCGAAAAATACTTTGCCGCCCCACACGGCCACGCCACGATTCACCACGTCGCAACAAGCATTCACGGCCCACTCCGGATTCACTTTCGGGTCGTAAGACCACACGGGCGCGCCCGTCGCCGCGTTCAACGCGAAAACTTTGCTCCACGCCGTCGTGAAATACATCACCCCGTCCACCACGATCGGTGTCGCCTCCTGTCCGCGCCGCGTGTCCAGGTCGTAAAACCACGTTAATCCCAGCTGGCCGACGTTCTGATCGTTCACTAATTTCAATGGGCTGAAGCGCTGCTCGTTGTAAGTCCTCCCATGTACCAGCCAATTTCCCGGCTCGCGGTCCGCGCGCAGCACACGCGCTTCATTCACCCCCTGCCCAGCGCTCGCCGCGCCAGAAATTTCATCCTGCCCGCTGCGTGAAACACTTCCGCCGCAGCCGGCGCTGCAAATCGCCGCCACGCTCAGCGCCATCGCCAGCGCAGCGAAAGCCCCCGCCCGCAACGAATCCTTTTCAGTGTTCAAATTTGCTCCCGCACCCACATCATCGGCCCGCGCCCCGCTTCGATACTGCTTTGCGCCGTGCAAGTCAAGCCAGCATCCCGCGCCCTTGAGGGCGATATTCGCACAAGCGCTCGATTAAAGGCTTGACAAACCCACACCGTGGCGTTAAACGTTCTGCCCATAAAGGGTGTGGATGCGGACTATCCAGCTCACAAATGGTGTCCGCTCAAGGGGGGAACCATGGGCGCACGTCCGGCGCTGCTCGCGGTCCTTGTTCTCGCACTTCTCGCTTGCTCCGGCCGCGCGTTCGCGCAAATCACCGTCGCGCAACTAAATGGCTCCGTACACGACGAGAGCGGCGGCACGGTAAAGAACGCCACCCTCACCCTGCGCGACACCGCCACCAACGCCGTCTATCGCACCACCTCCAACGATTCCGGCCTCTATGTAATTCCGAACCTACCGCCCGGCACCTACGAATTGACCGTCGCCTTCACCGGTTTCGCGACCACCGTTGATAAAGGCATCGTCCTTACCGTCGGCCAGACCGCCACCGTGGACTTCAATTTGAAAGTGGCGACACAAAGCGAACAGGTCGTAGTGACCACCGAAGTTCCGCCCATCGAGCCGACCAAAACAGAAATCAGTCAGGTGATTGACACCCAACAGATTCAAGACCTGCCCATCAGCGGACGCCAATTCACCGATTTCGCTCTCCTCACTGCCGGCGTCGCCACGGGTCGCAGCAGCTTGCAGTCCACCATCACCGAATTTGAAACCACTCGCATCTCCTTCGCTGGCATGCGCGACTTCAGCAACATGATCACGGTGGACGGCGCGGACAACGTCAACACCGCCACCGGTTCGCAGCGCTCCACTCCGCCGCAGGAATCGGTACAGGAATTTCGCGTAGTCAACAACGCCTTCGGCGCCGAGTACGGACGCGCCCTTGGCGGCATCGTCAACATTGTCACCAAATCCGGCAGTAACGACCTTCACGGTTCGATCTACGACTACCTGCAGAACAATGCCACCGACGCGCGCTCTCTCCTCCAGCCCGCGCCCGATCAATACGTGCTGCGCCAAAATCAGTACGGCGCCGCGCTAGGCGGCCCAATCAAAAGGGACAAGATTTTCTTCTTCACCAATTACGAAGGCCAGCGCCGCGCCGAATCGCCCACCTACCCCGGAGTGCTCTATCAAAATATAGGCCTGGTAGACGACGCGAAGGCAGCCCTGGGAATCGCCCCGGAAGGTTGCACCATGGCCATAGCGAGTTGCACCCTGTCGCCTCTGCAATATCTAAATTCTGTTTTGAAGACGAAAAACAACGACTACGGCATCGCCAAACTCGACTACCAGCTGAACGCCAATAATCACCTGTCTCTCCGTTACAACGTCGAAGACGGCCGCGACTTGAATGAGCTCGTCGGCAGCACACTGGACGGCGGCGGCATCGGCGCACCCAGCAGCGGACACAATCTCTTCCTGCGCGATCAATCCCTGGTCGGCGATCTGGCCACCACCCTCAAACCTGACCTGGTAAACACATTTCTCGCTCAATACGGCCGCCGTCACTACAATTTCCCCGGCGTTACCGGCCAGCCGAACCTGGACATCCCCAATACGCTCCTGTTCGGCCATAACTTCGGCGTGCTCGACGCCATCTATGAGAGCCGTTTCCAAATCACCGATTCCCTGGCTTGGGTCAAGGGCAATCACGTTGCAAAGTTCGGCGTGGATGTGAACTACATCAACAATTTCGTCATCTGGCCGGGATTCACTCCCATGCGCATCGTCATGCCCGGCCTGAATTGCCTCGTGGATTTTGCCAACTTTGTCGATCCCACTGCGGGAATTGCTTCCAATCCCGCCGATGGTCCCTGCCCGACTGCCACAGCTCCGTACTTCCCCACGCAGCCCGGCGCTCCCTTCGGTCCCAACAATAACGATCAGCCCTTGAACGGCGTCCCGATTGTCTTCTGGGGCGCTCCCGTGGGCACTGTACAACCCGCTGCAAACGGCCAACTTCCAACTCCGCCGCCGATTCCCACGAATTGGCAGAACGCTTATTTGCCCACCGAAACCGTGAATTTTTCCGAAACTCTGGATCACTCCTACTACGGTTTCTACGCCCAGGATCAGTGGCGCATCAGACCCACGCTGACGATCAACTACGGTTTGCGCTACGACTTCGAAACAGGACTCTCTAAGCAGATCAATCCGCACTACAACGGCGTCCAGCCGCGCATCGGCCTGGCTTGGTCGCCCAACAATAAGACCGTGGTCCGCGCCGGCTTCGGCCTCTTCGACGACCGCTATAATTTGTCCTTCCTGTTCATCACCCAGCCGCAGCGCCCCGTAATTATTCCGGGTGAGACCTTGCCCGGAATTCGCCAGGGTGCCAATACCGCCACATGGGTTTTGAACCAATTGACGCCGCAACCGCCGTCAGCGGGTCAACCATTGCCGGCAGCCGCCGCCGCTACCCTCGTGACCACCGGCCAAGTACCAGCTCAGTACATCACTGGTCCGTGCCCGCCTTCCTGCACCGCAGGCGCCGGCATGGTCCAACACGACAGCAAGATCCCTTACTCCGAACAAGCCAACCTGGAAATTGACCGCGAACTAGTGAGAGGTCTTACGGTCAGTGCCGGCTATCTCTGGGTCTCCGCCCACCATCTGGTGCGTGCTGAAAACCTCAACGTCTGCCCGCCGTTCGGTGCGCCAGCGGGCACCACGGTTCCCAGCGTCACTCCCGGCACCCCTGCTTGTCCGCCGGCAGAAGCGCCGCCCCCCGCGTGGCCCACCGGAAAAGCCTTCTTCTACAATCCCTTCAATCCCGGAGGCTCGCCCGCTTTCGGCAATGCGGGCCTGCTCTACTACACGGACAACACCGGCAATTCCAACTACAACGGGCTGACCTTGCAGCTGAACTATAGATTCAACAAAATTTTCACGCTGAACGCCAACTACACCTGGTCGCACACGTTCGACGATGGCACGTTCACAACCTTCGTCAGCACGCCCCAGGACCTCTACGATCGCCCACTGGAATACGCCAATTCCAACCAGGACGTTCGCCAGCGCTTCATCACCAACTTCAGTATCGAAGGCCCCAAGGACAGTTTCCTGCGCAATTTCACCTTCAGCAATATCGTCACGCTGCAGACTCCGCGACCCTTCACGCTATTCGTCGGCTTTGACGCCAATGGCGACACCAACCCCGTGACCGACCGCGTCGGCCTTTCGCCGCGCAATAGCTACTACGGCGACGACCTCTATTCTTGGGATCTGCGCGTCTCCCGCTACTTCCAATTTAGAGAACGCTACAGGCTTGATCTGATGGTGGATGCATTCAACGTCCTGAATCGCGCCAACGTCGACGAGGTCACCTCCGTCTACGGCGCGGCTGTCTTCTGCGGTCCGGTCCCGGGCCGCTACAACGACGCCGCCACGCGCGCGACCCAGGCCGCCGCAATCGCCTTCGACACAGGATCCGGTCCACCGACCTGCCCTCTCACGACCTTGGGGCCTGTCCCAGCGCCTCCAGTGCCCAGCGCCAGCTTCGGCAGCCCCAGAACCATGCTAAATCCGCGCCAGTTCCAATTCGCGGCCAAGTTCTCGTTCTGATCGCGGATCTCGAAAGCAACGGATCGAGAGCCTTTGTCGGTCGTGGCTGAAGCCACAATCTGGTCCCTTTTAAGGCCCGCGCGGCTCTAACCGGCGAGGCCGTGAATTTTGAGCTGGTGCAAGAGTGTCGCGTGTCGTCCCGAACGGAACCCCACCGTCCCGCGCGAGTATCGGAATCACCTTGCCTCCCGCGGCGTTTCAACCCGGTGCCGCACTCAGCGCGGATAATCTCACGCAATCGCTTCATAATATAATACTGGGGTTGCGGCCCGTGCTCGTCACAACGGTGGGCGATGTCCCGGCATCCACGGACATCAAGCTTCTGGCAAACGTAGGCGACGCGATCCGCCGCCAAGTACTCGAAATTCGTAGCCTGGTTTTTATGATTTTGTACCAAATGAAATGACCACCAAGCCTCAACTAAACGATCGCGTCCGCCCCGTCCGCCTGCGCAGCTCCGGTGCAACTCTGCACCAGCTCCCGGATGGAGCGATGCTGGTTCGCTCCGACGAACCCCTCGGCCCATACCCTCGAGTCCTAACCGATCGCCTCATCCACTGGGCAAAAATCTCGCCGCACAAAGTCTGCGTAGCCAAAAGGGAAGCGGACGGCGAATGGCGCAAGCTCACCTACGCCCAGGTTCTGCAAGCCGTAAACGCCATTGGCCAAGCCCTCCTCGATCGCGGCCTCTCCGAAAACTGCCCCGTCGCCATCCTCTCTGAAAACGATCTCGAACATTTCCTTCTCATGCTCGCCGGCCAGCATGTGGGCATCCCCACAGCCCATATTTCCCCGGTCTATTCCCTCGTTTCGCGCGACTTCGGAAAACTGCTCCACACCCTAGGCCTCCTCACGCCCGGCCTTGTCTTCGTCTCAAATGGCGAACGCTACGCTCGTGCCCTGGAAAAAGTAGTTCCGCCCACCACAGAAATCGTGGTTACCACCGCACCCCTGTCAGACAGAAAGACAACGCCGTTCGCCGAACTCATGACCACGAAGCCAACTTCCGCTGTGGAATCCGCCCACACGAAAATCCAGCCTGACGCCGTCGCAAAAATCCTCTTCACCTCCGGTTCCACTGGCATGCCCAAAGGCGTCATCAACACCCACCGCATGATCTGCTGCAACCAGCAAATGATCGCCCAGGTTTTCTGTTTCTTGCAGGACGAGCCGCCCGTTCTCCTTGACTGGCTTCCCTGGAACCACACCTTCGGCGGAAATCACAATACTGGCATCGCTCTTTACAACGGCGGCAGCTTCTATATAGATGACGGCAAGCCCGGCCCCTCGCTCATCGAAGAAACCATCCGCAACCTGCGCGAAATTTCCCCCACCGTCTATTTCAATGTCCCCAAAGGCTACGAAGACTTGTTGCCGGCACTCCGCTCCGATGCACAGATGCGCGAGAATTTCTTCCGCCACTTGCGCCTGCTCTTCTATGCCGGCGCAGGCCTGTCGCAACCGGTCTGGGACGCCTATCGCGATCTCGCCCTGCAAACCTGCGGCGAGCGCATCATCATGGTTACCGGCCTCGGCTCCACGGAAACCGCCCCCATGGCGATTCAAACCACGTGGGAAACGGATCAGGCAGGTGTGATCGGCATTCCGATTCCCGGCGTCGAAGCCAAGCTCGTTCCCCGCGGCGCGAAACTCGAAGCGCGCGTGCGCGGACCGAACATCACGCCGGGCTACTGGCGCCAGCCGGAATTAACCGCGGAGGCTTTCGACGCGGATGGCTTCTACAATTTCGGCGACGCACTAAAGTTTGTCGATCCCGCAGACGTCAACAAAGGTTTCCTCTTCGACGGTCGCTTCTCGGAGGATTTCAAACTAGCCAGCGGCACATGGGCCAGCGTCGGTCCGCTGCGTTCCCGCATCCTGAGCCACTTCGCGCCATTCGTGCGCGACGTAGTCATCGCCGGCCACGACCGCGACGACGTCGGCATGTTAATTTTCGCCGATGCCGACGCTTGCCGCGCTCTTTGCCCTCAGCTGAGCCGCGACGCAACCGCTCCAGAGATTTTCTCAAATGACCAAGTTCGCGGGCGCTTCCAAGGCCTGCTCGAATCCGCCGCCGCAAATTCCACCGGAAGCTCGAATCGCGTCACCCGCGCCATCATTATGGAAGAGCCTCCATCGCTAGACGACGGAGAAATCACAGACAAAGGCTCGCTAAATCAACGCGCCGTTCTCGATCGTCGCGCCCAAATCGTAGAAGAACTTTACGCGCCGCAATCATCCTCGCGCATTCTGCGCGTCAAGAGCATCAAGGAGAATTGACTCCTGCCGTTCATGAACACCACCGGCGGTTTTTTCATCGCCTACGACGGCATCAATCTCCTCGACGGCGTCCGCACTCCCTTCGTTGACAGAAACTCCGCGCTAGGCCGTGCCCCCCACAGATCTCGGCATCTAACTACCCGGGCCTCCCTGAGCGAATAGAAAATCTCAGCTAGGGAATCTGAGCCGAGACACCATCACGCTTCTTCGCGAACAAAGACCCGTCAGATTCCTGTGCACACTTGTGCACCACTGCGAATCCTCCCTGGCCCAACTGTCCGAAGTCTTTGAAGTCGGCCATCTTGGCCGGCCGATCCAATCGAAGGTTACGTAGAAGTTGCGCGGAAAAAACCTGGGTCTCTAGCTCACTCGAAACAAACAAGAAAAAATGGTGGAGGCGGGGGGAGTTGAACCCCCGTCCGAGAAACCTTGCAACACGAAGCCTACATGCTTATCCCGTTCCGTTGGTTTCGCTGCTAGCGCTCAGAACAGGCAAGACGCGCCAGTAACTAGTCCGATGATCTCGCCGCCGCATTGCGGACCGAAACGCGACAGCCAGCCTACTGTGTGACGCCCCGACCCACGCGCGTAGGTAACGCCTGGGGGAGCGCGTAGCCTAATTTAAGTTAGGCTGCGAGTGCCAACTGTGAGTTGCCAGTTGTGTTGTTCCACCATGTTTCGGGGAGGTGGGTCCCGGCATGCCTTCGAGCCGCTGCAGTTTCCGTCGAAACCGTTGCGCCCCCGTAGGACCCCACTAGAATATCACTTCAGCGAATACCGCGCCAAATCGCCGCGCCCACCATGCGACCTAACGCGTCAACGCGATCACCATTGCGGCGTGCTGCGGAAATTGGGTAATCAAGTCCTGCCGCTGGCCGGTTTCGTAGTCCGCATACTCAAACCCGGGCGCCATCGTCGTCCCCAGCAGCGCATATTTCCCTCCCGGGCGAACTCGTGAACCCTGCCACACTCCTCCCGGCACGATGTGCTGCAAACGCATCCCTCCGGCGATGTCCTGCCCCTGCACGATCACTTCGCCGGTTCCATCTGGTTTCAACTGCAGCATCTCCACCGCATCGCCCATATAAAAATGAAACATCTCGTCGCCGCGCACCCGGTGCATCGCCGAAAAAGTATCGGGCGTCAGCAAATAATAAATCGCAGTCGAAATCGCCCGGTCTCCGGGATAGCCCGGCAACAAGCTCTGCGGAATCACTTGCGCGCCGCGATACGTCTCCGAAAAGTATCCGCCTTCGATCGGATGCGGCCGCATCTGCAACAACTCTCGAATCTGTTCCGCCGTCAGCATCTCTCGTTTCCCCCACTCGATCGGCAATTAATTTTGCAAGAACCAATGCCGCGTCGCTGTACTGACAGGCATGGAAATACATCTTACGCCCGAAACGGAACAGCCTTAGACACGCTAGTCCCGTGGAATGATCACTTGTCGAATACAGTTGTAGCGCGGCTATCAGCAGCGGGGAACTCCAGCCCAGAAGCTTTCGATTAGTTGCGTTCTGTGTTATCGGAATTACAGCCGAGACCAAACCACATCATTAGTCTCTGACGCAAACCGGTCTGCCGTCGTGGTCCGTGGAAGCGTGCTGTCCTGCTGGACATGACGGAGCCTCGCCTGGCCGGGCTGCATCTCGGTCGCGGTCTCTGTCACGGTCTTTGTCCCGGTCGCGGTCTCTGTCTTGTCCCGACGGTCCTGGATCTCCCGCGGGACCCTGAGGTCCAGCCGGACCAGCCGCTGGAGTCGTAGAACAGCCACCGATCAGCAGCACCAGCGACAACGTGCCCGTAAATAGCGATTTCTTCATTCCGATTCTCCTTATGCCGTCGCCCGGGGCACAATGTTGCCACCGCAAACAACAGCTCACGCTTAGCATCGTATCCAGAGCGCGAAGACTGGCGCTGTCCCAATTCGCACAGTATTCAAACAGGCTGGAACGGCACCAGCCCCTCACCTCGCCGCTGCATGGCAGGAACGCGCTTCCGTAATGTCCGTTGACACCCCTCGTCACCGTTTCCATAATCCAAAAGAGGCGGATATTCCTTTGACTCCAAGGAAAACATCGCTCGAGCAGGCCCTGGAAGAGGCGGTTTCGCGCGCCTTGCGCGATAACCTCGCGCCGCTGCAGCGCACCGCGGACGAACTTCAGCACGCCTATTCTGATCTGGTCGCCGCCTGCGCTTCCAGCCGACCCAGCAACGCCTTGCCGGCGTTGCTGCGCGCGCAAACTGCCGCCGCCGCTCTGGCTGCGGGACTTTCCGTGCTTTCGAACTTCGTTGCGGTAGCTCTCAATCCTCCGCGCGAACAGCAATCTTCCGAAGACCGCGAACCTGCCGAAGCGTCGTCATCCGTCGCGGTAGCGGAACCGGCGGAAGCGTCCGAGGACGTTGCAGAGGAAGCAGCTGTTCACGAATCGGCGCGCGAAACCGTGGAAGTCGAAGAAACCACGCCTCCAGCCGCCGTTCAGCAGCCAACCGAAGCCGAACTCGAATGGGTCGAAGAGCCAGAAGAAGTGCTAAACGCAGCGGCCGAAACGGCTGCCGCCCCTCCGGCTGCACCACCCCCGGAACCGGAGGTCGTCGAAGAAGTCTTCGAACTCGCCAATCTTCCCCGCGAAGAGCAGGAACTGCACCGCCGCGCCAACCGCGTGGCCAAAGTAGCCATGCAGGACATCAAGCTGTTGCAGCCCAAGGAAGTGAAACTCGGCCGCGAACACAAGGACATCTGCGTGCGGCTGCGCGTGGATATCGATAAAGCACGCAAGGAATACGATCGCCGCTTTCGCGCGATTCAGGATCATCCGGTGGATTATTTTTACGATTGGATGGTGGAAATTCTCGCGGATGGCGATGCCAAAGCCCTCGGCGAATATCCGTATCCCTCGCCCGTTCTGCGGCATTAGAATAAATCTGTATGAAATTCCTCGGCCCCGCAATGCGCGCAGTCGCGTTTCTATCAGTGTTTTCGGTCGCAGTATGCTCGTCGCCCGTTGCCTTAGCGCAGCACGCTTCGCAAGGTCAGATCCATCCGCCGGCCACCACGCACGCGAAGAAGCCCGCCGCTTCCTCTGATTCCGTACCCGCGCCCTCCGCAGCCGCCACCAAACAGCTCGAGCAATGGACGCGCGCCCTGAAACAGAAAAATCCCGCTGCCGCCTATGCGAAGCTTGGCGCCTTCGCGCTGCAGAAATCTTCGGGCGTGTTGGGCGATCGCGCCGCGTTGGCGTTGGGATATTACGATTATGGTAAAGCGCACTATCCGCAGTCTACAAATTGGCTGAAGATCGCGCAAAACGATCCGCTGCTGCGCGATTACGCTCTTTACTGGAGTTCGCAAGCCAATCTCGCGCTGAATCACAATGCGGAGGCTCTCGCGCAGCTGCAGGAATATCGCAAGGATTATCCCGACTCCGTGATCACCGACCAGGTCCTGCAATCTCTTGGCATCGCCGCGCTCGCGGTCAACCAGCCCGCGCAAATTTTCGCCGCTCTCGACTCCTACCCGTCAACCGCCGATAAGCCCGCGCTGCTCTTTCTGCGCGCCGAAGCCCGCGAACAATCCGCGCAACCTCTCCCGGCTGCCGCGGACTATCAGCGAGTTTATTTGCACTTTCCCCTGAGCGATCAGGCCCGCGAAGCTGGCGAGAAACTTTCCTTCCTGCACAGTTCCCTTGGTGGCGAGCTGGCCGCGATTCCCATCGAACAGCAGCTCGAGCACGCCAATACGATTTTCTCAGCCCATCAGTGGAGCGATGCCCGCAACGAGTACGCGCGCCTGCTGCCGCAGGTGACGGGCGCGGACCGTGAACGCGCGGAAATTCGCATACTCGAATGTGGCGTCGCTCAGGGCGCGAGCACTTCGGAGCTTTCCGCACGCAAAATTGCCGACCCCGACGTGGACGCCGAACGCTATTACACCATCGCAAATTACTATCGTGACCGCCCCTCCGAAACGCAAATGATCGCCGCGGTGGAATCAGCCGTGGCGCGCGCTCCAGACAGTCGCTGGTCCGAATCCGCGCTCTTCCTGGCAGGAAATTATTATTGGGTGCAACTGGATCGCGACCGCGCTGCGTCCTTTTATCAGCGCCTTTACGCCAATTTCCCGACGGCTGCCGATGCGCTTCCGGCTCAGTGGCGCGTCACCTGGGCAGCCGTTCTCAAACGCCAGCCCAACGCAACCGCGGACCTTGCCGAACACCTGCGCCACTTTCCCGGCTCGCAATTCTCGCCGGACGCGGTCTATTGGCTCGGCCGTTTGTCCGAGGAAGCAGGGAACTCCGCGCTGGCGCGCACCTACTACGCGAAATTGCTGGAGCGTTTCCCGCAGAATTATTTTGCGGTCATTGGGGCCAAGCGCCTGCGCGCGCTCGGGCCTGGTACGGGATCCGATACGGATATCCTCGCGACGATTCCGCCCGTGCCTCCAGTGCTGCCACTCGGCAATTCCATTCCGGCGGCCGCCGCGAGCCGCCAATTGCGCGCCGACGCGCTTCGTTCGATCGGCTTCGACGCTTCCGCGGAACTCGAACTGCGCGCAGCCTTCGCTGCAACCGGTGAACCCCGGCTCTTGCTCGAAGCCGCACAAGAAGCAGTAAGCGCCGGGCACATGGGCGCCGCGATCGCAACCGTGCGCCAGATGTATCCGCAGCTCGAATGGCGTCCGTTCGGCCAAGTGCCGCGCGAAGTCTGGCTCACTGCCTACGCCATGCCTTACGAGTCTTTCATCGTGGCGCGCTCCACCACGGCCGGTGTCGACCCTATGCTCACCGCCGGGTTAATCCGTCAGGAGTCGGCATACGATCCTGAAGCTCGCTCGCACGCCAACGCCTTCGGGCTGATGCAACTCTTGCCGAAAACGGCACAGCGCTTCGCAAAGCAAGCCAAGGTGCGCTATTCCACGCCGATGCTCTTTCAGCCGGATTACAATATTCATATCGGGACGATTTATTTTGCCGGCCTGCAACGCAGTTTCGGCAGCGTCGAATCCGCGTTGGCTGCCTACAATGCCGGAGAAGATCGCGTCGCCTTCTGGACCACCGGCCAGAGCTATCGCGAGCCGGCTGAATTTGTCGATTCCATCCCTTTCACCGAAACGCGCGAATACGTGGAAATCGTTACGCGCAACGCCGACATTTATCGTAAGTTATACGGGACGCAACCCGTGCGAGGCGCGACGAATGAATCCCGTAAAGCCGCAACCAGCCCCGGCCACTAGCCCGCAGCTTTCCTGGAAGGCCGCGCAGTTCACCGAATCCGTCATCCGCGAAATGACGCGCCTGGCTCTGCAACATAAAGCCGTGAACCTTTCCCAGGGTTTTCCCGATTTTCCCGCGCCCGCTCTGATCAAAAGCGCTGCGCAGGAAGCGATCGCCGCTGACATCAATCAATACGCCATCACCTGGGGCGCGAAATCCTTGCGCAACGCCATCGCTGAAAAATTCTCGCGCACGAATGTCGGCATGAGCATTGACCCGGAGCGCGAAATCACTGTTTGCTGCGGTTCCACCGAAGCCATGATTTCCTCCATGCTGGCCGTGATCAATCCTGGGGACGAAGTGGTGGTCTTCGAGCCCTTCTACGAAAATTATGGGCCGGACGCGATTCTCTCCGGCGCCGTGCCGCGCTTCGTCAAGCTCCATGCTCCTGATTGGGCGTTTGATCCGGCGGAACTCGCGGCCGCGTTCGGACCAAAGACCCGAGCCATCATTCTGAATACGCCAAACAATCCCACTGGCAAAGTCTTCACGCGCACCGAACTCGAATCGATCCGAGACCTCTGCGTCCGTTGGAATGCCTACGCCATCACCGACGAGATTTACGAGCACATGCTCTACGACGGCGCGCAACACATTTCCATGGTCACGCTGGAGGGCATGCGCGAGCGCACCATCACCATCAACGCGCTTTCGAAGACGTACAGCGTCACAGGCTGGCGTGTCGGCTGGGCGATTGCGTCGCCGGAAGTTAGCTCGGCCATCCGCAAAGTCCACGATTTTCTCACCGTCGGAGCCGCGGCTCCGTTGCAGGAAGCAGGCGCCGTCGCACTGCAATTTCCGCCGGAATATTACACGACGCTCGCGAGCGAATACGCGCAACGCCGCGAAAGGCTGCTCGGTATTCTCACTGGCGCCGGCTTCAAATGTTTCAAACCGCGCGGCGCGTATTACATCATGACCGACATTTCCGCGTTCGGATTCCCGGACGACGTCGCCTTCGCGAAATATCTGGTCACCGAAATCGGCGTCGCCGCCGTCCCCGGCTCCAGTTTCTACCGCGACCCCGCCGACGGCCGCACCCACCTCCGCTTCACCTTCTGCAAAACCGAAAAAACCTTCCAAGCCGCCGCCGAGCGCTTGACCAAACTGAAGAAGAGCGCATAGCGCCGCCTCTGTATCCAGCCGCAGCGATTGATCTCGTATGCGGCAGCTCGTTTTTTTTCCTCTGTGGCTCTGTGCCTCTGTGGCAGATTTGGTTTTTTTTGCCGACCCGAAAAAACACGCGCCCAGACCTGTGCTAGAATCCGCCAGTTCGCTCAGGAGGCCAACGCATGGCCGTGGAATTCGTCTTGATACCGCCGGGCACGCGTCTCACCGCGAACGGCGAAGGCCAGCCGTTGGATATCTCCTCCAGCCAGACCCGCACGTTCCTGTGCACCATGGAGATTACCGATCAGATGGAACAGGAATCCGTGGATATTTCCGTGTGGGGCTCTGCCGACGGCCAGGACTTCGGAAAAATGCCGCTGCTGAAAATGCCGCAGCGATTCTACCGCGGCGAGACGCGCCAGGTCCTGGACCTTTCGCTCAAACCAGAAATTCGTTTCATCCGCGCCAAGTACGATCTAACCCGCTGGGGCCGCGTCGCCCCGCATCCCATGTTCGTTCTCGGCTTCCGCGCGACTGAAATCCCCACATTTGTTGCGCAAACCGCCGCCCGCTGAGCGCGCGTGGCAACTTCTAGGTATTTAAGTCGAAGCTCTGCAGGTAAGCCGGCACCACCACTGGCCAATGAAAACGGCTGGCGATGCCGGCGCGCAATCCCTCCAGCCCACTTGGTTCGCCGTGCACCAGGAATGTCTGGCGCGGCGGAACGTTAAATCCCGAAAGCCAGCGCAACAGCTCGCTTCTGCCGGCGTGCGCGGAAAGTTGATCCAGCGTGACGACCTCGGCGCGCACCGGCACTTCCTGTCCGTGAATGCGCACATACTCCGCGCCGTCCTGCAGCGCGCGCCCCAGCGTCGCGGCCGCCTGATAACCCACCAGCAGCACCGCGCTGCGCGAATCGGGAAGCCTTTTCGACAGGTGGTGCAACACGCGCCCTCCCGTGGCCATGCCGCTGGCGGAAACGATGATGCAGGGCGAGGTCACGTCGTTGATTTTCTTGGAATCTTCCACGGCGCGCGTCATGTGCACGCCTTGCAGATTCAGCGGGTCGCGATCGCCTTGTTGTTCCAGCTTCGTGAAATCCAGATCGTGATCTTCGTGGTGCCGCGCGTAAATATCCGTCACGCTGATGGCCATCGGACTATCCACATACACAGGCAGCTTCGGAATCCGTCGCGCGTCGTCGAGCTCGCGCAGGTAATACATCAGCGTCTGCGTGCGCCCCACCGCAAAGGAGGGAATCACTACCACGCCGCCGCGCTTGGCCACGCGATTGATCACGTCCGCCAGTTCGTCCGGCACCGAGGCTGTGCCATGCTCGCGATCGCCATACGTCGATTCGCACAGCAGAAAATCCGCGCGCGTCGGCGGCTCCGGATCCTTCAGAATCGCCTGATCGTAGCGGCCAATATCTCCTGAGAAAACCACCAGCGTCTTCTTGCCGTTTTCGGTGATCGTCAATTCCAGCCATGTGGAACCCAGGATGTGGCCGGCATCGTGCGTGCGCACGGAAAATTCCGGGCTGATCGTGAACGCATCCTCGCGCGGTATTTCCTGGAATCGCGTGAGGGCCTCCTCCGCCTGCGTCACCGTGTACAGCGGCAGCGGCTCTTTGTGGCTGCTGTACTTTTTGCGCGCCGCGAATAGCGCGTCCTCTTCCTGTAGGTGCGCGGAATCCGGCAGCAGCAGATTGCACAGCTCGTGCGTCGCGGCGTCGGCATACACGGGCCCGCCGTATCCGGCGGCCACCAGGCGCGGCAGGTAGCCTGTGTGATCGATGTGCGCGTGCGTCAGAAGCATCCAATCAATCGTCGCCGGATCCACCGTGAGCGGATTCCAATTCCGCTGCCGCAGTTCTTTCGATCCCTGGAACAGGCCGCAATCCACCAGCAATTTTTTGCCGCCCGTTTCCAGCAGATACTTCGAGCCTGTCACCGTTCCCGCCGCGCCCAAAAATGTGATTTTCGCCATGGCCCGAGCATTCTAGACGCATCGCCGCCGCGATGCCATGTCGTTTGTCGGCTCCGCGATTTGCGAATATTGCTTTCGCGTTTTCAGCTTGACCGGCTGGTCTTCCGCACGTAGTCTCGCCAGTTCACGATCGGCGTACAGCGCCGCCGCAAATTCGCCGCAGCTAGGAAATGATATGAAATTGTTAGCCGCACTTCTTTGCAGCTTGATACTTACCACCGCCGTCGCCGCGCAGGATTCGCCTGCCGCGCCCGCCCCACCTATCGCGCAGGATTGGGCAGCTCAATCGCTGACGAGACATGCCTGGGAATTGGGAGTTCTCGGCGGCGGGGGCCTCGGCTTCGGGAAATCGGATAACACCCAGTTCGCTTACGGCGGGGGACGCATCGGCTGGATCCTCACCGGCAACCATCTCCACGGCGTACTGCACGGTAATTTCGAGTGGGCTGTGGACGTTCTGCCACTCTACGCGGTCCTTCCTCCCGCAGGCGGCGTTTACGGCGGCAGCTTCAAGCCGGTCATCTGGCAGTGGAATTTCACCAGTTGGCAGAAGATGGCGCCCTACATGGCTATCGCCGGAGGCATCGTCTTCACCAAAAGCAATATTCCTCCTGGCGATACGTCGCCCGTAAATTTCACCCCGCAATTCGTTGTGGGGACGCACCTGTTCGTGAAGCCACGCCGCGCGCTTTTCCTCGAAGGCTCCTTCGGCCATCTTTCCAGCGCGAGCCTGGGCAATCATAACCCCGGCTACAACGGCACGTTCCTGTTCACCGTAGGCTACAGCTGGTTTAAAGGCGGCCGCTAGAAACGCCGCGCGACGCGGCTTTCAAATCGCGCAACAGCTTTTCAATGTCCTAACCGCACCACACGATTGCCACCGCGTATCTTCGAAAGATGCTGTCCGAAGTGAGGATGACCATCTCCTCCATTAGCGCCTGCGCGATTAGCAATCGGTCAAACGGATCGGTGTGATGCTTTGGCAGATCGTAGACGGCGAGCGCATGTTGATGAAGAATTGGGAGAGGAATTATGCCTTGGTCGGCCAATCGCTTGGGTACGTAGCTTGGGGGCGGCCCGGGCAATTGCAGTTTTCCGGACGCCGCTTTTATGCTGATTTCCCAGCTACTGGCGGCCGACAGATAAAACTCCTGTTTTCCGTCTGCCAATAGGTCACGGCCCTGTTTGTTGATCCTGTCGACGGAGCCGACGCTCCACAACCATATAGACGTATCGAGCAGGTACCTCATTTTCGCTTCTGGCGTCTTCGCTTCTTTCTGGCCGGGCTTTGGGGAAGCTCTGCTACTTCTACTCCCAGAAATTGCGCGAGCAACTCGGGGGGCAGGGGATCGTTGAAATCATCAGGAACCACGACGGAGCCCTTATCCATGCCCAGTGGACGCGTGGTTCGCTCCGGCTGAATTCGAACCAATCGCGCGATCGGTTCGCCCGCGCGTGCGATGACAACCTCTTCGCCCTCCGCCACGCGTTGCAGCAGTCGCGACAGATGCGTCTTGGCCTCATGAATATTAACTTCCATGCTTGCCAGCGTAGACTAAGTCTGTGGACTAAGTCAATGGTACGCGGATCTCGGCTTTACTATCCGCGATGGCTGGGGCAATCGCCAACACAAGCGCGTTTGACCCCGCGCCGCACGGGTGCTATAAAGAAATGAGCACTGTGGGGCCGTAGCGCAGTTGGGAGCGCGCATCGATGGCATCGATGAGGTCACGGGTTCGAACCCCGTCGGCTCCACCAAACCACTCCTCGCAAGTTCGTACTGCTCTGAAACTAAGCGATTTACATCTCTCAGCCGCAATCGATCGTGCCAGTACCTTCGGCACATACCCCGTTCTGCGTTTTCTGCTATGCTTGAAACGATTCAGGGCATTCGGTGTCTAACTATTTAGAAGGACACGCCCTGAAGCTCGGCGCTTCGGGAGGGTAAACAGAACGGCATGTCCGACTTTGCGCAATCACTGCCGTGGGGCCGCGATGAATCGGAATTAGTCACCGAGCTGCAAGCGGGCTCGGATGCGGCATTCGACTGGCTGGTCACCTATTATCACGCAGGGGTGTACAACCTGGTTTACGGCATTCTTTCGGATTCTGCAGACGCCGCCGACGTCACGCAGGAAGTTTTCCTGCGCGCCTTTCGCGGGATTCGCGGATTCCGTCAAGGCAGTTCGCTGAAGACGTGGCTTTATCGCATCTCCGTTCGTCAGGCCCTGAACCACCGCCGCTGGTGTTGGCGCCATCATCGGCAGCAAGTTTCGATCGACGCGGAAGAAGAAGGCAAGAATCCCGCGCTGGATCTAAAGGATTCCGAAGCTTCGCCTTTGGAGCAGTGCGAGACGCGGGAAATGCAAGCTACAGTTCGCCGTGCGCTGTCGCAAGTACCGGATGCTTTCCGCAGCGCTGTGATTTTAAGAGATCTCGAAGGCTTGTCTTACGAAGAGGTGGCTGAAGTGCTTGAAGTATCCGTCGGCACCGTGAAGTCCCGCATCCTGCGCGGCCGCCGCCTGCTGAAAGAAATTCTCGATCCGCTGGTGCGCGCTCCGGAAAGGACTTCTTCCGCTACGCCCGAGCACGCGAGCCTTTCGTATCCGGCAACGTCCGAGCTGCATACTCATCAGCATCCATCGCCATCCGCAACCACATCCGCGGCGCCACTTTCTGCCGTGGCCGCTCAAATTGCCGCTCGTTCGTTGAGAGGTCTCCGATGAACTGCCGTCAGGCCGCACGCTACCTCCCGGGATATCTCGACGGCGCGATTTCGGCGCAGCAACACAGCTTGGTTCGCGAACATCTCGTCGCCTGCGAAGACTGCAACGTGCAGCTGGAGCGTTTCCGCCGCTTGGCCGTTTGTCTGGCTACCGTTGCGCCCGCTCCACCGCCCGCGGATCTTGCGCTGCGCATCCGTATGCGTGCTGTGCAGTCTGGCGCACCCTGGGCAGACGTTCGCCGCATGTGGTCTCGCGCGGCCATCACGTTTGAAAATATTCTGAAGCCCCTGGCGGTTCCGGCTACGGGCGGAATTTTGACGGCTCTGGTGGCCTTCGTTCTGATCGTGCAGAACATTCTGGTCGGCGTTCCCATGGGCGGCATCGTGCCGAACGACCTGCCGCTGAACCTGGTGCAGCCGGCGCGCCTGGAAAGCCTGGCGCCATTTCCGGTTCCCGGCGTGGTCGGCTCTGCCGCGCATTCCGAATCCGGTGAGCTGCTGCTGGAAGCCACGCTGAACGCCTCCGGCGAAGTGGTCTATTACAAGATTCTCTCCGGTCCCAACGATCAAGCCGTGCAGCACCAGCTCGACCAGGTGATGCTCTTCTCGCGCTTTCGCCCCCAATTCAGTTTCGGTCGTCCCCAGGCAGGCGGCCGCGTGCTAGTAAGCTTCAGCGAAGTCCACGTCCGCGGCTGACAGCAGCACGCTTCTACGGTGTTGCAGTGGGAGGGACGCTGCTCGCTGCGCCCACTTTTGATTTGTTCCTCTGCGCGCTCTGCGTTCCGACCTCTGTGTCTTCTCCGTTGAATCTCTTGGTGTGGCGCGCCGTTGCCTACGTTTTCTCTGTGCCCTCCGCTTTTCCTCTGTGTACTCTGTGTAAAATCCTTTGACGTGCTGAACACTTGCCTAGCCCGCTGCCTCCTTGACTCTGCTCAGGCTGCCATTTAGAGTCTCTCTGCATCTTTTATACAAGAAGTGCGCACTGCACGGGGCTGTGCGCGAGTTCCTGAACTAAGCACAGCGAACTCGGCAAAATAAGTGAGGAGTTCCGTCATCCCAAAGCGTTCCCAGAAATTTCTAGCGCAAGTTTTTCTCGCTGCGACCATCATATTGCTCAGCACCGCCGTCCCTCCCGCCACGCGCGGGCAAGCCGGACCCGAAGGCGCCCAGACCGGAGTCAGCGTCGAAGCCAGCCAGTCGATCTTCTCGGTTATGTGCGCTCTCGACGCCGCCGGCTTCGCCGCCGACGAAAGCACGCTCAGCGAAATGCCTTCGCGGCTGGCGCTTCGCGGCGAACTGCTGAAGCTGCAAGGGCCGGCCACCGACGCGCTCCGCCAGTTCTATCGCGATTACGCGCTGGCCGATCCCGGCGAGACGCTTTCGCGTTATATCACTTTCGCCCTGGTGATCGGGCCGCCGCCCAACTTCACATTTCTCCTGGATCACGACGTGCTCCCTCCCGACGCGCTGGCCATCGAAGGCTTCCAGGAAGTGCTCGCCAATTTTTATCACGAGGCGCATCTCGATTTGCGCTGGGCCTCGGTAGAACCGGAATACAATCGCGCCATCGAGCGCTATCAGTCTCCGGTGCGCCGCGTCGTTACTGTCTCCGACGCCTACCTGCGTGAAATCTACAAGCCACGCTATGCGCATTCCTTCACCGTATACATCGAGCCGCTGGTGGGCAATCGCACCAACTTCCGCAACAACGGTAATCATTACGCCATCGTCGTGGACGGCGGCCCGCAATTTCCGGAGGCCGACGTTCGCCACGCCTACTTGCATTTCCTCCTCGATCCGCTGCCCCTGAAATACCGCGAAGCCGTAATGAAAAAGCGCGGCTTGCTGAATATCGCCGCACGCGCGCCGCGACTTTCCCCCGAATACAAGAACGATTTCATGGCTTACGCCGATGAATGCCTCATCAAAGCCGTCGAGCTGCGTATTCGCCACCTGAAGCCGGACAAGGAAGAAGCCGTGCTGGCCGAAGACGATCAGGACGGATTCATCATGGTCCGTTCGTACGTCGCGCAATTGCAGAAGTTTGAGAAAGCAGAGCCTGCAATGTCGTATTATTTCCCCGACCTGATCGAAGGGATTGACCTGGCCGCCGAGCAGAAGCGCCTGCAGAATTTTCAGTTCGCGGCGCTGCCCGAAGCAGGCCCGGAAAAAGCAGCGCCCGGCGGCGCCCGCGCCGGATTGCAGCCCGGACAAGCCGCCAATCCGCAATCCGAACTGGAAGCCGCCTTGGCGCAGGGCGATCATGAAATCGCGCTGCAGGATCCCGCGGCAGCCGGAAAAACTTTCGAGAAGATTCTGGCGAAATATCCGGACAACGCCCGGGCAAGTTTCGGTCTGGCTGTCGCGTCCTTGCTGAATCACGATGCGGACCGCGCGCAGGAGCTGTTCGAAAAATTGGTGGCTGCTGGCCCCGTGGCGTCGGCCGCAGCTCCCGATCCCGGCGTCGTGTCTTGGTCGCATGTGTATCTGGGGCGCTTGCACGATTTCGCGGAAGAGCGCGAACAGGCCGTCGCGGAATATCGCGCGGCGCTGGCGATTGCCGGCGCGCCGGAAGCAGCTCGCGTTGCCGCGCAACGAGGAATTGATGCGCCGTATAATCCGCGCGGCGCAGGCGGCACAATCGCGCCGCCAAAGCAATAGGCTTCAACCCGGGCTATCAGCCGGCCGTGGGTTCGGAGTTATTCTAAAAAGGAAGGCAACAAAAAATGATGATCCCTTCGATCCGCAGTGGTCTGGCAGCTTTTGGCGCGCTCCTCGCCGTGTTCCTTTTGCCGCCCCATTCCTTCGCGCAGCAGGGCGGAGCGCCGACAACGCCGAGCACCCAGGCCCCAGCTGCATCTCAGGCGCAACAACAAACGCAGAAGGAAACGCAACCGGCAGCCGCACCCGCCGCGCCCAAAGCCGATCCGGAAGAAGAGGCCGCCTACAAAGCCTTCAGCGATACGAAGCCGGAAGAAGCGGACAAGCGCATCTTGCTCGGCGAGAAGTACGTCGAGAAATATCCCAACGGCAAGTACGACGCGCAGGTGTACCAGGGATTGACGACCGCGGAATATTCCAAACAGGATCTCCCCAAGATGTACGCTGACGCCGATAAAACTCTCGCTCTGAATCCCGACGACGTCACCGTGCTCGTCTTGGTCGGTTGGGTGATCCCGCACAATTACGATCCCAACGATCTGGCAGCGGAAAGCCGGCTCGACAAGGGCGAAAAATATGAAAAGCACGCCTTGGAAGTTCTCGCGGCTCTTCCCAAGCCCGCGAACTTGACCGACGAGCAGTTCGCCAAGGTAAAGGCGCAGGGCGAGTCGCAGGCGCACAGCGGACTGGGCTTGATTTATTTCCGCCGCCAGGACTACGAGCAATCCATCGCCGAGCTGAAGAAATCCACCGCCGACCCTGCCAATCAGGACGCTACCGACTATTACGTGATGGGCGTGGAGCTCACTCGCCTGAAGCGCTTCTCCGAATCCGCGGACGCGTTCCAGAAATGCGCGGCGATGCCCGGCGGCTTGCAGGATCGCTGCAAGCAAATGGGCGCCGACGCCAAGAAGCAGGCCGCCGCCCAGCCCGCGCCGCCTAAATAATCATTACGGTGATTGCGTCATGACACCAGAGGAGCGCGCCGAACTCGAATCCATCCTCGGCCACCATTTCCAGCACCCCGAGGAACTCGGTCGCGCGCTCACCCACCGTTCGCATCGCCAGTCTTCGAATGGCACGGACAACGAGCGCCTGGAATTCCTCGGTGACCGCGTTCTTGGATTGATCGCGAGCGAATACCTCTGCCGTGCTTTTCCCGACTGGGATTCCGGCCAGCTTTCCAAGGGGCTGGCGCGCGTGGTAAGCGCTACCTCTCTCCACGCCGCGGCGAAGAAGTTGAAACTCGGCCACTATCTTCGTCTCGGCCCAGGCGAAGAAAAAACCGGCGGCCGCGACAAGAAGCGGCTGCTCGCCGACGCCTACGAAGCGATCCTCGCCGCTATTTATCTCGATGCCGGGCTGGCCGCAGCCGCTTCTTTTTTACAGCGTACGGTACTCGACCCTGTTCTATCCGGACACGGCGAAGGCCTCGAGCGTGCCGACCACAAATCAGCCCTGCAGGAATGGCTGCAGCAACGCGCTCGCTCTCCCGTCGAATACCGCATACGCAGCGAGTCCGGCCCCGAACACCAAAAAGTTTTCGAAGTCGAAGTCTGGCACGGTGGCGAACGCCTCTCCGCATCCACAGGCCGCAGCAAAAAAGAAGCCGAACAACAAGCCGCGAGCACCGCCCTACAAATTCTCGAGTCCCGCGACACGCCCCCCGTTTCGTAGTGCTCCTGCGCGCCGCGCCCGTTTTTCTGTCGTGTTGATGTGCGTTCAACTGACCGCAGTAGGGGCGCTGCTTGTGAATCGCCCTGGAGGGCAATTCATCCTTCGATCCCGCGGTGCGGATCGAAGGGCTGCGCCCCCGCTTGGCAAGATCGCTGATTTGACGAGTTGCCGTAGGGGCACGGCATGCCGTGCCCGTTGCTTTGATCCCCAGCTTTTCGTGCGCCCACGACAGAACCACCCTTGCTGATTTTTTCCCCAAGCTGCTAAAGTGAATGCATGGCATCTGAAACCACGGCGCTCCCAGCAACCGCGCCCGAAGCCGCACCGCTCGCCGCCCACGGCACACCCGCAGCCCCACACAAAATCGCCCGGCCCCGCAGCAGCCTAGCCGAATTTCTGGAAATGCTTCTGGTCACGATGCTCCTGGCCCTGTTCGGCACTACTTTCATCGTTCAAGCGTTCAAAATCCCTTCCGGCTCCATGGAACCGACGCTGCTAATCGGCGATCACGTCTTCGTGAACAAGTTCATCTTCGAAGGCACCGGCGCCTGGTACGACAAATTCCTGCCCTATCGCGACATTCGCCGCGGCGATATCATCGTGTTCAAATTTCCTTTCGACGATCATCCGCACTACGTGAAGCGCGTGATCGGTCTGCCCGGCGATCGCCTGCGCATCGTGAATGGCGGCGTTTACATCGACGGGGAACTGCTACATGAGCCTTATGTGGTGCGCGATCCGGCGTACCAGGACCCTTACGGTGACAATTTCCCGCCCGCCAATCGTGCAGCACTGGAATTCGTCGCCCGGCGCGAATGGGCCGCCCAGCTTTTCGATTACGTGCACAACGGCGAGCTGGTCGTCCCGCCCAATCATTATTTCGCCATGGGAGATAATCGCGACCATAGCGCGGACAGCCGCTACTGGGGTTTCGTGGATCGTGACGCCATCATGGGCAAGCCGATGTTGATTTACTGGTCGGTGCGCGCCACTTCGGCGGACTATCGCTCCCGCGATGCCTCCAGCGCGCTGCGCGGCATCGGCGAAACCCTGTTGCACCTGCGCGTGCAGACCCGCTGGAATCGCATGTTGCGCGAGGTCCATTAACACGATGGCCGCGCACCGCTACCTCAGGAATCTTTGTAGGTACGCGCGGCTTTTGCCGCTAAGGTAGGATTCGCGGTGGATGTAGGGGCACGGCATGCCGTGCCCGCCGTTCAAGTTTCCAGCACGTACGCTGTCGCCGGTAATGTCGCAAACACTTTCAGAACCCGTTCTGCACAACACCCCGCCGCCGGAACCGGCCCCGCTGCGGCGTCGCTCCTGGTCGCCTTGGTTTAAAGGGCTCGTCGCTCTGCTGCTTCTTCTGTGGCTCGCGGACGTCGGCATATCGCTGTTAATCCGCCATACCCGCCTGCAGAGAAGATTGACCGCCAAGCTCGAAACCGTTTTCGGCCGCAGCGTCGAAGTCGGCAGTTACGATTTCTCTCTGTGGGGCGGGCCCACCCTCCAAGCGCATTCCGTCACATTCGGCGAAGACCCGCGCTTCGGCCACGAATATTTTCTGCGCGCCGATTCCCTCACCGTGCGCCTGCGCTGGCAAAGTTTCTTCCGCGGCCACATGGAATTGGGCGCCATCGCGCTGGAACACCCCAGCCTGAACCTAGTGCGCAATTCCGAGGGCGATTGGAACGTCGCCGAATGGCTTCCCAAATCCGCGAACGCCGCGCCGTCGTCATCCACAGCCCCGGCGGTGCGCTTCGGCCGCATCGACGTAACCTCCGGCCGCATCAATTTCAAACGCGACGACGAAAAACTTCCCTTCGCCCTGACCGACGTAAACGGCTACATCGAACCCGATCGCGCCGGCCGCTGGACGCTGAACCTGGAAGCTGTCCCAGCGCGCGCCGCCGTGCTCCTGCAACAGGCCGGCACGATTCGCGTTTCCGGTCACGTCGGCGGAACCTCATCGCGCTTGCGCCCCGCTGTCCTTGATCTGGCGTGGGACGAAGCTTCGCTCTCCGACCTTCTGCATCTCGCGCACGGCTATGATTTCGGCGTTCGCGGCGATTTAGGGCTCGTCGTTCACGCCGAAACGGAAGGCAGCAACTGGGTGCTGCAAGGTCGCGCCGAACTGCGCCGCCTGCATCGCTGGGATTTCGCCGTTCGTCCGGACAATCCCGCCGTCAACGTCAATGCGAAGATGATCCTCTATCCGCTCGCGTCTGGCCTCGACATCACCGAAGCCACCATCGAGGCGCCGCATTCCTGGGCGCGCGCCGACGCGCATTTCGCGTGGCCGTCGCCCGAGGAAGCAAAAATCGCGCCGGCGATCCTGGCCGTCGCCACGCCCGCACAATTCGAAGTCACTCAATCGCAGCTTGATCTGAATGATGTGCTCGCCTGGATCCGTGCATTTCGCTCCAATGTCGCTCCCGACATCGCGTTGCGCGGCTCGGCCAGTGTGCGCGCAGGATTTTCCGCGTGGCCGCTGCGCTTGACGTCCGCCGCCGCTGCCATCGCGAACGTAAATCTCACGAGTCCCGCGCTGCGTGTGCCCGCGCACCTGAGCCAAGCCCAATTCCGTTACGACCACGAAATGTTTACCCTCCAGCCCGCCACTGTTTCCTACGGCGCCGCAGACGGTTCATTTCGCATCGAAGCAATCGCCGGTTCCGGCCAGCGCGAATTTCCCACCTATCGTTTGTCCGGCAGTCTCGCGCAGGTCCGCGATCTCGTGGCTACGGCCGGCGCGCTCGGTTGGAATATTTCGCGCGGGTGGGATCTTGCTGGTCCCGTGCGCTGCGATTTGCGTTGGCAGGGCGCGCACTTTCCCTGGCAGACCCAACCTCTCGGCACTATCGAGTGGGGCGGGGAACCGGCCGGCGCCTCACTCCTCACGCCATTCTTGAATCAGCCGGTGAAGCAGATCAGGGCGCGCGCGGAATTGAAGGTGGGCGTGCGCCATATCGCGCTCACTTCCGCCGACGCTTTCGGCGCGCGCTGGACCGGTACTTTCGACCGCTATGAAGCTCGCCGCGACGATCGTCACGCCGACGCGCAACCCGCCGCCGAGTGGCAGTTCGCGCTATCCACCGACACGCTTTCCGCTGCCGACCTCGATCGCTGGCTCAATCCGCGCTGGCGCCAAAGTTTTCTAGACCGTGTGTTGCCGTTCCTGAATTCCAGTTCGCCTGCGAACGCAGTTCCGGAAAACTTAGGCGCCCAAGGTCGCATCAACATAGAAGATTTCGCGCTCACTCCCGTGGCCCTTCACCATTTACAGAGCGACGTAAAGATCGGCGGCCGCCACATCGAAGTTTCGCGTGCCGCCGCTCAATTCTTCGGCGGCACGCTGGAAGGCTCGCTCGACGCGCAACTCACGGCCACGCCCGCCTACCGTCTGAATCTCGATTATTCCCGCGTGGACATTGCAGCTCTCACTGCTGCTTTTCCCACGCTCGCCGATTTATTTACCGGCTCGGCTACCGGCGAATTCTCGCTCGAATCCAGCGGTGCCGCGCGCGCCGACCTGGTCTCGTCGCTGGAATGCCGCGGCAACGCACGCATCACCGACGCCCAGCTGCAAAATATCAACCTGCTGGACTCCGCGCGCGAAGCGCAGCCGCGTCCGGGATCGAGCTCGTTCCCCGCAGCCACTGCCATATTTTCATGTAGCAACGAAAAAATTATCTTCGAACGATTGCGCCTCACCGGCGCGGCGCAAGACGTAGCCGCCACAGGCTCCGTGGACTTCTCGCGCAATCTGAACTTTCAGCTGCGCGTGCTTCCCGGCGCCGGCGCGAGCGCCCCGGCGCACCCCGCCCCCAACGCAGCGCAGCTCTTCAATCTCACCGGACCCATCCGCTCTCCGAAGCTCCAGCCAGTGAACCCGTCAGCGTCGCGCGCCACCGAGCAAGAAACCACGGAGCAGAGGAATTGATCGGCTTGGAGCCCTCGTGCGCAGTTCGTCAGGGCACGGCTTTAACCGTGCCGAAAAGCTCGCGAACATCAGGGGTTTCAACCCCTGAGGCAGGCCGCGAACCCTGCCGAAGCAGTTATGTGACGAGTAATGGCCACCACCGCTTCGCTTGCAGCATGTCCCTGGCCTGTTGCGCCGGGATTCTCGCAGGGTTGTTGCTGCTCCTGCCGTCCCTCGGCAATGCCGGTTCGCCGCGCATCCACTTAACTCCAAACTTCACCATGGGCGAATCCTTCCGCTACCACATCGAATCGCGCACCACCACCACGGGCACCACAACTACTCCAATCGTCAATCCCGAAGCCGCGTCGCAACTGAAACAGGTCGCCAACATCGAAGTTCGCCTGGATGTCGTCGGCGTGCAGCCCGCCACAATCGGCACACCCGGTGCCGCACGCCTGCGCGCGACTTACGAAAAAGCCGCCGCCTCGACCGAAACCGATGCCTACGATCCCGCCGCCGCTTCCCTCGACGCGCAATACAACAATTTGCAGGGCCGCTTCGTGGAATTCACGATCGAATCCGACGGGAAAATTTCGCACATCACCGGCCTCGATCAAGTCGTCTCAAATCCCTCCGCGGCCGCTGCCGTACGGGCCTGGATCAACGGATTTTCTCCCAGCGGAAATTTGCCCGTCGAAGGAATCTCCATCGGCCAGAAGTGGGAAGCGGAGCACCCTCTGGAAAACACGCCGCTCGCGAATCTGCTCTGGCGCAGTTCATCCAGTTATCTCCGCGATGAGCCTTGCGAGCTGCCGGGCCAGTCAACATTGCCGGCGCAGAATTCCGCAACGGGCGCCGCTCCGGCTTCCGTTCCCGCGCCCCTCGCGAATTCGTCCGAGCCACTCTGCGCCGTGATCCTCACCACCTTCGATATTCTGCGCCGCGGCTCCAGCGCCGACGCCACGCCCGAAGATTACCGCCACAACGGCCTGCGCACTTTCGGCACGTGGATCGGCAACGGCCAAACCCTCGACACCATCTCGCTGCAAACCGGCATGCTGCTGCGCTCCACGCAAACCAGCACCCAGAAAATGGACTTCGAAATCGTAAGCGCCCTCTCCGGCTCGAAAATGCACTACGCCGGCCAGGTGCAAACCCAATCCGAAGTTACCCTGGTTCCCAACTCCACTCCCGCTGCGCCCTAGCTCCCAGTCCAGTCGCCGCATTTGACTTTCGTGGCACAGCCACTGTTGGATTTGCGCTGTCTTTGTTTCTGAATCCCGAGCTCACCGCGGCGGACGAAGGACCTCTCTCCAAACCATCAACCCGGCACGCGTTGACTTTGGCCGTCACCCTGCTAGTCCTGAGTGATTTTGCGAAGGAAGCGCAGCGAAGTCTGCCTGCCGCAGGCAGGGATCTCTCTCCGAGGTTTCTAAGCCTTGACTTGGGCAATGCGGGCAACCATCGGCAGTCACATTGGCTGGCAACGACTTGACACACCGCAGCACAGCGACTAGCATCCTGCACAGGTTTTTTCCCGGCAAAAAAAATCAAGAGGTGACAGGTGGGTGATACCGCGCGGCTGCGCTATTTGCGAATCGCCTTGATTCTCGTTGGACTGATCTTTATTTTCGGTGTCTATCCGATGATGATGGCTTGGTGGCCGTCCGGTTGGCGCTGGCAACCCAATCAGCCCGAGTATGAACAAATGATTCTCGGCGTTTATGCAACTCTGGGGGTATTTCTCTTGCTCGCCTCGCGAAATCCACTGCAGAATCGCAGCCTGATCTGGTTTACGGTTTGGTCCAGCCTGGTTCACGCCGGAATCATGACCGCGCAGGCGCTCAACGCCCCCGGCGAGCACGGTCACCTGCTCGGTGATATTCCTGCATTAGTCTTCGTGGCAATCCTGCTCGGGGCGCTAACGCCCCGCGGCGCAGTAGCGCAAACCCAATGAGATGACGAGATTTCCCGCGCACAAACGGCCAGCGCGCAGATTCCATTTTAGCGGCGCGCCATGTACCCTATCGCCATAATGCAGCCGAGGTACACAGAATCGGTGAGCGAGAAAATCGGCAAGGCGATGGCTGACGCCTATTACACCGCACTCGCCGCCTTTCTCTGCGGACTGTGCCTCGCAGGAACCATAAAACGATTCGATGGTCCCTACCTTGCCGCGACGATGTGCACGGGTGCGTTCGTGCTCTTTGGAGTGTTCTGGACTCAGCACGCGGTTCGGCGCTTGCTTTCCGCAAAATATACGACGAGCGAAACTGCGAAACCGAGCGCCCGTCAATTGGTAGGATTCACTATCGGCTTCGCGGTGAATTCCGTCACTCTGTTTGTCGCGGTGAAGGCCGCGACGCTTCATCCGTCCGAGGGCTTTTATCCCTTCGAGATATTCGTTTTCGCGATCCTCTGTTGTGTATGGTTTTACTGCGTTCACCGCGAGGCTAGACGCCTCACTTCCGCGCTCGTCTGATTGCGACTTTCTGCCTCCACTAGTGTTAGACTTCATGAATCCGGGCGCATTCCCCCCAGCTAGCCCGGTTCGCATTCAAAAAATACGATCAGCGAGCGACCTCGACCCGCGCATTTGATCGTAAACTCGAAAACCAATAGGAGCTGTCTCTGAATATGCCGCTACCAAGATCAAGCAGAACCTCATATTTTTTGCTCTCGCTCTTAGCCTGCGTGCTGTTTCTCGCATTGCCGGGCATCACCACCGCCCAAGACGATCCTCCTAGCCGCGTCGCGCGCATCAACTTCATACAAGGGTCTGTTTCTTTTCAACCCGCCGGCACCGAAGATTGGCTTGAAGCCGGTCCCAACCGCCCTCTAACCACGGGCGATCAGCTCTGGACCGATGATGGCTCCCGCGCCGAACTTCACCTCGGCAGCAGCGCCATTCGCGTTTCTGAACAGACCGGCATTTCGTTCCTGAACGTCGCCGACCAAGCCGTCCAGATTCAAGTGGCCCAAGGCACGGCCGATATTCGCATCCTGCATATGTGGGATAACGAGGTCTACGAGATTGACACTGCCAACGTCGCGTTCACAATTCTGCGCCCCGGCGAATATCGCGTGGACGTGGACCCGGATGGCACCGAAACCCTAATCACGGTTCGCAACGGCGCCGGTGCAGTAACCGCAGGTGGCCAAGATTACGATCTGGCCGGCGGCCAGCAGTACGCGTTTGAGGGCACCGACCAGATCAACTACAGCGCCGACTATATTCCCGATCCCGATGACTTCGACGGTTGGTGCACGGACCGCGATCATCGCGAAGACAACGCGATGTCCGCGCGCTATATCTCCCGCGAAGTTACCGGATACGAAGACCTCGATACTTACGGAACGTGGCGCACCGATCCAACATACGGCCCCGTATGGGTTCCGACGGGCGTAGCAGTCGATTGGGCGCCTTATCACACCGGCCACTGGGCCTTCGTCGGTCCGTGGGGTTGGACTTGGGTTGACGACGCACCCTGGGGTTTCGCTCCATTCCACTATGGACGCTGGGCTTATGTCGGCGGCGCGTGGGGATGGGTTCCCGGCCCTGTCGCTGTGGTCGGGGTCGGCGGAGTCGCGGTCGTGGGCGGCGGATGGGGCGTGCGTCCTGTTTATGCTCCCGCGCTGGTCGGATTTGTCGGCGGCGGCGGGTTCAGCGCGTCCATCGAAATCGGTGGCGGAGTTGCGGGAGTCGCGTGGGTTCCCCTCGGACCTCGCGACGTATGGGTGCCCGGGTACCACACCAGCGCGGCGTACATGACCAACGTCAATGTTACCAGCACGACCGTGATCAACAGAACTCAGATCACCAACGTGTACAACACAACGATCATCAATAACAACACAACCACCGTCACGAAGATCACCTATTCCAACCAGGCCGCTCCCGGCGCTGTTACCGCTGTTCCGCAGAACGCGTTCCAAGGCGGACGGCCAGTGGCCGCTGCGTCCGTCAAGGTCTCGGCGGAGATGGTCTCCAGTCCTAAGGTGGTATCTGCAAAGCCGATCGCGCCAACTGCAGAAAGCGTCAGAGGACCGGCGCGTCCAGCGGCGGCTTCCGCACGGCCGCCCGCGTCGCTCGCCAGCCATCCGGTGGTCACGAAGATGGCCCCGTCGCCGAAGGCGATACCCGTCGGGCATTCGGCACCTTTGACGCCCGCAGCGTATAAGCCGGCCACCAAGCCGAATGCGCGTCCGAACACGAGCGTCAAGCCCGCAACGCGACCGACCATTGCAGCGAAGCCTGCCGGAGCACCGGGTGCCAAGCCCGCCAACGCGACAGCAGGTAGACCCGTGAATGCCGCGCAGCCCAACAACGCGAATCCTCCCGCGCGCAACGCGAACGCCGCGGCACCGCCACCAGCGAAGCCGACGCCTCCACCGGCGCAGCCCGCACGCGACAATACAAACTCGCGCGAAGAGGCGGCCAAGCCGTCCGCTGCTCCTGCGAAGCAACCAGCGGCCGTCAGGCCACCTCCACCGCCGCCTCCCGCTCCGAAGCCAGAGGCCAAGCCTGCACCAAAGCCCGAAGCCAAGCCTGCGCCCGCAGCAAAGCCAGCGGAACCGCCGAAAAAGCCGGCTGCGGAGGCTCAGGCGCCACCCAAGAACCAAAACAAAGAACCAAAAAAGGACGAGAAGAAACCACCAAAACCAGAGGACAAGAAGCCGGAGAAGAACTGACCGGTTTTACATCGGAAATCGAACCGGCCCCGGGCAATCGGGGCCGGTTTGGCTCAACCTGATTAGCCAGATGTCTGCGCCGATCGCCACAAACTCCTGCCACAACCAGCTATAATTGATTGGCATGATCCCTGCGTCCTACAAGCCGAAAAAGAAATTCATGGAGTTGGCCATTGCGGAAGCCAAACTCGCCGGCGACCGCGGCGACTATCCCATCGGCGCAGTCATCACGCGCCTGGTTGGCAAACAAGAGGTGATCATCAGCAGCGCCGGCAACCGCGTGAAAACTTCCGGCTCCAGCATCAAACACGTGGAATTAGAAACGCTCAAATATGTGTGCAGCGGCTACGGCCGCTACCTGCCCGATTTCGTCCTCTATTCCACGCACGAACCCTGCGCCATGTGCGCCGGCGCCTGCGTATGGTCCAGAATCGGCGCCGTCGTCTACGGCGTTTCACAGGAAGACATCGCCGCCTACGGCCGCAAGCGCGGCACCGAAGACTACAAGTGGCGCGCCTGCCTAATCTCCTGCCGCTACGTCTTCCGCAAAGGCAATCATCGCATCCCAGTCTTCGGCGGTTTCCTACGCAAAGAATGCCAAAAGCTCTTCGGCTACAAGACCGCGCGTAAATGACCAACTCGAACCGCAGCCCCCAGGGAACGCCAATTTCCTGATTGGTGATCCGCGCTTTCTCCCGCTTTCTCTGTGTCCTCCGGTTTTCCTCGGTGCCCGCTGTGTTAGATCTGTTGCCTTTCTCTGCACCCTCAGCGTCTCTGCGGTATCCTTTTGTTGCCAGCTCGACGCCCCAAGCACGCCTTCCCAAAATGAGTTATAATCAAAGTTTTCCGCGCTGCCCGTTCAACGCGCTGAGGACGTCTTCATGAATTTCAAGCTAGCCAGTGACTACGAACCCCGCGGCGATCAGCCGCAAGCCATCTCGCAGCTCCTCTCCGGCCTCTCCGCCGGCGACCGCCACCAGGTCCTCCTGGGTGTCACCGGCTCGGGCAAAACTTTCACGATGGCCAAAGTAATCGAAGAAATCAATCGCCCCACAATCGTCCTCGCCCACAACAAAACCCTGGCCGCGCAGCTTTTCCACGAATTCAAATCCTTCTTCCCCGATAACGCAGTCGAATATTTCGTCAGCTATTACGATTATTACCAGCCCGAAGCCTACGTCCCCGCCAGCGACACCTACATCGAAAAAGAATCCACCATCAACGACGAGCTGGACAAGCTGCGCATGAGCGCCACCCGCTCGCTCTTCGAGCGCCGCGACGTAATCATCGTCGCTTCCGTCTCCTGTATTTACGGCCTCGGCTCGCCCGAAGCGTATTACGGCATGATGCTGCTGCTCGAAAAGGGCATGTCCATCAACCGCGAAACGATTCTGCGCAAGCTCGTCGAAATTCAGTACGAGCGCAGCGAGGACCTCCGCCGCGGCACCTTTCGCGTGCGCGGCGACATCATCGAAATCTATCCGCCCTACGACGATCTCGCCGTGCGCATTGAACTCTGGGGCACGCAGATCGAAGCCATCCGCAAGATTGACCCGCTCACCGGCGAAATCCGCCTCACGCGCGAAGGCGATATCACGCGCCAGCCGATTTACCCGAAAACGCACTACGTGCTCCCCGCCGAACAGCGTGAGCGCGCCATCCAGAGCATCTACGAAGAAATGGAATGGTGGAAAGGCGAACTGAGCCGCCAGGGGAAAATCGTCGAATCGCAGCGCATCGTGCAGCGCACCAATTTCGATATTGAAATGATGCGCACGATTGGCTATTGCCACGGTATCGAAAATTATTCGCGCCATCTCTCTGGACGCTTGCCCGGTGAAGCTCCGCCCACGCTGCTCGATTACGTACCCTCCGACTATCTTCTTGTCGTGGACGAATCGCACCAGACCGTGCCGCAACTGCATGCCATGTATCACGGCGACCGCTCGCGCAAACAAACGCTCGTGAACTACGGTTTCCGCATGCCCTCGGCCCTCGATAATCGTCCGCTCACGTTCGAAGAATTCGAGCACCGCACCAATCAGGTCGTCTACGTCTCCGCCACGCCCGGCCCCTACGAGCTTACGAAAACCGGCGGCGTAGTCGTCGAGCAGGTGATTCGTCCCACCGGCCTGGTGGATCCCGAAGTCGAAGTTCGCCCGGTGAAAGGCCAAGTGGACGACTTGCTCGAGCAAATCCGCCAGCGCACCGCGCGCAACGAGCGCATCCTCGTCACCACACTCACCAAGCGCATGGCCGAAGACCTCGCCGAATATTTCGCCGAAGTCGGCATACGCGTGCGCTATCTTCACTCTGAGATAGACACCCTGGAACGTGTGCGCATCCTGCGCGATCTGCGCCGCGGCGAATTCGATGTGCTGATCGGTATCAACCTGCTGCGCGAAGGCCTCGACCTGCCGGAAGTTTCGCTCGTCGCGATTCTCGACGCGGACAAAGAAGGCTATCTGCGCAGCGCCACGTCTCTAATTCAAACGATGGGCCGCTGCGCCCGCCACGTCGAAGGCCGCGCCATTCTCTACGCCGACCGCATGACCGATTCCATGCGCCAGGCCATCGGCGAAACCAGCCGCCGCCGCGCCATCCAGGAAACCTACAATCGCGACAACAACATCACGCCGCAATCCATCATCAAATCCGTGGACATGCAGCTCGCCCGCATCATCGAAGCCGACTACCTCACCGTTCCCGCCGACGAGCCAGTGATCGGTGAAATCACCAGCGAGGCGCAAATGGTCCAGGCCATCGCGCAACTCGAAACCCAAATGCGCGAAGCCGCCAAAAATTTCGAATTCGAGCGCGCCGCCAGCATCCGCGACCGCGTCCGCGCCCTGAAGCAACGCGACCTCGGCGCCATCTTCGCTCCCGCCGCCATCGAATCGCCCGCCGCGACTTCCGGAGCCGCTGCGGCAGCAGTCGAAGGGCCTCCGACCGCCGAAGTACCACCAGCTAAAGCCCCGGCCAAGGTTCGCAAACGCTCCGCCAAGTTGTAGGGGCACGGCATGGCATGCCCGCTGCCACTCTCTCCGCTGAAAATTTCAGGGATATGGACTAGTATCTTCGTACCGTGTTGCTGAACAGTGAAAGGACCAATGCATAAATTCCGATCACCCATCGCCGCCGCGCGTCTGGTCCGGCTGGCACTCGCAATCCTCGCTATTCTCGTCACGCCGGGCCGCGCACCCTCTCAGGATGCGGCGCAAACTCAACCGCCGCCGCAACCGCAACCGCTCTATCCCCCCGGCAACGAATTCGCCGTCTGGGGCGGCTACTCCGTCGGCAATTCCCAGGTCTTCGGCATCGAAACCAACCGCCAACTCGGCGTGCTGGCTCTGCGCTATGCGCGCACTCTTTATGACAAGCCCTCCACCGCGCTGCAGTACACGCTGGATGTGGTCCCCGTCGCAGCCGTGCGTCAATACACCTACCAGGTCTGCACGCCGAGCCCGGGGCAAACCACTTATTGCACCAACGGCCGTGAGACGGTTTACGGCGGCGGCGTCAGTCCTGTCGGCTTGAAGCTGAATTTTCGCCGCGAATATCGCCTGCAGCCGTTCATCGCTTCCACGGCGGGATTCGTCGCGTCGGTCAGGCCCGTGCCCGTGGATGTTCCCGGCGGCACGCAATTCAATTTCACTTTCGATTTTCAAACAGGGGTGGACTGGTTCAATTCTTCGCGCAACCGCGCCTGGCGCTTCGGCTACAAATATCAGCACATCTCCAACGCCTACCGCCACACCTTCAATCCCGGCGTGGATTTCCACTTCCTCTTCGTCTCCTACTCATTCTTCAAGTAACCAAACGTCTTTCTCCGATTTACCTCCGCCTTTGCTCTGTGTTCTCTATGTAAATCTTTTGTCTTGCTCACACCACCCCGCGCTTCAATTCCTCAATCGGATAGAACGTCCCCCGCCACCAAATCCCCGCCTGCCGCAAAGTCACGACCGTCGATCGCACGATCATCCAAGCAAAAATCAAAGCCCCCAGCGGCTGCGTCACCGCATACAAAGGCGATTCCGCAAATTCAATCGCCGCCCCAGCCTGCGCCATCACCGGCAGCGCAATCGCCACAACAGCAAATCCTCGCGCCCATCCGTGCACAAACGGCAAAGCGACCCACGGCAGCACAAACATCAGCAAAATGCCCGCCACCTGCCCGCAAGCCACCCACAAGCGAAAGCCCGCAGTCGCATAAAAATTCTTAGTCGTTCCGCGAATAATGTTTCCCAGCCCAGCGTGCCAGTAGACGCACACCGCGCGCCCCGCCTTCGCCACGCCCGACCGCAGCCCCGCCTGCTTCACCAGTTTTCCCACCTTCACGTCGTCCACCACCTCCATCGCCAGCCGCCGGTGCGTTCCCATTTTTTCGTAGGCGCTGCGCCGTATCAGTTGAAACGCTCCGACCCCCACATACGCGCCCGATTTGGGGTCGCTCGCCCGCCACGGTTTCAGACCCAGCAGGAACGACATCCCAAAAAACGTCATCGCGATTTTTTCCCCCACCGTGAACATTTCCGCGTGGCACAGCAGCGTCAGGTGGTCCCACTGTCGTTCCTCGGCCAGGGCGATGGTCGTGCGCAATACGTCTGGCTCGAACCGCACGTCCGCATCGGTCAGCACCAGCCACTCGCCGGTGGAATGTTCGAAAGCTGTTTGCAGTCCGTGCGGTTTGCCCAACCAGCCCGCGGGAAGGGAAGTGACGTGGACCACTTTCAGCCGCGAATTCGCCCGCGCGGACGCATCCAAAATAGCCCCAGTCGCGTCCTCCGAGCGATCGTCAACCGCAATCACCTCATAGTCCGGATAATCCTGCGCCAAAAATGTCGCCAGCGCCGCCGGCAATTTCTCCGCTTCGTCCAGCGCCGAAAACAAAATCGAAATGCTCGGCAGTCCGCCGGGATCGTTCGTGGAATCGGGGAGGGGGTTGACTTTGTAGCGGCCGCTTTCAGGCGGGCGTATTTGCTTTTGACTCTGCCTCAGCGCCGGAATCACCAACGCCCCCCGTGCCAAATCAATCGCCGCATACAACCACCCAAGCGCAATAAAAGCGAGCAGTCCTGTCCAGAACCAATGCAATTGTAAATTTCTCCCAACGCGCGGCGTGCGAACACGCTATGCTATCACTTTGCATGTCGCGCTCTGTTTCCATCGTCGGCGCAGGACGCCTCGGCCGCGCGCTCGGTCGCTCCCTCCGCCGCCTCGGATGGCGCATTGGCCCGGTTGTAACGCGCTCGACGGCCCATTCCCGCGCTGCGGTACGCGCGATTGGCGCGGGAAAGCCGCTCGCCACACTTACAAGCGAAGTCATGGATGCCGATGTTATTCTGTTAGCTACGCCGGACGATGTTCTGGCGGATGTAGCGCGCCAGCTGGCGAAGCTTGTCGGTAGAAACTGTCGCGGCAAAATCGTTCTGCACGGCAGCGGGGCGCTCGATCACAAAGTTCTACGACCGCTCGCGCGTTGCGGCGCAGCCACAGGCTCAATTCACCCGATGCAAACATTCACCAACAATTCGCAGCCGAATTTGAGAGGGGTGATTTTCGCCGTCGAGGGCGATCCGCGTGCCCGCCGCAGCGCTGCCGCAATCGCGCGCTCCCTCGGCGGAGTTCCCGTGGCCGTCGAGAGCAGCAGTAAACCCGCATATCACGCGGCCGGTACGCTGGTTGCCGGCCACGCCCTCGCCTTGACCGAGGCCGCCGCGCAGACGCTCATCCAGCTCGGTTTCTCGCGCCCGCACGCTGTGCAAACGTTGCTGCCGCTGATGCGCCAGATGCTCGACAATTTCGAAAAACACGGCCCGCGCGCCGCGTGGACCGGTCCGACTTCGCGCGGCGATTACGCCACGCTGAGAAAGCACCAGCGCGCCCTGCGCCACTACCCACGCGAATTCGGCGATTCCTATGCCGCGCTTGTGCGCCTGTCCGCGCGCGTCCTCGCCAAGAATCCGGCCGCAAAACTGAAACAGCTCGATCGCGCTCTGAAAAATCCCAGGAGGAACTCGCAGTGAAGAATCTGCACATCCCAGTCGAACACGCAACGCTTGCGAACGGTTTGCGCGTCGTAATTTCGCCGGACCGCTCGGCCCCGGTCGTCACGGTTGGCGTTTATTATCAGATCGGTTTTCGTCTCGAGCCGCGCGGCCGTAGCGGCTTCGCGCACCTCTTCGAGCACATGATGTTCCAAGGCTCGGAAAACGCCGGCAAGATGGAACACATTCGCCTGATCAATTCTTCCGGTGGCATGCTCAACGGCACCACCAATTACGACATCACCAATTATTTCGAATCCGTCCCATCGAACGCCCTCGAACGCGTCCTGTGGCTCGAAGCCGATCGCATGCGCGCCCTGAAAGTGGACGACGAAAATCTGCGCAACCAGCGCGACGTCGTGAAAGAAGAAGTCCGCGTCAACGTGATGAACCAACCCTATGGCGGTTTTCCTTGGCTCGACCTGCCCCCGGTGGCCTTCCGCAATTGGCCCAACGCGCACAATTTCTACGGCGATTTTGCCGACCTCGACGCTGCCACGCTCGCCGACGTGCAAACCTTTTTTCACACCTACTATTCGCCGAACAACGCCGTGCTGCTGATGGTCGGCGACGTCGATCCCGCCGAAGGTTTCGCGCTCGCCAAGCGGCATTTCGAAAATATCCCCACGCATTCGCTGCCGCCACGTGCGGATGTCACAGAGCCGCCGCAAACTGAGGAGCGCCGCGGCGAAGTAATCGAAAAATTCGGCCCGCTGCCCGCCATCGCCGTCGGCTACACCGTGCCGGATCGCCACAATCCCGATTGGTACGCCGCCTCAATTCTCGATCACGCGCTGCACGGTGGACGCGTCGGGCGCATCTATCGCCGCCTCGTCCTGGAAAAAGAAATCGCCGTCGAAACCGATGGTGGCGCGGACTTCGTCGAAACCAACGGTCCCACGCAAATGGTCACTCGCATTTTTCACAAGCCGGAATTCACCAGCGACGAAACCATCGCCGCGTATGACGAAATCATTCGCGAAATTCAGGAGCAGGGAATCAGCGAAGACGAGCTGGCGCCCGTGAAAGTGAAGCTGCGTGCCGATTACTATTCGAATCTCGAAGGCGGAATGGGAGCGCACATGCCACGCTTCGGCTTGATGCACTATCTTGCTTGCTTCACTCTGTTCGACGGTGATCCCGGCCGAATCAACACGATTCTCGATGGCTTCCAAGCCGTCACGCCGGCGCAAGTGCAAGCCGCCGCGCGAAAATATCTCGTACCCTCAAATCGCGCGATCCTGGTTCGCCGCCCCATCGCAAAGGAAGTGGCCGCATGAGCGGCACAACTACAAAACCCATGACTACTACCGCCAGCTCGATCGCCGCAACGCAGTCATCAGCAAACTCCGTGCCCGCCGTCGGCCCCGAACGCCCTGTCGCATGGCCCAAGCGCGCCGTCCGCGCTCTTCCCAACGGCATGCAGGTAGTGCTCGCCGAACTGCGCACGTTTCCGAAAATTTCCGCGCAACTATTCTTTCGCAGCGGCAACGCCAGCGTCGCCCACCGCACTCCCGGCCTCGCCGAACTGACGGCCACCGTCGTGCGCACCGGCACTGGCTCGCGCTCCAGCCGCCAGATTGAAGAAGACCTGCGCCGCATGGGCGCGGACCTCGGCTCGCACGCCGGCGCGGATTCCAGCGCCATCTCCATTTCCGGCCTCGCTGAATTTTCTGAAGGCCTTTTCGATCTGCTCAGCGATCTTGCGCGCAATGCTTCCTTCCCCACCGAAGAATTCGAACGTGAGCGCGGCCGCAAAATCGAAGGCCTGCGTATTGAACGCACCACTCCCGGCTTTCTCGCCAGCGAACGCTTTCGCCGTGTGCTGTTCGGCCAACATCCCTACGCCATCGTTTCACCCACCGAAGAGCAAGTGGCAGCCATCGAACACCCGCAACTCGAGGAGTTCTATCACCACAATTATTCTCCGGCCAACGCGCTGCTCATCGTGGTCGGGGATTTTTCCGCCGATGCCATGTTCGCGCAAATTGAAAAAGTATTCGGCAGCTGGGCGGCTCCGCAGCCCGCGGGAATGATATCGCTAGCGCCGCCGCACAATGTTGGTCGTAAAGTCCATCTCGTGCATCTGCCCGGCAGCGTGCAGACCCAGGTCGTGCTCGGCAATCTGGCGATTACCCGCCGCGACCCGGATTGGCTCCGCCTGGTGCTTGCGAATTCGATCTACGGCGGCGCGTTTCACTCGCGCCTCGTCATCAATATCCGCGAACAAAAGGGCTACACCTACAGCCCGCGCAGCGGCCTGCAATCGCTGCGCCAGCACGGCTATTTCAGCGTGCATGCCGCGGTGCGCAATGAAGTCGCCGCCGCCACGCTCACCGAAATGTTTTACGAAATGGACCGCATGCGCTCGCTCCCCGTCACACCCGAAGAACTCGAAAGCGCCCGCAGCTACCTCACTGGCGTTTTTTCACTCGGGGTCGCGACGCAAGACGGCCTGCTCGGCCAGCTCTCCACCATTTATCTCGACCATTTGCCCGAAGATCATCTCGAGACGTATCGCCAGAAAGTTCACGCCCTCACCGCCGACGATATTCTCCTCGCCGCGCGCCGCCACTTCGATTCCGCCAACGCGCAAATCGTCCTGGTCGGCGACCGCGCCCAAATCGCCGGCCAAGCCGCCCTCTTCGGCGAAGTCACCGAGTACGACGCCCAGGGAAATCGCCAAAGCTAGAGGACGTGGACTTAGCTACGAATGTGCGACAGGCGATACAGCTGCGATGAGGTGAACGCGTACCTGCGACGAGAGCCGTGAAACGCGCCGCGATTATCGCGCTTGTGTTTTTCATCTGTGCGCTTGCGGTGAGCGCTCAGAAAAAGCAGCCGCCCGCGCATCCGCCCGATCTAAACGTCGCGAACGTCAAGGAACTGCAGCAAGTCCCCGGCATCGGCCCCAAAACGGCCCAAGCCATCGTGGATTTCCGCCATAAAAGCGGCCCTTTCCGTCGCGTCGAAGATCTCCTCGCAATCAAAGGAATCAGCCAGCGCAAACTCGACAAGATGCGCCCATAGTTGAAAGTCACGCCACCGCCACCTCTGCCGCACAAATCGCCATAGCAGCGCGGCAGGCCAGGTTTTCTCTGCGTCTCAGCGGTAGCTCCGTCGTTCTCCGTGTTTTCAGCCTTTTCTCTGTGAACCCTGCGTTAAATCTTTTTCCCTTGCCTTCCGCGTCGCTAACAAAAGAAAATCAGTTCTCGGAGATATCCATGCTAACGAAGAAGTTTGTCCTGTCAGCCATAGCAGCGCCAGCACTCATCCTTGCTACGCTCGCCGCCAGCAGCACACCAAAATCCGCGGCGCGCAATGCGGCCGATGCTGCTCCCGCTCCCGCGCCGCCCGGCTACCACCTGTTGAAAAAAGTTCCCCTAGGCGGCGACACCGGCTGGGACTATCTCGCCTTCGATTCCCCCACGCGCCGCCTGTTCATCTCCCGCGGCCTCAAGGTTGTCGTGCTGAACGTGGACACCGGCACCGTCGCCGGCGAAATTCCCGACACTGACGGCGTCCACGGCATCGCCTTTGCGCCGGAGCTGGACCGCGGCTTCACCTCCAACGGCCGCGCCGGCACCGTCACTATCTTCGACCTCAAGACCCTGCAAGTGATCGGCACTGCGAAAGCAGGCATGAATCCCGACGCAATCGTTTACGATCCCGCCTCCAAGCGTGTCTTCACCATGAACGGCCACAGCAACGACGCCACCGCGATTGACGCCGCCAGCGGCAACGTGCTCGGCACGATCCCAGTAACCGGCAAGCCGGAATTTGCAGTGGCCGATGGTGCGGGCCACGTCTACGTGAATATCGAGGACAAAAGTGAGGAGCTGCAGATCGACACGCAGAGCCTGAAAGTCACAGCGCAGTGGCCGCTCGCGCCATGCCAGGAGCCTTCCGGTCTCGCGATGGACATCGCGCACCGCCGGCTTTTCGCCGGCTGCCACAATGAAATGATGGCGGTCGTGGACGCCGATTCCGGGAAAGTGATTGCCACGCCGCCGATTGGCGATGGCGTGGACGCGAACGCGTTCGATCCCGGCACTGGCTTCGCCTTCGCATCCAACGGGCAGAGCGCAACGCTCACCGTGGTGCACGAAGACGCGCCCGATAAATTTTCAGTGGTGGAAAATGTAGCGACGCAAAGAGGCGCGCGCACCATGGCGCTGGATCCGAAATCGCACGAAGTCTATCTCGTGACCGCCGATTTCGCCCCCGCCCCGTCATCCGCGAACGAAAACCCCAAGCCGCGCATGATGGCCGTGCCAGGCTCGTTCGTAGTGCTCATCTATGCTAAGTGACGGCGCGCTCAAGTTTTGATTTTGTAGCGGCCGCCTGCCTTTTTTTAGGCGGGCGCCGTTCATTTTGTTTTTCGATTTTACGTCGCTGGGTTCACGCTCATCGAACCGAAACTCGCATCCCCGCCGTCCGCTACAAAATCTGGTGGCTCGACTTGGTGGAATCAATCGCCAGCGGCACCTGGTCCGCAATCTCCAACCCGTAGCCTTCCAGCGCCACAACCTTGCGCGGATGATTGGTCAACACGCGAATCCGCCGCAATCCCAAATCAATCAATATTTGTGCGCCGATTCCGCTTTCCCGCTGCACCAGCCGCTGCCTCCCCAAATCCTGCTCCACTTCCTCGCGCGCGTGAAAACGAATCCGCGGCAGCTCGCCGTTTTCCGCTTCGCGCGGCGCATCAATCTGGAATCCGCGCCCGGTATGATGCAAATAAACGAACACGCCGCGGTCCTCTTTGGCAATCGCCGCAAGCGAGCGCTCAATAATCGCGTGGCAATCGCAGGCGGTCGAGCCGAATACGTCACCGGTGAGGCAGTGCGAATGCACCCGCACCAGCGGAGGCCCGGATTTTGCAAGGTCGGCCAGCTCCCCGCGTACCAAAGCTACGTGCAATTCATGGTCCGCGTCGTTCGAATACGCAATCATGCGGAAATTTCCGTGGCGCGTGGGCAGCACGGATTCGGCGATGCGGCGCACATGCCGTTCGTGCTGCATGCGATAACGAATCAGGTCCGCGACGGTCAATAATTTCATCGAATGCTGGCGGCAAAATTCCACCAGCTGCGGAATCCGCGCCATCGTTCCGTCGTCGTTCATGATTTCGCAAATCACGCCCGAATGGTCCAGGCCCGCCAGACGCGCCAGGTCCACGGAAGCTTCCGTCTGTCCCGCGCGCACCAGGACCCCGCCATTGCGCGCGCGCAAAGTGTAGACGTGCCCCGGCCGCGCCAGATCTTCCGGATGAGTGTTCGGGTTTGTGGCTGCAAGAATGGTCGTCGCGCGGTCGGCAGCGCTCGTTCCCGTGGTCGTGCCGCGCCGCGCGTCAATCGGCTCGCAAAATGGCGTGCCAAACATTGAAGTGTTGCGCGGCGTAATTGGCGCCAGCGCCAGCGCGTCGCATCGTTGTTCAGTCATCGCCAGGCAAATCAGGCCGCGGCCGAATTTCGCCATGAAGTTGATGGCTTCCGGCGTCACTTTTTCCGCCGCCATCGTCAGATCGCCTTCGTTCTCGCGATCCTCGTCGTCCACCAGGACGATCATGCGCCCCGCGCGTATATCTTCCAGCGCTTCTTCCACGCTCGCAAAAGGTGGTTTTCGCTCACTCATCTTCACTGCCTCCACGCCAAACCAGATATTACCATCGAATCGGACGCTGCCGCTCGGCCCGTAACCATTCAAGGACGTTGCCTGAACTCACCAGCACGCGCGGGCCGGTTTGTTTTACGATGGGCCTCGATGCCACGCTCACACGCTCGTGTTTTTCTGCCGCTCGCGATTGTTGCCCTATGCCTCGGCGCGTGCTCGCACGCTCCCGATCCCGGCTATCTGGAATTGAAGCGCTCGCAAGACGCAATACAGCAGGCCACTAGCTGGCAGAACGACGTCGCCGCGAAATATCCGACCGGCCAGCCGGTGATCGTCGAACTTTCGAAAGTCGATTGCCCCGGTCGCATGGAACGCGTCGGCATCCTGCACGAACAGCACAACACCTCCGTGCGCGAAATCTGGCTCGATGGTGTCTATTACAACAAGACCGAAGGTGTATCCGTCTGGGTCAGCCATCCCGCCAGTTTGAATCCGTTTCCGGAATGCGGCCGCGGCCCGTTCATGATTTGGGATGGCGTGCTCTATGACGATCTGGAAAAAGTTCACGCCACCGGCGAAATCCATCGCGGCAAGACCGATAATTACGATAACGTCTCCTGTGTCTGGTGGGATCTGATTCCAGCTAAGGGCGCCCCGCCGCACTATTCGGCGTGCGTCGGCGAAACCGATCACCTTCCGCGCGTCGTCACTTCCCTCGAGCACGACCTGCATTACACCTACACGCTCACACGCTGGAACGCCACCGTCGTAACCCTCCCTCCCGAAGCCAGAGTGACTCCGAACTGACCGCTGCGCACGAAAATTGATCGCTCGTTCGCGATCGGCGAATCCTCTCGAACATCAACCCGCTACCCAACCGTCGTTTTCTTCGCGCGCCTCCGCACCCAATGGCGAACCAACTCATACTCTGGCACCGCCGTCGCGGAGCGCTTGGAAATTTTGATTAGGCAGCGTCGCTTGAGCAGCCGAATCGCGGCCTGCACGGCCGATTTGGATAATCCGGTAAGTTCAGCCAGTTGCTGCAGGCTGATTGCCACGCTCCGCTCTTCGGATCTGTAGAGTCGAGTCCACAGAACAACATAAGTGAGGAATGCCGCGGGCGAGTGGTCGTGGCCGGTAAGGTCCGGAAGCAGCGTGTCCAGAACGTAATCGTCAACCGGCACATGGAGCATAATCACTATAGTAGCTAATATCATAGTCCGTTGCAATCAGAACGGCGCTTGCGCAAAATCACCAGCCAGAAGGCGGCTCAGCCGCCGGAAATTCAGGCGGCTCGCCGCGTGCATCTCCAGCAGCGAACCGTGGAGGCAACTATGATCAAAGGAATCAAGTTCGCAAGCATCCCTGTAAGTGATCAGGATCGCGCCCTTGCGTTCTACACCGAGAAACTGGGCTTCCGCTTGCTCACCGATCAGCCATTCAGCGAAGAACAGCGTTGGATCGAACTCGGCATCCCCGGCGCCGACACCCGCGTCGTCCTTTTCAAATTCGGCGAAAGTCTTCAGCCTGGCAGTCAGATGAACATTACTTTTTGGGCGGATGACGTCGAAGCCACGGCCCGCGAAATGAAGAGTAAGGGCGTGCAGTTCGTCATGGAGCCGAAACGCGAAGACTGGGGCACAGCCGCTGCGTTCAAAGATCTCGACGGCAATACCTTCGTCCTCGGCTCCAAGTAAATCGCTGGGCGAAAGAATTGCCGGCCGCCAGGCACGGAAGAATGGATTGTACTTCGCAGTGAGGCTCAACCAGCTGATCTTTCAGCGCCCACCGTTCGAAAATCGAACCGCGGGCGCCCAGCGTTACATTGTGTTCCGCGTCGATCAGCTAAATAACTCGTCGGCGCGCCAGTCCGCCGGCTGCCCGGCATTTGGGTTCGTGTTCCGCGCGCAGCTCCAAGCGCCCGCCATTTAACAAATGATGAAAATTCCATGAAACGAATCGCGCCTTTCCTTCACTACTTGACCGGTACCACTTTAGGTATCTGACTTGGTGAAGGGAGGACCACGAAAATGAAATCACTTCGTGCCCGGCCGGCTTGGCTGCCCGCGCTTTTCGTAATGCCCGTACTGGCCGTTGCTGGTTGCATGACTCCTACGCCCAAGGTCGCACCGCCGTCGGGCCTATACACCTGTCCCGAGACGGTCACTATCACCGACGCCAAGGCCGGCGCCGATATCTTCTACACCACCGACGGCAGCGCGCCCACCACCTCCTCCACCAAATACACGGGACCGTTCGCAGTGGCCGCAACAGACAAAGTGCGCGCCATCGCTCTGGCATCAGGCGATAAAGTCAGCCACGTCGCCGAGGTAAGCTACACCTGCAGGTTCAATCGCGGAGATTTTGCGGTATTGATGCAGCAGCGGTTTGCCCTGCCGCCACCGAAGCGGCCGATTGTATTTCCGGACGTATCACCAAGCGACCCTATCTATTCCGCCGTCGAGGCCGTGGCGCCTTTCGTTGATCCGCTGGTCCTGTGTCCCGGTTGTGCCCTGAGCAGAAACTTCGCTCCCAATGAACCCATCACACGCGCGATTGCGACCATCGCGCTGGTGCGCATACTCGCTTTGCGCGGACAACTGCAATTTCTCAGCGTCTCCCAGGCAGATGCTTTGCTGGCGAACTCACCGGACGGGAAGCGGTTGCCGTCGCTCGCACGCCAGTACTTTGCCACTGCCATTTCACACCGAATCATTGCGCTCCGCCCCGACAATCGGATCGATATGGCCGCGCACGACACACGAAACGAAATCACCGAAGTGTTGGACCGGATGCAAACGGAATTGAAACCGCCCGTAGGTACACTCCAGTGAACCGCGCCCCGCGACGTCGCAAGTCCGAACAGCCCGCTGAGAGGAGTTCAACCATGAACACCGCAACTCTGCATTCCGCGCCTGCCGCGAACCACGGGACTCGCACATTCTCTGAGGCCTTCACGCCTGGCGCGCTGTTCATAATGGCGCTGCTGCTGGGTTTGCTTTGCGGTGCAACCTCCGCCGGAGCGCAAACTTGCGATCCGAGCAACAATTGCGATGTGGAAGACAACGGCGGCCCTATCATGCAGGGGCCCACGACCGTGTTCCTGATCTTTTGGTTGCCAAATGGTTCCCACTTCGATTCCAGTACCGCAAACGGTGACGCGAACTATGAAACGCTGGTGGCGCGTTTCTTTAACGACGTGTCCGGGTCGTCTTATCTGAATACTCTGGCGCAGTATCCCAGCAGCTGCGGTTCAAATATACCCACCGCGCAACGCTGCCTGGGCACGATCACCGCGAAGTCTCTGCCGGTGGACACCACCGCTTATAATCAGTTCAATGCAGCCGACCTGGGAACCTCCAATCAGCCTCTGCAGGATTCAGATATCCAAAGCGAGGTTCAGAAGCTCATCACGAAGAATGGAATCACTCCCGGCCTCAACACCGAGTTTTTCGTCTTCACGGGCGCAGATGTGCAGGAGTGCATCTCCCCCGGCGTATGCACCACCGATGTCTTTTGTGCCTACCACAGTAACGCTGTTACCGCTGCGGGCAATTCGATCCTCTACGCTTACATGCCGCTGGTAAATTCAATTTCCGGCTGCAGCACCGGAAACGGGCACTCACCTAACAATCAGATCGCGGCAGATCAGGAGATCCCGGTCATGAGCCACGAGTTCTTTGAAAGCATGAGTGATCCGCTGATTGGAGCGCCCGCCAGCAATACCGCCTGGATCAGCAACGATTCCAGCGGCCAGAGCGCCCCCGGCGAGATCGGCGACAATTGCGATCTGGAAACAGGCTCGGTGCAATCCAACGGCAGCAACGTCACTCTGAACGGCAACCCATACCTGGTACAAACCATTTGGAGCAACGACGATGACGCTTGCGTGCTTAGCTTCGCGCCCGCCATACCGGGGCCCTCGATCGAATACAATATCGGTACGGGCGGAGATGACCTCCGCGGCGACAGTTCCGCTACCTCGGCCCTGGAGTCGCGCACCGGAACCGCGTTCCAAAACGTCACGCTAAAAACTCAAAGCCAACCTGGTTGGGACAATAACTCTACGCACGTTCGCGTCTTCCAATTCAATCAGCCTCAATCGCCGCCTACGCCCTCCGATCTCGGCCTGCTCGCCGTCACGCTTACCTCGCATGACTCGGGATTCGAAACCCAGGACAATTGGAACATCCAGAATCTGAATGTGAAGTTGCGCAATCCGAACGGCTCCGTCATTTGCAATCCCGCGTCCAACGGGAATCCGCTTGCCCGGCTGACTGGGCAGGCGCCCACGGCTCTGTTCGCGACTCCTGCCTGCGCGCCCGCGCCGTTGTCCACGGACTTCGTCTCGGTCACTATTAATATCGTCACAGGCAACGACGACGCCAGAAAAGACACCGAACTCTGGGCCACGTTTACGGGTGAACCGGCGCTCTGCTTGAAGCCTTCCAACAACGCGGATTCCGATGGAGTTTGCAACAACGGCGGCTCAGCTACGGATAAGAACGGACAGCAGGATTGGGGCAACGGAAATAACAGCACCCAGACCTTTACCTTGGCGACGCCGCAAGCCCTCGACGGCGGAACCGTGACCATTCAGCTCATCGAGCACAACAGCGGCTTCGAGACCGATGACAACTGGGACATCCAGGGCATTATCATCGCCGCTACGGATTCTAGCGGGAACTCAGTTATATTGTTGAGTATGGCCGTCCCGCTAAACGGAAACAATTGCATCGCGCGGTTGAAGGGCGCCCCCAATCCGTCCAGCGTCACCTACAACCTAAGCGTCAGCGCACCCGCGACGAGCAATCTCTCAAATTCAACTTTCGGTCCCACGCCTCCAGGCAGCTGCCCGCAGTGATCGCTGCGCCGCAGTCTGCGAATGGCGGCGCGAAGTTCACGGGCTGCGACTTGTGGGCCTCAGGTCGGGGTATAATCGCGGTTCATCTATGCCCCTCCTTCCTGGCTCGCGCCTAGGACCATACGAAATCGGCACGCTACTGGGTGCCGGCGGCATGGGCGAGGTGTATCGCGCGCGCGACCCACGGCTGGATCGCACCGTGGCGATCAAAATCTTACCCGCTGAATTATCCGCGGACAGCGATCGCTTGCACCGCTTCGAACGCGAAGCCCGCTCAGCCTCCGCGCTCAACCATCCCAACATCGTCACCATCTACGAACTCGCGCAGGACGGTTCCGCTCACTACATCGCGATGGAACTGATCGAAGGCGAGACGCTGCGCCAGTTGCTCGTCGCCGGCACGCTGCCCATACGAAAGACAATCGAACTCGCGGCCCAGATTGCTGAAGGGCTCGCGAAAGCGCATGAAGCCGGCATCGCGCACCGCGACTTGAAGCCTGAGAACCTGATGATTTCGCTCGACGGCTTCGTGAAAATTCTTGATTTCGGCCTGGCGAAGATTGCATCTCCCACAGCGGAACAAAACGAAACGCGCACTTTCGCTTCGTGGCAGACGCAACCCGGCATGGTAGTCGGAACGGTGCAATACATGTCGCCGGAGCAGGCCAGCGGCGCTGCGCTGGATTTTCGCTCGGACCAATTCTCCTTCGGCCTGGTGCTCTACGAGATGGTCACGGGAAAGTGCGCGTTTCACCGCAGCACGGCCGCCGAGATTCTGGTGGCCATCATGCGCGAACAGGCCGAACCGGTCGCGGCGCAAAATCCGGATGCGCCCGCTCCTTTGTGTTGGGCGATCGAACGCTGCCTGGCGAAAGATCCCGATAAGCGCTACGCCACCACGCGGGATCTTGCCCGCGAACTTGCCGCCATACGCGACCGCTTCTCGGAAAAACCCGCCAGGCAAGCCGAGCCTCGCCCCGCCAATATTCCCGTGCAGCGGACCGCGTTCGTAGGCCGGGAGAAAGAAATCGCGGCTGCGAAAGAATTGCTCGTTTCGAAGGATATACGCCTGCTGACGATCACGGGTCCAGGCGGAATCGGCAAAACGCGGCTCGGCGTGGAAATAGCCACTGGCCTGCAGGAAAATTTCCCGGGCGGAATTCATTTTGTCCCGCTTTCACCGCTGCGCGATCCCGCGCTGATCGCTTCCGTGATCGTCCAGACGCTGGGTATCCGCGAAGCCGGAGGTCAGTCGCCGCTGGAATTGCTCAAGAAATATTTCCAGGATTCATCGCGCGAGCCGGTGCTGTTTTTGCTCGATAATTTCGAGCACTTGATCCAAGCCGCGCCCGTCGTGGCGGATCTGCTGGCCATCGCGCCCAATCTGAAGATCCTTGTGACGAGCCGCGCGGCGCTGCACGTCTACGGTGAACACGAATTTCCAGTGCCGGCGCTGGGCGTGCCGGATTCGCAGGCCAAATCTTCGATCGACGCGCTATCGCAATTCCCTGCCGTCGCGTTGTTTGTGCAGCGAGCCGTCGCCGCCAAGCCCGATTTCGAATTGAACCAGCAGAACGCCTCCGCCGTCATCGAAATTTGCGCGCGCTTGGACGGGCTGCCTCTCGCCATCGAACTCGCCGCGGCGCGGATCAAAGTTCTTTCGCCATCCGCCATGCGCACGCGCCTCGCCAGCCGCTTGCAATTGCTAACAGGCGGCGCGCGTGACCTGCCGCAGCGCCAGCAAACTCTGCGTGCCGCGTTCGATTGGAGCCACGATCTGCTCACTCCCGCAGAACAGAAACTCTTCCGCCGATTATCTGTCTTCGTCGGCGGATGCACTCTGGAAGGCGTGGAAGCCGTCTGCGATACCAAGGGCGATCTGGAATTGGATCTGCTCGATGGCATGTCCTCCATGGTTGATAAAAGCCTGCTGCAACAGCTCGAGCAAGCGAACGGGGAATCGCGCTTCTCTATGCTGGAAACCATTCGCGAGTATGCGCGCGAAAAACTTGAAGCCAGCGGCGAGGAAGCCGCGACCAAGCGATCCCACGCCGCTTACTGCCTGGTGCTGGCCGAAGAAGCGGCTGCACCGGAGAGTGGTGCAGAAGGCGCGGAAGGACGCGAGCGCATCGCGCTGGAACACGACAATTTTCGCGCCGGCCTGGACTGGTTGACGGAATCCGGAGACGCCGACTGGGGCTTGCGTCTGGGCACGGCGCTGTTTCGTTTCTGGGAGTCGCGCGAGTATCTTGCCGAAGGCCGCGACAGGCTCGGCAAAGTGTTGCGGATGCCGGCGGCTGCTGCTCCTACGAAGGCGCGGGCGCGGGCGCTCTTTTCCGCGGGCGTGCTAGCCACTGAACAGGGAGACTTCGCGGCGGCTGACGCGCTCATCCTCGAGAGTCTGGAAATCGGGCGAAAGTTGGGAGACACGCAGGGTGTCGCCGTTACCGTGAACGCGCGCGCCGTAGTCGCTCGCGACCAGGGGAATGTTGCGCTGGCGCACTCTTTGTTTCAGGAAAGCCTGACGCTGTGGAGGGAGCTGGGCGACTTGAAAGCCATCGCGCGCGCTCTGAGCAACCTTGCGAGCGTGCTGAAGATGCAAGGCGAATACGACCTGGCGCGCTCGATCTGCGCGGAATGTCGCGCAATTTTTGAGGGACTGGGCGATCGCACCGGCGCCGCGTGGTCGCTGGCCAACGAGGGAGACGTCGCGCGCGATCAGGGCGATTCCGCAGCGGCGCGGGCGCTCATTGAACAGGCGCTGGCCATATTCCGCGAGCTGGATGACCGCTGGGGCATCGCCGGGACGCTCGCTGATTTGGGCACGCTGGCGCGTGAAGAAGGGAACTGCGCCGCGGCGCTTCCGCTTTACCGCGAAAGCCTGAAAATTTTTCAGCAGCTGCAACATAAGCGCGGCGTGGCGCGCTTGCTGGAATGTTGCGCTTGCTCGGCGGCGGTGCAATCGCAGGCCGAGCGCGCTCTGCGTCTGGCAGGCGCTGCGGCCGCGCTGCGGCAAAATATTGGCGCTCCGTTGACGTCCGCCGAGCAGTCCAAGCTGGAAGCGATCCTGGAACCGGCGCGGCAAGCACTATTGAACACCGCGAGCGCCACGGCTTGGCTGGAAGGTTGGAATCTGCCGCTCGAGCGCGCGACCGAAGAAGTGATCACGCCGGAAGCGGCGTCGCAATCGGGCTAGCGCTTACTCCGCGGTGGAGGGATCGATCAGGCGGCGCACTGCTGAAACGCGATTACACGGGATTCCCGTGCGCTTGGCGTGTTCCTGGATAGTCGCTTCGTCTGGAGCGAGGTACACGCAGTACACTTTATTGCCGGTTACGTAGCTGTGCAGCCACTGGATCTGCGGTCCCATTTCCTTCAGGACCGCGACGGATTTTTTCGACAGCTCGCACAATTGCGCGTCCGTCAGGTCTCCGGCTCCCGGGACATCGCGTTCGATCACGAATTTGGGCATCAGCATTCCTTGGAAGCGTTCGCATGCTAGCATGTGCTTGCATGCGGCTTCAAGAACGCCGCTGCAGCTGCCGCCCGATTCGCACGAGGGTCGCGCGCGAGATGCGACCGAGAACGCGCGAGAAATGAGGTTTCCATGGATCTTCGCACGCTGCAAAAACCGCTGAAAGAGCAATATCGCGCCGACCCCAGCGCCTCGCGTATCACCATTCGCGCGAAAGGCGCGCAGACCGGCGCGCCGATCGCCTGCTCGGTGGATATCGGCCGGGCCATCCACCAGGCCGAAGCGCACAAAGGCGTGGGAGGCGCGGGCGCCGGCGCCTGTTCCGGCGACTTGCTGCTCGGCGCGCTCGCCGCCTGCGCGCAAATCACCTGCCAGATGGTGGCCGCCGCGATGAGCATCCCCACCGACCGCATCGAAGTTACGGTCGAGGGCGACCTCGACCTGCGCGGCACCCTTGGCATTTCGAAAGAAGTCCCAGTCGGCTTCGAAAACATCCGCGTCAACTTCGACATCGTCGCGCCCAACGCCACCCCAGAACAAATCGCCGCCCTGCGCGAAAAAACCGAGCAGTACTGCGTGGTGATGCAGACGCTGCTGCATCCACCGACGCCGCAGACCGCCTGGACGCGGCACGGTTAACTTCGTGATCGCCGAGTAGCGGGCGGTGACGCCGCCAACATCCCGCGGGCGAAAGCCATAAGCGGCGAAGTTCCAAGGCCACCATTGACCATGACTCAATCCGACTTCTCGTCCCTCTATCACCGCCCCATCGCAGGGGGCCAGGGAAAGGTCGGCGTCTCCGGGCCGTCTCATGTCGACGACATCGCCTTGGTGAAACGCATCCACACGAATTACCGAAATCATCGCCAGCAATCGCAAGCTGCGCTAAAAGATATTTGGAACGATTACATCGGAGGCATCAGAAAAGAGGACGAAGCGAAATTGGCAGGACCAGATGTAGACGCGGTTGCAAAGCTTCTGCGCAATCCCGCCGCCAATGAAATCTGTTTCGGCTTCGACGAGCTCTGCGATCACAAGGTATTGCCGAACCATCCTCTCGGCGTCTTCGTTTCCAGCCCTTTGGGCCTGCATGACAATCTGCTGCGCCTCGCCGAGGCAATCGGCGCCCGCCGGCTGCACAATCCTGAAGACCTTGGCCCCGGAGCGCTCCTGCCTCCGGTCGAAGAAATCCTCGCCGCTCTCGACGCCGCGCTCAGCACCAGAATCATGTTCCCCAACCCGTTTCCAGGAGAGGCAGGGCTCGTCACATCGCGCGGCATCGCCAGCTATCGCGCCATTCAAGCCATCTATCAAGCCCATCGCCTCGTTGAACTCGCGGGCCGAAACGCCCGCGTCGTCGAAATCGGCGGCGGCATGGGCCGCACGGGCTTCTACGCCCACGCCCTGGGGATCCGCAACTACACCATCTTCGACCTGCCCCTCACCAATGCCATGCAGAGTTATTTTCTGGGCCGAACCTTGGGAGCCGACGCGGTCGTTTTGGATCTTGAATCCGCCGACGGCATCCGCGTTCTGCCCTATTTCGAGTTCTTCGAAGAAAGCGGCCATTACGATATTTGCCTGAATGTTGACTCCTTCACCGAGATCGATCGCGCTCTGGTGGAAAAATACTGCCACTCGCTGCTCCACAGAGCCCCCACATTTCTTTCAATCAATCATGAGGTTAACGCATTCACAGCGCGGGAAGTCTGCCTGGGCGCAGGCATGAGGCAGCTATTGCGGATGCCTTACTGGCTCCGGCGCGGTTATGTCGAGGAAATTTTCAAGGCAGTCTAGACCACATCGCGATCCTCTGCGTTCTCCGTGGCTCCGCTCAGGAAGCCGGCGGCGCGCTCGACGTTCGATATCGCGCCTCGCGGTATATCAAGCCGAATACGATTGCCACGATGGCGAGCACGATCGGGCAAAAGATGCTGGCCTCAGGCCCCACCGTTCCGCCGGTCAGCCAGTGCGGCCCGCTCAACGATGCGTTGAAAAGACTCTGCGAGGGTAGTAAGCCGCTATTGGGAACGCCGTAGAAGAACGTCTGGCCCCAGTCATATCCCAGGTGAAAGCCCACCGCACACCATAAATTTCCAGTCCGGCGCAGGAACAGGCACAACAACAAACCGAACGAAACCACCGACAGATCTCCCAGAATCGTTTCTCCGCCATTCGTGCCGTGAGCCAGCCCGAATAAACCCGATAACAAAATTGCCGACGGCCAGAATCCCATGCCCGTCGTCAGTGTGAACTGCGCGTATCCGCGAAACAAAAATTCCTCGGCGAAGCCGGCAAGCAAAAATGCCAGCGCCCAGGCGGCCGCTGCGGTGAAAATCGCGCTGCCATGGACGGCCCCGCTTGTGAACCGCACGCCATGCAGGGCGAAAATCACCAGCACCGTACTGCTGGTAGCCAGCAGGCCTATCAATATTCCTACCCAAAAGTTTTTCGTCAGCGCTTCGCTCCTGGGAAGGCCATATTCGCCCACCCTGCGCCCTTCAATCTTGCTCATGACCCGGGCCGCAACCGCCAGGATGCAGCAGACAAGCACATCCGGCGCGATGATTCTCATAGGTGTCAGTAGCGTCGGATCCAGCGCGTCCGGGAAGAAGCGCTTGATGATCAATCGCGCCACGGCCGACATTGCCATGATCATCGCCAGGAAGATCAGCAGGCGCCATCCCGCGCGCAGGCCATTCGGACCAACGAAAACGCGCTTGGCTATCGAGCCCGCTGGCGGTGTCTGAGGATCGTGTCGTATTGTCGTTTCTTGAGCTGGCATGGATGTGCCCCCCAACTGCTTATTACGCACGGGCGTTTCACAAGTTTCAGTGAAGAAAAAATCGTAGGGCAGAAGACTGGCGTCGTTACCGACCGGCCCGGGCGGGAACCTTAGGCAACCCAAAGGATGGCTCGTTCTTAGCGGTGTTCCGCGATCATAAAAGGGGATGACCGGTGGCGAAAAGTCCTGATCTTTTACGTTAGCTTTCATGATCAGCCAGTCGAAATGGAAGGGTGGATCAAGTCTGGCGTTGTCCGAGCGCTTCCAAAGAGATCAGAAGAAATTGTACGAGGCCGAGCAATTGACCTCTGTAAGGTGATTCGGAGGAAATTCCCGAGCTTTGCGTTCTCCAATGACACGCTCAAGTTGGCGGGCATGTCCTCCGACTCTGCGTTCAAACTGGGTCAGATAAGAAAAAGCTCGGCAACAGGGCTCCGCACTGTATCGAGACAGCATCGGGGCGGGTGGCCTACGCTTCCACAGCGCCCAAACGCTCACGCCGAGAACTTCCGCCTGCGCCATCCTCCCCAGCCAGCGGCGGGTCAACTGCCAACTGACTTCACGCGCTTGCGGCTGCGATGATTATGCCGCCTGTGAGGATGAACAGGCCGCCGACAAGGACTGCCAGGGATGGGAACTGCTTGAATGCGAGCCAAGAGATGGCCTGGGCGGTGAGAAAGAAAAAGACCACGTAGAGGCCGAGGAGTTTGCCGAAGTCCCAGGGCGGGGAGTTGACGGTCCATCCGTAGGCGAACAGGACGACGGCGGCGACGGCAAACAGCGACGCCTTTTGCCAGGGCAGAGTCTTGTGAAGTCCTGCGCGGATCACTGCGTCTCCGCCAGCTTCCAGCAGCGCGGCTAGGAACAGAACTGCGATGGTTGTGTTGCGTGACATTTTGGCCTCACGAATCAAGCTCACGAAACCCTCACGGGTCATTTTCAGGAGTCAACTTCACGAATCGAGAGGTGTGGTATCTCACACGATGCCTCGCAAAACAATATCCATATCCGTATTTCTACGAATAGCGCGGAAAATCGAAATGTGTTAGCGTGAGTCGGGGCACTGGTGAAGCCCCCAAAAGGACGCGACATGCTCGAGCTGGCTCGAATTCCGACCTCCACCCACCCCACGCATCCGCCCGTCCCGCCCGCGCCTTGGCCCGCCTGTCGTCGCTCGCTGCTGATCACTCTTCACTGCTGCATTCTAATCTCTAGTTTTTATCGGGTTTTTGCCATCACGCCGCACCCAAATCAAACCCAGTCCAACCCCCCGCGCGGCCTATGCGTGGCGGAAAATTCACCTTAGTGCCCGGGGCCGGAAAGCGTAGTATTTTGGGGCGCGATTTTGGGGGCATGGGCGGCCGAGGCGAGCAGGTCTTCGCGGCCGAGAATTGGGATATAGTCCCGCGTGGTAGATTCCAAGCGAGGAGAGATAAGCGTGCGCAAATGTTTGGCGGCGATCCTATGCGTGATGGTGATGTTAGCTGTAGTGTTATCTGCAGAATCGATGCGCGCGCGTGGCGCGCCTGGAGCGGCTGCTACCGAAAAGCAGGCGGCGTGGGATCGGTTGGCTGATGAGTATTTCGACCGGGTGTATTTCAAGTTTGGGCCGAGCAACGGCACGAGCGCGGGGTTTCATCAATACGATGCGCAGCTGGAGGATTATTCGCGCGCGGGAATTGACGCGAACGTCGCGGCGCTGCATGCGTTCGAGAAGCGCGTGGCGGCGGTGGATCCGCAGGGGCTCGACGAAACGCGCGCGGCGGACCGCGAGCTGGTGCTGACAAATATCCAGGGCTCGCTGCTGGCGCTGGAAACCGTTCGTCCTTGGGAGAAGAATCCGGATTTCTATTCGAGCGGGGTCAGCAACAGCGTTTACGTAATCATGATCCGCAAGTTTGCGCCGGTGGATGAGCGGCTGCGATCGGTGGTGGCGCGCGAGGAGAAAATGCCGGCGGTGTTTGCGGCGGCGCGCGCGAATTTGCAGAATGCGCCGAAGATTTACACGGAGATCGCGTTGGAGCAGCTGCCGGACATCATCAGTTTTTTCCAGAACGATGTGCCGGCGGCGTTTGCGGGCGCGAGCGATCCTGCGGTGAAGGCTGCGTTTGCGAAATCGAATGGCGCGGTGATTGAGGGGTTGCGGAATTATGAGCAATGGCTGAAAACGGATGTGCTGCCGCGGTCGAAGGGAGATTTCCGGATCGGCGCGGAGACTTTTTCGAAGAAGTTGCTGTACGACGAGATGGTGGACACGCCGCTGGACCGGCTGCTGGAAATCGGCACGGCGGATTTGCACAAGAATCAGGCGGAGTTCAAGCGCGTGGCTGCGGAGTTGGAACCGAATAAATCGACGAGCGACGTGCTGGCGGAGTTGATGGCGGACCATCCGGCGGCGGATCACCTGCTGCAGAGTTTTCGCGATACTTTTGATGGGCTGATTGCGTTCATTCGCGCGAAACACATTATTACGATTCCTTCGGACGTGCGGCCGATTTTGCAGGAGACGCCCCCGTTCATGCGGGCGACGACGTTTGCTTCGATGGATACGCCGGGGCCATTCGAGAATGTGGCGAAGGAGGCGTACTTCAACGTGACGCTGCCGGGAGCGCACGACACGGCCGAGGAAATCGCGGGGCGCTTGTCCGCGTTCAACATCGGGACGATTGTGAGCACTTCGACGCACGAGGCGTATCCCGGTCACTACGTGCAATTTCTGTGGGTGCATGAGGCGCCGACAAAAACGCGGATGCTGTTGGGAGCGAGTTCGAACGCAGAGGGTTGGGCGCATTACTGCGAGCAGATGATGCTCGATGAAGGGTTCGGTCAGCCTGGAACGGGCGCGAAAGACGCGCGCGAGGCGAAATTAATCCGGCTGGGACAGCTGCAGGATGCGCTGCTGCGCGATGCGCGCTTCATCGTGGGAATCGAAATGCATACGGGCAAGATGAGCTTCGATCAGGCCGCGGAGTTTTTCGTGAAGGAAGGGTATCAAGCGAAGGAGACCGGGCTGGTCGAGACGAAACGCGGCACGAGCGACCCGACGTATCTCTACTACACACTGGGGAAGCTAGAGATTTTAAAACTGCGCGAGGATGTGAAGAAGAAGGAAGGCGCGGCGTTTTCGTTGGAACAATTTCACAATAATTTCATGCGGCAGGGATTTCCGCCGATCAAAATTGTGCGTCGGGCGATGCTGGGGGATGATTCGCCGACGCTTTGAGCGACGCAAGAGCCGCAGCGTGGCGTGGCCTTCATTTTTGTGCCCGGAGGCGTGGCTATTGCAACTTTTTACGGATTGAGTACCATAACATTCGAGCACTACGTCCAGCGCGTGGCGATTGAGCCATGCGTCTACGAATATTTTTGGTAATTACTCGGGACCTCACCATCGGGAGTGTGCGTGCGTCTGAACTTGGTGATTCCGGTTTTCGCGTTTGCATTGTCGCTCTTGGCGCCGGTTGTGTGTGCGCAGCAGACCGCAACTCCGCCCGCCGGAGTTCACGGAAGCCTAGATGTGCGACTGAAGCTTGCTGGGGGCGAGAAATTCAGCGGCATCGCGAGCACACGCGTGCTCACAGCCGACGGCACTTCAGTTGCCGAACACATAGACGAAATCGGCGGACGGACGCATTTCGCGGATCTCGGGATGGGCAAATATAGCGTTGAGGTGAGCGCTCCCGGATTCGCAACGATTCACCGCGACGTGGAGATTTCCGCGAGCGAGCCTTCTGCGGACGTCTTTCTGATCATGACGCCGGAGGTCTCGCATGCACCGGTCCCAGCTTCGTCCGCGGCTGCCAACGCCGATACGCGCGAGGACGCTGAGAAATCACTTCACGCGCTGCAGCAAGAGGACGCCCAGGCGCACGTGCTGCCGAACGTTGCTTGCCCGCTGCCGCTAGTGTTGCAGGGCGTGGAGCAGACCGTAAAAGAGCTGGTGAGCAATTTGGATCGGTTCAGCGCGACGGAGCGCGTGGAGCACTTCACGGTACACCCCGATGGCGGACTGGGCGCTTCGAACGCTCGCTCGTTTGACTACGTGGTGGTGGTCTCGCGTAGTGAGAAGTGGTTTGGAATCGACGAATACCGCGACGGTGGGCTCGATCCAGGCATCTTTCCCGCTGGGATCGCGACGCAGGGTTTGCCCGCGATGGCGCTGATTTTTCACCCGACGTTCGCCGGGGATTTTAATTTTGTGTGCACCGGGCTGACGGAGTGGAAAGGAAGACCGGCGTGGCAAGTTGAATTCGAGCAGCGCGCGGACCGCCCGAACCAGATTCGCAGCTACATAATCCACGAGAACATGTATTCGGTTCCACTGAAGGGTTGGGCGATGATTGACGCCGGCACTTTTCAAGTGTTGCGGTTGGATTCAGAACTAATCGCGCCGGTGGAAAAGATCAAGCTGAAACAGGAACGGATCGCGATTGACTATGCGCCGGTGCAATTCCGCACCGAGGAACAACAGATGTGGCTGCCGCAGAGCGCCGAACTGTATGTGGAAAGAGGCGGCAACCATTACTACCGGCGGCACACGTTCAGCAAATTCCAGGTGTTCACAGTGGGAACGGATCAGAAAGTTCACGCACCAAAAGAATCGTACGCGTTCACCAACAATTCGAATCACGAAATTTTCGGAGTGCTGACGGTGAACCCGATTCCAGGTAGGGCGTTGCATGAAGTGTCGATCACTTTCCGGATTCCGGCCGGCGGCACTGTGTTCAAGGCGGTTGGGCCGGGGAAGGATATTAACTTTCCGGCGGAAGAAGTGGATTCCGCGCGATTCGCGCACAACGGGCCGCCGGGGTCAATTGAAGCCAACGCCTACTTCGTGAAGGCGAGCACGCTGGAGCTGGTGCCTGACACGGTTGTCCCAGCGGCACAATAAACTGATTGCAGAATTTCCGAGTTGACCTGCAAGGACGACCCGCGCGTTCTTCGAAATTCGCCAAGGAAGAGCTAACTTGCTCTGAAGAAGGCAAGAATACCGTATAATCCCGGTCCTCATGCACTCCATTGCGATCGACGTGTTGTTCGTGCTGCAGTGTTTTCATGTGCTGTTCCTGGGGTTGCACGATTGGATTCCGCTGGGAACGCTGAATGACGTCAAGGCTGTGCGCGCGGCGAACCCAGGCAGCAAGCTGGCGACTGCAACGATTATCAGCACTCTTCCGTTTGCGATCCCACTCGGCGCGAGCGCTTTCTACTTCGGGCGGTCTTATCCGGATTGGTTGTTCTGGTGGCTGTGGATCAGCTATTGCTTTCTGTTCGTCGGCGAACTGACGGCGTGGTGGATTCCATACTTTTTTCGCTCAGATCCGGCACGGGCCGCGCGCTATCGGGTGATGTTTGGTGCGACGCATGCGTTCCTGCCGGAGCGCAATGGTATTCGGCCGAATACGCTGCATGTCATCCTGCACGTTGCGACGGTACTTTTATTGATTATGCTCTGCGTGCTGACGGCGCGGCAGGGGTGAGCTGAGTCCGACGCAGAAATGTCACGGGGACGCGAAACCGGATTTTAGGGAAGGGTTGGCTGTGGGCGAAGAAGAAAAATGCCCGGTGAGTGGTAAACGCAAATACGCGAGCGAGCGTGAGGCGCTGGCGACCGCGGCGCATCAGATCGCAGTCGCGAATGCACCGAAAGATATGCGGGCTTATCTCTGCTCGTGGTGCGAGGCTTGGCATTTGACCAAGGGCGCGGGAAAAGGCGGGAAGGTGCGCGGATGACCGTCTCGATTGGGAGTAGAATGCGCCCGGTTTTGAGTATGAGGAGGGTGCTGATGTGCTATCGAATTCGGGTTGGCAGCGTGGCTATTGCGGCAGTGCTGGTGAGCGGGGCTTGGGTTGCGGCGGCCGCTGCCGCTCCGGCGCCTGCGTCTGCTGCTGCCGCTGCGGCGGAAAAGTCGAGCGCCGCGCGGCTGATTGAAATGGCGAAGGCGAACAGCCCTGGCTTGCGCGAGGCGATTACCGCGACGCTGGACGCGAAGGAGCTGAAGGAGGGGACGGCGTGGATCGCGCGGGGGCCGGAGTTTTTCTTTGCGACGGAAGCGGCGGCAAAACCGGAAATGTTTATAGATGGCGCCGCGGGGCCTCAACTGCAGAATATTGCGAGTTCCGATCTGTGGTACGCGGTCGCGCATATCGAGCCGGTGGGCAAGCTGCATTCGTTCTACTACGTTGTGGAGGGCGCGCATTTTGGCGGGCGGCTGGACTTGCCGGCGTTCGGTCCTCTGTCTTATCTGCAGCCGGGAGTTCCCTCGGGCACTTTGTCCGAAAAGATCGTTCACACCAGCAAAATCTACGATGGCATGAAGAGCGAATACTGGATTTACGTGCCGGCGCAATATGATGCGGGGTCGGCGGCAGCGCTGATGGTTTTTCAGGATGGCCAGTGGTACACGGATCGCGAAGGCAGGAATCCGGCACTGAACGTGATTGATAATTTGATCGCGCAGAAAAAGATTCCGGTGATGATCTGCGTGTTCATAAGTCCGGGAGATATTGAAGGAATGCCAGGCACTCCTACCTATAATTTTGTGAAAGCGTATGGGGAAAAGTGGAAGCGCACGATGAAGGATTCGATGCGCAGCA